>Ga0070698_100000442_pt1 | contig 44057 bp, 36 predicted proteins | sample KBSK1502metaG_FD_65477 | JGI IMG/M metagenome (GOLD analysis project Ga0070698, IMG submission 65477) | Corn, switchgrass and miscanthus rhizosphere microbial communities from Kellogg Biological Station, Michigan, USA - KBS K1-50-2 metaG | ecosystem: Host-associated > Plants > Roots >...
CGTGACGAGCTTCGTCACCGGCTCGACGAGCGGCCACGGGAAGACGCCGTACCCGAGCCGCCACCCGGTCATCGCGAACGTCTTGCTGAAGCCGTCGAGGAGGATGGTCCGCTCGGCCATGCCGTCCTCGCGCATGATCGAATGGTGGCTCCCCTCGTAGAGGAGCTCGGCGTAGATCTCGTCCGCGAGCACCCAGAGGTCGCGCGCGCGGGCGATGTGCGCGATGTCCCGCAGCACGTTCTGCGAGAGGACGCCGCCGGTCGGGTTCTCGGGGCTGTTGAGGACGATGAGCTTCGTGCGGTCCGTGACGAGGGTCTTGAGCTCGTCGACGTCGGGGTTGAAGTCGTTCTTCTCGCGCAGCATGAGGGGCACGCCGACGGCGCCGGCGAAGCTGATCATCGACGAGTAGATGGGGAAGCCCGGGTCGGGGTAGATCGCCTCGTCCCCCGCGTCCAGGAGCGCGAGCATCGCGTAGAACATGATCGGCTTCGCGCCCGGCGTGACGATGACCTGTCCCGGGTCGACGCTCAGGTGGCGCGTGCGATTCAGGTGGTTCGCGATCGCCTCGCGAAGCTCGACGATCCCCGCCGACGGCGTGTAATGCGTCTCGCCGCGCTGGAGCGCGGCGACCCCCGCGTCGACGACCGACCTCGGCGTGTCGAAGTCGGGCTCGCCGATCTCCAGGTGGATGATGTCCCGGCCCTGCGCCTCGAGCGCGCGCGCCTTCGCGAGCACCTCGAAGGCGGTCTCGGTGCCGAGGCGGGACATCCGCGCGGAGAGTGGTCGCGTCATGCGGCGGCGAGTCTAGTCTCGGCGTTCACCATTCGGTCTCGCCGTCCGCGCGCTGGTGCATCCTCGCTTTTCCCTCGACGCACGAGCAGCCCGCCGGTCCGACGACCGCGGAGTGGGCGGTCCCGGCCGGGAGCACCATCCGATCGCCGGCCGCGAGCTTGATCACGCCGGCGTCCGTCTCGAAGTCGATCGAGCCGGAGACGCAGTACAGGATCTTCGTGAACGGGTGCGTGTGCCGCGCGTAGCGGTCGCCAGGTCCGTTCGACCAGCCGTACACGCCGTCCGCTTCCTTGCGGAGCTCTTCCTCGATACTCATCGCCGGTGCGCCTCCACGCCATCTTCCCTCAGACCGAGATCGGGAGCGACCCGGCCATCGTCGCGCGGCTCATCCGTGAGGTCGAGGCGCTGGGCTTCGACGGTCTCGTGGCCTACGACCACGTGCTCGGCGCGGAGCCGGGCCGCCCGGGGTGGTCGGGCCCGTACACGATCGAGTCGACGTTCCACGAGGTCATGGTCCTCTTCTCGTACGCCGCCGCGATCACGACGAAGCTCGAGCTCTCGACCGGCGTGCTCATCCTTCCCCAACGTCAGACCGGCCTGGTCGCCAAGCAGGCCGCGGCGCTCGACGTGCTCTCGCGCGGCCGGCTGCGGCTCGGCGTCGGTGTCGGTTGGAACTGGGTCGAGTTCGAGGCGCTCGGGATGAATTTCAAGGACCGCGGCAAGCGCGTCGAGGAGCAGATCGCGTTGCTCCGCCGTCTCTGGACCGAGCCATCGGTCACCTTTGAGGGAAAGTGGCATCACGTGGATCGCGCCGGCCTGAACCCACTCCCGGTGCGGCGCCCGATCCCTCTGTGGATGGGCGCCGACAGCGAGATCGCGACCCGCCGCGTGGCGCGGCTCGCCGACGGGTTCTTCGCGCACTTCGGGGCGTCGGATGAGGGTGCCGCGAGCGCCGCGCAGTTCTGGGAGTGGGTGAAAGCCGCGGGTCGCGATGCCGCGCACGTCGGTCTCGAGTGCCGCGTCGGCGCGCGCATGACCGACGACGAGCTATCGCGAGCTGCGGAGCGTTTCCGCGGGATGGGCGCGACGGACCTCGAGTTCAACACGATGCGTGCCGGATTCCGTGACGTGGACGAGCACCTCGCCGCCTTCCGCCGCTTCCTCGCGCGCCTCAGGGCGTAGGACTCGGCCCTGTCGGGCCTGCGGCCTGCTACTGCGTAGTAGTCGTCGAGACCGGCACGCCGAGCGCGGAGATCCTGACCGGGTCGCCGCCGGCGAGCGGCAGCGCGTACAGACCGATGTCCCGCGCGACGTAGAACCACTTGCCGTCCGGTGACCAGCCCGCGAAGCGTCCGCTGCCCGCGGACGCGACGATCGCGCCGGTCTCGGCGTCGCGCACGATGGGGACATTCAGGAGCGTCATGCCGACGAGATGGCCCGTTGGGGCCCAGCGCACATCTGCGACGTCCGCGCCCGACAGTCCCTGGGTGCCGGTGCCGTCGCTCGCGCGCAGCAGCGCGAAGGTGAACCCGATGGAGCCGACCGCGGGGCTCTCCCGTACGGACAGGAAGGCGCCATCGGCCGAAGCGCCGAGCATCGAGAGTTGCCAGGGGATCGCACTCGCTCCGCCGAACCGCTCGAACACGGCGACCGACGACGCGGTCGCGACCGTGCGTGTGCCGGTCGCGGTGACCTCGAGGATCGCGTGATCGGTCCGGGTCGGTAGGCCGGATCCCGGTGGCACCGGCCTGCCGTTGTCGATGAGGAACGTCTTTCCGCCGCCGAACGCGATCTCTCGCGCTTTGTACGTGGTGATCGGCGCGCCGCCTGTCGGCGACACGATCCGCACCTCGCCCTCCGCCGCGAACCCGGCCGAGTCAAAGGCGCCGGTCAGACGCGTGTACGCGACGCTGCCGCCGGGGGTCCACACCGGGAATGGGCCCGCCGCGTCGAAATCGCTGATCCGGCCGCCGGTGCCGGTCGTGTCCGTCAGGAAGACGCCGCCCGCGAACGAGTTCCTGGGCACGTCGAAGTACAGGACCCGATCGCCCTTAGGGGACCACTGCGGGACCGCGATGCCGCTCAGCCGTCGAAGCCCGCGATCGTCGGTGCCGAGCTGCCGTAGCAGACCTGGCTCGCCGGTCGCGTCGGTCGCCCAGAGCAGACCACCGAGGGTGAACGCGTATCGCGCGGCGGGCGACGCGACCGCGACCGGCGGCGGAGACGAGCGCGCGATGGCCAGGGGGTTCGGATACCAGGCGTCCGGCTGCATGACGTCGCTCAGGAGCACGACGGGCTTATCGGGCTGCGACACGTCGTAACGGTAGATGCGCGTCGTCGTGAGCCCGATCCCCGAGCGGCGGTCGGGCGCGAGCGCGATCCGATCGCTCACGCCGAGCGTCGTATCGATTGACGGGGTCCCCGTTGAGAGGAACGCGAGCGCGGTGCTCGCACCTTGATGCACGACGAACCGGCCGGTCGGCCAGCGCATCACGAGCCGTACGTCGTCGTACACCTGCGTCGTCTCCTGATTCACGTCGCCACCGTCGAGGGTCATGCTCCAGACGCGCGCCTGCGCGGCGTTGATCACCGGTACGGTCTGATCACGGATCGTCGGCGCGACCTGGCCGGCGAGGAAGTAGATCCGGCCGTCGTCGCCGACGTACGGTGAGGTCGCGACGAGCCCGGTGAGCGGCTGCAGCCGTGATCCATCCGCCCGCGCGGTCGCGATGAGACCGTTCTGGGTGTGGATCAGGAGCTCGTCCGCCGAGATCCATTGGGACAGGAACGCGTTCCGGAGGAGCGTCACGTTCAGCCACGGCCCGCCGGCGGCCGGCGCGACGAAGACGTCGGTGTTCTGGCTCTGCGCGTCGCGTTGCGTCGCGGCGACCGAGCGGCTGTCGGTCGACCAGGCGAGGTCGATGAAGCGCGAGCCCGCGGTCACGATCGACGGCGGAAGGGCGAGGTCGACCCGCGAGCCGTCGACCCGCTGGATCGCGACGCTGAACCCGCCGCGATCGAGGTAGGCGACGGCGTTCCCGTCGGGGGACCAGCGTGTCGAGGAGACGCGGCTCAACAGATCGATCTTCGCGATCGGGTGCCGGCCGCTCCCGTCGACGTTCGAGACCCACAGCTGGTTGTCGCCGTTCGGCTCGGTCCGCCAGTACGCGAGGCGGCCGGCGCGCGAGAGCTCGATCGCGGCCCGCGAGGTGGATGGGGTCGGCGAGGCGTCGGCGGCGACGCGCTCGTCGAGCAGACCGCCCATCGCGAGGGCGCCCGCGAGCACCGCGACCGATATGACGAGCACGAGCACTGCGGCGATCGCGTACGGCGCCTGCGCCCTTCGCACATCGCCAATAATCCGCCTCGCGTGGATGCCGCGCTGGTCCGCGAGTTCCTCCTCACGCTGCCCGATCGGCCCGACGATGCCGACACGGTGCTGCGCATTCGCGGGTACCTCGAGGCGCTCGGACGCCCGGACGTGCGCTACCTCGTCGGGACGATCCGCGGTCACGGTGCGCCGACGGTCGCGCGCTACGCACGCGGCGTGCTCGAGGCCGCCGCCGCGACGGTCGCGACCGCCGACGATCCGCTCGACGACGCGCTCCTCGCGATCGCCGGCACGTCCGTCGCGGCGATCGCGTATCAGCTCGCGGCACTGCATCCCGACCGCGGCGAGCTCTCACGCCGCGTCGCCGAAGCGCTCCTCGTGTTCGTCGCACACGCGGAAGCGAGCCGACGTGTGCTGCTCCTCATCGACGAGGCGGTCGATCCGTACGCGGCGGTGCACGGTGCCGTCCCCGACGTCGTCGTCATCGCGCGGGCGTCCGACGAAGCACTTGCCGCCGCGATCGCCGACGCGCCCGAGCGCCGGCCGTTCGTCATCGCGCCGCGCGAGCTCGCGAATCTCGACACCGCGCTGAAGAGCCGAGCGCTGCCGTACGTCGTCGGCGGGCGGGATTTCGTCGTCGAGAGCTCGGGTACGTCCTTTGGGCTGGCTGTCGGCGAGGAGCGTTACCCGGAGCTGGCGCTCGGTCCCGGCGACGATCCAGGGCTCGCCGCCACCGGCGTCGTCACGGCGCTGGCCATCGCCTCGTTCGGCGTCCGCATGCGCGCGGAGTGGGTCGAGCTCGGGGTCGAGGCCGCGGCGCGACAATGAGGCCATGACGCCGCTCGAATCCGCGAAGGCCTTCATGGCCGCCCTCGAGGCCGGCGACGCCGACAAGGCCGCGGCGGTGTGCGCCGACGACGTGACCGTCGTGCTTCCCGGCGGGGAGACGGAGCTGCAGGGGAAGGCCGCGGCGAAGCAGCTCATCCGGATGGCGCCGCCGTTCGTCCGCCGCGTCCGCGAGGAGGAGGTGCACGGGAACAGCGTCATCCTTCGCGGGCTGACCCGATCGCCCGGCCACTTCGCGAACTTCACGACCTGGACTTTCGAGACCGACGGCGACAAGATCGTGCACGTGTCGTTCGCCTGGCGGCCGGCGAATTAGATCTTCTGAAGCGGGATGTAGCGGAACGAGCGCGGGATCTTCGCGAGGCCGAAGTCGCCGAGCGGTCGCGGTGAGCGGTACCGGCGAGGCTTCGTGACCGGCAGGGCCCACCCCTGGGCGGACTTCCGCGTCGGCGCGCCAAGATCGCATTCGCCCACGATGGCGCGGGCCTCGACGACGGCGAGGTAGGCCTTCGCGGGAAGCCGCTTCGGCGGGAGCGAGCGGTGTTCGAAGCGCGCGGTCCCGTCAAGGATGGCATCGGCGTGATCGGCGTGGATCGCGAGAACGATGGCCTCGGGCATGGCGGTCCCTCCCACGAGTGGTACCCCGGAAATCGGGACCACCTTGCGTGGAGACGCGAAAGAGGAGCGGATCGCTCCGCTCCTCTTCGCGAAAAGAAGGTACGCGCCACGTCAGAGGGTCGCCTGGGTCGCGATCTGCCGGGCCGCCTTGGTCGACGGGAGCTTCACGCCCTTCCATGGGGTCCCGAGAAGCGGGAGCAGGTAGCGGTCGAAGCCGATGAAGCCCGCGGTCTTCCAGGCGAGGACCAGGAGGAAGCCAAGGAGCAGGAGCACCGGGTTGCTGCTGACGCTGCCCGAGAGCATGAAGTTGAGGTTCATGAACGCGCCGCCCACGGCGGCGATGCCGACGAACGCACCGAAGATGAGGCCGAGCCCGACCGACGTCTCACCGAACGCGATGAGCTTGCCGAAGAAGCCCTCCCAGTGGCTGTCGATCATGAACTGGATGAAGCTGCGGTAGAAGTCGTAGCTGATGATCGGCTTGGCCGGCGCGGCCGGGATGGCCGCGATGCGCTGCCAGAAGGCGAGCATGCCGGAGCCGTCGATGATGTAGTTCGTCTTTGCGCCCACATCGATGATCTTGTGCCAGCCGGCGTCGAGCCAGCTGAATCCGACGAACAGGCGGACCACGAGCCAGACCGGCGCCAGGCGCGTGTCCGAGAAGAGGAAGCGCGCGAAGGGCGGGTCGGCGATGACGGTGTCCTTGCGGACGATGGTGGTCTTCACGTTGTGTCTCCTTTCTCTCTGATCTGCTACGCGGTCGTGTCGGGTGCGTACGTCTCGCGGGTGCCGATGTAGGCGACGGTCGCGATGACGAACGCGAACGCGACGCCGGGGATCAGGTAGAAGCCGTCGATCGACGGACCGAAGTCCTTGATCGTGCCGAAGACCGTGCTGCCAGGGAAGGTTTCGCTGGCGAAGTACGCGGCGAACGCGGCGGTGAGGCCGACGATGAGGAAGTCGTAGGGGGACTTCCGCTTCCCGTAGATCTGCACGGCAACGCCGGCGAGCAGGGAGACGATGACGATGGCGAGCGATACGCCGAGGCCCATTTTGAATGACCTCCTTTTCAAGGTGTGAGGTCAGGATGGGCCGGCTCGGAGGTGGCAAACAGGGCCGTTCGGCCCGGAAACGCGGGACTGCCGGCCTACGTCGGGGGCAGCCCCCGCAACGCCGCGGCCGCGGCGTATTCGGGCGATCGGTCGCGGAACCGGGCGGCGATGGCCCGCAGATCGCCGGGACGGATCCCGGTGAAGAACGCGGTCGTTTCCTGGAGGTAACGCGTCTCGCGCGCGGCCCGCGCGATATCGTCGTCGGTCTCATCCGATGCGATCGCCATGACCTGCCACCGGTAGCCGAGCACGTGGCGGAACGTCTCGGTCGCGCGCTCGAGGTGGAACGGCGACGTGATCACCGACAGCGGTCTTGGCTCCAGATCGCGCAGGTATCGCGCCGCGGTCAGGACCGCGTTGGCGAGCGTGTCGCGCGACTCGTCCTCCAGCGCGATCCGATCCGCCGCGATCCCGAAGCCGCTGATGAGATCGCGCATCTGCGCGGCCTCGCTCGGGACGCCCTCAGGCGCGCCGGGCTGGCGATCCCCGGAGCAGATGAGCGCGAGCTCGGGTCGCTCGCGGGCGAGCTGCGCAGCGCGGTGCGCGCGGGCGCGCGTCGACGGGAGCGGCGCGCCGTCCGCATCGAGGCCGCCGCCGAGGACGACCGCGAGCTCAGGCGCGTCAGCAAGGTCCATTGCGAAACCTTACGGAAAAGAAGAGGCGCCCCCTTCGGGGCGCCCCTTGCCGTGACCATTCAGGAGTAATTGAGGGGCTATTTAGAGAGCGTGCAGCGTTCCGTTCAGGATGAGGACCGAGGTGAAGAGGTCGCCGCCGCCGTTCTTGTAGACGGTGTCGCTGTCCGGCGGCCACGGGGCGACGCGCTTCTTCTCGTTCACCGGGTTGTTCCCGTAGCGCTCCCAGAGCGGGATGATCGGGAGCAGGTCGTTGAACGCGAGGGCGCATGCCGTCACCGGAGCCTTCTGCTTGTCGGTGTCGAAGCCGTCGCCCATCGCGTTGATGAGCGCCAAGAAGTCGGTGTTGCCTTGGGTGAGGGGATAGGCCATCCCGCCGCCGGCGGGGATCGTGTTGGACGTCTGGAGATCCTGCACGAAGCTGCCCTGCGGGTGGGGGTTCCCAATGCCCCAAGCGCGGATCGCGATCTGGAACTTGCCGGCGTTGACGTCGGCGAGCTGGGTCGAGCTGATCGCCCCGCGCAGCGTGATCTTGATGCCGAACTTGTTCAGCGAGTCCGCCGCGTGGTTCGCGGCGCTCGTCCAGTCGGCGAAGTCGCTCGGGAAGTACAGCTCGTAGGCAAGCGGCTTGCCGCCCTTTGCCCAGATCCCGTCGCTGCCCTTCGCGAAGCCCGCATCGGTCATGAGCTTTGCCGCCGCGGTGAGGTCGTACTCGTATGACTTGAGCTTCGCCTGGTCTGCCGCGCTGATCCACAGCGGTACGAGGTTGTCGCTGAAGCCGGCCATGAACTTCTGCGCCTTGGCCGAGTCGCCGTAGGTGATCTTCGCGGACTCGGGCTTGTTGATCGCGAGGGCGACGGCTTGACGGAGCCGTTTGTCCTGGAACTCCGGCGTCGCGGTCCATTGGAAGTAGATCGCCGGTCCGGTGTAGAGCGGGCCGCGGATGACACGGAGACCCTGATCGCCGAAGGCCTTGTCGGTCGCAAGCGGGAAGCCGTGCGTCGCGTAGTCCACGTCACCGGCGAGCACGAGCGGGGTGACCGCGTCGGTCTCGCCCTGGTAGACGACGATCTTGTCGAAGTTCACCTTGTCGGCGAAGAGACCAGCCGTGTTCTTCACCATCGTGAGCTGCGCGGCCGTCACGCTCGCCTTGTCGATCTTGTACGGGCCGATCGACGGCGGGATGTCCGGGCGGAAGTCCGCGACCTGCTTCGCGACGGCCTTCACCTCGTCGGACGCGGTCGTCTTGCCCGCGCCATAGAGATCCGAGAGCTGCTTCGCGAACGTGCCGAATTGCGAATTCGGGCGGATCGGGTTGCGGAGCACGAGGCGTGGCACGAGCGACGACGGCCGGCTGATGTGGAACCGCACCGTGTACTTGTCGGGCGCCTCCAGCTTGTCGGCGTAGGTCCAGATGCCGAAGCCCTGCGAGCGGCCGACCCAGTACGTGGTCGTGACGTCAGCGGAGGTGAACTCCGCGCCGTCATCCCATTTGAGGCCCTGCTTCAGCTTGACCTCGTAGTTCTCGCCGCTCTGGGTCGCCGATTCCATCAGCCAGTTCTCCCATTTGCCCTCGGCCCAGCGGTAGACCGCGAGCGATGGCATGAAGAAGTCGACGAGATAGCTGCCCGACATGATCGCGCCGGCGGAGAGGTAGTTGTAGTGACCCTTCGGCGGCGCATCCCACGGCCACGCCGCGTGGAACTCGCCACCCTTCTTTCCGGTGCCGCTGGTGGTGGTGCCCGGCGCACACGCCGCGGCGACGAGGCCGACGCTGACGAGCGCCGAATCGCGCAGGAACCGGCGCCGGTCGACGCGATACCGCAGTTCGCTCATTGGTGTTCCTTCCTCCTTCGCTGGACCGGGGCATTGTGCTCTCGGGGCATCCGTGGTGTCGAATACCGGATGAGCAGAGCCACAAGCGCCACGAAGGTCAGACCGATACCGAGGGCCATCACGCTCACCACGAACTCCGCGGAGTCGCGCGGTTCGAAGATCAGGAGGAGGACCGCGGTCGTCGTGACGAAGATCGCGATCCGGAATCCCGCCCCAAGGACCTGCGGGTCCATCTAGGCGAGCAGCTCCGCCGCGGGCGTGCGCTCGCGGATCGCAACGTGGCACGCCACTTCCCGTCCCGTTTCGACTGCCAGGGGCAGCAGCTCGGGCACCAGCACGTCGCAGAGCCCCGGCTCCGCGAGCGGGCAGCGCGGATGGAACGAGCACCCCGGCGGGAGCGCGAGCAGGCTCGGCACTTCCGCGCTCTTGAGCTCGACGCGCTCCTTCGTGCGCGTGATCCGTGGGTCGGCCTCGGGGATCGCCGCGATGAGGGCAGCCGAGTACGGGTGCGCAGGATCGGAGACGAGCGCCTCGCTTCGCGCGAGCTCCACCATCCGGCCGAGGTACATCACCCCGATGCGTCCCTCCCGCGCGAAGTACCGCGCGACCGCGAGATCGTGCGTGATGAGGACGATGCTCACACCCATCTCGCTCCGCAGGCCGAGGAGCAGGTTGAGCAGCGAGATCCGGATCGAGACGTCGACCATCGACACCGCTTCGTCCGCGACGATCAGTCGTGGATCGACCGTGAGCGCGCGAGCGATGGCGACGCGCTGCCGCTGGCCGCCCGAGAGCTGATGCGGGTACTTCACGAGGAAGTCGTCCGGCGGCGTGAGCCCGACGACGTCCAGGAGATGCCGGACCCGGTTCGTCGCGTCGCGCGTGCCCTTCGCCTTCTTGTGCCGCTGGATCGGGGCGGCGAGCGTCTGGAACACCGTGCGGGTCGGGTTCAGCGACGCATACGGATCCTGGTGGACGAGCTGCACGGCGCGGCGGAAATCCGAGAGCTCGCGCCCCTTCTTCTGCCAGACGTCCTGGCCCTCGTAGAGGAGCCTCCCGCTGGTCGGTCGCAGGATGCCCGCGAGCATCCGGCCCGTCGTCGTCTTGCCGCAGCCGCTCTCCCCGACGATGCACATCGCTTCACCCTCGCCGATCGCCAGCGAGACCTGGTCGACAGCGGTGATGGTGCCGCCCGGGACGCGGAACGTTCGGCTCACGTGGTCGAGCTCGATGAGCTGGGTCACGCGGTGGCGATCTTCTCGGCGACGGCGACCTCGGCGCTGCCGACCTGCTCCGCGACGGTCTTCCATCGGATGCATCGCGCGTCGTGCTGCGGCGTGTCGACCGGGACCAGGTCGGGCTCGCGGTCCGAGCACGCGGCGATCGCGAGCGGGCAGCGCGCGACGTAGGTGCACCCCGGCGGCAGCCGGATGAGATCCGGTGGCGAGCCAGGGATCGACGCGAGCGATCCGATGACGCCGGACACGCGGGGGACGGCGCGCAAGAGGCCGACGGAATACGGGTGTCGCGGCCGGTAGAAGAGGTCGGTCACCGACGCGCGTTCCACGACGGTCCCCGCGTACATCGTGATCATCCGGTCCGCGAGCTCCGCCGCGATCGTGAGGTCGTGCGAGATGAAGATCATCGAAAAGCCGAGGGCCTTCTTCAGCTGACCGAGCAGATCGATGATCGAGCGCTGGGTGAGGATGTCGAGCGCGGTCGTCGGCTCGTCGAGGATGATGAGCTGGGGCTTCAACAGGAGGCTCAGCGCGATGAGCACGCGCTGCTTCGTGCCGCCGGACAGCTCGTGCGGGTACGACCGCAGCACGCGCTTCGGGTCGAGGCGCACGAGCTCGAGGAGCTCCTCCGCTCGGGCATGCACGGCCTTCGTGTCCTTCATCCCGTGCGCGCGCGCCGTATCGACGAACTGCTCCCACACATTGATGACCGGGTTGAACGAGTTGAGCGCGGACTGGAAGACCATCGCGCACTCGCTCCAGCGGAACTGGCGGAGCTCGTCCTCCGGAAGGGTCCCGAGGTCGACCGTCTCTCGGTCATTCGTGTACAGGAGCTGGCCCTTGATGATCCGGGCCGAACGCGGGGAGAGCCGGATGAGGCTGATGGCGAGCGTGGTCTTGCCCGAGCCGCTCTCGCCGATGATCGCGACGGTCTCGCCCTTCTCGATGTCGAACGAGACGTCCCGAACGGCGTGCACGGCGCCGCGCCTGGTCCGGTAGTCGATCGAGAGGTCGCGGACGGAAAGGATCGGCGTCATGACGAGCGGAGGCGGGGGTTGAAGATGTCCTCGAGCGCGTTCACGAAGAGGACCAGCGAGAGCTGCAGCAGCACGATGGCGAGGATCGGGCTGAACACGAACCAGAACGCGTCGCGGAAGTAGAACGCCCCCTGCGAATTGGCGAAGTAGAGCATCTTCGCCCAGTTGTTGCCGGTGAATGGGACGAGGCCGAGGACGATGAGCGCGACCTGCGCGTAGATCGCGCCGGTCATGCCCTGCACGAAGTGGATGACGATGTAGCTCCGCATGTTCGGCAGGATCTCGCGGAAGATGATGTGGAACAGACCGAGGTCCAGCGAACGCGCCGCCTCGACGTAGTCGCGCTCCTTGAGGGTGAGGACCTGGGCCCGGACCTGACGCATGAGGCCGGCCCAGCCGAGGACCGAGAGCACGATCGCGAGCGAAACGAAGTTGGTCGGTCGGGCGAACGCCGAGATCACGATGAGCACGATGAGCGTCGGGAGCGTGAGCACGATGTCGGCGAGCGCGACGAGGACCGCGTCGACCCTTCCGCCGAGCGTCGCGGAGAACGAGCCGAGCGTGATGGCGATGAGCGTCGTGATCCCGGAGGTCAGGATCGCGACGCTGAGGATCTCCTTGCCGCCCTGCACGATCAGGTTGAGGACGTCGCGGCCTGAGTTGTCAGTGCCGAGGAAGTGCTGGAGGCTCGGCGTCTGGTAGATCTCGTTGACGTTGCTCTGCTCCTGCGGCGGCACGAAGACCGGCGCAACGAACGCGAGGAGCAGAAAGAACACGATCCCGATGAAGCCGATGAGGCCGCTCGGTCTCCGCGACAGGAGGCGGAGGAACTCGAACGCGGCTTCGACCGGTCGCGGGAGCGTGTCGCGGGTCCGGGGAACGGCGATGGCCGTCATCGCCCGGTCGCTCCGCCGGCGCGGCCGATGCGCGGATCGAGCTTCGTGTAGAGCACGTCGGCCAGGAGGTTCGCGACGACGACCGCGATCGTGACGATGACGAAGATGCCCTCCATGACCGGGTAGTCGCGCTGGAGGATCGCGGCATTCAGCCGAAGGCCGACGCCTTGGTACGTGAAGTACTGCTCGATGAGGATCGAGCCGCCGATCGCATACGCCGCCGTGATCGCGAACTGCGTCACGAGCGGGAGCACCGCGTTGCGGCCGACGTACGCGGTCATGATCCGACCGTCGGAGAGCCCGCGGGCCCGCGCCGCGTTCACGTAGTCCTCTTCGAGGGCATTCACCGTCGCGCTCTTCATGCTGAGGATCCAGTGCCCGATGGATGCGAGAAAGAAGACCGTGATCGGAAGCGATGCGTGGATGAGCACGTCGCCGATGAAGTCGAGCGAGAAGCCCGGCTGCATCCCCGAGCTGTACGTGCCGCGCATCTGGGTGATCGGGATCCAGCGGAGCTGGAGCCCGAGCACCAGGATGATCAGGAGCGCGATGAAGTAGTTCGGCACCGAGCTGATGAGCGACCCGCCGAGCGAGAGGATGTGGTCGATGGGCTTGTTGCGGTTGTACGCGGCGAAGAGACCGAGGAACACACCGGCCGCGAAGCTGAGAAGCAGGCCGGTGCCGACGGTCAGCAACGTCCAGGGAAGGACTGCGAGCACGATCGCGGTCACCGGCGTTCCCTGCGAGACGAACGAGTAACCGAGGTCGCCGCGGGCAAGGTTGCCGAGGAATTCCGCGTATTGCTCCGGGAGCGGCGCGTCGAGGTTGATGCTGAACAGGCTCGCGGCCTGGGCCCGCGCCTCCTCGTACGTCATCAGGCCGTCCTTCGTGAGATCAGCGATCCTGATGTCGATCGGATTTCCGGGCATGAGCCGGATGAGGAAGAAGGTGATGCTCGCCGTGACGAAGACGGTGAGGATCGCCTTCACGACGGCCTGGAGGATCGGGTGCCGCCAGTACCCGAGGATCCGCCGGGCGCGACGCGCGCGCGGCGCGGTCGGGAACTGCTGCGCGACCATCCTCGCGTCGGCGGGTGTCGTGGTCACGGTCGCATGCTAGGACGGGCCCAGCAGCTCCCGAAGCGAGATCGCGGAAAGCGACTCGAACCGATGGTCGGCGCCTTCGAGGTCCATCGCGACGGTGAGCTCGTTCGGCACGACGACGCATCGCATCCCGGCTGCCTGCGCGGCGAGCATCCCGTTCCGCGAGTCCTCGAACGCGATGGCCTCATTCGGGCGCACCCCGAGCCCGGCGCACGCGGCGAGGTAGAGGTCGGGCGCCGGCTTCGCGCGAAGGTCCGGCCGGTCACGGCACTGGATGTGATCGAAGAACGGCGTGAGACCGAGCCGCTCGAGATGCCCACGGACCCACGCCGGCGTCGAGCTCGAGCACACCGCGACGCGGAGGTCGCGTGCGCGTGCCTCGGTCAGCAGCTCACGAAGACCGGCGGTCTCGGCGACCCGCATCACCAGCTCGGTCTTGCGCGCGTCGCGGCGGCGCGTGATCGCATCGCGGTCCGGCTGCGGGCCGGCGAGCCCCTCGAGATACTCCAGCGCGTCGAACCATCCGCCCTCGCGGCCGATGTAGTCGAGCCAGAGCGCCTTGGGCAGCTCGTGTCCGAACTCGCGGTAGATCTCCACCCACGCTTGGTACGCGGGCGTTTCCGTTTCCAGGATGAGCCCGTCGAAATCGAAGACGAGCCCACGGACGCTCACGCCTGGGTCGCGTACCGCCCGTAGAGGTCGACCGTCGCGCGGAGCGCACGCCAGTAGTTGTCGAGAAGGATGTTCTCGTTCGGCGCGTGCGCGCCGGAGCCGGGATGGCCCATCCCGAGCGTGACGTTCGCGAGCTTCCGCTTTCCGCAGACCTGCCACATCGGCGAGGTGCCGCCGGACGTCGGCACGATGAACGCCTCCGTCCCGAATGCGGCCTCGGCCGCGGCCTTCGCAGCGCGGACCACCGGATCGTCGAGCCGACCGCGGTACGGTCGCGTGCCCTCTTTTGAGGCGGCTTCGACGTCGGAGAAGCCATGCCGGTCGAGGTGTCGGCGCAGGAGATCCCGGATGCGGGCCGGGTCCTGATCGGCGACGAGACGGAAGTCGACCTTCGCCGTCGCCTCGGCCGGGATGACCGTCTTCGTACCGATACCGGTGAAGCCGGACCAGATGCCGCAGATGTTGCACGTCGGTTCGAAGATCGCGGCCATGCTGGCGGCATTTTCGTCGCGGTGCCACGCGAACTCGGTGATGTCGTGGATGCGCCGCTTGTCCTCGGCCTCGAACGGGAGCGCCCGGACCGACGCGAGCTCCGCGTCCGTCGGCGCGCGGACGTCGTCGTAGAAGCCGTCGATCAGGATGCGGCCGTTCCCGTCCACCAAGGTCTGCAATACGTCGATCAGTCGCCACGCCGCGTTCGGCAGGTACGTCGCGCCGCCCGAGTGCGCGTCGCGGTTCATCGTCCGCGCGCGCAGCTCGACGTAGTAGATGCCCTTCCCGCCGAGCAGCAGGTGCGGCCGCCCGGCGGCGTCGATCCCGCCGCCCTCCTTGAGCGCGCCGTCCCCGTCGGTGAGCGACGGGTCCCGCGCGAGGAGCTCCGCGAGGTGGGCGCTGCCGTCCTCTTCCTCGCCCTCGATGAGGAAGCGCACGCGGATCGGGAGCTCGCCCCGCGTCGCGCGGTACGCCTCGAGGGCCTGGATCCGCAGCAGCAGATGTCCTTTGTTGTCGTTCACGCCGCGCGCGAACATCGCGCCGTCGCGGACCGCCGGGTCGAACGGCGGCGTCTGCCAGAGCTCGAGCGGGACGGCCGGCTGCACGTCGTAGTGCTGGACGCAAATGAGCGTGCGCTTCCCGCTGCCCGTCTCGCCGACCACGAGGGCCGGCTCCGCACCCGTCCGGAGGGTCCGGGTCGCGGCACCCGCGGCGCCGAGCCGATCGGAACACCAGCGCGCCGCCGCTTCGAGCGCGGCGTCCTCGCCCGTCTCGCATGGGATCGCGCAGAGCTCGCGCAGCTCGGCCACGAAGCGGTCGCGATGCTCGTCGAGGTACCGGTCCAGCTGATCGGTCACGAATGGACCACTGTTCTAACGCTTGCGCAGGACGTGTCGCGGGTCGAGCGCGTCGCGCAGGCCGTCCCCGACGAAGTTGATGGACACGACCGCGAGGAAGATCGCGAGCCCGGGGAAGATCGCGGTCCATGGGGCCTTCGCCATGTCCGTCGTCGCGTCGGTGAGCAGGTTGCCCCACGAGGACGTCGGCTTCTGGATCCCGAGGCCGAGGAACGAGAGGGTGCTCTCGGCGATGATCGCGCCCGCGACGCCGAGCGTTGCCGCGACGATGATCGGCGCGACGGTGTTCGGCAGGAGGTGGCGGATCATGATCCGCAGGTCCCTCGCGCCGATGGAGCGCGCCGCCTCGATGAACTCGCGGCCCTTCAGCGACATCACCGTCGCGCGGACGATACGGGCGGTCCGCATCCACGAGAGGAAGCCGAGGACGAGGATGATCGTAAGGACGGACCCGCCGAACAGCACCGCGAGCAGCACGAGGAAGAAGAGCCGCGGGATCGACAGCAGGATGTCGACGAACCGCATCGCCAAGCCGTCGACGAGTCCGCCATAGAACCCCGCGAGCACGCCGACCACCGCGCCGACCGTGATCGCGAGCAGCGCCGCGAGGACGCCGACCGCGAGCGAGACCCGCCCGCCGAAGAGGATCCGCGTGGCGAGGTCGCGCCCGAGGCTGTCGGTGCCCATTGGATGGGCGATCGATGGCGACTCGAAGATCTGGAACAGGTTCGTCTTATTCGGGTCGTAGGGTGAGACGACCGGTACAAATGCCGAGAGGAGGGCGAGGGCGACGACGACCAGGAGTGCGGCCATCGCGAGACGGTGCTCGCGGAACCGTTCGAACGCCATGCCGAGCTGCGTACGCTCGCGGTACGTCGGCGCGGCGCGGCGGATCGGATCGGCCGCGAGCTCGGCCATCTAGCTGTACCGGATCCGCGGATCGAGGAAGCCGTAGATGACGTCGGCCATGAGGTTGGCGACGATGACGACCGTCGCGCCGATGACGAGGATCCCCATGAGCACCGGGTAGTCGGATCGCAGCGCGGAGTCATAGAACAGCCGGCCCATGCCGGGCCAGCCGAAGATCTGCTCGGTGACGAGCGCGCCGCCGAACAGCTCGGGCAGGTCGAGCGCGGCGACGGTCACGAACGGGATCGCCGCGTTCTTGAGGGCGTGCCGCGAGATGATGACCCCCTCCCGAAGTCCCTTCGATCGCGCGGTCCGCATGTAGTCCTGGCTCGTCGTTTCGAGCATGCTCGCGCGCAGGAACCGGACATACACCCCGACCTGCACGAGCGAGATCGTCGCGACCGGCAGGATGAGGTGGCGCGCGAGGTCACCAACGGTGAACGGCGCGCCCGGCGCGAGCATCCCGCCGAGCGGGAGCAGCCGGAAGGTGAGGCCGAACGTGACGATGAGGAGCAGGCCGAGCCAGAACGTCGGCATCGAGAACGCGGCGAACGTCGCACCGGTCGCGATGTGGTCGAACCACGAGTACTGCTTCACCGCCGTGAGCACACCGATCGGGAGCGCGATGAGCAACGTCACGATGTACACCGTCGACATCAACCAGAGCGTGTTGGGCAACCGTTGTCCGATCATCGAGAGCACGGGCTGCGACGTCGCGAACGAGTAGCCCCAGTCGCCGGCGAAGAATCGGATGAGCCACTGCGCGTACTGCACGGGCACCGGCTGATCGAGACCGAGCGCGTGCTCGAGCCGCTGCTGATCGGCGAAGCTGAAATCCGGATTCGCCTCGTACGCCGCGAGCGGACCACCTGGGGTCACTTTGAGGATCGCGAACGCGATCACCGTGATGCCGAGGAGCAACGGGATCGCTTGGATCAGCCTACGGAGGACGTACCTCCCCATGTCACTTCTGCTTGAACCAATCCTCGGCGGACCAGGTGATGTTGTCCCAGACGTTCCCCTTGTAGCCGCCGACGCTCGTGCGGAACGCGTCGAGGCCCTGGCGGTCGTACAGCCAGATGATCGGGACGTTGTCGTTGAGGATCTTCAGCGCGTCGGCGTAATCCTTCGCTCGGCGTGCCAGGTCCACGGTCGAGCCCGCGTCTGCCACGAGCCGGTCAACGTCGGGGTTCGAGAAGCGGGTGTAGTTCTGGCCGGCGCCATTGTTCGCGGCGGTCGGGATGTTGCCGCTCGTGTAGCGCTGATTCACCGTCTGATGGGGGTCGATCGCCGGGCTCGAGGCGTACATCCACAGGTCGATGTCGCCCTTCTTTCGCGGGTCGCCCGCCGAGTACGAGCCGGACAGGAACACCGCCGAGGGTTGGTTCTTGATCGAGAGCTCGATCCCGATGGCCTTCCGCTCGTCGGCGAGGATCTGCTCGACCTGCTCGCGCACCTTGTCACCGGTCGTCGTGACGATCGTGAGCGATGCGCGGACGCCGCCCTTCGAGCGGATGCCGTCGCTGCCTGGCACCCATCCGGCCTGATCCATGAGCTGCTTCGCCTTCGCCGGGTCATACGACTCCTGGGTCAATCCCTTCGGCGACGCCCAGCCCTGTGAGACGGGCGAGGTGCCCGGCTTCGCGGCGCCGAACAGGAGCTTGTCGATGAGCTGCTGCTTCGGGGTCGCGAGGAGCAGCGCGCGGCGAACGTTGAGGTCGCCGAGCACCGGGTGGGGGACCTTGGGGTCGGCGATCGGATCGGCCGGCTTCGCGAGGTTCATCTCGATGCGCTCGACGCTCGGGCTCGGCGTCTGCACGATCTTGATGTTCGCGTCCTTCTTGAGATCGGGGACCTGCGCCTCGAGCAGGTTCCACATCCCGTCGACCTCGCCGGCCTGCAGTTGCGCGACGGCGACCTCGCGCGACGGCACGCTGCGGAAGACGATCTTGTCGAGGAGCGGCTTGCCGGCCTTCCGGTAGTTCGGGTTGCGCTCGACGGTGATGTGGTCGGCGCTCACGAACTCGGTGACCTTGAACGGGCCAGTGCCGATCGGCTTCTGGTTGAAGTCACTCTTCGAGATGTCCGGGACGTTCTGGAGCAGGTGCTGCGGGATGATCCCGCCAAAGCGGGTCAGGTATGGACTGTAGACGGTGTTGTAGTGGACGACCGCCTTCGTCGGCGTCGGCGTGTCCACCCCGGTGATGGAGCTATAGCCCTCGGTCGTCACCACCTTCTTGTCCGTGATGTAGGTCTGCCAGGTGAACTTCACGTCGGCGCTGGTGAAGGGCTCGCCGTCCGACCACTTGACCCCCTCGAGGAGGTCGTAGGTCACGTCCATCGTCTTGCCGTCCGCGCTGATGGACACGCCGCCGTTCTGGAGCGTGGGAACGGCCTTCGCGAGGACGGGGTAGGCGTTGCCGTCGGTGTCGGTGTTGAGGAGCCCCTCGGTGACGGTCCCGTTCACGACCCCCGCGACGGTCTGGTTCGCGTAGATGTATGCGAGGGTGGTGGGCTCCTGCCAGATCGCGAAGACGACCGTTCCACCCTTGACCGGCGAGGCGTTCGGCGAAGCGCCACCCTCCGTCTGTGCGGGCGCGCACGCCGATATGGCCAGCACCGCCACGACCAGCGACGCGATCAGACGCCGGGCCCCCACGGGGCCATTCTGCTCGCCGCTTCCGCGACTCACCAGAGGTGCTCCACCGGCGCCAGCCCGAGCGCGGTGCGGGCGTCGCCGGCGAGCGCGAGCGAACCAGTCACGCACACGAGCCCGTCCGGTCCGGCATCCGATCGCGCCATCGAGATCGCGTCAGCGACCGTGTCGGCGGTCCGCGCTTTTGAGCCCGCGTCTGCGGAGATCGACACGGGGTCGGCGGCCCGCGGGCTCGCCGAGCGCGTCGCGATGACCGTCGACGCCAACGGGACAAGCGGTGCGAGCACGGCGCGTGCGTCCTTGTCCCGATTGATCCCGACCACCAGCGCGAGCCGCCTTCCCGCGCGGTCGCGCCGGAGCTGGCGCGCGAGCGCTTCCGCCGAGGCGCCGTTGTGGGCGCCATCGATCACGATCGGCGGACGGCCGCGAACGAGCTCGTACCGCGCGGGCCACGTCGCCGAGCGCAGACCGCGCGCGACCGCGGGAAGCTCGAGCGCTCGAGCCGCGGCCGCGGCGAGCGCGGCGTTCTGACGCTGATGAGCGCCTTCGAGCGCGAGGTCCACGTTCGCGTCCAGCGGGCGGACTACGTCGAGCAACGCCCCCTCGATGCGGCAGACCCGCGCGATCGCTCGTGCCGCTGCCGGCCGTTGGACCGCGACGATCGCCGGCCGGCCATGGCGGATGATCCCCGCCTTCTCGGTCGCGATCGTCGCGAGCGACCGGCCAAGGATCGCCGTGTGGTCGTAGCTCACGGGCGTGATGATCGAGATCGCGGGGTCGAGCGCGTTCGTCGCGTCGAGACGGCCACCGAGACCGACCTCGAGGATCGCGATCGGGCACCGGCGGGCGGCGAACGCTCGGAGCGCGAGCACGAGGGTGAGCTCGAACGTCGTCGGATCGCCCGCGTCCGGATGCGCGCGACGCAGACGGCGCACGAGCGGCCGCAGCTCGCCGATCGCGCGTTCGAAGGCGCGCGTCGGCAGCATCGCGCCGTCGATGCGCACCCGCTCGCGGTACTCCTGGAGGTGCGGTGACGTGAAGAGACCGGCTCGGGACCCCGATGCGTGCGCGATCGCCGCGAGGAAGGCCGCGGTCGACCCCTTCCCCTTCGTTCCCGCGATCAGCACGACCCGCATCCCGCGTTGTGGATCTCCGGCGAGCCGGAGCAACGCGCGGGTCCGGCCGAGGCGCCACCGCGACAGCCGGCTCGCGCGCGGATTCCATCCGACGCCGAGCTCCGGATCGGAGAAGCTGAGAAGCCAGGCGAGCTCTGCGCCGCGCACGGACCGAGCGGATTGTGCCGCGCCATACCATCGTCGTGGAGCAGGACGGTGATCGAAGACCTCGACGGTGTTATCGAGCCGCGTCAGACCTGGCGGGACCGCTGGATGTTGCTCGCTCTCGGCGCGCTGGCGCTCGCGGCCGTGCTCGAGACGACGCTCGCGCGAGAGCTTCCGCAGCGCGTCGCGGGGGAACCGGCGCCGTCGGGCCCGAGCGTCCTGGCGCAGGTCGCGCCTGCGACCGGGGTGAAGGCGATCGAGCTCCCGCGCACGCTCGCGACGCTCGAGACGCGCCTCGAGTTCTCGGGCGTGACCGGCCTCACGAGGATGGAGATGAGCGACGGCTTCCGAGACACGTACACGCTCGCCGACGGACGACGCCTGTTCGTGATCGAGTTCCCCGCTCCCGCCGGTGCCGCGGCCACGTATTCAGGTGCGGTCGATCTGCCGCACCGCGTCGCGATACGCGGCTTGATGGGGATCGGCTACTCGACGGACTCGACGGTGTTGCCGATGGCGATCGCGTGGACCGCCGACGGCATGCAGTACACGTTGGGCGGTGCGGCGTTCTCCGAGGAAGAGCTCGTCCGTCTCGCGAGCCAACTCCGCTAATCTCCGCAGCCTCAATGGAGGGGAACGAATGGCCAACGTGAAGGCGGCGCTGGTCCAGGCAGCCTGGACCGGCAGCAAGGACTCGATGATCGAGCGCCATCTCAAGCACATCGACGACGCGGCGAAGCAGGGCGCGCAGGTCATCTGCCTGCAGGAGCTCTTCTACGGTCCGTACTTCTGCCAGGTCGAGGATAGGAAGGGCTACGCCTACACCGAGAAGATCCCCGACGGCCCGACGACGAAGCTGATGCAGGAGCGCGCGAAGAAGCACGGCATGGTCATCATCGCGCCGATGTACGAAGAGGATCAGCCCGGCATCTACTACAACACGGCCGCGGTCATCGACGCTGACGGCAAGTACCTCGGCAAATACCGCAAGACCCATATCCCGCACCTGCCCGGCTTCTGGGAGAAGTTCTACTTCCGCCCCGGCAACGTCGGGTATCCGGTGTTCGACACCGCGGTCGGCAAGGTCGGCGTCTACATCTGCTACGACCGCCACTTCCCCGAGGGCGCGCGGATGCTCGGCCTCCATGGTGCGGAGCTCGTGTTCATCCCGTCCGCCACATCTCGGGGACTTTCGATGCACCTCTGGTTCATCGAGCAGACGGCCCACGCGATCGCCAACGGCTACTGGGTCGGCACGATCAACCGCGTCGGCGTCGAGGGCGAGTACGGGAAGAACGAGTACTACGGCTCCTCGTACTTCGCCGACCCGCGCGGCAAGATCGTCGCCCAGGCCTCCGACAAGGATGAGCAGCTGCTCGTCGCGGATCTCGACATGGATCTCGTGCGCGAGGTGCGCGACACGTGGCAGTTCTACCGCGACCGCCGGCCCGACATGTATGCGGACGTGACCGCGCCCTGATGGCCCTCCGCCCCGCGCTGAACCACATCGGCGGGGCCTGGGTCGAGTCGGCGTCGCACGCCACCGTCGAGGACCGCGATCCGGCGCACAGCGACCGCGTCATCGCGAACGCCGCATCGTCCACGGCGGCCGACGTGCGGTACGCCATCGACGCCGCGGAGCAGGCGTTCCCTGACTGGCGCGCGACGCCGGCGCCGCAGCGCGGCGACATCGTGCGCAAAGCCGCGGACCTCATGGAGCGACGGCGGGACCAGCTCGCTCGGCTCCTCACGCAGGAAGAAGGGAAGGTCCTCGCCGAATCGTTCGCCGAGGTCGACCGCGCGGTCGCGAACGTGCGCTTCTCTGGCGGCGAGGGGACGCGACTGACGGGCGAGACGATCCCATCGGCCCAGCGCGGCACGCTCATCTACACCCGGCGCGATCCGCTCGGCGTCGTCGCGTGCGTGACGCCGTGGAATTTCCCGATCGCGATCCCGGCGTGGAAGATCGCGCCCGCGCTCGTCTCCGGCAACACCGTCGTGTTCAAGCCCGCGTCGCTCACCCCGCTGTGCGCCACCGAGGTCGTGCAGTGCTTCCTCGACGCGGGGCTACCGGACGGTGTCCTCAACCTCGTGCTCGGTTCGGGTGAGGCGCTCGCGAGCGCGCTCGTCGACGATGAGCGCATCAAGGCGATCTCGTTCACCGGCTCGTCGGCCGTCGGCCGCGCGCTGTACGCCCGCGCCGCGCAGCGGCTCTGCAAGGTCCAGCTGGAGATGGGCGGGAAGAACGCGGTCATCGTGCTGGCCGACGCGGACCTCGAGAAGGCCGCCGAGAGCGTCGCGACCGGCGCGTTCGGCGCGACCGGCCAGCGGTGCACGGCGACGAGCCGCGCCGTCGTCGCGAAGCCGCTGCTCCGCGACTTCGTCGAGCTGCTCGGCTCGAAGGCCGAGTCGTGGAAGCCCGGCGATGGGCTGACCGATGGCGTGAAGATGGGGCCGCTCGTCGATGCGGCCCAGCTGAAGAAGGTGAAAGCGAAGATCGCCGACGGGAAGCGCGAGGGCGCGAAGCTCGTGCGCGACGGGAGCGACCCATCTGGAATGGGCATGAACGACGGCTACTTCGTCGCGCCGACGATCTTCACCGAGGTCGACCCGCGGATGAGCGTCGCGCAGGAGGAGATCTTCGGGCCGGTCGTGAGCGTCATCCCGGCCGACGACATCGAGTCGGCGCTCGCGAAGGCGAACCAGGTCGGGTACGGCCTCTCGTCATCCATCTACACGCGCGATCTCCACTCGGCGTTCCGCTACGCCGACGCGTCCGAGGCCGGGATGCTTCATATCAACCTCCCGACGCTCGGCGGCGAAGCACACGTGCCCTTCGGCGGCGTGAAGGACTCGGGCTTCGGTGACCGCGAGTGCGGGACGGCCGCGTTCGATTTCTTCACCGAGCTGCGGGTCGTGTATGTCGGGTACTAGCGACCCTCGCGACGAGCGTGGCCTGGTGGCCGAGGCCCTGCGGCTCGCGCTCGATGAGGCCGAGGCGTACCTCGCGACGATCGACACCGACCGCATCGCCGGCCCGACCACGTTCCCGAGCGCCGAGGCGCTCGGCGGGACCCTGCCCGAGCGGGGCGCGGGGACGCTCGCTGCCATCCGTGAGCTCGCCGCGGCGCACCCGGCCGCGCTTCGCTCGTCGGGTCCGCGGTTCTTTCACTGGGTCGTCGGCGGCGGCACGCCCGCCGCGCTCGCCGCCGACTGGCTCGCGTCGACGTACGACCAGAACGCGTTCGCCTGGGAGTCCTCGCCGCTCGGGACGCGGCTTGAGGAGCTCGCGGTCGACTGGCTCAAGGACCTGTTTGCCCTGCCGGCCACGTGGGGCGGCGTCCTCACCACCGGCGCGACGATGGCGAACTTCACCGGCCTCGCTGCGGGCCGGCGGTGGTGGGCCGAGCGGCACGGCGTGGACATCGACGAACGAGGCTTCTCAGGTCTTCCCGCGCTGCCGGTCTTCTCGAGCGGCTACGTCCACGCCTCGGCGACGAAGGCCCTCGCGATGCTGGGCATCGGTCGCGGATCGGTCCAGCGGTTCTCGCGGGATGCGGTCGGGCGTCTCGACATCGCAGCGCTCGAGGCGGCGCTGGTCGCGCTCCGCGGCGCTCCCTCGATCACCGTCGCGAACGCCGGCGAGGTGAATGCCGGCGACTTCGACCCGATCGACGCGATGGCCGACCTCGCCGAGAAGTACGGAGCGTGGCTCCACGTCGACGGGGCATTCGGTCTCTTCGTCCGCGCGACGCTCGCGGGCATGGGGCTCGGTCGCGGCATCGAGCGCGCGGACTCGGTGATCTCCGACGGACACAAGTGGCTGAACGTGCCGTACGACTCGGGCTTCGCGTTCGTCCGCGATCGGCGGCTGCTCGCCGGCGCCTTCGCGCTGAGCGGCGCCTACCTTCCCGCGCCCGGCGAGCACGCGAGCTTCGGCTATCTCGGGCCGGAGGCGTCGCGCCGCGCGAGAGGGCTCGCGGTCTGGGCGACGCTGCGCGCGTATGGCCGGGACGGGTACCGCGCGATGATCGAGCGTCACCTCGCGCTGGCGCGGCACCTCGCGGAGCGGGTCGACGACGCGCCCGATCTCGAGCGCCTGGCCGACGTGCGGCTCAACATCGTCTGCTTCCGCTATCGGCCACCGGACGTTGCCGAGGCCGACCTCGACGCGCTCAACGCGCGGATCGGGAAGGCGCTCCTCGAGGACGGCCGTGTGTACGTCGGGACGACGCGTTACGGCGGGAAGGTCGCGTTCCGTCCGGCCATCGTGAACTGGCGCACCGGCGAAGAGGATGTGGATCTGATCACCGACGTCGTGCGCGAGCTCGGCGCCCGCACCCTCGCCGCGGTCTAGGCCGCCTTCACCGCGGCGGTGAGCTTCGCGACCGCGTCCTTCGCGTCGCCGAACAGCATCTGGGTCTTCGGGTCGAGGTAGAGGTCGTTGTCGATCCCCGCGAACCCGGGCTTCATGCTCCGCTTGATCACGATGATCTGCTGCGCCTTGTCGACGTCGAGGATCGGCATCCCGTAGATCGGGCTGCCCTTGGTGCTCCGCGCGGCCGGGTTCGTCACGTCGTTCGCGCCGATCACGAGCGCGACATCGGCACGCGGGAATTCGGGGTTCACCGCGTCCATGTCCATGAGCTTCTCGTACGGGACGTTCGCCTCCGCGAGGAGCACGTTCATGTGCCCGGGCATGCGGCCGGCGACCGGGTGGATCGCGTACACGACGTTCACCCCGCGTGACTCGAGGAGATCGGCGAGCTCGCGCACGTTGTGCTGCGCCTGCGCGACCGCGAGCCCGTAGCCGGGAACGACGATCACGTTACGTGCGTAGGCGAGGAGCGTCGCCGCGTCGTCGACCGTCGTCGCGCGCACGGTGCGGCCGTCGTCGGTTCGCATCGCGCCCGCGGTCTCGCCGCCTGAAGGCGCCGCGCCGAACGCGCCGAACAACACATTCCCGATCGAGCGGTTCATCGCCTTCGACATGAGGCGGGTGAGGATCGTGCCCGACGCGCCGACGAGCGTCCCGGCGACGATGAGGAGCTGGTTGCCGAGCACGAAGCCCGCGGCCGCGACCGCGAGGCCGGTGAACGCGTTGAGGAGCGAGATCACGACCGGCATGTCCGCGCCGCCGATCGGCATCACGAGCGCGATCCCGAACAGCAGCGCGAGGACCGCGACGCCGGCCATGACCGCGAGCTGCGGCACGACGACGTAGCCCGCGACCGACGCCGTGAGGACGAGCGCGAGCCCGATCATCCCGCCGAACAGCAGGCTCGTGACGATCTGCTGGCCGGCGTACTTGAACGCGCGCGGCGTGATGAGGCCCTGGAGCTTGCCGAACGCGACGGCGCTGCCGGAGAAGCTGACCCCGCCGATCATGAGCCCGAGCATCGAGCTGATCGTCTCGCCCGGCGTGGCGGTGTTCCCGTTGAGTGCGCGGGTGAGCTCGAGGATGGAGACGAGCGCTGCCGCGCCGCCGCCCGCGCCGTTGAACAGGGCCACCATCTGCGGCATCGCGGTCATCTTCACGACGCGGGCACCCGTGAATCCCGCGGCGCCACCGATGGCGATGCCCGCGACGGTGATGATGAGCCCGGTCGTCCCGTAGCTCTGGAACTCGATGTCGAAGAACGTGGCCGCGACCGCGAGAAGCATCCCTGCCGCGGCGATGCGGTTCCCGTTCACCGCGGTCTTCGGGCCCGAGAGGCCCTTCAGGCCGAGGACGAACGTGACCGCGGCGATGAGGTAGGTGACCGGGATGAGCGAGCGGAGGTCCATTACTTCTTCTGCTCGGCCGACCCGGCCGACTTGGGCTTCTGCTTAAACATCGCGAGCATCCGGTCGGTCACGACGAACCCGCCGACGACGTTCGCGGTGCCCAGTACGACCGCGAAGAACCCGAGGGCGAGCCCGAGCGGTCCGCCGATCGCGGCCGACACGAGCATCGCGCCGATCACGATGATCCCGTGGATCGCGTTCGCGCCGGACATGAGCGGCGTGTGCAAGGTCGAGGGCACCTTCGAGATGACCTCGAAGCCGACGAAGATCGCGAGGATGAAGACGTAGAGCCCGACGACCGCTTCGGGGCTCATGCCTGTCCCATCGCCTTCTTCGTGGCGTCGTGCACGACGTTGCCCTCGTGGGTGATGAGCGCACCTTTCACGATCTCGTCGTTCATGTCGAGCGCGAGCGCGCCATCCTTCACGAGGAGCCCGAGGAGCGAGCCGACGTTGCGCGCGTAGAGCTGGCTCGCGTGCACCGAGACGGTGCTCGGCCAGTTCACCTCGCCGTGGATCGTGACGCCTTCGCGGACCACGGTCTGGCCGGGCGCGGTGAGCTCGGCGTTGCCGCCCATCTCCGCCGCGAGGTCGACGATGACCGACCCCGGCTTCATCGACTTGATCATGTCGGCCGTCACGAGGATCGGCGCGCGCCGGCCGGGGACGAGCGCCGTCGTGATCACGACGTCGGCGTCCTTCACGTGCTTCGCGACGAGCTCCTGCTCCTTGCGGTGCGCTTCCTCGGACAGCTCCTTCGCGTAACCGCCGGTGCCCTCGCCCTGCTCGCCGAGGTCGATCTCGAGGAACTTCCCGCCGAGGCTCTGCACCTGCTCCTTCACGACCGGCCGCGTGTCGAACGCTTCGACGACCGCGCCCAGACGGCGCGCGGTCGCGATCGCCTGGAGCCCCGCGACGCCCGCGCCGAGGACGAGCACGCGCGCCGGCGTGACCGTGCCCGCGGCGGTGGTGAGCATCGGGAAGAACTTCGGGAGCGAGTTCGCTGCGACGAGCACGGCCTTGTACCCGGCGATGTTGCTCTGCGACGAGAGCGAGTCCATCGGCTGCGCCCGTGTGACCCGCGGGATCATGTCCATGCTGAATGCGGTCGCGCGCTTGGCCGCGAGGGCGCGGACGGTCTCCGCGTTCGTGAGCGGCTGCAGGGTCGCGACGATGGCCGCGCCGTCGCGGAGGAGCGCGATCTCTTCCGCCGACGGCTTCTGCACCTTCACGACGAGATCCGCGCCGAACGCCGCGTTCCGATCGGCGACGGTCGCGCCGGCTTTGCGGTAGGACTCGTCGTCGTGCCCGCTGCCGAGGCCCGCGCCGGATTCGACGACGACCTCGGTGCCGGCCTTGGTGAGCTTGCCGACCGCCTCGGGGACGAGCGCGACGCGCCGTTCGCCGGGCACGGTCTCGCGCGGCACACCGACCTTCATCTGATGGCGAAAAGTTAGCAGGTCCCATCCGAGCGGGTGCGTCGGAGAGCTATCGCGAGACGGCGGTCGCCTCCGCGAGGCCGAGGCCCTTGCGCGCATCGGCGATCGGCACCTGCCAGAGCGTCGATTGCCACGCGACCTTGAACCCGAGCTGCGTGTTGATGCCGAGCATCTGCGCGTTCGTATTCGCGTTGCCCGTGCGGATGACCGTCGCATCGGGACGCTCGCGGAGGATCCGGTCGAGCATCGCGGCTTTCATCCAGAGGCCGAGCTTGTGACCGCGGTGCGGGTCGATGACCGCGGTGCCCTGCTGCCAGATCGCCCATGGCTGCTTCGGGTCCCACGTGACCTCGGTGAAGCCCGCGCCCTCGCCGGTCGCCTCGTGGATCGCGAGGATGAGCCACCACTCGACGCCGACCTGCTTGAACCAGTTCTCGCGGTCGTGGATCTGCACCGCGGTGAGCTTCCAGTCGTTCATCTTGAGGTCGCCCTTCGGCGCGTCGTTCATGCCGTTGGCCGCGGCGAGGTAGGCCGCGACGAAGCGGTCGGGGACGACCCCGTCGATGCGCTCGAGCTTGTAGCCGGCGGGATCGAGCTTCGCCCACTCCGCGATCCGGGTGCGATCGACGGCCGGGAGGTCGAGCTGGTTCGTCTTCATCGGCAGACCCGGGGTCGCGCCGATCCCGCGGAGGAACGGCTCGGCCGCCGGGACCCGGTCGTTCGCCATTCCCATGAACACGATCGACGGATGCTGCCCTTCGCACGCCTCCACGAACTCGCGGAGGAGCGCCGTGCCGAGGCCCTTGCGGCGATGATCGGGATGGACCTGCAGCTCGGCCCAGATGAGGTGCGCATTCTCGGGCTCGTTCAGGCTCTTGCCGCCGCCGATGAAACCGACGACGTTGCCCTTCGCGTCCCGCGCGCGGAAGCGCGCGTTCCATTGATTCGCCGGCTTCGCGCGCAGCCGCGCGAGGATCGCCGGCAGCGGACGCTCCGGCTCCTCGGGCAGGAGCTCCTTGCCCATGACCTGCCAGAGGCGCGCGATCGCCTCCTGCTCGGCCTCGGGCAGCTCGGTCGGCTCGACCTTGTCGATGCGGTAGCCCGCCACGTCCATGGGGAAGGAGCCTAGCCCGCCTGTCTCGCGGGACCATCAACCGCGATACGTTCGCGCTAGCATCGCGCCGCGGTAGAGGGGAGACCGATGGGGAAGACGCTCATTACCGGCGGGACCATCGTGACAGCGGCCGACTCGTTCAAGGCCGACGTGCTCATCGACGGCGAGAAGGTCGTCGCGGTCGGCACCGACCTGAAGGCCGCGGGCGCGAAGCGGATCGATGCGTCGCGCAAGCTCGTCATCCCCGGCGGGATCGACGTTCACACCCACATGGAGCTGCCGTTCGGCGGCACGATGGCCTCGGATGACTTCGAGACCGGCACGACCGCCGCCGCGTTCGGCGGGACGACGACGATCGTCGACTTCGCGGTCCAGGGCTTCGGCGAACCGCTCGAGAATGCGCGCGACGCGTGGCTGAAGAAGGCGCGCGGCAAGGCGGTCATCGACTACGGGCTGCACATGATCGTGCGCGACGTCTCCGACAAGGTGCTCCGCGAGATGGGCACGATGGTCAAAGACGGCATCTCGAGCTTCAAGCTCTTCATGGCCTACCCGGGCGTGTTCATGGTCGACGATGCGGCGATCTTCAAGGCGCTCGCGCGGAGCGCGGAGATCGGCGCGCTCATCTGCATGCACGCGGAGAACGGCGGCGTCATCGACGTCCTCGTGAAGAAGGCGCTTGCCGCGAAGCACACCGAGCCGAAGTGGCACGCGCTCACCCGACCGCCGGAGGCCGAAGGCGAGGCGACCGGTCGCGCGTTCAAGCTCGCCGAGATGGCGGGCGGCGTCCCGCTCTACGTCGTCCATCTGTCCGCCGCGCAGGCGCTCGAGCAGGTGCGGCTGTTCCGCGACCGCGGCTTGCCGGCGTACGCCGAGACGTGCCCGCAGTACCTCTTCTTGAGCTACGACAACTACGAGGAACCCGGCTTCGACGGCGCGAAGTACGTCATGTCGCCGCCGCTCCGTCCGAAGTGGCACCAGGAGGAGCTCTGGAAGGGCCTGCAGCGCAACGACCTGCAGGTCGTGTCGACGGACCACTGCCCGTTCTGCATGAAGGAGGGCTTCAAGGGCCTCCCGAAGCAGAAGGAGCTCGGCAAGAACGACTTCTCGAAGATCCCGAACGGCGCACCCGGTGTCGAGACGCGGATGGCGCTCCTGTATGACGGCGGCGTCGCGCAGGGTCGCATCACCCCGAGCCGTTGGGTCGAGCTCACCGCGACGACGCCGGCGAAGATCATGGGTCTCTTCCCGCGCAAGGGCACGATCGCGAGCGGCAGCGATGCGGACATCGTCATCTGGGATCCGAAGGCGACGCAGACCCTCTCCGCGAAGACGCACCACATGCGCGTCGACTACAACCCGTACGAGGGCAAGAAGGTGACGGGCAAGGCGACGACGGTCCTCTCGCGCGGCGAAGTGATCGTCGCGGACGGGAAGTTCATCGGGAAGAAGGGCCGCGGTCGATTCCTGAAGCGGGGGAGCCCGCTCCTTCAGACCTAGTGCTCGCGCACGTCCTGCGTCACAACACGTGGGCGAACCTCACGCTCCTCGACTTCTGCCGCGAGGTCGATCCCGCGATCCTCGACATGACCGCGCGCGGAACGTACGGAACGGTGTACGGCACGCTCCAGCATCTCGTCGGCGCGCAGCAGTGGTACGTGCAGCTCGTCACGGGCGAGTGGCTCGGCGAGCGGATCCGGCGGACCGACCGCCGCACGGTCGATGACCTCATCGCGATCGCGCGCGCGACCGGCGAGCGATCGCTCCGCATCGTCGAGACCGACGATCCCGATCGGAAGGTCCAGATGAACGAGGGCCGGACGTCGACGGTCGGCGTGATCCTCGCGCAGCTCGTCCATCACGGGAACGAGCACCGCACCCAGGCGACGACGATTCTCGGCGCGAACGGCTTGACCCCGCCATCCATCAGCGGATGGGGCTATGGTCGCGCTGCAGGCATCTCGGAGGCAGAGGAATGAGCGATCTCGCGGTCGCGATCGATTACGACAACTGGGCGACCGAGAAGGTCGCGCGCTTCTGCGCGGCGTTGTCGCCGGCGCAGCTCGAGCTCACCACGCCGGGGACGATGGGGACGGTCAAGGCGACGCTCATCCACCTCGTCGGCGCGAAGGAGCGGTATGCCGCCGCGCTGCGCGGGACGCCGGTCCCGGACGACGGGGTACGCGAGACGACGACCAAGGACCTTGATCAGGTCGTCATGCGCGCCACCGCCTTGAGCGAGTGGTTCAACGGCTACGCGAAGGGCCCCATCGACGTCGAGCAGATGATCACGCGGCGGGGGGCGGACGGCAGCACGCAGCACATGCCCGCCGGCATCCTCATCGCGCAGTTCCTCCACCACGGCAACGAGCATCGCGCGCAGCTCGGATCGATCTTCGGCGCGAACGGCATCGAGCCGCCCCACTACTCCGCGTTCAACTGGGGCAACGAGCTCGGGAAGATCAGCTAGCGGCCGGCTCCCGCATCGCGGTCACCTTGAACGCCGGCACCGGCTTGCCGATCCCTTTGAGCTCGAGGTCGCCGGCCGACTTCGATTCGACGCGATCCTCGACCGCCGCGTGCACCCGGCCGGTCATGAGGATCTCGCCCGTCTTCGCGACGCTCGACAGGCGCTGCGCCTGGATGACGACCATTCCGATCGCCGCGTAATCGAAGCGGCCTTCGAAGCCGATGCGGCCGAGCGTCGCGTAGCCGGTCGCGATCCCGATGCCCAGCCCGAGGTCGTAGCCGCGCTTCTTCCAGCCGGTCTGAAGCACCCCGACGCACTGCTGCATCGCGAGCGACATCTTCGTCGCCTGCGCCTGCGGCTCGGCGATCGGGACGGGATCGTTGAAGAACACCATCATCCCGTCGCCCTCGAAGTGCTCGAGGGTGCCCTCGTGACGGAAGATGACTTCGCCCATCGCGGCGTGGTACGCGCGCAGCACGCCGAGGGCTTCCTCCGGCTCGGCACTCTCCGAGAACGGCGTGAAGCCACGCAGGTCCGCGAACACGACCGTGATCTCGCGCCGGTGGCCGGCGAGGAACTCGTCGGCGCCCTGCGACATGACGACCTCGGCGACCTGTGGCGAGAGGAAGCGACGGAGCCGTCCGAGGCGGACGAGCTCGTCGACCTGCTGCTTGACGCGACCCTCGAGGGCCGCATTCCACTCGGCGAGCTCCGTCCGCTGGCGCTCGACCTCGTCGTGGTACGTCCTCACCCGCACGAGCGAGCGGACCCGCGCGAGGAGCTCCGGCTGGTCGAAGGGCTTCGCGATGAAGTCGTCGGCGCCGGCCTCGATCGCCTTCACCTTCTCCGGCAGGCCACTCGCGGTCACCATGACCACCGGCAGGAAGCTGGTCTTCGGATCCGCCCGCAGCCGGCGGCAGAACTCGTAGCCATCGATGCCAGGCAGCATGATGTCGAGCAGCACGAGGTCGGGCTTCTCCTTGAGGACCGCGAGCATCGCCTCCTCCCCGGTCGCAGCGGTCACGACCTCGAAGCCGTTCGGCGCGAGCACCGCCTCGAGGAGCCGCAGGTTCTGCGGGATGTCGTCGACACAGAGGATCTTCGTCATTGCTTGGCGTCCAGGTAGGTGCGGACGGTCGCCGGGAAGGTCTTCACGTCGATCGGCTTCGCGATGAAGCCGTCGAACCCCGCCTCGTTGAACCGTTCGCGATCGCCGGTCATGACCGAGGCGGTGAGCGCGACGGTCGGGATGTGCTTCGTCCGCTCGTCGGCCCGGATGCGCTTCATCGCGGCGATCCCGTCGATCCCGGGCAGCTGGATGTCCATCAGCACCAACGCGGGTAGCTGCTCGGCGGCCATCGTGATCGCCGACTCGCCGTCGGTCGCCTCGATCGTGCGGAAGCCGTGGAACCGCAGCACGTCGCGAGCGAGCTTCAGGTTCTTCTCGTTGTCCTCGACGATCAGGATCAGCTCGTTCGCCACCTAGCTCTCCTTCAACAGCGGCAGTGCCACGGTGAACGTACTGCCTTTTCCAGGTGCGCTGTCGACGGTGATCGTCCCGCCGTGCAGCTCGACCATCCGCTTCGAGAGCGTGAGGCCGAGGCCCGTGCCCTCGCGCGACTTCTCGGTCTGGGTGCCGGCCTGCTGGAATTCCTCGAAGATCCGCTGCTGATCCTCCGGCGCGATCCCGATGCCGGTGTCGTGGATCGCGAGCCGAACGCCGCCGTTGTCGCGGGCCGCGTGCAGGGTGATCGTCCCGCCGTCTGGGGTGAACTTCACCGCGTTCGCGAGGAGGTTCACGACGACCTGCTTCACCTTCCGTTCATCCGCCACGACCGTCTCGAGCTCGGGTCCGACCTCGAGCTCGAGCTTGATCCCGTGGGTCTGCGCGCGCTCGCGGATGAGCGTGACCGCGTTGTTGAGCGCCGCGGGGAGCGAGAACGTCGCGAGCTCGAGCTCCATCCGTCCGGCCTCGATCTTCGAGAGGTCGAGGATGTCGTTGATGAGCGTGAGGAGGTGTGTTCCCGACGACTTGATGTCGCTCAGATAGTCGGCCTGTTGCTCGTTGAGCTTGCCGGACATGCCCTCGAGCAGCACGTCGGAGAAGCCGATGATCGCGTTGAGCGGCGTCCGCAGCTCGTGCGACATGTTCGCGAGGAACTCGCTCTTGTGACGATTCGCGACTTCGAGCTGCGCCGACTTCTGTTGGATCTCGTTGAACAATCGGACGTTCTCGATCGCGATCGCGGCCTGGCGTGCGAACGACTCGACGAGCTCGATCTCGCGCTGCTCGAACGGCCGCACCTCTATCCGGACGAGGATGATGGTCGCAAGGACCTCCTCGCCCCGCAGCAGCGGCACGCCAAGGCCTGTTCGGGCGCCGATCGCCACCATCGCCGGTGAGTCGGCGACGCTCGGATCCGTCAGGATGTCGGATACGTGAACGGTGCGACGCTCACGGATGGTCCGGCCCATCAAGGAGTCACGGTGCTTGATCCCCGCGGAGGACGTGTCCTGAAGTCGCGCCGCGCCAGGAGGCTGACGGGACGCGACGACATGTGAGGCATCTTCATCGAACGTTCTGATCCAGCCGTACTCGGCTTTGCAGAGTGCGAGCGACTTATCGAGGACCATCTCGAAGACCGGCTTCAGGTCGAACGCGCTCTGGCTCATGGCCGCGAGCAGCTCGCTCGTCGCGGTCTGCCGCTCTAGTGACTCCTGGGTCTCGTTGAAGAGGCGCACGTTCTCCATCGCGATCGCGGCCTGCGTCGCAAAGGACTCGACGAGGGCGATCTCGCGGTCGCTGAATGCCTCTGGCTTGGCCCGGCCGAGCCGGATGACTCCGATGACCTCGCCTTCTCTCAGGATCGGCACCGCGAGGCGGGAGCGGCTCCACGAGTTCCGCGCGGGATCGAAGTCTTTCCGTTCGAGGATGTCGGGAACATGGAACGCGCGTCTCGTGGCGACCGCGCGTCCGAATACGGTCGGCCCGCCGTCGGATGGCACCTGGAGCCGCGCGCCGAGCTTCGCTCCGTATTCCGACCAGTTACCTGACGTCGCGGACATCACGAATGCGTCTCCGTCGCGGACGAAGACGCCGGCGTGGTCAGCACGGCAGAGCGTGACAGCGGAGTCGGCGATCGTTTGGAGGACGGGCGTGATCTCGAACGCCGAGCGGCTGATCACGTCCAGGACGTTGCCAGTTGCCGTCTGCCGCTCGAGCGCCTCCTTCGTCTCGTTGAAGAGGCGCACGTTCTCGATCGCGATAACTGCCTGGTCGGCGAACACCCGCACGAGATCGACCTGGCGGTCCATGAAGAGCCGTGCTTCTTTACGCCGAAGCGCGATCACGCCGATCGCCTTGCCGTCGCGGAGCAGTGGCGCTGCGAGCACCGTGCGTTGTCCACCTTGTTCGATGGAAAGCGCCTTGCTGACCGGATAGTCGTCGGTCGTCGTGACGTCGACGACGTGGATGAGCCGCGACTCGACGATCGCGGCTCCGCTGACCGACCCTCGATCCACGGGCACGCTGCTCGGCAGGCTGATCGGGCCGTAGTGCGCGCGAGCCTCGGCGAGACCGTCACGGACAAGGAGCACCGACGCGTCCTCGGCACCAGTGAAGCGCGCGGCACTCTCCGCGATCGCGTCGAGGACCGGCTGGATGTCAGTCGGAGACGCGGAGATCACCTTGAGGATGTCGCTCACCGCCGTCTGGCGCTCGAGGGACTCCTTCGTCTCGTTGAATAGGCGCACGTTCTCGATCGCGATGGTCGCCTGATCCGCGAAGGTCTCGACGAGCTTGATCGCTGCGGCCGGGAACGGCCCAGGTTCCTTTTTCCAAAGAGTGATCACGCCCTTGATCTCGTTCCCACGTTTCATCGGCACGCCCAGGAGCGCGTGGACGCCGAGCTCTTCGTACTGCGTGTTCGGGCGTTGGAGATCAGTGTCCGCGTAGACGTCCGGGATGTGGACTGTCGCCCTCTCGAACAGGACGCGCGCTCCCAGCGTCTTGCGGTTGGGGCCTGCCGCCCCGAGCTGTCGCGTGGTCTCACGCGACCGTTCGATGATCGCTGGCGGCACATTCACGTACGAGACCACGACGCCCTGCTGCGACAGGTGATAGAGGTTTCCATAGTCGGCGCGGCAGAGCTGCACGGCTTTGGCGAGCATTCGATCGAACATCGGCTGAAGGTCGAAGGCGGAATCACTGATCGCTTTCAGCACGTCGCTGGTCGCGGTCTGCTGCTCGAGCGCTTCCTTCGTCTCATTGAACAAGCGGACGTTCTCGAGGGCGATCACAGCCTGCGCCGCGAACGCGCGGAGGAGCTCCTCGTCCCGGGGCGAGAACGGCCCGGGCGTCGAGCGCCGGAGGGCGATCCCGCCGATGGCCTTGCCCTCGCGGAGCAGTGGCGTCGCCAGGACGGCGCGGAAGCCAAAGCGCTTCGCGGTTTCCTGCAGGCCCGGGTAGTCGGGGTCGGCCAACGAGTCCGCGCTCTGGAACGTGCCACCCTCCATCACCGCGCGGCCCATCACGGTCCGCCGATCGGCGATCCAGAGCTCATCGGCGGCGCGCAAGGCGATCGGACCGAAGTGCGCGCGGGTGCTGAACTGTTCACCGACGAGGAGCGCGAGGATCGCGTCCTCGCCGCCGCAGAACCGGACCGCGTTCCGGACGATCGCATCGAGGACGGGCTGCTGCTCGGTCGGCGAGCTCGCGATGACCTGGAGGATCTCGCCGAGCGCCGTCTGCCGTTCGAGCGACTCCTTCGTCTCGTTGAACAGCCGCGTGTTCTCGACCGCGATGACGGCCTGGTCTGCGAACGAGCTCAGCATGTCGATCTGCTTGTCGGTGAACGGTCGCGGTTCGCGCCGCCAGAGCGCGATGATCCCGATGATCTCGCCCTGCCGGAGCATCGGTGCGCTGAGCATCGCGCGGTACCCGGCGATGCGCTGGCCCTCGACGTACGTGTATTCCTCGTCCGCGAGCACGTCGGAGATGTGCACGGCTCGCTTCTGGGCCGTAACGCGGCCGGTCAGCGTGCCGCGGTCGGGGGCGAAGGGTACGGGGTGCTCGCGCGCGTACGCGACGAACTCATCGGAGACGCCACGCGCGGCGTGGAGCACGTATACGCCGTTCTCGATCCGGTAGATGAAGCCCATGTCCGCTTCGCAGAGTCGCATCGAATTCTCGGTGATCGCCTCGAGCACCGGCTGGAGGTCCGTCGGCGACTGGCTGATGACGCGCAGCACATCGCTCGTGGCGGTCTGCCGTTCGAGCGACTCCTTCGTCTCGTTGAACAGGCGTACGTTCTCGATCGCGATGACCGCCTGCGCAGCGAACGTCTGGACGAGCTCGACCTGCGCCGGCGCGAACTCGCCGGGAGCGTTGCGGCGAAGCTGAACGGCACCGATGGCGCGGCCCTCTTTCACCAGGGGCGCCGACAGGAACGCGCGGTACCCGTGTTCCCGCGCGTATTCCTTTCCCTCGAAGAACTCCCCTTCCTCGAGCGCCTCCATGTCCGCGATGTTGTAGAGGCGGGCATTCGTGATCGAGAGCCAGGTCACGGACTTTGTGGGGGTGTCGAAATCACGCACCGGCTCACGTACGCGGTCGCGCGTGGCGGTCAGGGAGAAATGACCGTTCTCACCAACGACAACGACGCCCGCATCGTCGGCGCCGCAGTATCGCGCCGCGCTCTCCGCGATCGTGTAGAGAACGGGCTGCACGTCGGTCGGCGAGCTCGAGATCACCCGAAGGATGTCTGAGATCGCCGTCTGCCGCTCGAGCGCCTCCTTCGTCTCGTTGAAGAGGCGCACGTTCTCGATCGCGATCACCGCTTGAGCCGCGAATGTCTCGACGAGCTCGACCTGCGCCGGCGAGAACTCGCCGGGAGCGTTGCGGCGAAGCTGGACGGCACCGATGGCGCGGCCGTCCTTCAGCATCGGCGCCGCGAGGAACGCGCGGTACCCGTGCTCGCGCGCGTATTCCTTCCCGTCGAGGAACTCCTCGTCCCCGAGCGCCTGCATGTCCGCGATGTTGTAGAGGCGGGCGTTCGAGATCGAGTGCCGGACCACCGACTTCGATGCGGTGGCCAAAACGCGGACCGGCTCGTGAACACGACCCTGTGTGCCTGTGACCCAGTAACGGCCGTCTTCTCCGATGACGACGACCCCGGCCTCCTCAGCACCGCAGTATCTGGCGGCGCTCTCCGCGATCGTGTCGAGAACAGGCTGCACGTCGGTCGGCGAGCTCGAGATCACCCGAAGGATGTCCGAGATCGCCGTCTGACGCTCGAGCGCTTCCTTTGTCACGTTGAACAGCCGCACGTTCTCGATCGCGATCACGGCCTGGTCGGCGAACGTCCGCAGGAGGTCGATCTGCTTCTCCGAGAACGGGCGCACGACCGATCGGTGCAGGGTGATCGTCCCGATCGCGGCACCCTCGCGCACGAGCGGCGTGACGACCGACGATCGCAGCCCGTACCGCCGGGCGAACTCGGCACCGCGCGGGATCTCGTCGGCCACGGCCTCGATGTCCTCGACGGCGATCGTGCGCCGCTCGAGGTAGGCTCGGCCGTTCGTCGAGCCGCGATCGATCGGGTAGGCGAATGTGTCCGGCATTGGCACGGGCCCGGCATGCGCGGCGAGGCGTAGCTCGTCGCCGGCCGCGAGCATGACGACGGCGTTCTCGGCCGAGCAGAAGGTCGACGCGCTCTGAGCGATGACGTCTAGCACTGGCTGCACGTCGGTCGGTGATCCGGACATGATCCGCAGGACGTCGCCGATCGCGGTCTGGCGCTCGAGCGATTCCTTCGTCTCGTTGAAGAGGCGCACGTTCTCGATGGCGATGGCGGCCTGGTCGGCGAACGACTCGAGCAGCTCGATCTGCTTGTCGGAGAACGCTCCTGGCTCGTACCGCCGGAGGATGATGATCCCGAGCAGATCGCTACCCCGGAGGATCGGGACGCCGAGGCCCGCGCGGAAATCGCCAGGCGGCGTTGGCGGGTACTCCGGATCGGCCTGGATGTCGGCGATCTGCACGGTCCGGCCCTCGAGCAGCACGCGGCCGCTGATCTGGTCCCGGCCGGGCGTGATCCGCTGGCGGAGCCGCCCGCCCGGTCCGGCGCCAACGGGATCGCCGGCATGGGCGGTGTAGACGAAATCGTCGCCTTCGCGGCGCGCGATCGACCCGTTGTCCGCGCCACCCAGGCGGACCGCCTTCTCGATGAGCGTCTCGAAGACCGGCTGCAGCTCGAAAGCCGAGTTGCTAATGACCTTGAGCACCTCGCTGGTCGCGGTCTGCCGCTCGAGCGCCTCCTTCGTTTCGTTGAAGAGCCGCGCATTCTCCATCGCGATGACGGCCTGCGCACCGAACGCTTCGACGAGCGCCACCTCGCTCGGACTGAAAGGCGCGACGCGCTGACGCCGCAGCAGGATCACGCCGACGATCGCGCCGTCCCGAAGCAGCGGTACACCCAGCGCCGACCGGTCGCCGATGGTCTTGATGGCAGTCGAAACGCCGACGTATTCGGGATCGCTGAGCATGTCCACGATCTGGATGCTCGCGCCGGCGAGGAGGACCCGTCCGGTCACTGTCTCGCGGCCTGGCACGATCTTGTAGTCGCGGAAGATCTCGCGTTGGCGGGCCACGTGGTCGGGAGGTCCCGCGACCGCGACGATCCGCGCGACGCCATCATCGGCGATCCGCGCGATGCTGCCGTTGTCGGCGGTGCAGAGCGTCATCGCCTTCTCCAGCATCGTGGTGAGCACCCGTTCGAGGTCGAAGGCGGAGCTGTTGATCGCGTCGAGGACCTCGCTGATCGCGGTCTGCCGCTCGAGCGCTTCCTTCGTCTCGTTGAACAGGCGCACGTTCTCGATCGCGATCGAAGCTTGTTCGGCGAACGTCTCGACGAGCTCGATCTGTCGGGGCGCGAACGGACGCACGGTCGAGCGGCGGAGGAGGATCGTCCCGATCGTTTGCCCCTCTTTCTTGATGGGCACGCAGAACAACGAGCGCGCGCCACTCGCGACCTGCTGCGCCCGGAACCGAGCGTCCGCGTTCAGCTCGGGGTCTTCGAGGATGTCGTCCCACTGCAGGGTCCGACCCTCGAGGTACACGCGGCCTGAGGCGGTGCCTCGGTCGATCGGTGTTGGCCCGTGGCTCAGGGCGAGCCACTCCGGAGGGAGGTTCCAGGCGGCGGCGACGTGGTAGTGGTCATCGTCGTCGCGAAGGTTGAGGGTGGCCCTATCGGCTTCGCACAGTCGAGCGGCGCGCTCGACCAGCGCGTCAAATACCGGCTGGACGTCCGTGGTGGACGTGCTGATCGCTCGCAAGACCTCGCTCGTCGCGGTCTGCCGCTCGAGCGCCTCCTTCGTCTCGTTGAACAGACGCACGTTCTCGACGGCGATGGCGGCCTGGTCGGCGAAGGTCTCGACGATCTCGACCTGTCGGTCCGTGAAGGGCCTTACCTGTTTTCGTGCGACGATCAGGGCGCCGATATAGGCGTCCCCGTGGACAAGCTGCACCTCCATGACGGACCTCGCGCCTAACGCGCGCGCGATCGGCCAATCAGTTGTGGTCTCTTCAAGGTCCCCGACCTGCTGCGAACGCGGGCCGGTATCGAATGGTCTCGCCTTGACGTTCGTGAGGGCGGCGATCATCCCATCGCTGAGATCGCCATGGAATGCGACCGCGGGCCGTAGACCCCCTGCGAGCACGATCCAGGCGAGGTCGGCCTCGCACAGTCGTGCGGCGCTGCGAACGATGGTCTCGAATACCGGCTGGACGTCCGATGTGGCCCGACTGATCACATCGAGGACCTCTGCGGTCGCGGTCTGGCGCTCCAGTGACTCCTTCGTCTCGTTGAAGAGGCGCACGTTGCGGATCGCGATCGCGGCCTGCGCGGCGAACGACTCGACCAGCGCGATCTGCTGCGGCGTGAACCCGCCAGGTTGCTCACGGTGGAGCCGAATGACGCCGATCGCCGCGCCGTCGGACAGCACGGGCACGGCGACCCGAGAGCGCTGTCTGGTGCGGCCTGCTGAGCTGGCCCACACCTCTGGGCTTATGTCTGGCGCGAGAAGGAGCCGTGCCTCCTCCGACCAGAGATCGCTCGTGTGGAAGGTCCGTCGATCAACGAATGCCCGAGTGACCAGAGGGACCTGCTCGATCCCTAGGCGTCCGCCGACGGCGGTCGACTGGGCAGGCGGTGCACCAGCGATCGCGTCCAAGACGACCGCGTCGCCCTCGCGGCGGAAGTAGAACGCCGTCTCCGCGGCGCAGAGGCGTAGGGCCTCGTCGACGATCGTCTGCAGCACCGGGCGGACGTCGTCCCGCGTGTCGGCGATGGATCGCAGCACCGCCGCGCTCGCCGTCTGCCGCTCGAGACCTTCCTTTGTCTCCCTGAGCAGCCGTGCGTTCTCCATCGCGACCGCGAGCTGGTCGACGAAGGTCTCGATCAGGGCGATGGTCGACTTCTCGAAGCCGCCGGGGTCGTTGCGCGACATGAAGAGGACAGCGATCGATCGACCATCGCGGAGGATCGGCACCGCCAGCCGGGTGCGGCGTTTGTCCGCTTCGGGAAGCTTGGGCTCGGCGAACTTCGAGTCCGCGTAGTGGAACCGTTGGCCGCTGAGGGCGGCGCGTCCCCACATCGTGCCGGGCGTCGCCGTGAAGCGCGTGCCCCGTTCGATGGGCAGCGCTCCGTGGACAGCGGCAGAGACCCAGCTGTCGCCGTCGCGCCGCATGAACCCCCCGTTGTCAGCGCCCGAGAGCCCGACGGCCGCCTTCACGATCATGTCCGCGACCTGATCGATGTCGACCGCCGGATCGGCCAGCGCCCTCATCACTGCGCTCACCGCGGCGAGCTGCTCGCGCGAGTCTCCGGACGCGGCCGGCGCGGGTGGGCGTGTGGCGGCAGCCTTCTTCGGTGACGCCGCCCGCACCGTCTTCTTCGCTCCCGCCCTCACGATGTACGCAGTATCGGCGCGTGCTCCCGTCGCGGGCTAGGGGTGTCCGTTACGCGCGTCACGCGACGAGATTGCTCTACGCAACGCTCGCCCTGGCGCCTACCCTGTGACCCGGACGGGAGGCGGGTTGGATATCTGGGAAGTGCTGCGCCAGCGTCTGGATTACGCGTCGTTCGTGCCGGCGCCCGTCCCGGATGTCGAACGCGCGGATCTGAAGCGTCGCGATGGGACGCCCTACACGATGCTCAAGAACCCGCACGGCGACAGCGGCGCGGGCCGGTACCTCCGCCTCGACCCGGCTGACGTGCAGCTCTACGAGCTCATGGACGGACGGCGGACGATCCAGGAGATCCTCGTCGCGCACCTCGAGCGGTCAGGCTCGTTCGCGATCGATCGGCTCGCGCGGCTCACCGCGAACCTCCGGATCAACGGGTTCTTCGGGGAGGAGCCGCCGCCGCTCTACGAGAAGCTCCTCATGCGGCGGGCCTTCCGTGACCCACTCACGCGGGCGTCCCTGTTCCTCCGCCGGCTGGTGATGTGGGACGTCGCGCGCTGGTCGAACGCCAACCGCACGGTCGATCTCGTCTACCGGATGGGCGGCTGGCTCGCGTTCACGCGCGTCGGCGGTACGGCGATCGTCGCATTCGGCCTCTACGGGCTGTGGCTCTGGTTCCAGGAGGTGCGCGACCCGAAGCTCCAGCTCGCGACGATCGACGGCTCGTACATCCTGGGGATCGCCGTGCTGCTCGTGCTGCAGGTCATGTCGATCTCGGTCCACGAGGCCGGGCACGCGCTCGCGATCCGTCACTACAAGCGGCACGTCCGACGGATGGGCTTCATGATCCAGTACCTCTTCCCGTGCTTCTACGTCGACTCGACGGACATGAGCCTCGGCACGCGCGGGCAGCGCATCGTCGTCTCGCTCTCGGGTCCGTTCGCCGGCCTCAGCACCGCGGCGGCGTGCGCGGTCGTGGCGTCGCTCCTGCCCGGGACACTCGTCGGCGACCTGTTCTTCAAAGGTGCGAGCATTTTCGTCTTCCAGTTCGTCTTCAACCTGTTGCCGATCCTCGAGCTCGACGGCTACTACGTCCTCATCGACGCGCTCGACGCGCCGTTCCTCCGCCAGCGGTCGCTCTGGTTCGTGCGCACCGCGGCGCTGCGGAAGCTGCGCGCGCGCGCGAAGTGGACGCGCGAGGAGATCGGGCTCGCGCTCTTCGGTGCGACGGCGATCGTCACGTCACTGGTCACCCTCGTGTGGTCGATCTACATCTGGCGCTCGCGCGTCGTCATTGCGGCGCAGGAGCTGTTCGCGATCGGCCCGCTCGGCCTCGCGGCGTTCGCGCTGCTCGTGCTCATCTTCGTCGGTCCGCTCGCGGTCGCGGTCATCGGGCGTCTGCTCGGTATCGCCAAGACGAGCGTGACCCTCGCGACTGCGCGCAGCCGTGGCGCAGCGGCGCGCGAGCACTGGGCGCGCATGACGATGCTCTCGCGCGTGCGGTTCCTCGCCGGCTCGTCCGGCCCGATGCTCGCCGCGCTCGCCTCGCATCTTCGCGTCGAGCGGGTCGAGGCCGGGCACACCGTCATCACCGCCGGCAGCGTCGGCGACCGCTTCTACCTCATCCGGTCCGGCCGGGTCCGGGCGATCGCGCCCGACGGGACGGTGCACGGCGAGCTGCTGCCGGGCGAAAGCTTCGGCGAGCTCGCGCTCCTCGACCGGACGCCGCGGAGCGCCACGATCGAGGCGCTCGAGCCGACCGAGCTCTGGTCGCTCGACAGCTCGCACTTCCAGCGGTGGGTCCGCGACCGCGTCGAGATCGCCGGCCGGATCCGGGCCGACCAGCGCGAGCGGCAGGCGCTCGCGGCGCTCCCCTTCTTCCGGGACCTCGACGGCCGCGAGCTCGATCGGATCGCCGCGCGGCTCCAGACCCGCAAGTACGAGCCGGGGGAGGTCGTCATCCAGGCCGGCGAGAGCGGCGGCGGCTACTACGTGATCCGGGAGGGTACGGCGGACGTGACGTTGCCGGACGGGCGGTACGTCCGGACGCTCGGCCCGGGCGACGGATTCGGCGAGCTTTCGCTCATCTTCGGGGTGCCCCGGACGGCCACGGTGACGGCGAAGGGCCCGCTCACCGTGGGGGTCATGGCGCGGCCGGACTTCGCGGCGCTCGTCACCGCGTCCGGTGAATCGATGCGTGATTTTCGGGCCAGAACGGGCCATTATGTCGGTGCCGGCCTCGGCGGGGCCGTTGGGGGAGCGTGAGTGGACTGTTGGATCTGCGAGCGGCCGGCGCTCGCCGCCTGCCGGTTCTGTGGCCGTGGGGCCTGCCGCGAACATGCGAAGAGCCATCCGTTCGTGCTCGACGTCTATCGCGGCGCCAAGCATCAGTCGTTGCGGGCGCTCGTCGTCGAGGACGCGATCCACTGCGGTGTATGCCGCCCGCGCAGCGAGCCGGTGGACATGCCGGAGCTTGAGTAGGGGAGGCGGAGGTCCGAAATAGTTAGGTACATCACAGAGCCGGCGTGCCGGCGGGTATCGAGGGGCCTGTGCGTCCGGCGCAGATTCCTCCCAACACACCAGCGGGAAAAGGAGCAAGGCAGTGGCTAGCAAGAACCTGGGGGCAGTGATCCAGCGAGCGATCAGCGACGGCGCGTTCCGTCGCCAGCTTCAGTCCGACCCGGCCGCGGCGCTCCGCGGCTTCAACCTCACCCCGACCGAGATCGCAGCGATCCGCAGCGGTGACGCGGGCAAGCTCATGTCGCTCGGCGTCGACCAGCGGATGAGCAAGGCGTACACGGCCGGTGGTGCGTTCCTCGGCGCGACGCGCTCCGCGATCTCGGACACGGGCACCGGTGCCACCTCGAACGGCATCATCGGCGACCCGACCTCCGGCGCTCGCGACGCGCTCACGTCCGGCAACCTCAGCGGCACGCGCGCGGTCAACGACGTCGCCCCGTTCGAGGGCAACGTGAAC
>Ga0070698_100000443_pt1 | contig 44049 bp, 49 predicted proteins | sample KBSK1502metaG_FD_65477 | JGI IMG/M metagenome (GOLD analysis project Ga0070698, IMG submission 65477) | Corn, switchgrass and miscanthus rhizosphere microbial communities from Kellogg Biological Station, Michigan, USA - KBS K1-50-2 metaG | ecosystem: Host-associated > Plants > Roots >...
AATGGGATGCCTACCTCGGCCTTCCCCTGATCGGAATCCTGATCTACGTTGGCGTCCGCTTTTGGGCGCGACCGCTTGTGCGGGTCACGTCGACGCTCGCGCTGGTGCTCGCCATCCTCTCGCTGGGCACGACGCTGCATGTCGCCGGGAGATGGACGGTGGTCCCCATCGGCGCCTTAGCATTGACCGCTCCGCTGCTCCGGCGGGTCATCCCGGTGCGGTTCATGCTCTATGTCTTTCCGGCGACGTGGGTGGGGCTGGCCGCAGCGCCAATCCTGAGCAGCGCCCTTCCCGCCCGCCTCATGCTCTACGTTTTTCTCTTCGCCGGGCTGCTGCTCGCGGTCTTCGCCGACGCGGAGCTGCCGACGACCCCCACCCTACCGTCCCCCAGAGGTGGAGGGTTGTCGAGGATCCTTCGCTCCCGAAGAGGAGGAGGGTTATTAAGGGCCCTTTTGATCGCTATGGCACTGCTCGCGCTTGCGCCCCGGCTCCCATTTCCCGCCGCGCCGGTTGACGTTCCGACGTTCTTCACCGGTGCCGGCGTGCGGCAACTCCCGCAAGGCAGCGTGGCGCTGGTCCTCCCCTACGCTCGGCTGGCCAACAGCTCGGCCATGTTCTGGCAGGCGGCTTCGGACATGCGCTTTCGCATGCCTGAGAGCTATGCGCTTCTCCCCGGCCCCTCCTTCAGCAGCCCGCCGACGGCGACCGGCATCCTGATGAGGACGATCGAGCTGGGTGAGGAGCCGCCCGCTCTCACCGACGACCTTCGCCGCCAAGTTCTTGGGGACCTCGCCGCCTGGAGGGTTCAAACAATACTCGTTGGGCCGATGGCCAACCAGGAGCGGATGATTGCGTTCTTCAACTGGCTGACGGGCACGACGCCGCGACAGGATGGTGGGGTGTACATCTGGGGGCTGGGAGCATGAACCTCGCATCCGGATCGTCGACGCTCGAGGTCATGGAAGGCGCCCGTCGATATAACCGCTGGATCTACGACCGCGTCCGGAGCGCTCTCGGCCAGCGTGTCCTCGAGATCGGTTGCGGCACCGGCACCATCACCAGCTTCCTGGTCGGGCGCGAGCTGGTGGTCGGCATCGATGTGGTCGACGGCTACGTTCGATCAACCGGCGAACGGTATCGCGATCGCCCCAACATCGTCATCCGCCGCCATGACCTCACCGAGTCCATCGAACCGCTACGGGGGTATCGCTTCGACTCGGCGGTCAGCGTCAACGTCCTCGAGCACATCGCAAACGACGAAGCCGCCATCAAGGCCGTCTACGCGCTGCTCGAGCCAGGCGGGAGCCTCACCGTGCTGGTGCCGAGCCACCCGGCCCTCCTCGGCCCCTTCGACCGCGACATCGGTCATCACCGCCGCTACACGAAGGGCGAACTGCGCAGCAAACTCGAAGCCAGCGGCTTTGTCGTCGAGCGGATCCGGCGAAGCAATCCGGTGGGCGCGCTCGGATGGTTGGTCAATGTCCGCCTGCTCGGACTGCGGCGGCTGCGCGGCGCCAAGCTGTTCGATCGGCTGGTGCCGGCCCTCGCGGTGCTCGACCGGGTCGAGCTGCCACTTGGGCTGTCGCTCATCGCGGTCGCGCGGAAGCCGGTGGCGGCCGGAGCCTCAGGCAGCCCGCTCGCCCGGTAGCTCCGGAAGACGCGATGTCATTGAAAGCTCCTTGAGGCGCCGCCCATGGTAGGGATCCTCGACGCCGAAGAGCCGGTGCTTCGAAGACAACCTCAAGCGCAGCAGGGTTCCGAGCGCGCGGGCGCCGTCAAGCCAGGTGAGCTTCTTCCCCTCCTCCCGGCTGCGAGCGTAGTACGTGATCGGGACTTCATGAATGCGATAGCCGAGCCGGAGTACGCGGGCCGTGATCTCCGGTTCGATATCGAACCGATTACCGTGCAGACTCAGCCGGCGCATCAGTTCGGTTCGCATCGCCTTGAACCCGCTCTCCATGTCCTGGATATAGCAATTGAAGAGGACGTTGGTGGCCGTGGTGAGCAGGCGGTTGCCCTGGACGAACCAGTAGGAGTAGGCGCTCTGGCCGGCGAAGCCGCGCACGCCATAGACGACGTCGGCGCGCCCTTGCAGGAGCGGGCTGATCATGATCTGGTACTCGAGCGGGTCGTACTCCAGGTCCGCATCCTGGATGATCACGAGCGGCGCCGTCACGGCTTCGATCGCAGTGCGTACCGCAGCGCCCTTGCCGCGGTTTGAGGGATGACGGTACACGCTGACCCTTCGATCGCCGAGGAAGCCCTGCGCCACCTCGAAGGTCCCATCGGTGGACCCATCGTCGACCACGACCAGCTGCTGGACGCACGGTTGCAAGAGGACCCGATGGAGCACCCGCCCCAGGGTTGGCGCCTCATTGAAGGCGGGCACGATCACCGCGAGGTTCGCGTCCATACTGCTTCAACTGGTACCTCCGGCCAAAATTTGCAGCCGGCACCCCCACCCCGACCCTCCCCCCGCAAGCGAGGGAAACAGGTTTGGCCATCCCGTGCCGTTGTCCTTTGGGCACCGTGAACCTTGCACGCCCGAACGACGAGACCGTCATCTCCGGCCCTTGGCCGAATTTGGTGACGCGCTCATCCCTCTCCATCGTCCTGCCCGCCTACAACGAGGAGCAGAACATCGAGGGCGCGATCGAGGAGGCTTGCGAGGTCGCTGCGTCCGCGGCGCCGGCGTGGGAGGTCATCGTGGTGGACGACGGCAGCCGGGACACCACAGCGCAACGGGTTGCGCGCATGAGCAAGCGCCAGCCTCGCGTCCAGCTGATTAGTTTTCCGGAAAACCGAGGCTACGGCGCCGCGCTACGGGCCGGATTCCACGCCGCTCGCGGGGATCTGATCTTCTACACGGATAGCGACCGGCAGTTCGATTTGAGCGAGCTCCGATATTTCCTCCCGGTCATGGACCGGACCGACGTTGCCATCGGCTTTCGCGTCTACCGGTACGACCCGGTGCTGCGCTGTCTGCTGTCATGGGTCTACAACCGCCTGGTTAGCGCGGCCTTTCGGGCGCGGGTCCGCGACGTCGACTGCTCATTCAAGCTGTTTCGCCGCGAGGTGTTGGAAGCGATCGACCTCGAGACTCGCGATTTTTTCATCGACACGGAAATGGTCGCCAAGGTAAGGAAGTGGAACTTCCGAATGCTGCAGAAGGGGGTCAAGCACTACCCGCGACGGGCGGGGGAGAGCAGCGTCCGAGCGAGTCACATTCCTCGCACCCTGGTTGTCGTGGCGCGGATGTGGCTCCGGATCTATCTACCGGCGCTGGTCGGTCGGCGCGAACGGATCGAGCCGGTTTGTCCGCGACGTTTGGCCGGCCAGGATATCGTCCGTCAACAGACCCCCAGGTCGGCGGGGGCGCAGGATCAGGAACTGCCGGTCGAGCCTCGCGAGGCGCACGGTGGAGAGTAGCCTCTACGACGAGTACGTCCGCATCGAAGACACCCACTGGTGGTTCCGCGGACGCCGAAAGATCATCGCAACCGTGTTGCGCCCCTACCTGCGGCCACCGGCACGCATCATCGACGTTGGCTCGGGAGGAGGCGCCGTGGCCCAGGCCCTCATGGAGTTCGGAAGCGTGACCGCCTGCGACATCGACGTACGCTGCGCCGCGAGCGTCGCCCGGCGGCCAGGCATGAAATTCGCCTACGGAACGGCGGAAGCGATTCCGTTTGCCGATGGCAGTTTCGACCTGGTCACCGCGTTCGACGTCCTCGAGCATCTCGACGATGACGTCAGGGCGCTCCGCGAAATGGCCCGCGTCGTCCGTCCCGCAGGCCTGATTGCGGTAACGGTGCCAGCCTACGGCTGGATGTGGGGCCGCCAGGACGAGATCAGCCATCACCGGCGGCGCTATACTGGCCGCTCACTCAGGCAGGCGATCACCGTCGCTGGTCTTAATCCGCGGCGGTTGACAGCCTTCAATACCATTCTCTTCCCGGGCATTGCGGCGCTTCGGATTACCCGCCGGCTTGCGGGGCGACTCGCGGGCGGGAGGCAAACGTCCGATCCCGCCGGCCTGAGGTCCGACTTCTCCGTGACGAAACCTGGGCCGTTAAACGACCTGCTGGCGGCCACCTTCAGTGCCGAGGCTGCGGTGTTGGGCGTGGTCGACCTCCCGATAGGTGTTTCCTTCCTTGCGATTGCCGAGCACCCGGCCTCGTAGTTCCCGCCCGAGCCGAGCCCAGGTGGCCGCGCTGGGCGTCGTCCTGGTCTTTTTCGGCTTTGACGTCATCCAGTACTTCATCTTCGTCATCGAAACGCCCTGGCAGCTCGACTTCTCTGACTTCTACTTTGCGGCTCGCACTGGCCTGACCCACGGCTGGGCCCAGATGTACAACACTTCCCTTTCGATGCCCGCTCTCTATGCCGCGACCGGCAACTGGTTTCCCTTTCAACACTCTCCGGTACTCGCATGGCTGCTTGTCCCGCTGAGCCTGCTTCCATATGCGGTCGCGCTTACGATCTGGGATGGTTTCCTGTTTGGCTGTTGCCTCCTCTGCTGGCGGATCCTGGCCCCCGGCTCCACAGGCCGCAGGCTCCTTCTCTTGGTCGCTGGCCTCGCCCTTTACCCTGTGGCCCTTGGACTGGCCCTTGGACAGCCCACCATGCTGGTCCTGGCGGGGGTAAGCCTTTGCTGGTTGCTCCTGGGCCACAACCGGCCCCTTCTTGCCGCGGCAGCCCTCGCGCTCATCGCCGTGAAGCCGCAGTCAAGCTTCCTGGTCCCTTTTGCGCTCCTCTTCGCCGGGCGCATCCGCCTCTTTGCAGGATGGGCCCTTTTCTCCCTCGCGCTCGCGATCCTAGCGGTGCTCGCCCTTGGGCTGCAGGGCCTTCAGGATTGGCAGCACGCCATCGCGATTGCCTACCAGCTTCCTGGCATTCGATTCAACAGCGTGGGGTCGGTGATCGGACCTGGTCTCCTGGCCACGGCGGTAAGCGTTGTGGCGGCCGGCATCACGATGTTGATTGGCGGGCTCGCGGCTCGCGAAGGCCCGGAGCTCCCAATCGCGGCGGGCCTTTCCGGCTCGGTCCTCGCCTCGCCCTACCTGAGTGTGGTCGACCTTTCCGCCCTCCTCATCGCCGCATGGCTCATTCTTCGACTCGATCCGCCCGGCTGGCTGAAGATGTTGATGGTGGTGGCTTACCTGCCGTTCTTTTTTGCGAATGCCCTCTTCATGCACGGACCACTCCTCCTTCTCGAGTGCGCCTGGCTCCTCGCCCTACTTGTCTTCGCCATTAACCGGCGGCGGGAGCGCCATCTGGCATCAGCGGGGCCGATCCACCTCGCCGCCTAATACACTCCACGCCCGACCCTCCCCCGCAAGGAGGGAGGGAGATCAGGGCTCACTGAGGCTCACGGGAAGGTTGGCTCCGGAGCCCGGATTCGAACCGGGAACCGTCGCGTTAACAGCGCGCTGCTCTACCGTTGAGCTACTCCGGAACGCCAGGCGCGATCCAGTATATCCGCCAACGTCCGCTCCCTAACTCGCGATCCGCTCCGGGACCTGCCGGCCGGCCGACTCCCCCACCCGCTCTTCTTCCTGATACTCGGCGTCGGTATTGACGAGCCACGGATCGTAGTGCGCCCCCGTCGCGATATTCCGCGCCACCAGGATCCCGGTCATCATCGAGTGGTCCTGGTTGTTGTAGTGATGCATCCCATTCCGGCCGACCAGCCACAAATTCGGCAAGGCCCGCTGCAGCCATTCCCGCACCACCGCGACATGCCCCAAATACTCGCCGTCATAGACCGGATAGGCCTTCGGCTGCCGGTAGACCATTCCCGCCTTCACCTCGTCCGCTCGACAAATGCCCAAGGCGATGAGCTCGCGCCGGCCCAGGTCCAATAACTCGGCGTCCGGCCAGGTCCACATGCTGTCGTGATCGAAACAGAAGTACTCCATCCCGAGGCCGGTCAAGCCGCTGTCATCCACCATCGCGGCGCTGAAATTCTTGAAATTCGCGATCCGCCCCACCTTGACCCCCGGATCGTGCACATAAATCCACTGATCCGGAAACACGTCGGCGCGGTCCACCACCACATTGACAGTGATGAAGTCGCGGTAGCCGAGCCCGTCGGCCGCCGCGCGCACGATCGACGGCGCCGCCGGCTGTAGCTTCGCGATCAACTCGCGAATCGGCATCGTGCTGATGAACTCCGATCCCAGCACGTCGAGCGTTCCACCGGCACCATCCCGCACCACTACCGAGAGCACCCGCCCACCCGCATGGCGGACGGCCACCACCTCCTCTCCCAATCGCACGGCGTGCCCCGCCGCCGCCAGTCGAGTCGCCACCGCGTCCCACATCTGCCCGGCGCCCAATCGCGGATAGCGGAACGAATCGACGAGCGTCTTCACAATGGCGTGCTCGCCGCCGCGCAACGATGCGGGCAGCATGGCGTTGCGAATGACTTCGACCAGGTTCAGTCCACGGATCCGTTGCCCGGCCCAGTCGGCGGATAGCTCGCTGGTCGGGATCCCCCAGACCTTCTCGGTGTAGGTCTTGAAGAAAATCTCGAACAGCCGCCGGCCAAACTGGTTCGACACCCAATCCTCGAAGGACTTCGGTTCGACCACCGGATGGAGCCGTGCCTGTGCGTAGCTCAGCAGGCAGCGCGCGGTCTCGAATGGTCCCAGGTTCAAGAAGGCGTTCGACGCGCGGATCGGGTAATCGAAGAACTTCCCCCGGTACATGATCCGCGTCAGCCGCGACACCCGCCGGATCTGACCGCCCAGCACCTCGGTCCAGAGCGCCTCGATCTCGGGGCTCTTGGAGAAAAACCGGTGCGGGCCGACGTCAAACCGGCAGCCCATGAACTCGTGCGTGCGGGCGATGCCGCCCACCTGCCGCGGGTCCTTCTCCACTACCGTGACCGGCGTCCCGTGCCGCGTCAGCTCGTAAGCGGCCGATAGGCCGGCGGGCCCGGCGCCCATGACCACCACGTGGTTGGTCGAACCGGGCGAAGTCACCTCAGCCATTCCGCTGAGGGAGCAACTCCCGGCAGCCGGCCCCTCTTGCGCCGGAGCACCCCCACCCTGACCTCGCCCGCAAGCGCGGGAGGGAACTCCCGCAACGGGGAAGGGAATTGGTGCCGCGGGGGCGTTCTACCTTACTATTGCGCTCCGTGGCCCCCAGATCCGAACGCAACAAACCCCACAACCATCCGTTCCTCGAACGGCTTCGCCGGGGTCCCCTCCTGGGCGACGGCGCCATGGGCACGCAACTCCATGCCCGGGGCGTCAGCTTCGAGCGCTCCTTCGACGAGCTCAACCTCACCGAGCCCAAGATCGTCGAGGAGATTCACCGAGCGTACATTTTGGCCGGGGCGGAGCTGATCGAGACCAATACCTTCGGGGCCAACCGGATCAAGCTCGCCCGCCACGGGCTCGACAACCGCGTGCGGGACATCAACTTCCGAGCCGTCAAGCTGGCGCGCGAGGCCCGCGAGATCTCCGGCGAGCCGGTCTTCATCGCCGGTTCGGTCGGCCCCATCGGCCAGCAGCTCGAACCGATCGGCCGGATCACGATCGCCCAGGCGACGGCCGCGTTCGAGGAGCAGATCGCCGCGCTGCTCGAAGGCGGCGCCGATCTCCTGGTGTTGGAGACCTTCACCAACCTCCCCGAGCTGCTCGCTGCCGTCACGGCGGCAAAGAAGACGGCGGACCTGCCCATCGTCGCCCAGATGACCTTCGCCGAAGATGGCCTCACGCTGAGCGCGGAGGAACCCAGCCAGGTCGTCCAGGCGCTCGAGCGGGCCGGGGTCGACGTCATCGGGGTCAACTGCGGGGTTGGTCCCCAGGTCGCGCTCCAGGTTCTCGAGGCGATGCGCCACGAGACCCGGCTACCGCTGTCCGGCCAGCCCAACGCCGGACTTCCGGCACGCGTCGAAGGGCGCTTCTTCTACTTCGCCACCCCGGAGTACTTCGCGACCTACGCCCGCCAGGCCGCTGATCTCGGTGTGGCCTACATCGGCGGCTGCTGCGGCACCACCCCGGCGCACATCGCCGCCATGCGCGCCGCCCTCCGGCCAATCGCCGGCGCTCCAAAAATCCGCCAACCGGCGGCGTCGACCGCGATTGCGATCGATCTCACCCCGGCGGAGCAGCTACCGCCGACGCCCTTCGCCCGGCGGCTCGCCGACCAGTCCTTCGTGGTCAGTGTCGAGATCGATCCACCGCGCGGTCTCAATCCCTCAAAGTGCATCGCCGGCGCCCAGCTCATCAAAGATGCCGGTGCCGACGCGATCAACATTGGTGACAGCCCGATGGCCCGCGTCCGCATGAGCGCCCTCTCGCTGGCGATCATGATCAAGCAGCAAGTCGGCATCGACACCCTGATCCACTTCACGTCACGCGACAAGAACTTGATGGCGCTCCAGGCGGAACTGATCGGAGCGCACGCCCTGGGCATCCGCAACATCATCGCGTTGACCGGCGACCCCCCACGGATCGGCGACTATCCGTCGGCGACGGGTGTGTGGGATGTCGACTCGATCGGCCTGATCAAGATCTTGGAGCGCCTCAACGAGGGCTACGACTGGCTCGGAACGTCGATTGGCAAGCCGGCCAACTTCACGATCGCGTGCGCCGTCAACCCGTCGGCGGACGACCTCGATAACGAGATCGACCGCTTCCGGCAGAAGATCGAGGCCGGCGCGCACGTCGCCATGTCCCAGCCCCTCTACGACCTCGTCACGCTCGAGCGCTTCTTCGAGAAGACCGGCCCGCTGCCGATCCCATTCCTGCTCGGCGTACTTCCGCTGCAGTCGTCGCGGCACGCCGAATTCATGCACAACGAGGTTCCCGGCATCGTGGTCCCGCAACCGCTGCGTGACCGCATGCGAGCGGCGGGCGAAAACGGCATCGCCGAGGGCCTTGAGCAATCGCGCGAGCTGCTGACCGACACCCGACACCTCGTCCAGGGCGTCTACCTGATGCCGTCCTTCGGTCGCTACGAAGTCGTCGCCGAGCTCGTTCGCTGGCTCCGCCAGGGGCGCGTGCGCGCCGACACCCGGCCTCACTAACCTCGACCTCGCCTCGCGCGCGGCCTTCAGCCACCAGACTCGCACGCCGACATACTACTACATATTTGTGTAACTGTCAACGCAAGTGCATTCGCTAGTGGCGGGCCCTGCGGAATGAGGTGCCAATCCCGTTTTACATCGGCATGGATCGAATTCCTCGGTCTGCCCGCCTTCCCATTGGCATTGCCCTATCCCTGCTGGCAGTCGGGGCCGCCTTTGTCCTCTCATCCTATGGAAACACTCCAGAGACCCAGTGGATGGAGCCGCTGGCAATTTTCATCCTCGTGGTCGCTTGTCCGGCGCTCGTCTGTACGCTGGGACTCGCGGCGATCCGTGTCTGGCGTCGCGGCGGCCTCGTGCCACGCCTTCTGTCGGTCCCACTGGCCGCCTTGACAGTGCCGCCGCTCCTCTATTTCATCTTTCTTCTCTTGATACTCTCCGGAGTTATTCACGTCTTCTAACCACCGCCTGATCGCGGCCTAGTAGCGGATCCTCGGATCGACCACGGCGTACAGCACGTCGGCGACGAGACTCAACACGACGGTGAAGGTTCCGACCACAAGCAAAATCCCGAGAACCATCGGATAGTCTCGGTTGATCGCGGCATTGAACGCCAGGTTGCCCATCCCCGGCCAGCTGAAGATGCCTTCGATGATGACCGTGCCGCTGACCAGCGTAGGAACGGCCAGCGCCACCAGCGTGATGATCGGGATGATGGCATTGCGCAGGGCGTGCTTGTAGTTCACGACGTGCGCGGGCAGACCCTTGGCAAAACCGGTGCGCACGTAGTCCTGGTGGAGAACCTCGAGCATGCTGGCGCGCATGAAGCGGCTGAAGGTGGCGATCAGCGGGATGGACAACGCGGTGACCGGCAGGACCATATGAAGCAGGAGGTCGGCGATATCGTCCTGGCCACCGGCATGCATGCCGAAAAGGGGAAATCCCCAATGCAGTGGCGAGGCCCGCAAAAAGACGGCCAACAACAGCAGCAGGAAAATACTCAGGATAAAGCTCGGGATCGAAACCCCAATATAGGTAAGCACCGACACGAACATGTCCAGCCGGGAGTACTGATGGGTCGCTGCGAACACGCCCAGCGGAATCCCTAACGTCAGGGAGACCAGCAAAGCGGTCCCGAACAACAACACCGAGTTCGGCAACCGCTGTGCGAGGCGCGCCGTCACCCGCTCGCCGGTCCCGTACGAGTCACCGAGGTCGCCCCGAAGGAGCGACATGAGGAAGGGCGGATATGCCGCGTACCATTCCTGGTCCAGTCCAAGCCGGCGTAGCCTGGCGTCGAAGCGCTGCTGACGTACCACCGAGGGATCGGCGCGCACTCCGGAGATTTGATTGGACGTGATCACGTACGTCACCACGAAGAACGAGAACGACATGATCAGTAGTAAGAGCAACCCGATCAGCACGCGCCGCGCAACGTAGATGGTCACGGCTTGGTTGCCCCCGCCAAGAGATCTAGTATCTTAGCCTTTCGTTCCGAACTTCTCCCAGCTGACGAGCTCGTCAAGCGGCCGGCGGCCTCGCGGGATACCAGCGTTGGGCGGCAGGCGCAACGCGTCAGGACTCGCTGGGTACCCGATCGAGAGCATCGTCCGCAGATAACGGTTCTCCGGGATGCCAAGCAACTGGCGCGCACGCCGCTGATTCCTTTTCGGATAAATCGATCCGATGCAGGAACCAACACCATGCGCCCAGGCGGCCAGCATCAGGTTTTGCATGAGGCGTCCCTCATCCATGCCGCTCCAGGCATCGTCACCACGCATAACGAGGGCGAGCGCCAGCTTCGCGCCCGCGAGGTGCCCGGCAAACTGGCCGCATTTCGCCAGCGCCGCCAGCGTGTCGCGGTTCGTGACGACCACCAGGTCCCACGGTTGCGTGTTCTTGGACGATCCTGTCCATCGGCCGGCCTCGAGAACGTCACGCAAGACGTCGTCCGGAATGTCGCGGTCTGAAAATTGCCGCACCGCGCGCAAGGACTTGATCAGTTTCGTCTCAGACACCGGCCCAGTCTAAAGCCTTCCGGGCGATCGCCTCCACAAATTTGTGTAACTCCGCCGGCCCTTGACACGGGTGGTCCCGCACGGTACATGTGTTCACACACGAAAGCCGTCCAAGGAGGGGATATGGCGGCGACCGCACTGACTGACACGAAAGCCGCTCTCGACGTCGAGGCAAAACGCCGCGAGATCGTCGCGCAGGCGGAGGCATCGGACGTCCGCCTCGTGCGTTTCCTCTACTGCGACAACGACGGCATCATCCGTGGCAAGAGCGCCGGTATCGCCAATCTGAAAGAGCGGCTCGAAACCGGCATCGGCTTGACCGTCGCGATGCAAGCGTTCACCATGCTCGACCATCTGGCCAGCGTCGACGGCATGGGTCCGGTTGGCGAGATCCGGCTCGTACCGGACCCAACCACATTCGCCATCGCACCCTACGCCCCTCACACCGGCACCGTCCTGGTCGACATGCAAACGCTTGACGGACAGCCCTACGCCGCCGACGGGCGCAGCTTCCTCAAGCGCATGATCGAGCGCGCCGCAACCGACCACGACCTCGCCCTGGTCGCGGCCTTCGAGCCCGAATGGTCACTGGCGGTCAAAAACGGCGAGCTCTTCTCCCCCATCGACGACAGCGGCTGCTACACCTCGACCGGCATGAACATCGCGGCACCCGTGATCGACGAGATCGTCGCTGCGCTGGAATCCCAGGGCCTCACGGTGGAGCAGTACTATGCCGAGCTCGGCTGGGGCCAGCAGGAGCTCTCGATCCGGCACGCGCCCGCGCTCCAGGCGGCCGACCGCCACATTATCTATCGCGAGACGGTGCGGGGCGTCGCGCTGCGGCACGGTCGCTATGCCTCCTTCGCGCCCAAGCCATGGGGTGACCAGGCGGGCAACGGCTGCCACCTGCACTTCTCGGGCTGGAACCAGGACCAGAGTGTGAACCGCTTCTACGACGACAGCGCCCAGTACAACATCTCGACCCTGGCGCGCCAGTTCATAGCGGGCGTCCTCGACCATCTGCCGGCCCTGCTCGCGCTGACCTGTCCCTCGGTCAATTCCTATCGGCGCCTGCAACCGCAGATGTGGGCATCGGCCTATCGCGCGTGGGGACCCGACAATCGCGAGGGTGCGTTGCGACTCGCTTCGCCCTTCAAAGGCCACGAGGCCGAGTCGACCAACGTCGAACTGAAGGCGTCCGACTCGAGCGCCAACCCCTACATCTCACTCGGGGGCGTGATCGCGGCCGGACTCGACGGCATCGAGCGGCGGCTCACCCTGTCGCCGCCTGCGACCGTCGACCCGTACACCCTCAGCGACAAAGAGCGCCAGGCGATCGGCGCCGACCGTCTTCCGACGAGTCTGAAAGATGCCGTCGTCAACCTCAAACGCGACGCCACGCTGACCAACGCGCTGGGCGAGCGCCTCGCCACCTCCTACATCGCCGTCAAAGAGCTCGACATCGATGCCTTCGCGGCAGAAGACGAGGCCTTCGAGTTCCGCCAGCACATCTACAAGTACTAACGTCCACCCTGCCCTGCGCGAGACCGGGAGGGAACATTCGGCCCGCAAGGGGCGCAGAATAGGAATAGGCGCTGGACGCGTCGGGTTGTCCAGTGTGCCGTCGCCCATCGTCGGAAGGAGGGTATTGTCATGATCGACTCCGTAGCACGCATCACCGCCGAGCAGGTCGATCAAGCCAACGCGAGCGGACGTACGCCGGTTGTCTTCATCCACGGACTATGGCTACTACCGCATAGCTGGGACCGCTGGGCCACGGTTTTCGACCAGGCCGGCTATGCGCCGCTCACGCCAGGATGGCCCGATGACCCCGAGACGGTCGACGAGGCCAAGAAGCATCCAGAGGTGTTCGCCGGCAAGACCATCGGACAGGTCGCCGACCACTACGCCGAGGTGATCGGCCAGCTAAAGGCGAAGCCGGCCGTGATCGGACACTCCTTTGGCGGGCTGATCACGCAGATCATCGCCGGACGCGGCCTCTCCGCCGTCTCCGTGGCGATCGATCCCGCGCCGTTCCGCGGCGTGCTGCCGCTGCCGTTCTCATCTTTGAAGGCGGCATCGCCGGTGCTTGGCAATCCCCTCAACCGCAACCGCGCGATCCCGCTGACCTACGAGCAGTTTCGCTACGCCTTTGCCAACGCCGTCAGCGAGGAGGAGGCGAAGGAACTCTACGAGACCTTCGCCGTGCCGGCGCCCGGCGCGCCTCTCTTTCAGGCGGCGGCCGAGAACCTCAACCCCTGGACCGAGGCGAAGGTCGACACAAAGAACCCCGACCGCGGCCCGCTGTTGATCATCTCCGGCGAGAAGGACCACACGGTTCCACCTTCGATCGCCAAAGCCTCCTATGAGAATCAGAAGCACAACGAGGGCGTGACCTAGATCGCCGAGATGCCGGGCCGCGGCCACGCACTCACCATCGACAACGGCTGGCGCGAGGTCGCTGACAAGGCGCTCGAATTCGTCAAGCGCTTCGTGCCCGCGAAGAAATCCTGACCCGGCAACTCCCCCGCTTCGATGATCCGAGCGCATTCCTGAAAGCGCTCGGGATGACGTTCGAGTCGGTCGGTCCGGACCGGGTCGTCGCGTGGATCGAGCTCGGTCCGGACCAGCACACACCGTGGGGCGTCGTCCACGGCGGCGCGTACACAACCGCGATCGAGAGCGCGGCCACCGTCGGTGCGTCGGCGGCGGTATTGGATCGCGGACAATTCGCGGTCGGCGTCAACAACATCACCGACTTTCTCCGCCCGCACAAGAGCGGCCGAGTCAAGGTCGTGGCCGAGCCGATCCACCAGGGCGCCACGCAGCAGCTGTGGCAGGTCATCATCTCGCGCGCCGACGACGGCAAAATACTCGCCCGCGGACAGGTCCGACTCCAGAACGTCAGCCTCGACGGCCGACAATCAGGTTGAGGGATCTTCGAGCGGTTCGCCGGCCGCGCACAGCGGGCAATCGGATGGCGTCCACAGGTTGTTCGGCAACGTCTCGAGCGATTCCAGGGCAAGGTGGTTGGCGGCGGCAAAGGTCGATGACCAGGCGCCAAGTGCGATGAGCGAACCGAACGCGACCGGCCGAGCGCCGCAGGCGACCAGGTCCTCGTAGGTTCCGCGCACGGCCGACCCGGCATTCGTGACGTCGTTCACGATCGCGACCGTCGCCCCGCGGAGGCTTCTCCGCAGCGCATCCGGGATCCTGTAGATCACCTGGTACAACGCATCCGAAGGTGGCGGCGCAAACCGCTCGGCGAAGGCAAAGGCGACATCGCATTGCTCGGCGACCAGTAAGGCCAGGAAAGCGCCCCCCGTCAGCGGGCCGCAGACAACCTCAAAGTGATACCGCCGCAAATGTTCGGCCAGCTTGGCGGCGAAGGGCCGCAGCACCGTGGGGCGATGCAGCAGCAGGTCGGGCTCGAGCCACCGATCGCCGTGGTGCCCGGATTCGAATCGGAAGTGCCCCGTTCGAGGGGACATCAAGGCGATCAGGCCTTTCGTCCTGCCATCACCCCGCCATCGGCCCTCCAAGCAGGTGGAGGGCGTCGGGGCGGATCGTCACCGCCAGTCCCAAAATCACGCACGCGGCGCCCACGACGCGGGAGAGCATGACGCCGTGGCGCCATGTCTTCTCCAGGAAGAACACCAGGGAAACTACGGCCATCCAAACCAGGTTCATCAGCCCGAGAACGGCGAGCACCGCCATCAGCGCCCAGCAGCAACCCAGGCAGTCGAGACCGTGTGAAATTCCGGCCCGAGCCGCGGCCGGGCTGCCGCCACCAAGGTTGTGCGTGCCGATCAAGCCGAGCGGCGAGCGGCAGGCTCGCAAACACGCGTTCTTCAGCGGCGTGAGCTGGTAGAGGCCGGCGAGGCCCACCACGGCTCCGCCGAGGTGCGGCAGCCAGCCGTTGACCGGCGTGGCGATCGATGATCCAAGGAGCCGGATGACCCCAAGCGGCACGAGCCCGGCCGCCGCCCAGACCATCAGGTACCCGACCACAAACGCGACCGTCGGCACAGCGCCTTCACCGCGGGACCGAGCGATGCCGGCGTGCGACAGCACCGTGGGTACGACGGTGGGGAACATCATGGCCACTATCATCACGACCCACGTGACGAGAAAGAGCCCTGCGCCGACCATGGCCATCCCGCCTATGCCGGCGATGGAGGCGGCCTGCTGAGAGCTGGTCAGCCAGGCGGCTGCGGCACAGCCGAGAAGTGCGGCGATGATGGCCGTCGCAACCGGGCGTGGCAGGGCCCCTTCGGATGACATCGTGCCTAACGCGTTTCTGAGTAGTCGAGCTCTGGCCACCAGTCTGTGCCCCGACCCTCGGGCGTGCGGTCGAGGACCGACCACAGCGGCCACATGAAGTCGACGTGCCGCGGGTCCTGGCCGGGCTCGGCCGGGACGAGGAATAGCTCACCGCTCCAGAAGTGGTGAATCTTCCCGTCGCGGCGGGCGAAGACCGTCGCCATCGCAAATTGGGCGCCGTCGGGCGACTCGGCCTGGTAGTCGTGGTTGTAGGTGTTGTTGGCCGAGGAGAGCAGGCGCGCGTGGCGCCAGCCGCGCGACCGTGCGTGCGCGCGGAAGCGCTCGATCGGCGCCTTTGCGACGACTGCGAAATTGATCCGCTGGGTGATGTGCGGTACCTCGCCGTCGATGGCGTCGATGATCGACGTGCACAACGGACAGCCCTCCTCGAGCGGCAGCCCCGCCTTGCCTGGGATGAACATGTGGCTATAGAGGAATAGGGTGTCCTTGCCCTCCGCGAACAGCTCGGAAAGTCGGACCGGTCGTGCGGCGTTTGTGCCGGGGTCCCACTCCTCGAAGGTGTAGTCGCGCGGCACCAGGCCGCCGAGCGGCAGTGCCCGCCGTTGCGCGGCCACGACCTCGATCTGCCTGCGCAGGTCGATCTCGGCCTTCAAGAGTTCATCGCGCGCCCTGCGGTACTGGTCCGACTCGCCGGGAAAGCGCACGTTGTGCAGCGATTTCTTTACCTCGGTTGCCATGTGCCTGACTCCTTTTCCTCTGTGTTGAGCGCCGCCGTCCTGACTAGTAACTGACGCCGTGTTCGACGTAGAACTTGATGAGGATCGCCGCTTCGCCCCAGCCTAGCGAATTTCCTTCGAAGGACTGCCGGCCCTTGGCCGTGGGCGCGAAACCGTGTTCCCGGAGACGGAGCAGCGTGCCACCTGCGCGCTCCTCGAGGTCGAACTCGACCGTCGTCATGGCGTCAGCCGTATCGCCCCACTGAAAGACGAAGCGCTTGGGTGGACGCACCTCGAGGATGACGCAGTCCCGATCGGCGTTGATGTCTCTCTCGGCTCCCCAACCGCGCCAGCGGAGCGTGAGCTTTCCGCCAGGTCGCGGATCGATCTCGCTCCCGCGTGTCCCCCACCACCCGTCCAGTCCCTTTGGGGTTGTGAACGCCGTCCACACCTTCTCGCGCGGCGCGCGAATAAATACGCTGTGACGGATCTCGGGCCCTGCTTCGCTCATGATTCCTCCTCGACGTAGCGCTTGAGCCGTAGCAGACGCTGCTCCCACCGGGCCGAGAGCGTCGTGAGCCAGGCGCTCGCCTCGCCGAGTGGCGCGCTCTCCAGCCGGTACTGGACCTCACGTCCGTGGCGCTCTTTTGCGACCATCCCCGCGTCCTCCAGCGCGCCAAGGTGTTTCACGAGAGCCTGACGGGTCACCGGAAATTTGGTGGCAATCCCGGTCGCGGTGGTCGGGCCCATCGCCAGGCGCTCGAGCAGCTGCCGACGGGTGGGATGCGCGAGAGCGACGAACACCGCGCTATTCATGTGCAACTAGACAGTTGCACATCAGCACTACGCTTGTCAAATCGGTAGTGAAGTCTGTCGTGCCAGACTGCGATAGCATCCGACCCGTGGCTGCGGCACTCGACATCTCCGCCTATCCGCCTGACGGGATGGAGATCCGACTGATCGAGCGTTTCACCACGCTGCGCGGGCGGCGCGTCCTCGAGGTCGGCTGCGGCGACGGGCGGCTCACCTTCCAGTACGCTCGGACCGCCGGACAAGTGCTGGCCATCGACCCGGATCGACCGAGCATCGACGAAGCGCTTGACCAACAGGCGATGCTCGGCGTACGAAATGTCACGTTTCGGGTTGGCTCCGTCGAGCGCTTACCCGCTCGCGGCGCTCCGTTCGACGTCGCCCTCTTCAGCTGGTCGCTTTGATGAATCGCGCTCAGGGGCATGGTCCATGCCCTCCGGCGAGCGGGGCAGCGAGTGCCATCGGGCGGCAGCCTCATCAGCATCCGGCCGCACCGGACCTGGCGACCTTTGGTCTCGATCATCACGCCATCGCGACGGGTGCCCGTCGCGCGACTCATCAATCCGGGGTTTGACAATCGGCTATCGGCTGCTGAGACCGCCCTGGCCCGTGTCGCGCAGGAGGGCCGCTTCACACTTGCCGGCATCCGCAATCACCGTTACCGCGCCCGCCTCGACAACCTCTCGCAGCTACGCACCTATCTCGAGCTGATCGCCCCGCCACGGCCGCGCTTTCCCCCCGGTCGTCGTGCCCTGCTCCTTCAACTTTGGAGATCACGGCCTCGCGGCTCAAAGATCGAGATCGCGGAATCGATCGTCGTGACCGCGCTTCGGCGTCGCTGACAGCACGCTCGACGGCTCAACCCGCGTAGCGTAAGTTAAGAGCTGGAAGGCGCCTTTAGAGGCCGTTCAGGAAGGATCGGCACAGTTGAAAGTCATGCGGGTGAGTCCCAACCTCGGACCGCGGCGCGCGGTGGCCGCCATCGCGGCCCAGCGTCGCCGATGGATGGTGGGCGTGATCGTCGCCGCGGTCATCACCCTGGTGGCTTTCGCGATCCTGGAGGGAGACCTCCCCGAGCTCGTCAGCGATGGGGCGTACTTCGTCGGACACCTCCTGCGACACTTCGGCCTCGCCGCGGCCTTCGGCCTGCTTTACCTCGAGGAGTCGGGCGTCCCCATGCCGATGCCCGGCGACGTCTTCGTGATGTACGTCGGCCATCACGCTTCCCAGGGCCCGTTGACGGCGCTGGCGGCCTGGCTCGGGCTGATCACCGTCGTCGTCCTGGGCGCCAGCAACCTCTACTGGATCTCCCAGCGCTGGGGACGATCGATCGTCGAGCACCGGCTGGCGAAAGTGCTGCACCTGACGCCCGCCCGGATCGACCATGCCGAGCGCTGGTTCGGGCGCTGGGGAGTCTGGACACTGGTCTTCGGGCGGCACGTCCCCGGGCTTCGCGTGCCGCTCACGGTCGCCGCCGGGATCTTCCGCGTCCGCTATCGCATCTTTGTCGCGAGCGTCGCCATCTCGACCGCCGTCTGGGCGGGATTCTTCATGACGCTTGGCGCATTGTTTGGCGGCCGCATCGGACATCTGCTCCGACTTCACCGGGAGGGCTACGTGATCCTGCCGGCGGTCATCGTCCTCGCTTTCTGCGTCTACCTCCTGATCCTGCTCCGCCGAACCGCGCGGGACAACACTCCCTCCCCCCTTGCGGGGGAGGGTCCGGGTGGGGGGTAGCCGCTAGGGAGAAAGCAGGCTCCCGACACCCTTTGCGTTTATGCTCCCATGCCCCTCTGGCTGGTGGTGCTCGCCGTGATTGCGATCGCCGTCGGCCTGGCGTTGGTTGTCGGGGTTCGACGGCCCCGCTCACTCGAGGACGAGTTGAATCAAGCGGTACCGCCACCGCCCGTCGGGGCCGCGCCGCCAGGGCAATCGCCGGCCGGGCACGCGCCGCTTGCCGCGACGATCGAGGCTCTGGTAAGAAACCGGGCCACCGGCAAGCTCGAGGTCACCTCGGGCGATCGAAGCTGCTCCATCTATTTCCTGTTCGGCCACCTCTTCCATGCGGAGAGTGGCAGCTTCAAAGGCGAGGATGCCCTTCAGGCCGCCCTTGCCTGGGGGCAGTCATCGTCCGAGTTCGATCCGGCCGCGCACCTCCCCAGCGAGGAAACGTTTTTGCGGCCACCCGCGTAGGACCGGCCCCTGCGACCACCCGACCGCCACGATCAGAAGCCCAGGCGCAATCACGTTGGCCAGCACATGCCGACACGCGGCGGTGCTTCGCAACCGCTCCACGTCGTCGACCGAGAGAAAATGAGCGAGGCCGAGATGCTAGCGCCGCCCTCGCCCCACTCGCCGCCGCCGTTGCGGCGTGTCAATGTGTGGCAAGTACGAGCGATCGCCGATCCATTCCGCCGGAATGATCACCAGCGCTCGGGCGAGGCCGTTGATCGGCGAGGCGTAGGTGGATCGAAACCGGGCGAATGTCGTCCAAGCCTCATCGGCGGGTTTGCAATGATAGCCTGCCTTCCGCAATCGCTCCCATGCCTGATCGAATTCGAAGCGCTCGATGACAGGCGAGTCGTCTCGTGGCGTCCACCGGCGGAAATACCAGGACAGGTCCTCGACGAGATGATTGCCGACGCGGTACATCAACTTCGCAGGCCCTTCCGACTTGTCATCGACTGTGCTCATCACCAGAACGGCCGCGTCCATCACGGCCCCGAATGAGTTGAGCCACGCTTCGTTGTCGTGACTCGATCGAAAGAACACCAGCATCGGGTACGCCAGGTGGCTTTCGAGTACGGCCGCCGCCCATTGCCGCCAGTCGTCAAATGTCTTGACCAGCTCCTCCGGCATTCCGTGAGAAGCGGCCGTCTCCAGCATCTGCACCCCCGACGGCGGTGCGCCGGCAAACGCATCCAGCGTCACGACCAGCTCCTCGCGTCTCTGAAAGGACTGATAGAGCGAAAAGAGCAGCGTGATGGCGAGCGCCGCCAGGATGACGCCGGTCGCGCTCTCGGCGACCGTCGCCAGCCGCGCCGGTACCCCCTGGGGGACGAAGTCGCCGTAGCTGAGCGGCACCAGCGTCGTCGCGGAAAAATACACCGAGGTGCCAAAGGAATCTGGCACCGGCCGCAGCTCGTCGCGCACCCCGTCGATGATCAACCCGTACGCCAGCACGAGCCCCAGTCCCCAGGCGATGAAGATGGTGAGGACGGCGACCGGGCCGTAGGCCGCCAGCCACCGCTCGCGCTGGGGGACTGACGACATCCGGTTGCCGACCCATCGCCATAGCCAGTAGAGCCCTCGAACGAGATACCGTACCGTTGCCAGCTTGTTGATCGCCGGGCGCGGGAGGACAACCGACTGAAAGAGGTCGTACAAGACGACCAAGAGGACCGCAAGGCCGCCGAGGATCTCCCCCCAGTGGAGCATGGCCGAAAGGAGCATGGCCCATTAATTGTGCCCTTCCGGGGGCGCCCACCCCGAAGCGCCCCCGGTTTGCCCGAAAACCGGGCCGCTGCCTATGATCGATGGAGGATGGCCCTCTTGCCGCGCTGGGCCGCAACGGATGAGGTCGCTCCTCCGCGTCCCTTCCACGACCGGTTCGAGGCGGGCCGCGTGCTCGCCTCGCGCCTCTTACCCTACGCCGACCGCTACGACGCGATCGTACTGGGACTTCCGCGTGGAGGCGTCGCGGTCGCCATCGAGGTCGCGCGTGCCTTGCATCTCCCGCTCGATGTCTTCATCGTCCGCAAGCTCGGCGTTCCGGGCCAGGAGGAGCTCGCCATGGGGGCGATCGCCAGCGGCGGAGTGCGAGTCCTCAATCACGCGGTGATCCGCGCCCTCGGCCTCAGTCAGGGAGAGATCAATGAGGTGATTCGGCGGGAAGCGCAGGAGCTCCGACGCCGCGAGGAGCAGTTCCGCGGTGACCGGCCGCCGCTGGATCTAAAGGGGAAGACCGTGATCCTGGTCGACGACGGCCTCGCCACCGGCGCAACGATGTGGGCCGCGATCACCGCCGTGCGACACCAGCAGCCGGCAAAGATCGTGATGGCTGTGCCCGTCGCCGATCCGCAAGGGTGTGAATCCTTCCGGCAAATCGCGGATGAGGTGGTCTGTGCCATCACGGCCGAGCCCTTGCACGCCGTCGGCCTCTGGTACCAGGAATTTCCGCAGATGACGGACGAGGAAGTCCGTGACCTGCTTGCCCGATTCGAGCAGACATCTCCCTCCCCCGCTGCGGACAAATCTCCCTCCTCCGTTGTGGGGAGGGTCGGGGTGGGGGGTCTTGAGCACCATCCTCCAGGACCGACCGGTTAGCGTTCGGGTGGGGGACGTCCAGGTTCAGGGGAATCTTCGGATCCCACCCGCCGCCGACGGGATTGTCGTCTTCGCTCACGGAAGCGGCAGCGGCCGGCACAGTCCTCGCAATCGGTTCGTGGCCGACGTCCTCGTGAACACCGGCCTGGCTATCCTCCTGATCGACCTGCTCACGCAAGAGGAGGAGATGATCGACCTGCAGACTGCCGAGCTCCGCTTCGACATTCGCCTGCTGGCGGAGCGCCTGGGTGGCGTGACCGACTGGCTCGCCGTCGAGCCGTCCACCGCCGATTTATCGATCGGCTACTTCGGGGCGTCGACCGGCGCGGCAGCGGCCCTGATCGCCGCCGCGGACCGTCCCAGAACCGTTCGAGCGATCGTCTCTCGCGGGGGGCGACCCGACCTCGCCAAGCCGGTCCTGCCCAGCGTTGCGCAACCGACCTTGCTGATCGTGGGCGGAGAGGACGACGTCGTCATCCACCTCAACCGCAAGGCCCTCCGAGAGCTCGCCGACCCTAAACGACTGGTGATCATCCCTGGCGCGACCCACCTCTTCGAGGAGCCGGGCGCTCTCGAGCAGGTCGCGGCGCTCGCCAGCGAGTGGTTCCTTCGTTACCTGGAGGCAGCGCAGTGAACACCAGGTTTCCCTCCCCCTCCAGGAAGCCAAGAACCAGGGCCACCGCCACCAGGGGATGATCATGGACGTAACACTGGTCCTCCAGATCCACATCGCGTCGCGCATTTGGGAGGGATTCGCCTTGGGACCTTCCGAAGGGTAACGACAGCAGCAAGGCAAGTTGATGGTGGGGATGTGTCGATCGACCGCTAAGACCTCTGATACGATTCGCGCCCGGGAGCCGTTAAGGGCAAAGAGGGAATGGCCGTCACGTCGCTTCGGGGAGAGCCGACAACACGATTGAGCTTCGGCCGGCTCGCCGCGATCAACGCCTTCTGGTTTGGCGGCGGTGCCCACTGGCAGCCGATCTATATCTCCCTCATCCCCGTCGGCGCCACCCTCATCGCGGGCTCCAATGCCGATCTCCTGATCGGCCGGGTGACGGCCGCGGGCGGCGTCTTTGCGCTGCTCACACCCATCCTCGTCGGTTGGCTGAGCGACCGAACCGTGACGCGCTGGGGACGGCGGCGGCCCTGGATGGTGGCGGGCACCATTCTCAACATCATCGGCCTCGGTTTGCTGGCGCTCTCCACGAGTCAGCTCACCTTTATCGCCGCGTACCTCGTCGTGCAGCTGAGCAACAATGCCGCTGGGGCTGCCTACACGGGTGTCATCCCAGACGTCGTCCGGGCCGAAGATCGAGGCCGCGCCTCAGGCTTGCTCGGCACCATGAACCAGCTGGGCACCGTTGTCGGCGTCGGGCTGGTGGGCCTGACCTTCAAGCTCTACGGCGACACGCGTGCCGGGTTACTCGCCGGCTACGGCGTGGTGGCGGTCATACTTGCCGTCACGCTGGTCATCACCGTGGTCGCGGTCAAGGAGCCGCAGATCACCCGAAAGCCCTCGCGTTCGAAGCCCATCTACCTGCCGCCAGCCGCCATCATCTGCGGCACCTCCTTTCTCATCGCCCTCATCGCGCTCTTCGCCATCCTCCTTGCTCCCCTCGGCGCCCTATTGTGGCCGGTCGTCGCCGTGTTCATCGCCAGCGGCATCGTCACCGTGATGGCGGCGCGGAAGCTTCCGGCGTTGATGGCCTTCTTTCAGGCCTTCCGGTCGAACGACTTCTTCTGGACGTTCGCCACTCGCGGATTGGTCACGCTCGGTATCTTCTCGATCCTTCCCTTCATGGAGCTCTACTTCCGCGACGTCGTGCGCACGCCCGATGCCGGCGCCGCCAGCGCCTTCTGGCTGCTGGCGGTCATTGCCGGAGCGATCATCCCATCGATGGTGGGCGGTGTGCTATCCGACCGGACCGGACGGCGCAAGCTGTTCGTTTACATCTCGAGCGGCATACAGGCCGTGGTCGTTTCCGTCCTGCTCTTCGGCCTGGTCCGCTCCCTGAGCCTGCTGTATGTTCTCGGCATCCTCTACGGCATTGGCTACGGCGCCTACTACGCCGTCGACTGGGCACTCGCCTGTGACGTGCTTCCCAATCGCGAGGAGGCGGCCGGTCGAGATATGGCGCTCTGGCACGTGTCCTTCACGCTCCCCCAGGTGCTCGCGCCGGCGATCCTCGCCGGGTTTCTCCACTTCTTGAACCAGCCGGGTCACCAGCTGTTGGGCGTCGCGAGCGGCCACGATCTGGGCTTCCGCTTCATTTTCGGGAGCGCCGCGCTGTGGTTCATCCTCGGAACGGTGATGGTCAACCGCATCCGCAGCGTCCGCTGATTCAACGCCTGCGCCGGGTGTCTCCCCGCGGGTAACGAGGCCACCAGCCGGGGACGGCACGCCGGTAGCTGTCGTACTTCGCGCCATACCGGCGGCGCAGCGCGGGCTCCTCGTATCCGCGAACAAACGCCACGAACGCCGCCGCGATTGCGGATCCGTAGAGCAGCAACACCAGCTGCCCCAGCAGTAGCGCCTGGCCGGCGATGATGGCGAGGACTGCGAGGTACATCGGGTTGCGCACGTACCTGTAGAGGCCGCCAACCACCAGTTGCTCCGTCGGCGCGACCGGGGCAGGCGTGCCGACGCCTTCCGTCACGAACTGCGCGAATGCGCGAACCACCACGGCGATCCCCGTGATAACCAGCAGCGCGCCGAGCAATCGTAACGGCGCCCAGTAGGGCAGTGGGTCCAGGAATCGCCAGCCAGTCAGCCACCAGGGGATGAGGCCGGCGACGACGCCAGGCGCCAGCACGAAGAACACGGCGCTGCCGGCCGCGGCCGCTGCTCTGCCCATTTCTCTGGTGATTAACTTGTACCACCGCCATGTCCGCCAGCGACGTCCGTCCGCTGCTCGCATTGTGGGAGGACGTCCAGGCCGTCGACCATCACTGTCATCCCCTTCGCCGCTGGCCCTTCCAGCTGACAGCGCTCGAGCTGCGTTCGGCCTTCAGCGAAGCGATTGATCCGGCGATCGCCGACGACCACGTCATCCATACCGCCGCCTACCAGGGCGCGCTGCATCGCATCGCGGCCGAACTTCACTGCGATCCGAGCGAAGGCGCCATCCTGGGGCGTCGCAACGCGGCCGAGCCAGCCGGTTACGCCAGGCAGCTGCTCGGCCGGACGGCGACCGAAGTGATGCTGGTCGACCCTGGGTTCGCCGCCGCGGATTCCTTCACCGTCGAGGAGCAGCAGCGCGCCATCGGCATCCCGCAGCTGGAGATCATCCGCCTCGAGACCCTCGCCGAGAGTCTGGTGAAGTCCGCGAACGACCCGCGGGAATGGTTCGTGAACACCCGCGCGGCACTCAGGGCTGGGGTCACACGCGGTGCCGTGGGTGTCAAGACCATCTGCGCCTACCGCGCCAGCCTCAAGCTCGAGCCGGTGGACACGTACGCGCTCGGCGCTGCCTTTAGCCGCCTGCGTTTGCGCGCCGAACGCGACGAAGCGCTCCGGCTGACCGGCAACGCACTCTGCCATGCCCTCCTCTTCGAGGCCGCGCAGGAGTGTCTCGCCCTCGACGTCCCACTCCAGGTCCATTGTGGTTTTGGCGACCCGGACGAGGACCTTTCGGAAACTTCGCCACTTGGACTGCGACCGCTTTTCATCGACCCCGCCTACCGCGGCCTGCGAATCGCACTGCTCCACTGCTACCCCTATCACCGCGAGGCCGCCTATCTCTGCTCGGTCTTCCCCGGCGTGTATATGGACCTGTCGCTGACCATCCCCTTCGCCGCCCGCGAAGGTGCCCGGGCGATGGACGAAGCGCTCGGCCTCTGCCCGACCAGCAAGCTGCTCTATGCGAGTGACGCCACCCGTTATCCCGAGGTGTATCTCGTTGCCGCGACGCTTCACCGCGAAGCACTCGCGGAGGCGCTGGGCGAACTCGTCGAGCGGCGGATCATGTCGCGGTCAACCGCGGTCGACGCCGGCCGGCAGGTGCTGGCCGGAAACGCCCGGCGCGTCTACCGGCTGCCAAACGGACGGCAGCAGTAGGCCGAACGGCCTAACCGGCCGCCGCGATCGAAACCGATGATGTCAGGACATGAATCCCCTCAACAGCGTGGCGCGCATCCTGCTCATCGCGGATGATCGCGAGAGTGGGGAGCGCTATCGCGATGCGCTCGCGGACGGCGGCTACCAGGTCCTGCAAGCCGAGAGCTTCGTCGAGGCGCTCGATACCGCGATGCCCGACCCCGACGTGATCGTCCTCTGCGAGCTGGCGATCTTTGCCTACCCGGCGCAGAAGGCCCAGGTGCTCAGGGTTCCGGCCGAAATGACACCGGCCGCGCTGGTTGTCGAGGTGCACCGCCGCGTCGCGCTGCGCGCCGCCCTCCACGCCACCATCGCCCAGGCGGCCTGACTCCTACTTGATCAGCTTGCCGCCACGAAGGCTGACCGGACCCTTGCCGCCGCTCAGGATGAAGCGGCATTCTATTTCTACGTCGCCCAGGTCATAGCGCAGCTCGCTGAGGCTGGCCTTTTTCAAGCGGCTCTGGTCGAACTTCGTGGCCTCGTCGAGAAGAGCATTCGCCCTCTGCTTGAGCTCCTCGGACGGCAGGCTCCTGGCCTTGAACTGCTGCAGCAGATTCCACGCGTCGCGACTGAGCCGTCGCACCTCCTGTCGCGCCGCGTAGTCTCTCGCCCATTCCAGGCGCTCCGCTGGTGGGATCGCCTCCGCCTGCTTGACTTCCTCGGCGAGTGCCTCCGGAGGTGCCTCCTTACCGATCTGGTCGAGGCCGGCGCGCATGGCTGCTTCGAATTTGGCCGCGTCGCTGGGCGCCAGTCCCGACGTCGCCTGGGCGATTGCCTCCCCCACCGGATCCGCGACCGATCCCGAAGGGCTCACGTAAGGAGCGCTTTGGCGGCGGCGAAGCTGCCGGCATCGACGAGCGCCCTGAAGTTCGCCCAGGTCTTTCCCGCGATCAGGCCCGCGGTCACATCAGTCCGATAGGTTGCGATGTTCGCGCCCCCCTGGAAATAAGCCTTCTTCATATGGTCCAGGCTCGAGTGGGTGTTCATTTTTGTGACCAAACTCACCTCATCAGGATACGAGTGCGTGGTCACCGCGATCGACTGGTTCGTCAATGCCGTTTCCGTCAGGATGGTGGTGGCGCCCTCGCCGATCGAGGTACTCGGCGAGTAGGCGAAGGCGTCCCAGTCGCTGTGCTCCTGCTTGTGCAGCGACTCGTGCACGGTGGTCCCTTTCCAGACCGCGTTCTGATTCAGGTAGATGCCGTCTTTCTGAAAGCCGCGAAGTCCACTGGCCGGATAGCTGCCCGCACCGTAGAAGCCTTCGTAGGCTTTCTTCATCCCGGCATCGTTGAGCAGGTGGACCTCGGGCAGCTTGATCGTGGCCAGGTCACCGAACTCGGCATCGAGAATGGCGCGAGCCCGGAGCGACCCGATCATGCCCGCGGGCAAGACCCCCCTGCCGGCCTTCTTCTTCATCGCCGATTCCTCAGCCGCATAGGCCGCGGGCGCCTTCGACGACGCGACGTCCCAGTGCTTGTCCCAGCTCGCCCGGATGTACCCCAGCCGGACCGCCGCGCCGCGCTCGACCGGCGTGAGGTCTTTGAAGGCTTTTGTCGCAGTCGGCGGAGGGTGGTGAGCGTCCCAGTCTGCCTTGTTCCAGCCGAGGATGGCCCAGTTGTCGCGTTCCGCCTTGGTCAGGGCGTTCCAGCGAAGCTTGCTCTCCCACGGCTTGTATCGTCCAAGCCCGACCGCCGCCGGCGTGCCGGCGGCCGGCGCAGCCAGGGCCGCGTGGGTAGCGGCGTCAACGATGCCGGTCGCTTTCAGGCCCTGGTCCGATTGAAACGCCATCACCGCCGTCTTGGTCTGACCGCCGAAGATGCTGTCGACGATCAGGGCCGCGCCGGTGGCGTTGAGCTTTTCCTGGACGTCCTTGACCGCAGGGCCTTTGGACCCCAGCTTGAGCTTGGGGGGCGCGATGGCTGCGACCGCCACCGCGGGGCCCACGCCAATCACGCCAGCGGGGAGCACACCCACTCCCAGCCGCTGCACGGCCAGCGCGTCCTTCTCCACCAGCTCACTGACGGCATTGTTTCCGGCGTGGGCTTGCCATCGGAGCAGAAGTTCGGCGCGGGCGTCGGCAGGGACCGGGCTCGATTTCGAGGGGCGTGGACTCACCGTCCGTACGCCGGCACGGCTCAGTCGAGATGACCTCGGCACTCGGTCCTCCGGCATATCGCGGATCTCGCTCGATCATTCAATTCGACCGGGCGGCCGCCGGCCAGCCTACCCCGGGCAATCTTTTGGGCACACCACTTGGCCAAACGGGCAGCGGCGGCTGCCGCAGATCGGCGACAGGGTGGCGAACAAGCGTGCGACGGCCTAGATTAGTCGCCTCGGGAGCGCACCTGATCGGCGATTGGGCGCCGCGACCCGCAACCACGCCTCTACGCCGTCAGCATCAACTTCGAAATGAAACTGCACGCCGCGCGCGTCGCCGCCCAGACGGCGATGTATATTGCATACATCGTGATGAGGCGGACACAAATCTATCTGGACGACCGGCAGCGACGCCAGCTTGATCGGGTGGCAAAAGGCACCGGCCGGACGGTCTCAGAGTTGATCCGCGAGGCGATCGATGCCCATTACGCCGCCGCTCCGAAGGAGGACTTCCTTGCTGCGCTGCGCGCCGGCGCCTTCGGGGTGTGGAAAGCCCGCTCCGATCTTGGGCCGACCGATACCTATCTGAGGCGGGTACGCCGTGGCAAGCGGGTGGACCGGATGGCGCGATGATTCTCGACTCCGACGTGCTTATTGAGGTCTTGCGTAGCAACCCGCAAACCAGCCGTTGGGTCGCCGCACAGGGATCGACCGGCGAAACTCTTCGCTACTCGCCGGTCAGCCGGGCGGAGATCGGCGCCGGGATGAGGCGCGGCGAGGAGCAAGGAATCGCAGCCCTTTTTGCCGGGCTCAATGCGCTCACCATAGACGCGACGACGGGCGAACTGGCCGGTGAGCGCCTGCTTCGCTATCGTCGGAGCCATGCCCTGGAGCTTGCCGATGCTCTAATTGGTGCCTCGGCACTGCAGCACGGGGAGCGGCTCGCGACGTTCAATCGGCGCCATTATCCCGGGATCCCCCGACTGATGTCACCCGATCGCTGAGCCGACCACGTTGGCGCAGACAAATTGGCCTGACGGGGCGACCCACCCATTCGGCGGGTGCAAACTTCCCGCCGCGGGTCGCATCATGAAGGGAAACGTCCCAGCGGTTGAGGAGGAGTAATGAAGATCGGACTGGACATCGCTGATTTCACCTGGCCGGCCGGGCCGGCCATGATCGGTAGCACCCTCGGCGACATTGCGCGCACCGCGGACCAGGCCGGCTTCGACTCCATCTGGGTGATGGATCACTTCTGGCAGATCCGCATGAACGGCCCCGAACACCACGAGATGCTCGAGGGCTACAGTGCGCTCAGCTACATCGCCGCCGTGACCAAGCGCGCCAAGCTCGGCACCATGGTGACGGGGGTCGTTTACCATCACCCGGGCATCCTGGCGAAGACCGTCACCACCCTCGATGTCCTCTCAGGCGGGCGCGCCTGGCTGGGCATCGGTGCCGCCTGGAACGAGGCGGAGAGCCGCGGTCTCGGCATCCCCTTCCCCGCGATCAAGGAGCGGTTTGAGCGCCTCGAGGAAACGCTCCAAATTTGCCAGCAGATGTGGGAAGGCAAACGCGGCAGCGAAAAACCGTTCCGGGGCGAGCATTACCAGCTCGAGCGGCCGCTCAACTCACCGCAATCGCTCACCCGCCCCCATCCACCCATCCTCATCGGCGGCGGTGGCGAAAAGAAAACCCTGCGCCTCGTCGCCCAGTATGCCGACGCCTGCAACCTCTTTCCCACTCCCGAGATCCCGCGCAAGCTCGACATCCTGCGCGAACATTGCCGGGTCGTCGGCCGCAATTACGACGAGATCGAGAAGACCGCGGTGTTTACGTTCGACCTGGGCGACAACGGCGAAAACCTTGGCAAGGTGATCGGCGGCCTGAAGTGGCTGGCCAGCATGGGCATCCAGACCGTAATCGGGCACGTGCCGAAGATGTACGAGACGAAACGGCTCGAGATGATCGGCGAGAAGCTCATCCCCGCCGTGGCCGACCTCGAGGCCGCGACCGCCGGCTCCCGCTAGAACTGGCGGTCCGCCGGCGACGCCATCATGTCCCGGGCGTCGGCAATACCCTCCGCTTAAGCCTCGTCCCGCTCGGCGTTCTTGTCGCGGCGATGGCGGCCGTAGCTCAGAACGTCGGCGGTATCCTCGACCAGCTGGGAATATTCCGCCGCCTCGATCGCTGGATGGGTCTTCGACGAGTAGCCCTGCGCCTTGCAGACGGCGTCGATCCGGTGCAGGGTCTTGGGGTCGTCGGCCTCGCCCAGGAACATCAGGTCGTAGTCGTTGCCGAGGATATTCCAGGTCTGGTTAATCCTGCCGCCCACCAGCTGAATCTGGTGCTGGAGCTGCTCCCATTGGGCATGCGCCGCGACCCGCGAGCCAGTTTCAGCGGATGGGCCGCCCGGCCGAATCTGAACCAGCGTTATGAACTGCATCACCGCGACCACCTCCAACCAGGGAGACAGGCTGTCAGCTTTACCGTCATGGCGATTATAAGGCTTTTGATGCCCACCGCACCGAACGAAAGCCCACCCTTGACAATCTCCGCGGGCCGGGCAAGCTTATGGAGTAGAGGAAGCATGGCGGTTGCAAACGAGGGTGGACAAGTCGGGGAGATGCGAGCCATTGGTCACGACCTGCGCACACCGCTCGCCGTCATCAACGGCTACGCCCAGCTGCTGAAGTCCGAAGAGCTATCGCCCGAGCAGCGCGCGCGGGCCTGCGACTTGATCCTCGAGAAGTGCGAGGAGCTGAACGTCGTGATCCGCCGCCTTCTCCAGCCCACCGAGTCCGGGCTCCATACGCCAGTGGCGATCGAGCAGACAGCCTAGGCCCCTCTAGAATCCGTCCGTGAGCGCGACCCGCGCCGCAGCGGGCAGCACCCGGTTCGATTGGACGATGGCCGGGTTGTCAACCGCCCTGGTCGGGGGATTCTATCTCGATCTCTGGGCGCACGCTCACGGCCGGACGGACAACACCTTCTTCACGCCGTGGCACGCGGTCCTGTACTCCATGCTCGTGGTCGTCGGCGTCTTCCTGTCGATTGCCGCATGGCGCTCCTGGAAGGGTGGCGCCCCCTGGTACAGAAGCTTGCCGCCCGGGTATGGCCTCTCACTCCTGGGGGTGGCGCTCTTCGTCGTCGGCGGCGTCGCCGATCTCATCTGGCACCAGCTTTTCGGCGTCGAGTTCAGCATCGACGCTCTGCTCAGTCCAACCCATCTCATCCTCGCTTTTGCTGGCGCCCTCATCGTTACCGGACCGTTGCGGGCCGCCTGGCACGATCGGCTGCGGAACACTCGGAGTCGGCGCGCCCAGGCGCCGGCGGTCCTTTCCCTGGCGCTCTTGCTCTCGCTCCTCACGGCGATGACCCAGTTCATCCACCCGCTCGTCGACACCTGGGCACGGACCAGTCCGGTTGCGTCAACGACGCCGAGCGAGATCTACGTCATGGGCGCCGATGGCACGCACCAGACCCGACTGACGATCAGTCGCGGCGACGCCGACAACGATCCGGCTTTCTCGCCCGACGGCAGGTGGATCGTGTTCACGCGCTCTCGTCTTCGTCCCGGCCGCGACCCGGTCGGCGACCTCTACCGAATGCAGGCTGACGGCTCCGCGCCGACTCGCTTGACCCGATCCCCAGGCTGGTATGCCGGACCCGGATGGTCGCCGGATGGCCAGTCGATCGCCTTCTCGCTGTGGCGCCCCGATACGCGGAAATGGGCTATCGCAATCCTGGGCGCATCAGGAGGCGACCCGCGCCTGTTGACAGAGGGTCGAGCCAATGACAACTTCGATGGGTGGTCGCCTGACGGCAGCCGAGTCGTCTTCCATTCGGATCGCGACGGCAGCGACCAGGTGTACGTGATCGCGATCGATGGCCGTGGGTTGGTGCGTCTGACGAGCGGGACCTCCAACTGGGGCGGCAGCTGGGCTGCGGACGGGAAAACGATTGCATTCAACTCCAACCGGACTGGGCACCTGCAGATCTTCAGTATGTCGACCGACGGACGCAACGAGCGGCGACTGATGACCTCCAACGGCGACGACTGGCTCCCCTCGTGGTCGCCCGACCGCCGGCAGATCGCTTTCTATTCGAACCGTGATGATGGACACGAGCAGCTCTACGTGGCGAATGCCGACGGCAGTGGGCAGCGGAACCTCACCCAGAGCAGCAGCATGTTCATCGCCTCATGGACCGCAGGCTGGATGCCCGGCGGCCGCGGGATCATCTACGCGGCCCACGGCAGTCCGCCGGCGGAGGCAACGCCCTTCGTGCGCCAGGCGCTCGGCGCTGCGGGGATCATCGTCCAGACGGCGCTACTGATGGGCCTTGTCTTGCTCGCCTTGCGGGGCGGCACACTTCCGGTCGGCAGCCTGACGCTCATCCTGGGATTGAATGCGGTCCTCCTGAGCGTCCTCAACGATCGATACGTGTTGATTCCAGGGGCGATCCTGGCCGGTGTCCTCGGCGACTTCCTCCTGTGGCGATTACGGCCGTCGATCGAACGGGCGGACGCGCTGCGCCTCTTTAGCGTCGCCGTCCCCGTGATCGTCTATAGCTGTTATTTCCTGACTCTTCAGCTGACCGGCGGGATCGGTTGGTCGATTCACCTCTGGCTTGGATCGATTGTCGTGGCCGGGTTTGTCGGCCTTCTTCTCAGCTTTCTGGTCGCGCCTCCCGCCGGCCTAACCAACCCAGGCTAGCCAGACGCGGTGGGTCAGCGTGCGACGCGCTGACATCCAGCGGCCCCACGCTCCGACGGGCCTGACGATCACGACCGGCTCGCGGATCGCGTCCGGGTTGTTCAAGGCGGTCTTCATGGCTTCGAAGAGCCGATGCATGTCGGTCGTCGGCCCTCCGGTGAGTACCAATTGCGGCCCGGTGATGAGAAGGCCGTGCGGCCCGTCCATTGTCCGATAGGTGACCGCGATGGAGTCTTTCACGGTCCAGTAGGCGATCAGCGTGATCCGCGCTCGCGGGATCTCTAATCGTTTAGGTCCGACGATCAGCAGCCGGCGGTCGGTGAGCAGGAGTATCGACGACGTCTTGGCGACGAGGTAATAGTTGACGGGGGCCCTGGCCAGCAGCCGCTCTCCGGGGCCGAGAATTCCGCTGGCGATGGTGTCGGGGTCGACACGCGCCAGGTCGAAGTCGGGCACCTCGACCAGGGTTGGCCACGAGTCGCCGGGGTCAGCATCAATATATGGCACCGGCGCGCGGTCGATCGCACCTGGCTTTTCCTTCGGCCCTGGCTGGTCGGTCACGGCGGGCGGGTCATCGAGGGTCGGTTTTGATCGCGCGGCCGCCAGGGGAGCCGGGGCGACAATCCAGGAGCTCGGTCCTTTCCAGAACACCACGAACCCGATGAGGGAAAAGAGCAGGAAAAACCCGGTTCCAGCGACGAGGAGCCAGCTCGCGTTTGACTGGAGTGTGGCGAATCCGTCCGTCGCCGCCCCATTGATGGCCATCGTGCGGCCGTCAAACACCTCGATCTGGACCGTGTCCCCTACCCCGAACCCCGGGTCCGGCGCCCCATTGACGATTCGCACCCAGGTCGTCGCGTAGGGGAACGCGGGTACGACCTTCGGGAACCGAATGTCGATGCGGCCTTTGTCGTTGATGGCGGTCACCACAGCCGGGACGTCGACGCGGCAGGCTAAGGGATCGGCCGCAGGCTGCCCGCAGAGCGGGGCCCGCTCATAAGCAGCGAGCTCCGCGCCGTCGTGCCTGACCAGGAAGACGGCGCCCACAGTGGCCGCCAGCATGAGGACAGCGATGGCGCCAAGCGGAATCATCCCTGCCCGGCGCCCTCCGATGATGGCGTTTACCTTGACCGCGGCGTCGGCGCTGGCGCTCGTCACAGGCGCGGCGCTCACTGGTCGCAACGGAATCCCGAGATAGGAGGCGAACGACCCCATCCGCGCCGGCGTGAAGCGGTCCGCCCAGAGGACGGCCATTCCGTCCCGGTTGACGAAGTAGTAACGGGGCGCGCCGGGCCGCGCGGTCGTGAGGTATTGGATGGCGGCGACATCGTGGCGAGGCACCGTCTGGGCCGGCTCAAACATCTTCTTCCATCGGATCTCGGTGGCGTCGGCGGTCAGCGTGCGCGGCTGAAAGGTCCGTCCGACGGCGAACAGGAGCACCGGCACCAGGATGGCCGTCCGCGCCTGGGTGCCGGCGGAGTGTCCACCCAGCCAGAAGACCAGGCCGATATATCCGCCAACGATGAGCAGCGTCGCGACGCCAATCCGGAAGGGATGGAAGTAGTGAAGGCGCTCGGCAGGCGCCTGGAGTTCCGGGGCGTAAGCCGGGAGGCCCACTGCCAGCTCAACGTCGCGTGGGCCTCAACCTTCAAATTTTCCCTCCCCCCGCTCGCGAAACGCTCCCTCCCCCGCTCGCGGGGGAGGGTGGGGGTGGGGGCTGAACCACCGCAGGTCAAGCGTTGAGCGGCCGTTCCACTGAATGGGATGGATTGGCTTCTTCTCCCCGTGGCTACAGGCGCCATCCTTGGTCCGGCGCTGCTTCTGCGAGGCCGAGATTGGCTCGAACGCCTCGCCATCGGCGCCGGCCTTGGGGCAGCGGCGTGGGCGGCTTTCGGCCTCCTCCGGTTCTTCCTGTTGTTACCCGCGAGCACACCACGGATCGTCGCGCTCGTCTGCCTGGCTGGAGCTGCCCTCTTGGGATCTCTCCTTGCCGTTGTTGCGATTCGAAGCTCGAGGTCGGTCCAATCCGTCAGCGCTCCGAGCGACCGACCGCTATGGCTCGGGATCGTGGCGGCGTTATTGCTGACCTGCGGAGTGGAGGCAGCGGTTCCTCACTTCGGCGGGGCACTGCGCTACTACGACTGGTGGATGCACTTCGACCTGGCACGTTTCTACGCGGCACCGTCTGACCTCGCACGAACCTACGGCGAGAACGCGACGGTGACGTCTCGCACGCCTCTCTACAACGTTCTCGGAGGTGTCGCGCTGACGCTCTTGGGCAATCGCTTCAGCACCTTTCAAGTGATGACTGCGGCGGTCGGCTGGCTCTACATCCTGCCCTTCGCCTTGCTCGCGCGCCGACTGATGGGCGTCCGTGCGGCGCTAGCAGTGGCCGTCGCCGGCTTGAGCCCACTGATTTTGCAAAGTCATACCTACACATGGCCCAAGGGACTGGTGACGTTCTGCGTGCTCCTGGCCGTCGAGCGCTTCATGGCCCTCCGTGCCGGGGCACCGGCGGCACGACCCGTCACGGCCGTCCAACTCGGATTGGCGAGCGGTCTCACGGTGATGGCGCACGCGGGTTTCGCGGGATATCTGGTTCCCCTTTATGCGTGGCTTGCCTGGGACTGCGTGAATCGACGAGTCCCGCTGCGGTGGCTGCTCGCCTCGACGGCCGCTGCGATCCTGGTCGTTCTGCCCTGGTACGGGTGGGCGATCGCCCAGTATGGCCTGCACAATGCGGTGCTCGCCTACCCCGAGGGCACGTACCCCAGCGTTCTCTCGTGGATGCTCGACCACATCCTCATCGTTGTCACCGCGGTGGTTCCAGTGGCGCTGCCGGCGAACCTCCTGGCGGGCCGGGGCGACCTGCTTCAGCAGTACTTCCTCGTCTACATGGGAACAGCCGCCGGCATTTTCGGCTTTGCCTTCAGCCTCAAGGTCATTGCCATGAACATCTTTCCCCGGACACGGCTTCGTGGTCCCGCGGACATCATCACGGTCGCGCTTACCGGCGCGTTGATCGTCACCCTGCTCGTCGAGAAGGCAGGCTGGGGGTGGACCGGCGCCGGCGCCCTGTTCATCCCCGCGTTGCTCCTCCTCATGCTCGCGACGATGACGTCATCGAGGTTGAGCATCTCGCTCGCGTGGGTAGGGCTGGCCGAGGTGGTTGGCTTCCAGCTGGTGATCTTGTTGTGGATGTGGTCTCCGACATCGGCAAGCGATCTGAATGCGCAGCTCGTGGTGCAGGAGCACATCCGCTTTCTCGGCCGCGATTCCTGGCCTATCGGCGTCCTGCTTCTGGCAGCGGGGACCGCCGCGGCGGTCGCCGCGCTCAGGCCATGGCTGGGATTTTCAAGGCGCCATACTATTCAGACCTCGTCTGCTGCTGCCTAACCTTCGGCAGAGCCCGATGGCCTCCCCCGAAAGTACTGGGTGTCGGCTTGAATAATCGACCGCAGCGCAGCGGTTCTAGCCACATGAGCACTGAGATTTCGACCGCTTTCGATACCGATCGCAAGACCTCTCCCCTACCGCGCAACCTGGGCCTCGCGCTCGCCGTGATCGCGGTGGCGCAATTGATGGTCGTGCTTGACGCCACGATCGTGAACATCGCCCTCCCTTCGATCCAGCGAGCGCTGCAGTTCAGCGCAACCGGCCTGGAATGGGTGATCAACGCCTACGCGCTCACCTTTGGGGGCTTGCTTCTCCTCGGCGGCCGCGCCGGTGACCTGTTCGGACGGCGGCGCATGTTCACCGTCGGGATCATCGTCTTCACCCTCGGCTCCCTGGCCGGTGGGTTTGCCACCAGCGCGACGTGGCTGATCATTGCCCGTGCAGCGCAAGGCGTTGGTGCCGCGATTGTGGCGCCAACGGCACTCTCGTTGATTGCCGACACGTTCGCTGAGGGCCCGGACCGCAACCGAGCGCTAGGTGTTTATGGGGCGGTTGCCGGCGCGGGAGGCGCACTCGGGCTGCTTCTCGGGGGCGTGCTCACGAACTTTGCCTCATGGCGATGGGTCCTGTTCGTGAACGTGCCGATCGGCATCGTGCTGGCGATCGTGGCCCCGCGCGTGCTGGCATCCTCACACCGCCGGCCGGGCCGGCTCGATCTGCCGGGCGCGCTGACCGTCACGGGTGGAATGGTGAGTCTGGTCTACGGCTTGTCGCACGCCGCCACCTTCGGCTGGACGGACACGGTGACGCTCATGGCGCTCGGCTTTGCGGCGGTGCTCCTGCTGGTGTTCCTGGCCATCGAGTCCCGCAGCCGGCACGCGCTGATGCCGTTCAGCATTTTTGCCCAGCGCAACCGCGATGGCGCCTACGTGCTCTCCCTCGTGATCGGGGTCGCCGTGTTCGGGGTGTTCTTCTTCCTGACGCAGTTCGTCCAAAACATCCTTGGCTTCAGCCCGCTGGTCGCCGGGGTCGCCTTTCTCCCGTTGACTGCCGCCATCATCATCACGGCGCAGATCGTCGCTCGGCTGGTCGGCCGGTTCGGCCCGCGACCCTTCATCACGATCGGCCCCTTGCTGGTCGCCGGTGGCCTCTTCTGGCTTTCGCAGATCAATGACCAGACGACGTACCTGACCGGCCTGGTCGGACCCATGCTGCTGATCGCCGTCGGGATGGGCAACATCTTCGTCCCGCTGACGCTGATGGCGGTGGCGGGCGCCGGCCCACAGGAGTCTGGCCTCGCCTCGGCGCTCCTCAACGTCGGGCAGCAGATCGGCGGGTCAATTGGCATCGCACTCCTTGGCACGATTGCGGCGACCACGACGAAGAATCAGTTGGCCGGTGTCACGCCCACCCATGCGGTCGTCAATCACGCACTTGCCACGGGGTACGCGGCAGGATTCCAGGTCGCCGTCGCAATTGCCCTCGCTGGATTCGCGATCGCTATCGCGGTGTTTCGCGCGCCCCGCGTTCCGCAGACAGCGCGCGTGGTGGAAGAGACCGCTGCCGCCTAAGGAAGTTCAGTAAATGGAGAAAGGGCCCCACATTGGGACCCTTTCTTTCGTTTGCGGTAGGCCTACTGGCCGAGACCGCCCGAGATGTTGCAGAAGACGTTCTTGACCTGGTTGCCAAGAATGATCAGGACTACGATAACCACGACTGCAATCAACACGAGGATAAGGGCGTACTCGACCATACCCTGCCCTTCCTCACGGTTGAGCAGTGCGCGAATGCGGTTGTACAGGCTCGAAAACATTGGATTCACCTCCTGTGAAAAGAGACTGGACCTAGTGTGGCATCCAGTCGTTCCCAGGAGGTCGAAGCGCTGAACGCGCTCTGCGCAGGAAAAGTGACGGATCGGTGAAACCGGCCCCGGGCCTACGTCAAGCTGCGTAGCTACCCCGTCCATTTCCCTCCCCCGCTCGCAGGGGGTCAGGGTGGGGGCCTAGGCCGGCCGGTAGACCAGGATCATGACGCCGTCTCCAACGGTCTTTGACTCCGCCAACTTCAGTGTCTTCATGTCCCGCGTATCGCCGAAGAGGCGCTTGCCGCTTCCGAGGACGACCGGAAAGACCATCAGGTTCAGTTGGTCGACGAGATCATTCGCGATCAGCGTCTGCGCGAGCCTGGCGCTGCCACTGACCAGGATGTCGCCCTTGATCCGCTGCTTGAGCTTTTTGACATCCTCCACGACGTTGCCCTTGAGGATGGTCGAGTTGTTCCAGTCGGCCTTCTTCAGCGTCTGGGAGACGACATACTTGGGCATGCTGTTGAACTTGTCCGAGAACGGGTCGCCGCTCCTGTTGGGCCAAGCCGCGGCAAAGCCCTCGTAGGTCACTCGGCCCAACAGCTGCGCCTCGGCGTTGTTGACCTCGTCAATCTTGAATTTGTCGCCCTCGTCGCCTCGCGAGAACTTGAAGGTCCAGGCACCATGCTTTGTATGCTCGCTTCCACCCGGATCCTCCATCACGCCGTCGAGTGAGACGAATTCGGTTACGACGATCCTTCCCATTGTGATTCTCCTTCGCGTTGTCGTTTGCAATTCCACACTACTGAAGCGTCGAACGGGAGGCTGCCAAATCGACAGTTCGGCTAGGCCAGCTGCCAGTACACCGCGACGTCGAAGTGGCAGGGCCGGGAATTCCCGCCACGTCGTGTTCGCCTTGACCACCGCCGTCGGACACTCGGTAGTCCGCTCGATTGTCACGTGGTACGGCGAACTCGCCACAACGTACAAGGTAAGGCACGAGGCCCAGGAAGACACCTGGGCCTCGTCGTCCGTCGGTGGCTGTTAGATGGCGCCCTTCGAGAGGCCGACCACGTGACCTTCGGGATCGGCGAACATCGCAAACGTCAGCTTGAACTGTGGGATCTCGGTTGGCGGCAGAATCGTCGTGCCGCCCAGCTCTTCGGCGTGCCTCAGGTAGGCCGCAGGGTCGTCCACCTCGACATAGAACGTGACGTGCCCGGCGCCACCATCCTGGCTCAAGCCGATCCCACCGCCAATCCCCTGGTCGGCCGCCGAGACCAGGCCATACCCGGAGCCGTCCCCAGCATCAGCCACCTGCCAGTGGAACAGGCTCCCGTAGAAGCGCTGCAGCGCCGGGCCGTCTTTCCCCACCACCTCGAACCACACCACCGGGCGAGGCGCCGCGGTATCCTTCTGCTTCTTCGACGCGGTCTCCACTCTCGTTGCCATCGCGTGTACCTCCTGAATCTGACTTGGCGGAAGCGCGTGCTACCATGTCTGCGTGGATCGTAAGTCTGCACGCACCGTAAGTCAAGACTTACGTTCAAGCTCGAGAACCGAGGCCGTGCTCGATGCGCTGGGCGACCGCACTCGCCGCGCCATCCTGCAGCGGCTCCGGGAGGGGCCCAAACCGGTGGTCGAGATCGCGCGGGGGCTGCCCGTGACACGCCCCGCGGTCTCGCAGCATCTGCGGGTGCTGAAAGACGCCGGCCTGGTCATCGATCGCGCGGAGGGGAACAAGCGCTTGTATGCGGTCGATCCCAACGGGCTCCTCGCCCTTCGCAGTTTCCTCGAAACTTTCTGGGCGGACGCCCTCGGTCGGTTCACGGCGGCGGCGTCCGCACAGCCGGCACTGCGCGTACCCAGGAGGAAGCGTGGCTGACGCGCCGGCGCCTCATGCGCTGCTCGAGCCGATCCGCCTCAGTGCGACCGTGCCCCAACCCGCCGCCGACGCCTTTCGCCTCTTCACGGAAGGCATCGCCAGATGGTGGCCGCTGCATGAAGGCTTTTCCTACGGCGGAGCCCGAGCCAAAGAGGTCCACCTCGAGCCGGTCGTGGGCGGTCGATTCTACGAGCGCTACACAGACGGTCAAGAGTTCGAGGTCGGCCGGGTCATCGCGTGCGACCCGCCGAAGCGGATCGTCTTTACCTGGCAGGGCGACGCGTCAGCGGCGACGGAAGTCGAGGTTCGGTTTGTTTCTCAGGGGCCACTGACCCGCGTCGACCTTGAGCATCGAGGCTGGGAACGGCTCGCGCCGTCCGAGCGCGATCGGCGAATCGCATTTGGCAACGGCTGGCCTACGGTCCTCGCTCGATACACGAGTGCCGCCGGCACGTAGATGGGAACTTTGAGGCGCCCGCCCCCGGCGCGTTACGAAGGCGGCTTGCCGATCGGCAACTTCGCGAGAGCATCCCGGAGCGCGACGAGATCAGCCATATCGAGCTCGAGCAGTTCACGCGGGGGGACGTAGACCCGCTCCATCTGCTTCGCCTTCGTCCGCACGCCGAGGGCGGTTAGACCGACGAGCTTCACGCGACGATCGGTTGCGTGAGCCCGGCGCTCGACCAGGCCCTTCGCCTCCAGACGATCAACGATCCAGGTGGCCGTTGAAGCATCGCACTTCCATTCCGCCGCGAGCGACCCCATGGTGCGGCCGGACTTCTGGCTCAGGCTGGTCAGTGCCCGCGCGTCGTTCGGGGTGAGCCCGGACTCGCCGATCGCGCGGTTGCGCTCGGGGGCAGTGGCCACAATGAAGTCCATGATCGGCCGCCAGGCCTCGGCAGCCAGCGCGGCCTTCGTTCGCGGGCTCGCGGTGCCGCCCGCCGGCCGACCCGGTTTCGATCGTTGCTTCAAGCTATGCAACTATAGCACTCATTCGATATTTGCATTACTCAAAGTATTTGTGGTAGAACGAAGCCAGTTTCGGACAGATCGATTCTGAAGACCGTTAGGAGGTTGCTATGGATTCGACCCTTTTCTACCACCTCGCGCTCTTCCTTCACATCCTGGGTGCCTTCGGCCTGGTCGCAGCCATGACGTTCGAGGTGATCGGCCTACAGGGGCTGCGGCGGGCGATCCAGAAGGAGGACGCCGTCACCTGGCTCGGCGTCGCGAGAGTCGTCCAGCGCCTGGCGCCGGCGTCGCTTGGCCTGATCCTCGTTCTGGGTCTCTACATGACCGCGACCACCTGGGGACCGAGGGGTTGGATCCTCGTTTCCCTTGCCGGGCTCGTGGTCTACGCACTGATCGGCGGGGTCCTCACCGGGGTGCGCATGGCGCGGATCGGCCCGGCCGTCGGCCGGTCGAGCGGGTCGCTGTCCGATGAGGTGAAGGCGGCGCTTCGGGATCCGATCCTGTTGGTCTCGATCCGAACGCGGTTGGGGATCGTCCTCGGCATCGTCCTCCTCATGACCCTGAAGCCGTCGCTCGTGGCGTCGCTCGTGATCATCGTCCTGGCTGCCGCCATCGGGCTTTTGGCCGGGCAGATTTCTAACAGTGAGCGGTCAGCTCGCGCGCTCGAGCCGGAAGGACGGTAGCACCAGTCCGCCCTCGCCGGCGCACTCGGCCAGCAGCCGTTCGACCGCCGCGGCCGGCAGTGGCCGAGACAGGTAGTAGCCCTGCCCGGCAAGGCAGCCCATCTCCCGCAGCGCTGCGAGCTGATCGGCTCGCTCGATCCCGTCGGCCATGGTGATCATTCCCAGCTTGTTGCCCAGGTCGACGACCGCTCGGGCGACGGTGGCATCTGTCGGACTGGTGGCCATCCGGGCGACGAAAGAGTGATCGAGCTTGACGATGTCCACCGGTAAGTCGCGCAGCGCGCTCAACGGCGCCGCATGAGCGCCGAAGTCATCCAGCGCCACGCTTACCCCGCGTTCGTGCAATTCGAGCAACCGCGATACGGTGGCTTTGCCCTCCAGCGTCGCTCCCTCGGTGAGTTCCAGGACGAGCCGCTCGGGCGGAAACGCGGCGGCGGTACAGGCGTTGGTGACGTCCGCGACGAGGTCGGCCTCCGCCAACCCATGCTGGCTGATGTTGACACTGACCTGCAGCGGCGACTCCGCCGGAAAGCTGAGCTGCCATTGCTTCCCATCGGCGCAGGCCTGTCCCAGCACCCAGCGTTGCAGGGCGCTGATCATCCCCGTCTCCTCTGCCAGGGCGAGGAAGTCGCCGGGCGAAAGCAACCCGCGGCGCGGATGATGCCACCGCACCAACGCCTCGAACCCCATGATCATCCCATCGCCCAGCCGAACCGCCGGCTGGTAGTGGAGCACGAACTGCCGCCGTTCCAGCGCGTGACCCAGGTCGGACTGGAGCGCCATCCGCTCGCTGATCGCCGCGTGCTGCTTCGCCTCGTATCGCTCGAACCTCCCCTTCCCGTGCGCCTTGGCCGCATTGAGGGCAATGTCGGCGTTCCGTATCAAGTTCTCCGCCGTGTCCTCGATCGCCGCCTGCCCGGCGATCCCGATGCTGATGCGCATGACCATCTCGCGCTCCTCGACCTTGAACGGAGTTCGGAAATGCTGGAAGATGCGCTCCGCCAGCCGCACCGGCTGATCTTCGTTGAGAACGGTCTTCATCAAGATCGCAAACTCGTCCGCGCCAATCCGCGCCACCACGTCCCCGGCCGACACGATCTTCCCCAGCCGCCCACCGATCATGCCCAGGACGTCGTCGCCGGCCCGTTGCCCAAGCGCGTCGTTGACCAGCTTGAAGTCGTCAATGTCCAGTGCGAGCACGGCGATCGCGCGCCCAGGCGCGCTCCGCTCGAGAGCCTCGTCGACTTGCTTGCGGAAGGCGACACGGTTCGGCAGGTTCGTCACCGGGTCATGGGCGGCCAGGTATGCCATTCGCTCTTCCATCTCCTTGCGGTCGGTCACGTCACGGATGTTCAGGACCAGCGCCGGCTCATTGGACCGGTGCAGGAGGTTCGTGATCGTGACCTCGCAATGGGTCCAGCTGCCCAGCTTGTGCTGGAATCGGCAGCTGACCAGGACGGGGTGCGCGGATGCCGTCAACGACCTCTTCAGGCCACTGGCAAACGCGGGCCGATCGGACGGATGCAGGAGCTCGGTGAACGGTTGACCGACGAGCTCGGTTGGGCTGTAGGCGAAAAAGCGGTCGATCGAGGTGCTCACGAAGCGCACCTTGCCCTCGGCATCCGCGAGCAGCACGACATCACCGGAGTTCTGCACCAGTGACCGGAAGTGGGCTTCACTGTCCCGCAAGGCGGCGGACTGGGATTCCAATTTCTGGTTGAGCGTCTGGTTGTCCCAGATGACGATGAATTGACGGAGAATGACGAGCCCGACGACGATCATGAGGTCCCAAAGCAGGAAGGGGTCCGGCGCGCTGCTGACATTCTTGAGCACCGCCATGACGGCGGCGATCGTCACCGGGATGTAGGGAAGTACGACCGTCCAGCGGCCCAACGCTCGGTCATCAGCGCCTGGTGCCGTGCCAGCAACGAGGGCGGCCCGTGCGGCGCCGAGGGCAATCAGCAGATACCCGGCAACCCATCCGATGTCGACCGGTTGGGCTGGACCATAGGTGTTAACCGTCGTCAGGTAGGCGAAGGCGCTATCCGACAGCAGGTTCGCGAAGAGTCCGGCCGCCACCAACAGCAGGGGAAGGCGGGCAGATCCCGCCGTGCGCCCCACGAGCATCAGCGCCATGACCGCAATCACGATGTCGCTGGCCGGATAGGCCAGCCCGAGCACGGCCACCAGCGGCGTGCCGGTGCCGGCGCGGTAGACGGTGCCGAGCACGGTCGCCCAGCTGATCAGCAGCAGCGCACCGGCCATGATCGCGCCGTCGAGCAGCGAGGCGAACCGGGATGCGGCGCGATGGCGCCCCGGGAAGACGGCGATGCCCGCGATCGCGAGCGGAACGGCCCCGAGGTAGCCCACGTCGGCGAGCGACGGAAACGGCACTTGCTGGCCGCGGATGACCTCGAAATAGGACCATGCCCCTTCCCCAGCCGCCCAGACGAGCGCGGAACCGGCGAACAGGGCCCAGGCCAGCCGCATCCGACCGCGCTGACCCAGCGCCGCCAGCAGGCAGGTCGCCGCCGCGATCAACGCCGCGGCCGCCTCACCGAAATCGTCGATCGCTTCGGTGAAGCTCAGGCTACCGAAGCGGAAAACGATCCAGGCAGCGAAGCCAATCGTGAGCAGGGCGGCGATCGCGGCAGCGATGACGAAATCGCGGTTGGCGTGTCGGTGGAACCGCAGCAGAGGCCGCTTCATGCCGCGATCTGGTTCCTTGTGCCCTCCCCCTTTGGGGGAGGGTTAGGGTGGGGGTGGTTCGCCATGGATTCATCGGTGTGACGATCCTGTGAAGCGGTTCCTTCCACTCCGTCGGTCACCGCTCGGTTACCGACGGGCATAGAACGGCGCCAGATGCCTAGGTGGCGGCCGAATGGCCAATGCGGGTCGACGGCAACAAAAAACCCCCCGCCCATGTCCCTTCCCCTCGGGGAAGGCGACCATTTTCCCTCCTCCTTGCGGGGGGAGGGTCAGGGTGGGGGGCTCGGCCTCTAGTTAGACCTCGGCGCGAACGTTGGTCGCTCGCGGACCCTTGGGGCTCGGCTCAGTTACGAAACTGACCTTGACCCCGGTATCCAGCCGATCGAAATCGATGCTGCCGCTGCGATGGAAGAAGTAGTCGTTGCCGTCTTCCGCGGTGATAAACCCGAATCCGCGCTCGGCGACGAGCTTCTTGATGGTTCCAGACAT
>Ga0070698_100000444_pt1 | contig 43988 bp, 40 predicted proteins | sample KBSK1502metaG_FD_65477 | JGI IMG/M metagenome (GOLD analysis project Ga0070698, IMG submission 65477) | Corn, switchgrass and miscanthus rhizosphere microbial communities from Kellogg Biological Station, Michigan, USA - KBS K1-50-2 metaG | ecosystem: Host-associated > Plants > Roots >...
CCCCCGGTCTCGGTCTCGATCTCCCCTACCGGGGCCACGTTGCAAGTTGGCCATTCTCAACAATTCACCGCCACCGTGAGCAACACCAGCAACACCGCGGTAACTTGGTTGGTGAATGGCGCCGTGAGCGGCGACTCGACCCTGGGTACGATCTCCTCGACTGGCCTCTACACGGCACCTTCGTCCGTACCCTCACCCTCCAGCGTGACCGTCACGGCTCAGAGCGTGGCTGATACTTCCAAGAGCGCCAGCGCCAATGTTTCTGTTGTAAGTAGTACAGTAAGTCAGTATTACATCGCGCCGACCGGCAGTGATTCCAACGACGGCTCTGCGGTTCATCCCTGGGCGACAATCGCACATGCGGCCACAGTGATCGGACCCGGTGCCACGGTTCATGTGGCTGCCGGAACCTACACCGGTTACTTCACTACATCAGTCAGCGGAACAGCATCCTCGCGAATCACCTACATATCCGAAGTGCAGTGGAGCGCCAAAATCGTTGGTGACCTGGTGGACCGCAGCACCTGGCACAATTACGGAGACTACGTTGACATTGTGGGATTTGAATTGACCTCAGTTGGGCGCATGGGTTTGTACAACGATGGATCGTTCGTGCGCTACATCGGCAACCATGTCCACGATATTGCCGGGCCAACCTCCGCATCGTGCGACCTGGGCGGCGCCGGAATTATGCACGGCAACTACTCGGCATCGGACGATGAAATGATCGCGAACTTTGTTCATGATATTGGCCTGGTCAACTCCGCTCAATGCCCCGGCTACGTTACCGTTCACGGACTCTATCATGCGAATCTGCGCGGACGAATCGTAGATAACCTCGTCATTCGTGCCAGGGATTACGGCATTCACCTTTACCACTCCGCAACCGATGTAATCGTCGCAAATAACACATCCCTAGATAACGGCGCGAGTGGATTAGTAGTCGGCAATTCTGGCGGAGGCTCGGACGACAATACGATTGTTACAAGCAACATCTTTGCCTACAACCACAATTACGGCTTCCGCGACGATAGCGGCACGACCGGCCCCAGTAACAAGTACGACAACAACCTAACCTTCAACAATGGTAATGGAGATTATGTCGCTAGCGGCGGTACCGTCAGTGGCAACCTCAGCAGCGATCCGCAATTTGTCAACTATACTGGGACCGCTTTAGGCAATTACCACCTGCAAGCTACAAGTCCCGCAATCGACTCAGGAACGACGCTCAACGCTCCCAGCTTTGACCTCGACGGAGGTAACAGGCCTATCGGCTCCGGCTACGACATAGGGTGCTATGAGTATGGGACTACGCATGGTACTTGGCCCTGGTACTAACGTTGAGCCCACGTCCTAGATCCGTAGCCGAGGGCGACGCCTTCTTGTCCTCTTTTCTTTTTTCGGGAACCTGTGTCTCAAGCAGCTGGGAGTAGAACTTGAGCAGTACGCGCTCTTCGCTATTCCAGTTGTAGAGCTCGCAAGCCGCCTGGCGTCCTCGGCCTCCCATAGCCTCGGCCTCAGCGTCGTGGCTGAGTAGGTATTCCACAGCACGTGCAACCGCCTGCGGATCCTGCGGATCCACCAGCAGACCACACCCGGCTTCCCCGATAATTTGCCTCCACAAGGGAAAGTCTGAAGCGATCACCGGGATACCGGCAGCCATATACTCGAACAGCTTGATGGGTTTTGCATTCACGAAGTTTGGCTCCGGCTGCAGCACCAACAGTCCCAGGCGCACGCGGGAAAGCAGGTTTGCAACTGAGGGCCGGTCGAGCACCCCCTGATATTGCACACGGGCCCAGCCAGGTAGCCTCTCAAGTTCTGTCCGCAGCCCTTCGGGGGAGAACGGACCCGCTAGCATCAGTTGGGCCGGGCTACCGGGGGGAAGTAGCGCTAGTGCTTGTACTATCTCGCGAATACCCCGTCTCTCGCTGATCGAACCGATGTAAGCCATTACCGGGGAGCGCTCATTCCAAGGCAAAGCCACGTTAGGCGCGATCTCATCAAGCATGGGATAGTTGTGGACTACGACCGTGTTGGCGTTGATCGCGTAAAAGCGCTCGGCGATTGTGGGCGTAGCCGCAATCAGTCCAGAAAAGCGGCGGCAGGCTGCATTTTCCAATTGCCGTACAGCCCACATCAGCGGCCGTCGGAGGCATCGTGGGATATAACCCTTGTGCAACACATCGGCGGGAACATCCTCGTGGATGTCATAAACCACGATCCTCCCGCGCGCCGCCAGCAACAGACCGATCGGTATAAGTTCGGGATCGTGGAAATGGTACACGTCTCCATTTTGTCGTAGCGCTTCTCGATACAACGACCACGCTGTACGGGTCATTCGAACGAAACGTCCACCGCTGATCCGGATTCCTTTGACTTCGACGGAGTCCACTACTTCATCCCCCTCGTGTGGAACGATGAGGACCACGTGGTTGCCTGACCGTGCCAAAGACTTGCACTCCTTGTGGAACACACGCACGTCGAACGCCTTGTGCACCGAGGTGAGATGGACAACTTTATGTTGGTGATGCATCTGTGCCGTCTGCAAGGTATCCGAGATTCATCCCGCAAAGTTCAGAATGGCATCGATCGTAGATTCGATTTGCTCGTCCGTGAGCTCCGCGTACATCGGAAGGCTGAGTATTTCTTCGGCCAGTTGTTCAGCCACTGGCAGGGCGCCCTTCCCCGGGTAGCCAAGTTGCTGGTAAGCCTCCGTCAGGTGCAGAGGAACGGGATAATGGATGCCGGTTCCAATTCCATTAGCAGAAAGGTACTCGCGCAGCTCCTTGCGTTGCTGCGACCGGACCACAAACAGATGGAATACATGCTGGCCACCAGCCGGTACTTCTGGTGGCATGACGGATGAATCTGCAAGCGCTGATGCCATTTGTGTGGCGTGTTTGCGACGAAGTTGGTTCCACTGATCAAGATTCCGAAGCTTGATGGAAAGTACCGCAGCTTGGAGACTGTCCAGGCGTGCATTCGTCCCAATCACAGAATGCTGATACTTGGCCGGACTTCCATGGTCGCGAAGGAGACGCAGTTTGCGCGCTTCATCGCAATCGTTCGTGGTGACGGCGCCTGCATCTCCGTACGCCCCCAGGTTCTTGCCCGGATAGAAACTGAAACAGGTAAGTCGTCCTGAGGCTCCAACCTTGGCGCCGTTGTACGCACTCCCATGCGCCTGGGCAGCATCTTCGATAATCCGCAGGCGGTAAGCAGCCGCAAATTCGGCGACCTTCCTGAGGTCCATCGCGCGACCGTAAAGGTGCACGGGGATGATCGCCCGTGTGCGAGAGGTGATCATCCTTTCTGCAGAGTTAAGGTTGAGGTGGAAGGAGGCCGCATCCACGTCAGTAAAGACCGGCTTGGCTCCCGCGTTGCTGATCGCCTCTGCCGTAGCGAAGAAAGTATTCGCAGGCACTAAAACTTCATCACCTGGCCCGATGCCAGCAACCTTCAATGCCAGTTCCAGGGCCGACGTTCCTGAGGAAACTCCAACGGCGTACCTGGTCCCGATGTAGGAGGCAAATTCCTGCTCAAAGTTCTCGACGAATGGTCCACCGACGAATTGTGCGGATTCCAGCACATCCGCAACCGCACGGTTGATCTCGGGCGCGAGTGCGCGATATTGCGCCTTCAAGTCGAGGAAGGGGACTTCGACTGTCAATGTTGTATTCACGATTTCACGACCTCTAATTGATGTTGTGCTTGGGTTTGGCTCAAGTGAATCCGGCGAGTGAGGTCGTGTAACCAGCGCCGCACCAGCAAGGGCCACGGTAGGTATTCCTCGACGAATTTGCGACCGTTCCGCCCGAGGCTAGCCGCTAGCACTGGGTCAGCAGCCAGCCGACAGATAGCGTCTGCAATCGCATCCGGTTCCCCGCGTTCAAGCACGAGTCCGGCATTCGCATTCCTCACCAAGCGGCCGCCTTCGCCAGGCCCTATGTACACAACTGGCCTGCCGCAGCTCATTGCGGTCAAGCTCTTGGCCGGACGAGTATGTTGGGAAATCGAACTCTCATTCAAGCTGACGAGGCCGCAAAGGGCGATCGAGAAAAGGCTTCCCACTTTCTCCGGTGGCACTGGGTCGAGGAAGCTCACATTATGGATCCCCAGTTTCTTAGCCTCCCCTATGAGCATTGGCTTGGCAGAACCGTCGCCCACGAAGACGAAATGGCATGCCGGACGGCGCTCCTGCAGTACTCTCGCCGCCTGCAGGATTCGCTCTACACCATGAGCATAGCCGTGCGTACCTGCGTAAAGGACGATCTCCTTATCTTGCAAACCCAACTCCTGCCTGAGTCTGTCATCAGGAGGCATCGGAGCGAACTGTTCGAGATCCACTCCATTGGGCAGGAAGAGCAGCTTGCTTTGTGGCACGCTCCGACTCTGTAGTTCGGACAGAATTCCCTCGGTAACAGCACAGACGTAGTCAGCCTTGCGGTATGACCAGAGTTCCAGCGCGCGGGCAAATTTCAGGGCGACTCCTTCCTTGTTGAGCTCAAGGTTGTCGCGTACTGCATCCGGCCACAGGTCTGCGACGTAGAAAACGAACAGCACGTTTCGTAATCTTGAATAAAAGAAACCAGGCACTGACAACGAAAGTGGAGGGGATTCGACAAAGAGGCAATCTGGCTTGGCTGCCCTCATAAGGCCGAAGAACGATAGCAATGTGAAGGTAAGATAGTTGAGATAGCGCCGCCATCCCTTACCGACAGCGGCATAGAGCCAAACCCGGTGCACCCGCACACCTTCCCAAATCTCGCAGGTATAAAACTTGCCTCGATAACCATCGAAGATTCGCCCGACCGGGTAGTTGGGCATTGCGGTCACGACCTCGACCTCATGCCCGAGACGCCGCAATTGGCGAATAATCGCCGCGAGCCGTATGGGTGCGGCGCTGGCCTCGGGTGCGAAGTACTGGGTTAGAAACAGAAATTTCATCGTTAGCCTCTTTGACACCAAAGAACCGAGAAGGCTGTTCGCAGCAGAATGCGGCAGTCGGTCAAGAAAGTCGCACGCTCCGAGTAATCCAGATCTATGCGAATTTTTTGCGGCAGCAGGTTGCGGACATAAAACTGTTCCATTTCTCCCGCCGGGACCTTGGCTAACTCTTGCTCTTCGTTGCGAAACTTCAAACTGGCGGGACTAGTGATTCCAGGGCGAAAATACAAAATGTTGCGATCTTGCCCGATCAGTGTCTGCATGTATTTCAACATGTCGGGCCGATAACCCACGAAGCTCATATCGCCCCGGAGAACGTTGAGGATTTGGGGCAGTTCATCGAGCTTCCATTTTCGCAACCATTTACCTACCGACGTAACCCGCCGGTCTCCGGCGCGGGTGATAAGCGGTCCTGAGTTGTTTCCGTGGTTGGAATGCATGGTTCGAAATTTCAAAACTAGGACTTCGTCGCCGTTCTTTCCGACCCGATTCTGGCGGAACAAACAAGGCCCTCGCGAGCTAGCCTTTACGGCTAGAGCGAGCACGATCATGATCGGCGAGGCCAGCACGACCACCATAAGGGCGCAGGTAAGATCAAATAATCGCTTGCCGCCGGAGAGTGACCATAAGTCCGTTGTTGGCCGTCTGGAAGCGAGAGTTGTTGGGCTCGTGGCTTGCATGACACTAAACTTACGACTGACTTCTCAGAAAGGGTTCCAAGACGAATCAAGAGTTGATGGAACAATTTTTGAGGGGGGAACGCCGAATGCGAAGCTGTGAGTTGGATAGGCTTTCCATTCCGCTGCCGTATGTCTACGTCGTCGTCGCTCCATGATTCCGGAAAGAGCGAACACCACGCCGCACCATAACCACAACGGCCGATTGACATTGATGTCGCCGCTAGTCATGGTGACCAACAGGGAGAAAGCGAAGACTGGAGTAATAAAGGTCAAATCTGGGGAGGTTCGCCAGATATGCCGCATCGTCCACAAAATGGTGAGCAAAAGAGTTGCGAGCGCAGCCAGTCCGATTATGCCCTCTTCGGCCGCGACTTCTAGGATGAGGTTGTGGGGATAAGCGGGCATGTCACGATCAAAAGCGTAATAGCTCCAGCCCCCCAGTCCCCATCCCGTCACCGGTCTTTCCTCGAACATCCCCAGCGCCCATCGGTACATTGTCAACCTTTTTCCTGCCGTATATGTTGGAGTCGAGGAACCGCCAAGCACTTCTTCGATTTCAGCTTTCTTTGTCGTTAATTTGTCGCTTGCCGCACTTTGCTGTTGTAACCAGTAAATGCATCCAGCGAACGCCAGAAAGCCTAACAATAGGAGAGGCAGCCACACCTTAGTTGAGGTTACGCCTGATCGCACACGGCGCAGGAACATAAAAGCTATAAATATGGCCGCGAAAGAAAGTATTGGACCACGTGCCACTGAAGCAATCAGAGCTGCACACATTAAGGGAACGGACACCATCAACAAGGGACGGCGAAAGTTGCAGTAAGGGCAGAAAAGCATCCAAAGAAGACCGACCCCCACCACTTGACCGGCCCCGATCTGGGTCACATCCCGAGCATCGGATAAGACCGGACCCCCGCTGGAGTTGAACATGGAGGGGTCGGTGACGCCGAGGAGTACTCTGAGGCTCAATACAGCTGCGAACGCCAGCATGGCCAATGTGAAGTGGCGTAAGTCGTCGTCCTTCTTAATCAGGACAAGAGGTGCAACAAACAGGGCACAGGAGATTACAAGGAACCGAGTTAGCTTGTCCAAACCGTATACCGGGGCCGGGGAGTAAAGATAACTGATAGCTATCACGGCAGTGAGAGTGCCGAAAGCAGCGATACCTTTCCAGTGAGCTAAGAATTCGCCCACTCCGTGGCGATCCTTCCTTGTAAACGCGAAGAGAAAGTCGAGCAGAATTGTCCCATAAAGCAGAAGCAACGCGATTATGCTCGGATCGGTAAAGCTGAAACCTTTCGATTGCTCGTTCTTAAGATATCCGACAAAGATCAATGGCGGAATGAATGCCGCGCGGAACTGTCGCATGGCAATCAGGAGCAATGGCATCACTGCCAACCCTGCCAACCCTGCCAATATCCAAATTGGCCCACCTGACTGCAGGGCTTCACGCAGTTCAATAGGAGCGCTTAGACCAGACATTGAAGCTGCCAACTGCGGTACCAGCATTGCCATGTGAGGAGGATTAGCTGGGATATTTGTAATAGCTGTACTCGGGTGCGTTCAGGTTCGCGCCATTCAGCACTACCCCGAGCATAGGAGCCTGAACTTCGACCAGAATTTCCACGCTGCGGGTCAGCGCCTCCCGAGTGGTTGTGCCGCAACGGCCCACAAGGATGACGCTATCGGCCAACTTCGACAGGACGCGGCCCTCAGGATAGGAAATGATCGGGGGACAGTCCACCACCACAAATCGAAACTTTTGGCGAAGGGCTGCAATGGTTTCTTCCATCGCGGGCGAGTTTGCGATCTCAACCACCTTGTCGCCTGCGGCGCGTGGCGGCAAAACGCTAAGCCCCGGCACATCGGGTACCTTCATCAAGGCCTGTTCCAGAGGAACTACCCGCTCCAGGACATCTTTCAGTCCGCTCTGGGGCGACAATCCCAAGGTGCTTGCCGCCCGTGGTCTTCGAATGTCGGCGTCAAGCAGGCAGGTCTCCGCTTGCTCGGCCAAAACCGAAGCCAAATTGACCGACAACATGGTCTTGCCCTCGCCGGCAGTAGAAGACACGATGAGGATGACTAAGCTCGATTGTTTCGCATTCGCCAGCAGGATGGAGGATTTTAAGCTGCGTACAGCTTCTGCCTGTGGCGACCAGGGACTGGCCAAAACGAAGACCATGTCGCGGTTCTGAGGCGTGTGCAATCGGAACCACTTCGGCTCGATGGAGTGAAGCAAAGGAACGATCGACATCGGAGACTGTCCGGTGAAGCGCTTGACCTCTTCAGGAGTGTGGATCGTTTGGTCTAGTCCCTCGCGGACAAACGCCAGCACCACGCCGCCAAAAATTCCCACGAACATTCCAATTGCCAGGTTTAATAGCGTATTCGGACTGGTGGGATTTTCGAGAACTCTCGCCTTGCTAACGATTTCTATATTGCTTGACTTTGATGCGGCGGCAATGGACGCTTCCTTCAGGCTGGTATACAAACGGTTGTAGACATCACTGGTGGTTGCCGATTCCTTCTTGAGTTCGCTCGACTGGGCTAGCTTATCCATCTCTCTCCCCATAGCGTCGAGCTTCACGGCCACCATTCGGTGGCGGCTTGCAGCGGCGATGGCGTTGGTTTTCAGTGCCTCTACAATTTTTTTCTTTTCGGCCAACAATGAAGAGTTCAGATCATTGACTTGGCTTTGCAGTTGTTTGGCTTTGATATGGTTGGGTCCATAAATGGCCAAGCCCTGGGAGAGGTCGGCCTGGGCCTGAGCGAGCTTTTGTTTGAGGGCAAGGATGACTTGGTTGTCTTCGACCTGGGGCAGCGAATCTTCTTCGCCAAAACGAGCCTGGCTCAGAAAGCTTTCATATTGGACACGCTCCATCTCCGCCTGCGTTAATTGACGATTGAGTTCCGCTACGCGCTGTGTAAATGTGTTTTGCTGCGCGTCAAGATCGGTGATCCCGCTGGATCGCTGGAACTTAACGAGGGCCTGATTCGATGCCTCCATCTTTTGGCGGATGTCGTCCAATTGAAGCTCAACCCATTTAGAAGATTGCATGATGGCGTCGTGTCGTGAGCGATAGTACTCATTTACATAGTTGAACGCTAACGTATTTGTTATCTGCGCAGCCAGATGCGGATCCTTGCTGGCAAAGCTCACACCGACGATGCGACTGTTGCCAAGCCGTTTCACCCCCAGTTGGCGCTTAAACACTTGCAGGGCGCGAGATTCTTTCGCAGTCAAATGCAGCTCATCAGGAGTCTGACTCGCAGTTTCATGCGTGCGACGAGGCCTCAGCCATCCCAGGAGCGGCAAGTGCCGGGTAGCAATGAATTCCGCTTTCTGGTCGAGGTGCAACTGCTGGATGGTGGCAATGGCCAGCGACTCGCTGAGCAGGTTCAGCACCTGTGTCTCGACATAATCGTTATCGCTGGCGGCCAGAGTATCGTGGTTAATCGAAAACGCCTCGGAGCCGGGAGGGCCGATCTCAATCCTGACCTCCGGCGCGTAAAGCGCTGTTGTGAACAGCGTCATCAGAACGGTGACTGCCATGATGATGGCAGCGAACCGGGCTGCGGTACCCCAGCGTCGGCGAAAGACGCGGACAACCGTTTGCAGATCTGATTCGCTTTCATGGCTCTCCGCGGCAGACAAAACGGGCGCATGCGGCATGTCGTGCGACAGTCGCATCAATCGATTGGAAGGCGAGCTTTCGTCAAAGTCGGTGCCTTCCCCAGCCAGGCGCAAAAGATCGAGCGTTCGACTCATAATTTTTTACCGGATTTTCTCAGTCTGAAACCCAACTGCTGCCAAGTGAGAAAGTGCGCACTCTGTGCAGTCAGCGCGACCGCTTAAAAAAGCGGATCATGCCGCGACGGACTCGGCAAGCGCCGTTTGCATTGCGAATCCCACCCGCTCAACATCACTATCGGTCATGCGTGGAAAGAACGGCAGTGACACAATTTGGTTGAAAACGCTTTCCGCAACCGGGAAGTCTCCCTGACGGTAACCGAAGCGGCGCTGGTAATAGGACATGAGATGGAGTGGGATAAAGTGAACGCTGGTCCCGATATCGGCTGCGCGCAGGCCGGCGATAAGCTGCTCACGACTAACCCGCGGAGACTGCACCTGTACAGGGTACAAATGCCAGGCAGATTCGACGTGGGGTAGTACCGTTGGGTGCTTCAGCGGCAGACCAGCGAGTACACCTTGGTATTGTTCCGCCAGTTGAATACGCCGCCTCAGGAACCTTGGCAGCTTCTCCAATTGATGTATGCCCAGGGCAGCTGCAAGATCGGTCATGTTGTACTTGAAACCGGCGTCGAGAATGTCGTACCGCCACGAACCGTCTGGCCCATACCGCTTCCAGGCATCCCGGCTGATCCCGTGAAGGCTCAGCACGCGTACGCGCTGCGCCAGTTCGGGATCCCGCGTAGTGAACATGCCGCCTTCCCCGGTGCTGATGTTTTTTGTGGGATAGAAGCTGAAACAAGCCATATCGCCAAGCGTGCCTACCTTGCGGCCAAAGTAAGTGGCTCCGAGAGCATGCGCAGCATCTTCAATCACGGTCATGCGGAACTCGCGAGCGCAGGCGTTGATCTTATTCATGTCACATGGGTGACCTGCATAATGCACGGCAATGATGGCCCGAACCCGCTTGTTAGTCTTTTTTATGCGCAGAGCACGACTGCGAGGGTCCCACCGGCACCGTTCTCGAATGAATGTGGCCAGTTTGTCAGGATCGAGGTTGTAGGTGTCCGGATCGATGTCTATGAAGATGGGCTGAGCACCTTGATGAACGATCACATTTGCGGTAGCTGCAAAGGTCAACGGACTGGTGATCACTGCGTCTCTCGGACCCACGCCGATTGCGGCTAATGCCAAATGCAAGGCAGCAGTACACGAACTGACTGCCACCGCCTCGCCCGAGCCGATATATTCGGCAAATTTTGCTTCAAACGCCTTGGTGCGTGGCCCGGTCGTGATCCAGTCTGAATCGAGGGTTTGCAGGACCTCGCTCTTCTCTTCATCTCCGAACCAGGGGGCAGAAAAGGGCAGGAAGGGTTGCTTCTTTGTTTCCGGCGCCACAGCGGTAACGATTTCCGTTGCCATTTTTCTCTCCTAGTTGGTCGAGACAAGGCCTGCAACAATCGCCTGGAAAGTCCGTCGCGTGAACGAAGACATTTCAGGCGGATTCCGCGAGGGTTTGCAGCATGCGCAGGGTGGACTGCTGCGCGGCTGCGCTGCGCGCGAACTCGCGGATCATCGCCTGGTTATTGAACTCAGGGGCGGCTGATAGATCAATGGTGTGGTTGGTCTTGATCCACTGGTACAACTCGCGGATTCCTTCTTCCAGCGTGATCTCGGTCCGGAATCCCAGGCGGGAATGGATCTTATCGAAGGAGACGCGGTAGTTCCGCTGGTCACCATTGTCGACGTGGGTGACTTCTACATGAGGCACGATGCCGGCTACCTTCTCCGAGACCTCAGTCAACCGGTGGTTTAGGCTGTAGTCGCCAACATTGAAGATCTCACCGGCCACCACCGCAGGTTCAGCTTCCATGCAAAGCATAAATGCACGTGCGGCATCATTGACGTGCAGAAATGGCCTCCACTGCTGACCGTTGAAGACCGTGATCTTCCCGGTAGCGGCCGCCCGGGCAGTCAGCAGGTTGACCACCAGGTCAAACCGTGGGCGGGGAGAAAGTCCGAACAATGTCCCCAGCCGAAGAATGGTGGGGTGAAAGTCGCGAGAAGCAACTTCGAGCAGCAATTTCTCTGAGTCTACCTTGGTCTGCGCGTAGGTAGAGATTGGGGAAGGCGCAGAGAACTCGTCCATCAGAAACTGAGACGCACCGTATACGCTGCAACTTGAAGCAAACAGGAAACGCTTTACGCCATAACCACGAGCGATGTCGATCAGCATGCGAGTGGCGGCACGGTTGATCTCCACCGCGAGCCGCCGATTTTCGTCGCAGGCCGGATCGCCCACGATTGCGGCCAGGTCGACCACCGCCTCACAGTCCCTCATGGCATCAACCACGGAATGGATCTCCCGGACATCCCCTTTGAGTACTTCGAAGTCGGGATGGCTTCTGATGCCCGCTATAGACGCGTCGCCGTATACGAACGAATCCAAGAGCCGTACCTTATAGCCCTTGTCCAGCAACTTGGGCATGAGCGCCGATCCCAGGTATCCGGCGCCGCCCAGCACCAGCACTCGTTTCACCTTCGACGGCGACGGCACTCGCGGTTCGATCCTGTACATCGAAACGAACAGGTCTTTACCGAGGCGGATACCGCCGACACTCAGAAGCATCAGGACCCAACCCAGGACAGCCACTGCGCGCGAGAAGCCGCCCAGTAGGAAAAAATGATCGATCACGATGAACACGGCTATAACGAGGCTGACAGCCCGACCGATCACCAATGCCTTGTAGCGATCCACATAACCGCGGGTTCGGGTGTAAAAACCGTGGAAGTGGAAAATGGTTATGGACAGGACCGACCACAACAGGACATAGGTTAAGAGCGAGGTCTTTCCACTCGTGATGAGGCGGATGGCGCCAGGATTCTCGGAGAAGAACGCGGGTTTGAATACCGCCCAAATCACCGCTGCTCCCAGCATGGAACCATTGGTCAGAACAAGATCCGCGACCACACGCAAGATCGCTTCTCTCCACGGGAGCGAAAGCACTTCCCGTCTTGCGCCTTGACGATTCCGCCGAAAATGTTTCTTGAGGGAACGAAATTGTTCACGCAATCGCTGCATATCGGGGCTCCGATTCATTGAGAGAAATAATTGAGAGGGAAATACCAGAGGCGTTTACGTGCTTGCGGCAGCTCGCTGCCGCAAAAAAGGACACCGTCGGTGAGAAGTTCTCGCGAGTAACGATTCTCCTATCGGGGACATGTCTGGGCCGCCGGCCAATGAATCTGCGCGGCTAGCGGCGCTATTGGCGTAAGTTCCTCGAAATGCCCGGCAGACCTTACACCTTCGTCCTCTGAGTCACAATGCAGGTGACTCCGGGGTAGGAATTAGGCGGTTCTGGGGGCCCTAAACATGGCCTGGAGCAGCAACCCCGTTTATCGAGTCGCCGTTTCGCAAGCCAAGTTCGCCCTCTTTTGAGCGCCAGGAATTGACTCAGCAATCAAGCTGCTGCCGCAAGTCCATCCTGTTTTTTGGGGGGGGAGGAAAAATCTTAAGTGTTAAACTCCGTACGCGCCTTCATTTTGCGCGTTCCGGCTAACGCACCAAACCTACAGACATTGGCTGAAGGCTGCAAGGAGTGGAAAGGAGTGAGGCAGGACGAGCCTTAAAGGCCATTCTCTTGGGCTTGAATCAGCCGGACTCGTTATGCCCGGTTACCCGTAGGTAGTAACCGGCCGGGGGAGAGACGCGATCGTGCCTATGCCGAAGACACATTGGGGCTATTGTGTGTGCGCCCTATGTGAGCCTGTCAGGATGGTCATTTGGGACCTCGCACTTTTTCCTTGAACACAAGCTCAGAATTAGGTATCGTAATAAAGGTCCCCTCCCGATTTTGCTCCCCCGTTTCCGAAAGGTGCATTATGCGCCGGAGCCCCCTGGCGTCAGAAGTTCGTGGTGTTCTTCGGATTGTCATTCTGGAGAGCTCCAAGATGAGCGGGCGATTGTTGGCCGACGCGCTTACGCGACGTGACGATCGCTTCGAAGTATGGTGTACCGATGATTCCGCCGAGTTCTTCGCGCAGACTGAAGCCTGCAAACCACAGGTTGTGGTAATCAGCGCCAATCTCGAGGAATCACCTTCCGGAGGCTTCTCGGCTGTGCAGCAGATGCGCAATGCACATCCGAACGTTCGGGTCGTCCTGCTGTTCGACTCTCCCAAACGCGACTCTGTAGTGAATGCTTTTCGCATGGGCGTCAGTGGGGTATTCTGCAGAGCTGAACCCATCGCGGCTCTTGCTAAGTGCATCCGAAGCGTTAATGACGCTCAGATTTGGGCCAACAGTCGCGATCTCCGTTTTGCGATGGAAGCTCTAGCGGAGACCGGAACGCCTGTTCTGGTGGACTCCCGGGGCCAAGCCCTACTTTCCAAACGCGAGAGCGAGGTCGTTCATCTCGTGGTCGCTGGGATGACAAACGCAGAAGTTGCGGAGGGAATGAAACTGAGCGAACACACGGTCAAGAACTACCTCCGTAAGATTTACGACAAGCTCGGAGTTTCCAATCGCGTTGAACTGGTATTGTATGCCTGCGCCCAGGCCGGGGTTGCGCCGTGGGCAGCAACAGCGTCCACTGTGCCGGTTGTGTCCGCCGGAGAGGACAAGGCCGTATTCCACTGGTACCTCGAAATGGCGGGCCGAGGATGCGTAGCGGCTCAGTTCACGTTAGCTCAGATGTACCGTGATGGTCGTGGCACAGACCAGGACAAGCTTTCCGCCTATGCGTGGCTGCTAGTAGCCGAACAGAAGAACAAAGGCGGCGCAGGAGTGAACCGCGAGGTGCGACTTCAGCTTGCTTCGCATCTAACGGCCGAACAGCTTATACAGGCTAAACATCGTGCCGACCAGCTTTCCCGGAGTACTTCACACGTCCAATCATCACCTTCTGCCCAGTTCGATGAGCTATCGGCGGCGCGTCGCCAACATCCTTCCAGTTCGGCTTAGAGCAGCAGTGCCAATGGACTCAGCATTGACTGCTGTGCTACACAGAGGTACTGGCACACCCAAAGCGTTCACGCTGGCAGCGATCTTTGCCGTGAATGTAACAGTGCTGCCGTGAATAGCAGGATTTTGGGAACTGCTCAACTTGATTGCCGTCCCTGCGCTATTGAGCAGAACAGTGACATCCCCGTCATTGGAATTAGCCGACACAATGTCCGGAGCGCCGTCAGCGTTAACATCTGCACCTGCTATGCTGACAGGACTGGCCCGGCAGAAAAGTTGAGAGGGGCGCGAAGGTGCTGTTACCCTGGCCGACCAAAATGTTTGCTGTGCCCACGCAATCAGCTACAACGCTACAACCAAATCTAGGTTGCTGTCCTGATGGATGTCGCCTTGCGAAACAGTCTGAATCTCATTGACCGTAGGAGGTTCTAAGGTTCTGACAGGCGTCAATGCTTCGTCAATCCAGATTTCCACTGGGTTCGAGCCGACGGCGATCTAAATGAAAGGTTATTCACATCATTACTGTTTCGAATCGGTGGGGCCTGCATCATCAAGGCAGGGTTATCATCGCAGCCGCGGAACGAACAACTCATAGTGGGTTCCTTCCCCGAGGACATCCTTCGTCCAGTGGGGGATGTAAGGCTTGTCGTTCAACGTAAGTCTCAAGTCTGAGAGGTCCGCTGGCGGCATCAGACCGGTCTGTTGCAGAATGATCTGCCGTTTTGGCGGTGAACGTTTTCGAGTTCTCGATGAGATAGTCCAATTTCTCGGGATCGTCGTCGATCGTAACGGAGACCCGATGACACCTTGAGGATCAACGGTGTCTGCCGTAACTCCAATGGCGATTGTGGATCCTTATCGCTAGCAACGGGCGCCTCGGATCGTTTGCGAATGATCTGGCAAAATTATCTCATAGATAACCACAATGGAATCACGGTCTCGATAAACTTTCTATTTTGAAATCAGCTACTTACGAAAGTGGTTTCTGATCGCCTCCGCCTGGCCGCGGGTCACCACCGCCGCTAGAGCTGAAGCGTCCGCATGCTTGACCGCTTGTAAGCTTCCAAAATGTTCCAGTAATCTCCGGGTGGTGCTGGCGCCGACCCCCGGGATCTCCAGCAATTCGCTGGAGCGATCGCGCATCTGACGGCGTTTGCGGTGGAAGGTCACGGCAAAACGGTGGGCTTCGTCGCGGATGAGTTGCACGAGATGTAAAACAGGGGAGTGATGATCAAGGGCGATGGGATCGTTCTCTTGTCCATAGACGTAGATGATCTCTTCGCGTTTGGCAATTGCAGCCAAAGGCTGATTGATGATCTCGAGTGACTCCAGCGCTTGAGCTGCCGCGTGCAATTGCCCGAGGCCGCCATCGATCAGCACCAGGCTGGGCATTGCTTTTTCTTCCTGCTGCAGTCGCTTGTAGTGGCGCGTGACCACCTCGCGCATAGAAGCGAAATCATCGACCCCTTCCACGGTTCGAATGATGAACTTCCGGTAGTCCGACTTCTTCATCTTTCCGTCTTCCCACACCACCATCGAGGCCACCGTCTCGGCGCCCTGAATGTGTGAGATGTCGAAGCATTCGATGCGCTTGGGCAGATCGGGCAGGCTGAGCGAGTCTTGTAACTCTTCCTGAATCGCCTTCGCGTTCGGCTTCAGAATGCGGAAGCGTTGATCGTAGGACTGCCTGGCGTTGTTGCCTGCGAGATCGATGAGGGAGCGCTTGTCCCCACGCAACGGCACAAGAATGTGAACTCGAGCCGCGCGTGGATTAGCACTCGCAAGTTGGTCAGAGAGTAAATCGTCGAGAGCCTCGCGGTCTTCAAAATCCACCGGCACGTAGATATTGCGCGGGACATATGGCTGTCCGATATAGAGCTGCTTCAGCAGACTGGAGAAAAATTCACCGGGCACGAATGAACCATTACCGCAGCCGTCGGTAGAGCCGTTGCTGGCAAGGTCTCTTCGCTGCATGTCCGCATCGTCAGCGCCCGAACATTGGGACGGCGGCATTTCGGGCAATGCGAACTCGGGCAGCTTCTCCCAGAAGAACTCGCGCCGATCAAGCACGCGCCCACCGCGCATGTGAAACAGGTTCACGGCGAGCATCCCTTTCTCGCAGTGGTAACCGAATACATCGGCGTCATCGCCTTCCACGGCGGCGATGCGCTGTCGCTCCTGCAGCTGCTCGACGGTGGAGATCAAATCGCGATACCTGGCGGCGCGCTCGTACTCTTGCGCCTGGGCGGCCTGCTCCATGCGCGCCTCTAACGATCGTGTCAGATCGGTGGGACGGCCTTCCAGAAACAACTTCACATCTCGCACCGCTTCCTGATAAGCCCCAGGCGTAGTCAGTGCTTCGACGCACGGGCCCAAGCAGCGCTTGATGTAGTACTGCAAGCAGGGCCGGGGATGGTAACGCGTGAGATCCACTTTGCATGAAGGCACCAGGAAGTTGCGGTGGATGAGATCGACGATGCGGTAGGCGAGGTTAGCCGGGAAGTAGGGACCGTAATAAGCGCTGCCGTCTTTACGGAGGCGGCGCGTGACGTACACCCGCGGAAAGCGCTCGCCCAGCGTCAATTTCACGTAAGGATAAGTTTTGTCATCGCGCAGCAGAATATTGAAGCGCGGCTTACGTTGTTTGATGAAGTTGTTTTCGAGCGCCAGCGCTTCCTTGTTGTTGGCGACGACGATGTAGTCGAGGTCGACCGCCTCGCGGACTAGCGTGTCCGTTTTTGCGTCCTCCCAGCGGGCTTCACGAAAGTAGCTCGCCACCCGGCTGCGCAGGTTCTTCGCCTTACCCACGTAGATGACATCGCCTTCGGCGTTCTTGTACAGGTACACGCCAGGCTCGGTGGGCACGCTGCGGATTTTCTGCTGGAGATCCATTGGCAATGGGCTAAATTTATTCTATTCGATGATCAAATGACCGCTTGTGGCACAATGGCTAACAGTGCATCGCTCAGACGGGACCCTTTGGGGAATGAATACGGCGCCGATGTTCTGGAGGCGATCGGTGCCCAGGCTGCTGGCAATTGGATATCTCTTGCCGGCTGCAGCTTTCGGCGTTTTCGTAATTGTCACCTCTGCACAATCGTCACCGGCCAACCAGTCCGCTCCTCGACCGGCCGAATCCAAATCTGCTCCGGAAAAGAGTCCGGAAGCTCAGCAGGCGGCCAAGCCAAACGCACATCACTTTGACCGCGTTGTTATTATCGTGTTGGAAAATGCAGACTACGAAGTTGCGGTTCGCGACAGAAACCTTGCGGAGCTAGCCACGCACGGCGCAAGCTTTTCCAATTTCCACGCGCTGTTTCACCCCTCGTATCCAAACTATCTCGCTATGGTGGCGGGTACCGACTTCGGTACCCATCGCAGGGGTCGGATCTTTGGGGACAAGCAAGTCAACTTTCCGGCGGACGCGGCACACAAGACGATTGCCGATGGCTTGATGGAGGCCGGCCTCGATTGGAAAAATTATGCGGAGGAATTGCCCGATGTGCCTTGCCCCTTCCGCATCTACTCTCAGCACGTAGCCAACAGCAAGAAAGGCGACTATGCCCGGAAGCACGTGCCTTTTTTAAGTTTCCAGCAAGTCCAGCAGAAGTGGTGTGACCACGTAGTGCCGGTCGATTCCGGGAAGAGCGACAACTGGTTCGCCCGGGATGCGAAGAAGGGACTTGTCGCGTATTCGTTCTTTAGCCCAAACATGGACGATGATGGCCACGATAGCAGCGTCCGGATTGCGGGGGAATGGTTGAAGGATTTTCTCGATAAGAACTTCCCTGAGAAGGTGCGTCAGGGGACGCTGGTGATTGTAACCTTCGATGAATCCGGCGGAAATAGCGACAACCGGATCTTTACGCTCTTCTTTGGCGACATGGTGAAGGAGGCCCGCGAGCAAGATCCAAAAGTGCTAGGGCGGCACTACAACCACTACAACCTGCTGCGAACGATCGAGGAGAATTTTGGGCTTGAGCCGCTAACTGAAAATGACAGGGAAGCGGCGCTGATCACCGACATCTGGAAGTAAATCCAGACAAGGGCCTCGGTCTAAAGCTGTGACCTGCCTGACTGAGCCGGAGTGTATAAAATTTCCATTGCGCGTGTGCGGTTTGCGTTGCCCGGGGCGGAGGAAATTGCCAGACACATTTGCATGGATACCGCAAACCATTGAAAAGTTATATACTTACCAACGCCCGAGTGGGTACGGGAAACTGGCACGTCCCGTGCAAAAGCACAGCTTGGGAAGCGTGCACGTAGTTTTATTTCCCCAGGCCTTCAGTACGGACATTGGAGCGCGAAATCTGTGAAACGCGCCGAGACATGAGATTCAATTTAAGGAGCTCCTCTCTATGACCCGCACTTCGTTAGCGATTTTCCTGACGGCGAGCATGATGGCTACCGTCGGCTGCGCCAGCAAGAACTATGTAAAGCAACAGACCACCCCGCTGATCAACAAAACCAACGAACTGGACGACATGACGGCCAAAAACACCAAGGACATCAAGGATGTTGATGCCCGGGCACAGGCCGGTATCCAGGCGGTTCAAGCTAAGGCTGCCGACGTGGACCAAAAAGCTCAGGCCGCCGGTCAGACCGCAGCCTCAGCGCAACTGACAGCCGACGCGGCCAATACTCGCGTCGGGGTTCTGACCAACACGGTGGCTAATCTCGACAACTATCATTCTGTCTCTCAAGCCTCTGTGAAGTTTGGTTTCGACAAGGATGCGCTGACGCCGCAAGCCAAGGAAGACCTCGACAAGCTGGCCGCCGGCATTGCCAGCACCAAGGGCTATCTGATCACTGTGGAAGGCGGCACGGATTCCACTGGCCCGGCAGATTACAACTACGATCTAAGCCAGCGCCGTGCCAATGCTGTGATTCAGTATCTGGCCTCGAAGTACAGCGTCCCTGCCCACAAGATTTACATAATCGGATTGGGCAAGGACAAGCCGGTCGAGTCGAACAAGACCGCTCAGGGCCGGCGTGAGAATCGCCGTGTCGATGTGCACCTGATGAGCAACACGCAGGGCAGCGATCAGAGCACCCCGACCACCACCGGACAGGCTAATCCGTCGTCGATGTAAAAGAGTTTCCCCTCCTCCCCGGAGGACTTCGCCAACCAGGCCGCTCGATGCCTCCCCCTGAGCGGCCTGTTTTTTTGTGCGAAGACGGGGAGCAACGGATGTGCATTCATGGTTTGCCTGTGGAATGAAAACCGATCGCTGGACCTTCGAAAATCAACCATCAGCAATGCACCATTTTGCAGGGTAAAATGGAGGCATGTTGCTCAGGTTGTTTTCACGGTTCGCGTTGGGTGGGATGCTCGGGCTGAGCCTGGGATTATGGGCGCAGCAGAGTTCGCTACCCGAGAATCCCAGCCCTCAGTCGCCCCCTGCGAATGGGTCGTCGGACGCAAGTTCGCCGCGGCGAAGCCAAACCAGCTCTGGCACGGAAACGGAGAGCCCTGCAACCTCGAAGAAGCCCTCCGATCTTACGCCGCCACGATCAGACCGAGTGCAGCGCGATGATCTGGGCGACGACATTGGTGAGAGTTCAAGCAAGGACACTCAGGTGGATTTGAGTCCGCCAGCGGACGATGCCAAACAACATCCCCATAGTTCTTCGGCAATCGCGGCCGCGGAAGCCGAAGCTTCGGGGGTTGCGGAGTTCCATCCCTGGGACCCTCACAAGGCCGCCAAAGATGTAGAGGTTGGTGACTTTTATTTCAAGCGTAAGAACTATCGGGCTGCGGAAGACCGCTACCGCGAAGCACTGCTATATAAGGATAACGATGCGCTGGCGACTTTTCGTTTAGGCGAGTGTCTGGAAAAACTTGGCCAGCCGGGTGCGGCTCGCGACCATTACGAAAGCTACCTGAAGATTCTTCCCCACGGACCATTTGCCGAAGAAGCGCGGAAGTCGGTGGAGCGATTGAAGAAGCTGGACTCAAGTCAGAAGCCGACGAAGTAATTCGACGAGAGGAACGTAAAATCGATAACCCGCTGATTCCTGCACAGTAAATACAGAGGCACCCGGCCCCTGCTGCCCGCGACATTCAACGGGGGGACTGATTTCTTGTTTTGGGTTTTGTCCTCCCACGTCTTCTGCCAAGCTTCCCTCGGGGGTTGAGCACCTGGCTGCGATCAGCTTCGCCAAGAGTCAAATTTGCTGGCCACTTTGGGCCCGAGTGCATTCCGCTCTTGGATCGCGCCGCAGCCGCAATAACGGCTTCGAAGCCGTCGATACAGGCGTGAAACATTTGCGTGCGCAGCGCGCCCTCCGCGCCCCCCCGATTTACAAGCATGGCCGTGCCGTGCATCAGTGCCCACAGAGAAAGCATGAGTCGGGTATGGGTACGAGGCGTTCCCCCCAGGCGCCAAGCGAGACGCTGGCGAAAGAGGTTGAACGAAGGCCATGGTTCATGCAAGGAAGGCGGCTGGGCGATTGCGTCGAACAGCACTCCGTAAGCTTCACGGTGCTGAAGGGCGAACTCCAGGTAAGTCTGGCAGGCTTGCGCCAAGGTGCGGGTGCGGCTGAGCTGATTAAAGAGTTCTTGGCGGGTCTTCAAGCGCAGGGCGCGGAGAATGTCTTCGCGGTCGCGGAAGCGCTCATATACGGTGGGGGTGGTCGTGCGGGCGGCTTTGGCCACGGCGCGCATGGTGAGAGATTTCTCGCCGCCTCGGGCCCATAAGCGTGAGGCGGCTTCGAGAATGTGCTGTTCCAAATCTGGATCAGGTTGCCTGGGCACAGGTCAGCCTCCGCGTCGGCAAAATCAGGTTAACTTTGACTGTGTATAACTAACGAAGTATAATGCCATGCATCGAGTGCGACCTCGCACACCGCGTCCCGGCCGGAGCCGCCATAGTTGGCTAGCAGCCTCCCCCCACGAGAGTGGCTCCGCGCGGGGCTCGCGGGCACAAATACATAACATTAAGGAGACCTGGATTGTCAACCGAGGAACCAAAAAAACAGGCTCAGATCGCGCGCTTAATGTCCGACCTTCGCAGTGCCAAGCTGGAATTGCTGAGCGCACAATCCGCCGCCGAACGGTTACGTTTCCAATATTCCGTCCAGGATATTGTGGTGTTCGGGGAACGCCAGACTCTTAAAGGGGCGATCGCCTCGGCTGATGCCATCTGCCGATTTTTTGCTTCAGTCGAAGCCGAGCTCAAAGTGGTAGAGCAGCTGCCCAACGCGGAAGATTGAGGACGAAAACCCGCCAGTGGTTTTCCATTACGAATATTCCACCGTGACATTGTAGACAGATTTACTTCTCCACGCGGATGAACTCGCCGCTCGAGGCATTCACCGCCACGGTGAGCTTCACAGCCTCGCGGTTGGCGCCATAAATCACGTGCCAAACCAATTCGTTAGTATTGCGGTTCCAATCGCAGACATAGTTGACAGGAGTGTCCGGACTCTTCTCCAGGACTCTGTCGCCGCCATGTTTCTGAGCGGCCGCGAAGGCTTGGTCGGAATCCACTTTAAGGAAAGCTACGTCGAAGGTTGTAGTTGATGAATTGTTCGGGTTGTAGGTATCTTCTGCGCCTGCGCTTACGCCGCGCGAAGGGGCGTCGGGAGCGGCGCTCCCTGACCAAACGTAAGTCTTCACGGACCGACGCGAAGGCGAGGCGAAGCCAGTCCGCCACACCGCCCACTTGCCGTCGTGGCCGTTGCCGTCGCGGGTGGGAGTGGATTCGATGCGGAAGGGTTGCGGGTCAGGGGCCCAACCCCGGGCTGCAATATAAACCTTCTGGAAGCCGGAACGGCCGGTGACCAGTTCCGGCCCCTTGGGTTCTTCTTTTACGCTCTCCGTAGGTTTGGCTGACTGATCGGAGCATCCCGGCAATAGTCCCATGCTCAAAAGCAAGATGCCTGCCGATATTCGTGCCAGGGTCGTGGATGAACCGCTGGTACGCGAGGGGTGTGGGCCAACTCGGGGAATGGGCGATGTCCGGCTGATGTTCGAGGTCGCGCCTGTTCCTTGACTTTCGACGTTGGCGAACTGTGATTGAGCGCAGCCTATGTTCTGCATGTCACCTTCCTGATATAACTTGGACGGGTTCACTAGTCGCGCAACATTCTACCCGAAGCGGGGGGAAAGGCGGACTGAAACGAGCCTGTTTAGTTATGGATAGCGCTCTGGAAAAACTGCAACAAGCTGTCGAGGATGCGATGGAAGGGCTGTCGAACGAGGACTTGAGCTGGCATCCCCCGGGGAAGTGGTGCGCCGCAGAAGTGCTCGAGCATTTGTACCTCACTTATACCGGCACGGTAAAGGGACTCGAGAGAGTTCTGGCTGGCGGAAAACCGATCGTCCACCCGGCGACCTTGCGTCAGAGGTGCCGAACCCTAGTGGTGGTTGGACTTGGTTACATGCCGGAGGGACGGAAATCGCCGCGAGTTGCACAGCCGCGAGGAGTGCCAGCGGAAAAAGTTCGGGCTGAGATTAGCGCACAAATTGAGGCCATGGACGAAATCATCGCGCGTTGCGAACAGAGTTTCGGCGGGCGCACGAAGCTGTTGGATCATCCCATTCTAGGCCCGCTGACAGCGCCGCAGTGGAGAAAATTACATTTGGTGCATAGCCTGCACCACGTGAAGCAGCTCCGGCGCTTGCGCCAAACGCGGGAACAGGGAGGAGCGACACGACTCGAAACCGATCTGTCGTAACTATGCTTCCAGCTCTGCTCTCCCGCTGTGCTCTACTGTTCGCGCATCGCCGCAGGTATTCCTGCCTTGCGGGCCTCTTCCTGCATCTCTTCAAGCTTCTGCTTGGCGTCGTCGAGGGCTTTTTGCTTGTCGGCGATTTGCTGTTTGTATTGCGTATCTTGCCTGTCCCATGCGGCCGAGTTCCTCAGACGGTCGCCGGCGTCGGCATAGAACGCAGCGGCGCGTAACTGGTACTCGCGCTTGAGCACGTCCAATTCACGGTCGGCTAAATCGATCTGATCCTTCTGGGCGGTGAGTTTCTGCTGCCATTCTTTCAATGCAGCCTGCCGCTTCGCCTGGTCGTCCTCCGTGGCCGCAGCTTTGGTTTCAGTGGCTGATTTCTTGTCGGTCGCAGCGGGAACGTTCCCCGTGGAATCCGCGGGCTTTGCTTCGCTTGATTTGTCAGTAGCCACGGGTGGTTGCTCGCCCACAATGGACAACTTGTCATCCTTCGGCAGGTTATCGTTATCGAAAACCTTGGGCTTTGCTTTCGGCTGAGGGCTGTCTTTCTTTATCTGCCGGGCGTAATCGGCAAGCGAAGGTTGGGTCCGATTCTGAGACTGGGTTGAGGACGCCTGTGACTGTTGCGCGCTCGCCGGCACGACGACCGAAGCGGCGAACAACACGAATCCGAATCCCACGTATGCGATATGCTTCATAGCTTTCATCCTTTTTCCCCGGTTCCTAAGTTGTTTGCCTGGCGTCAGCTTGTCGAACAGCGTGAATCCAGCACCGAATTTTCCTAAATACCTCCGGCCGAACCTGACCGGACTCTGAGGTTGGTGCCGGCGCATGCTTCACTGAGAAATCCACCGATGTTGCGATCAAGAAGCGCAGCCTCCCCGGCGATGTCAGCGGCCAATTGCTGAGCAAACTCGGGATCGCGATTGCGTGCCAGTTGCTGGGCATATCCCGAGATCGTGGCCAGTGAAGTCCGCAGCTCCAGCGCCATCTCAGCCGAGATCTCACCCTGCAGTTCCTGTTGACGGCGAATGCGCTCGGATTCGCTAAGGTCGCTGATGAGACAAGCGGCTCCGAGCAGCGCGCCATCCACCGCTGGAACGGCGGAGACAGTAACGGCGATGCGGCGACTCTTACCGCTCGGAGTCAGGTAATCGGCTTCCAACTGCCGCCGTTTGCTTTCTTCGCGCAAGACGACTTGCACTTCCTCGGCGAGGCGCACCGGCGGACTTGGCGGGTCATCGGCATGGTCGCCGTTGGGGGAGACGCTGCAGCCGCATAACGCCGCGTCGCGAAAAATATCCTCTGCGTTCATGCCGGCCGGAGAGGCGAAACCAAGAATCTCCCGAGCTGCGGGATTGGCCTGCTTCACCAGTCCGTTGAGCCCGAAGACGAGCACTCCCGAAGACAGATTTGAGAGGACGGCCTGGCTGAAGTTTTCCGTAGTGCGGGCGCGCCGTTGCTCGACCTGGGTCTGTAGCTGGAGTTCGTGCTTCTGCTGCTTGAGCTGCTGGATCACAGTGTTGTAGAGGTGCAGCGGCAGAGTTTCAAGGGAAGAAACCGCGTTGGACTCCAGATCGACTTCTGCGGCCAGGTTTCGACGCAAGCGGCGCATACCCCAGACACCGAGGAGGAAGGCCCATCCCGCCGCAAGTAACAGCAGCAAGGCTCTCATCATCACGGGATTGCTAAGAAGCCTCACCACAGCCCCCCATACCAGTGCAAGAACTTGTTTCCGAAGAAGAAGGCAACAAGCGCCATACTGCCCAGGAAAACGCCGAACGGCATCTGATAAAAGCGATAAACCATCTGAGCAGATTGCCATCCGCGGCGCCGTGCCGCTTGGGCATTCGCCAGGCTCCGCATGAAGCGATGGGTGCGCTTCACCCAGACCAGAAGTACGGTTCCCACTCCGAAGAGCGAACCCACCAACGATGCCGTGAAAATAGTGAATACCGTGAGCTTTATCCCGACAAATGCCCCCACCATTGCCATCAGCTTAACGTCGCCAAAGCCCATGCCTTCCATTCCACGCCAACGCAAGTAGATTGCGCCTGCGCCGTAGATGAACCCGGCGCCTACTGCCGCGCCCAAGAGGGCATCGAGCGCAGACATCAAAGGCGCCACCAGGTCGGAGCCAAACGGAAGATTGACCGCCGCGGGCAAGAATTGTGAAGCCAGGTCGTTGACCGGAACAAACAAGCTGAATAGCATTCCCACTACGAGGCCGGGAAGTGTCAACGTGTCAGGCAGCAGCTTGGTTTCGGCGTCGGTAAATATGAGTCCCAACAACAAGAATCCGAAGACACAATATTTCAAGGTGGCGAGCGTGAGTCCGAAATGCCAGTAACAGGCTAGGAAAACGCCTCCGGTGAGAAGTTCGATGAATAGATAGCGCACCGAAATCGCTGCCTTGCATTGGCGACAACGTCCGCCGAGAATCAGCCAGCTCAGCACGGGAATGTTGTCGAAAAAAGCGATCGGACACTGGCACCGGGGACACAGCGAGCGCGGCTTCACCACGGACAACCCCAGGGGCAAGCGGTAGATACACACGTTCAGAAAACTGCCGAATGCCAGCCCTAGCAAAAAAATCGCCGATGCAAAAATGGGGTCCACTAAGTCCTTGTCCGCGATTATGCGCGCGAATCGCTGAAATCTTGGATTCTTATGGCGATTATAAGGCGTTCATTACCCGCAGGACTAAGGTACCGAAGTCACTGTCCGAACGGACAGGGGGAAAGGCAAGTGATTGATACCAAGATGGTTGGCCGACTTAAATGTCGAATCCTACCTAGCCTGTAGCCTTCATGAACAGCCGCGCGCGGCAGGCAGAATCGATCGCAGCCGGGCTGCTCCTGCGGTGAATCCGAGACCTTGCTCAGCGAAGGGCAAAGCGCAATAGTTCTCCCTCCAATAGCGGCGCTGAGGGGTGACTGGCCTGAAGCCGGCCACGCCGTTGATCGTATTCGCGAGACACCAGGCGTGGCTGCGGCGTTGGATTGGAGAACCAACCGGTGGGAGTTTCTTCACGCAGAAGTACAGAGAAGGCGAAAACACCCGTCTCGACAGCATTGAGCGCTTTCCATTCCAGCAGAGTGGCCTCCAAGCTTTCGGTTAGCGACTCGAGAGGCTCCAGGCAGAGAATCCAATCATGCCGCGCCAGTTGCAGATAGTGTTCCAGCGGTCGGCTGGGCTCGGCGGCCACAACTCGTGCACCATATTCACGCGCAATGCGCAAGGTGGTGTCATGTGAGTCGTGGTCGACGACGATGATTTCATCGCAGGGAAGCAACGTTTGTAGCGTCCGTCCCAACCGGCGGGCGTCGTTCTCGGTGTGTAGCAGTGCGGTAATGAGCGGCATCAGAGGGGAAACGGCGGCAAAGAAAAGTTTACGTGAACCGGGCTGAGTCGCTCCTGATTTCTTCCCCACCGGAGCCAGACTCATCCATGACACCGCGCAGCGACGTTGGTCAGCCAGGCGCCCAAATTGTGAATAGTTGGTTTCGTCTGAGCCCTGGATTAAAGCGGTTCCTGTTGCGTATCTAGGTCTGTTCTACCGCGCGCCCGCGGTAACGCCAGTTCGTAGATCCTTGACCTCAACTCGATTGCGCCCGTGATGTTTGGCGATGTAAAGGGCGGAGTCTGCGGCCTGCAACATAGCCTCAAGTTCTTGCAGCGAGCTCCCTGAGGCGACACCCATGCTCACGGTCACCACCAGAGGAGCACCGGACACCGAGAGGGCGCAATCCGCAACCTGCACCCTAATGCGCTCCGCAAGTTGTACGGTTTCTCCGGCTGAACAGCCGGGCACGACGATCAGAAACTCTTCTCCGCCATAGCGGCCTACATAATCGTAAGGGCGGAGGCAACCGCTGATTTCGGCCGCGATTTTGCGCAACACAGTATCCCCGGCGTCGTGTCCGAAGCTATCATTGACCAGCTTGAAGCGATCGGCATCTGCCATGATGATCCCCACTTGGCCATAGTGGCGCTCGGAACGCTCCAGTTCAACGCGTAGTGCGCCCAGAATCCCCATGCGGTTTCTGACCCCGGTCAACCCATCGTGCGAAGCTTCGTGGCGAAGCAATCGTTGAACATTCAGCAGCCGGTGTTGGGTCACGAGCAACCGGGCGCTGGAGCAGGCAAAGCAAGCGAAAACTACAATCGAGGCAAGCTCGATGCGCTGGCGTGCAATCCCGGCTGACATGACCAAGATCAGTAGAGGATAAAGAAGGGGGAACACCTGAATGATGACCATTCCTCTGGACTGAACGGGAGCGGCAGGCAATTCGGCATGTCTAGCACTGTTCCAGGTGGACGCTGTCCACAGTGGAACAAGGAAGACCGCGCTCCACACCAAGTCGAACCAGTCGCCGGTCTTCAGATGAAGACCCGGCCCGTAATAGTAGGCTGCGTCGCTAAGGGCGGAGATGAGCACAAAACATCCGACTCGGCCAAATAGAGCACGCGCCGCCTTGGTGTGTGCCAGATGTGAACGCAACAGGAAGGCCGCGACGACCAGCCCGTACACCAGAAAGTAGGGCTCCCAAACCGTATGCACTAACTCGGAACTCGCGTTCTCTCGCGCTGGCAGATAAAAAAAGAACAGGTAGGCCGCAACCGAACAGACGGCCGCCTGCGCGAGATCAAGCATCAGCAGGCTGTCAAAGCCATTCAATTCGTGATCAGGGTCTAGAAAAAGTGCGACGCCAAAAGGAATGAACCAGAAAGTGAAGAGAAAATTAGCCACCCACTGGAGGGAGGATGATCTCAACGCGACTTCGCTGACTATGGCGAGGGCCTGGCCTGTCGATAAGATCGAAAAGGAAAATGCTGTCAGCCACCAGAAATAGCGGCCAAAACTGTCGGAACGTTTCGCGGCACCCAGCACGGTCAGCACCGTTAATAGTCCCAGCGCCAACTGGATCAAATCCGAGAGGCGGGGACCGTGCCCTCGCGTCCCGAACACGAGCAGGACAGCGACGTGCATGCCCCACAACAGGCAGGCTACGGGCATGACCTTTCGTGAAGAAAGCATCGGAACAAATCCCCCCGCTGCAATTATTCAGCCCGCTATCAACTGCCGCTAGTTACGGCTGAGTGAACCGCAGTAATCGCCTTATATGAGGATTGCGAGCTGCCCGCTCCTCGATTCGTTCTCCAGATTGTCCCTGAAGTAACTTCGGTCACAAAACAATCGCGTCCGTCCGCCAAGCTGCCAGGGACTTACGCTGGAGCCGCACTCGGTTGAGATCGTCAACTTGTCGCACCAGGTGGTGAAGGCTTCTGGCCAGTCGCTCTACTGGGCGTCCCCCAATTTGGGGCGATTACTGCTCGGGTTCGGCGCCTTGACCACCGTCACCGGCGCTTGAAGGGTAAAGTTCAGGACCGTCTCCGACGGCAGTTTGATTTGTTGGCTCTTAGTTGCGGCTTGCACACCGCCGCCCACGCCTCCGCCAGCTGCGGCGCCAATCGCCGCGCCTTTGCCGCCTCCAGCGATGGCGCCAATAATGCCTCCAATGATCGCGCCGCCGCCAACTTTCTCCGCGGTGTTCTTGCCCCGCGCACTGCCTTGTTTTTTGTATTGGTCAGTCTGAATGTTGTAAGTCCTGCTGCCCAATGCGATGCTATCGAGCTGCAAAACCAATACCGACTGTCCGGCAAACTTGCCTGCGCTCTTGAGGTCGACGATGTGACCAGTCACGTCGGTGCCCGCGGGTACCACCTCTTCTCCGTCGACGCTTAGGGGAGAGTTCAGCGTGGCGTGGAAGGTGTCACCGAGCTTGTTCTTTTCAGTGTCGATGGCATCCACCAAGCGGATGGCCAGTTGCGTCCCTGGCTCGACCGTGACTTTATGGGGAGGAGGGGGCGGTGGCGGCGCGGAGCGCATGTCCGGTGCGTGAGGCGGATCGCCAGCTGGAGGCTGAGGCGCGGAGTTGGAGCTATCGGCCGTCAGGGGAGCGTTGTTGCTGACGCTTCCCTGATCCCGTGTATCGTGAGCGTGACGAGCTTTCCTGCCCGGCGCGGCCTTTGGTTGATGGGTCGCAGTATAGGCGGTGGATTCTGCCGGTGGTGCAGCCGTCGCGGTCGAGGATCCGACCTGGAGATTGTTGACCACCTCTCTCACGCCTGGGACAGACGCCGCCTGCCTGGCCGCGGCATCGCGTTGTGCATCGTTATCCACCGTGCCCGCGAGAGTAACCACTCCTTTGCTCGCCTGTACCGTGAGTTGTTTATCGGAGAGGCCGGAATCCTGGCTGAACTTGTTCTGCACATCAGTGCTGACCTGTGCATCGTTCGGCTTCTTTGAGCAGCCCACGCCCAACAGCAGAATCGCTGCCAGAAGAAAAGGAGAGAACCACCGCGACATCTCTTTCATATCTCGACTCCTGCCCACGGAATGGGCCACACATCTTAATGGTTGTGATAACTATAGTTTAGATGCAGAGGGGCAATCCTATCGATGTAATTTTGTTCTGCAATTGATCACTATCAGGCTGGAGGTGCTTCTTCTAATGGATGAACTTATAGTCGACGATTGAGGCGGCCATGCCCGTGCCCTCATTTGTTTCCTTAGTCTCCTTGGAACGCATGACACGACCCTGGCACAGTACGTTGCTGTTCTTCTGGCCGGAGATTTCTTCCGGCATCTCAAACACCATTTCCAGCAGCGCATTCAGTGGCAATTGCTGCGGACCGTGAAAGAACACTCCCGTCTGGCTGATGTTTTCGATTGTGCCCTCGTGCCATGTGTTGCTCTTATTGATTCGGTAACGCACAGGCGCGTCCAACTTAAGCCGTCGCGCTCGTGGTACCCAGGATGGACGTTTTACTCGACCATGACTGCGGCGGATGCCGGTTTCAGGTTTGGCGTGTTCTACGCGCTCGGTGCGGCGCATGGTCGCCCAGTCGTACTTGTATTCGGCCGCGCACAGCAGGCAAACCTGGTAATATTCGCCGTCGGCGCCACGCCTCGGCCAGGAAAACTCGTGAGAGCACCGCCCAAGCATAAGAACATCCATGAGTTTCTGCGGCATGATGGTTACTTTCGAACCGGGTCGAACGCCAAACGCAGGGCTCATCTTCTCCTGAAGCGCCGCGTTTGAACAGGTTACCTTCGTGCACGGGTGAGCGCTGCCTGGGAGACAAAGCGTTTGAATACAGAGGGTTGGCCTGTGGATGCTTTCTTTGGGGGGTGCCTCCTCGAGGGTACTCGGGATTGGGTAGGCGGTCATGGTGAAGCCCCCTTTAGAGCGCACGGCGGCGAGTGTATGATCGCCCCATGCCGGAAGTGACCGCTTTCATCCTCGCAGGCGGCAAAAGCACTCGGATGGGCGTCGACAAGGCTTTCGTGCCGCTCGATGGCCGAACGCTGCTGGCCCGTGCGCTCGAACTGGCCCGGGGTCTCGCTTCTGATGTTCGCATCGTTGGTGATGTCGCGAAATTCGGGAAATTCGGTCCGGTGGTTGAAGACATATTTCAGAACCGTGGGCCTTTGGGCGGAATCCATGCAGCTCTGCGGGCCTCGGCGACGGACTTGAATCTAATCTTGGCCGTGGACCTGCCATTCGTAGCAGCGCAGTTTCTGAGCTACATGATTGAACAAGCAGGGAATTGTTCGAGTGCTTGCGCGGTTGTTCCCCGCGCAGCAGGGGGCTGGCAGCCGCTGTGCGCGGTCTATCGCCGGAGTTTTGCCGAGGGCGCAGAGACTGCGCTTCGCGCCGGCCACAACAAGATCGACCGGTTGTTCGACTTGCTTGAAATTCGGGTGATCGATGAAGATGAACTGGTGCGAGCCGGAACTTCACTCGACATCTTTCGGAACCTGAACACGCCAGAAGAGTTGGAAGTGGCCAACACGAGCCGGCGTAGTGAGTGAGATCGCAGACCAACAGCGATTAGCCAAGACCTCGATGCCTGACGACGCAACGCCTCAACCTTACATCCAGTTCCAGGATGTCTCAAAGGCATTTGGCGACAATGTCGTGCTCGATCGCGTCAGCTTTGACGTAGTCCCCGGCGAAACCGTGTGCATCCTGGGACGCAGCGGAGTAGGAAAATCGGTCGCGCTGCAGCACATTATGGGTTTTCTCAAACCCGATTCCGGACGTGTCATGGTGGCCGGCGAGGAAATTACCGGCTACACCGAAGAACAGATGGAAGGAATCCGCAAGAAAGTCACTATGGTCTTTCAGAACGGGGCTCTATTCGACTCACTCACAGTCCGTGAGAATGTCGCATTTCCGCTGCGCGAGAGGCGCGGTTTGAACGAAGAGCAGATCTTCCAGATTGTTGACGGACTGCTGCAGATGGTCGGCGTGCAGGAGATGCGCGATCTGCTGCCCTCGGATCTTTCCACCGGAATGAAGCGGTCGGTGGCCATCGCCCGAGCGCTAGCGGCGCAGCCCGAGTGTGTGCTCTTCGACGAACCCACGACCATGGTGGACCCACTCATGGCACAACTGCTGGGTGACCTCATCAAACGCCTGAAGATTCAGCTTCACCTGACCAGCGTCGTCGTCACCCATGACATGCGGCTGGCGAATAAGCTAGCCGACCGTGTCGTGTTTCTGCACGAGGCCAAGGTGATCTTCTTCGGGACGTATGAAGAGATGGAGAAGTGCCAGGAGCCCATCGTGCGGGAATTTCTTGAATTGGACGAGTTGAAGATTGAAGCGTGAGAAGTGGGCAAGGAGTAGCCAGCTTAAATAGGCAGGGCCCCCATCGCTAGCCAGTCGAAGTACGCATGATTCATCAATGAACGGGTCGCGACCTCGGTTATTGGATCTCCACCGTCGCTACGTTGCCCTCGCCATCGGCCGTCTCCCGGTAATTAAGCGCGACCCTCTGGTTCGTCCACCCACAAGAAAAATTGTCGGCCCCTATGACTATGATGTGCTTGCTGTCGGCCACCCTCATCTTCCAAGTTTTCCTCTCGGAGATCACCGTCAGCACCGCTGCCGGCGCGGCGGAACAGTCTACGTTCATCAGCTTGCCCTTGAGAAATCTCAATGGATGAGGGTCCCGAGGAAGTGGCTTGTACTGGTTATCTGCTGCGGTGTCGTTCGGCTTCGCCGCGGCCTCATGATCCGGGGACGGGCCCTCGACCCTTCCACCCTCTGGTCGTTTGGACATAGCCTCCAGGACAATCTTCATCTTCGCTACCTGCTCCATCGAATTTCGCGCGCTGGCGGCTATCCCCGGATCTCGGCTGTTTTCCAAGCTTCGTATGACATTGACCGCCTCATCCACTCTTTGAACGGCTAAATAAATTTGGGACAGGTTATAGAGGTATTGTTCGTTGCGGGGGCTAAGCTGCAATGCCTTCTTCATGGATTCCAGCGCCTCATCATGCTCACCGGAGGACATCTGAGTGTAGGCGAGCAGAGCGTAGCTATCAGCGAAGTCAGGATCCAGCGCCAGTGAGGTCTGTAATTCCTTCTTCATGGTCGCGAGCTTTTCGGCATCGCGAGCAACGGAACCCTCCTGGTTCATCAGAAGCGCCGAATAGTAATAGACTCGCGGATCCTTCGAATCGGCCTGCATCGCCTTCTGGAAGTAACCGGCAGCGCGCCGGAAGTCCTGTTTCCGCAGCGATGCGTATCCAAGACCGCGCAGTGCTGCCCCATTATTCGGTTCGATCGCCAGGACTTCCTCGAATTCATTTGCTGCCTTGTCTTGGTAATCCATCGAATGCAGGTGAGCGTCGGCCATGACCGCTTTCGCAACCGCCATACCGATCGAGGCAACTGTATACCCGGTCATTTCGATCCCCGGCGGGGTCGGAATGCTCATATACCGGACCTGGCCGCGTGCCATGTACTCGCGCAATGTCTTGTCGAACTGGGCCGCGCTCATGCCGAAGGCCTGCTGGATGCCGTCTTCAATGCTGACCTTCCGATCTATCACTGCGTTAAAGAACGGTGACACCTTCGCGACCTGATTCGTGTCGTAGAGGTAATGCACCAGGAGCCATGACTCCGCATAGAACACCGACCGCCGGTCGCCTTCGTTGTATTCGCGCGAATCGTGCTGCACCCGGAACAGGTCCGAAACCTTCATCATGCCGTACTGATGCAAAACCTCCCAATCTCCCGGAGGCGGTTTCTTGCCCAGCTTGGCTTGTTTTCCGTCCACCTCAATGGTCGAGAAATACTCGGCGAAGCCCTCGTCGAACCATGGTTGGGTCTCCCCGGTGATGTTGCCGCTCAACAGTTGGTGCGCGTATTCATGAAGCACCACCGTCCAGGGGTCTTCCACCGACATGTCCAGCAGGATGAAGCTGCGATCCGGGCCGGCTTGAAACAGACCGGCCAGCTGCGTCGGCTTACCTTGCCACAGTGGTGCGAATTGCCGGAACTCTTTTGTATTGCGGAACGCAACGATCTGCAGCGGTACAGGCAGGTTAACTTTGGCTCTGGTCAGGAGCGCTCCAAACACTGCGCGCATCTGCTCGAATTTTAATGCCGTTTCCCGGCCACGCTTTTCTCCGGCATCAGTAACCACAGAGAAATGAGGAGACCGAACTTCCAACCACTGCGGATCACTCGCAAAAGCAAGCGGAACTATGTTGAAAATTAGAAGCGAAGAGACGACCGCGAAGCCGGACGACGACGCGACGCGAATGCTCATGGCCAGCCCTCTTGATGCCACATCCTACACCAATTCAAGATGAATTCAGGTTCGGAGCGGTCCATTTCGTCCGCGCACTGCGCAGATAACGAAGGCGTCGTAGAGCAGCTATTGCTGTTGGCTCGGCGCAAGTTTGAATGCGCAGAATCGGAACCAGCGCGATTGTTGTTGGGATATCGCCATATCGTCTGGATTCATGAGGAAGAAGCAGTAATTTCGTTTGATCGTGACGTGTTGGATCCACAAGTAGACCGGGACGGCTTACTGCTTGTACGGTGCTGACCGCATGCTGATGAAACATCGCGTCGCTCATCACTGCCCAGTCAGCCCAAGCCGCAGAACTCTTATGCCGAAATCCCGCGCATGTCTGGCAATTCTCGCGCATGCCCCTTGTGGGTGAAATGGCCTGTGGGTGTTGAAAAAATCCCTTTTCCTCAAAACAGCCAAAATTTGGGGGGATAGAAAATGTCTAGGAAAACTGAGAAAGTCGTTTGTAGGGCATCCGGACGCGATCTTAATTTTTGCGAATTTCGCGGGAAAGAGTTTTTCAACAAGCCACGCCTGTTAACGCTTAGCGGGGTTGCTTTCGGCAAGCTCCGTCGAGGGCACGCAACGCACTTCTTCTAAAACCCTTGCTGCAGGAGTTGCTCAATCGTAAGCGAACTTTCCGTTGGATCCCGTTTCATCATTTTTTCCACATATTTCGCGATCAGATCGGCCTCCAGGTTGACCGGATCTCCTGCCCTTAGCGACTTGAGGTTGGTCATCTCCACCGTGTGCGGGATAACTGCCACGGTGCAGCGCCCACCTTCGAGCTTGGCAACCGTCAGGCTGATGCCTTCAATCGAAATCGATCCCTTGAAGACGGTGTACTTTTCCACTTCAACAGGCAGTGCAATTTCGAGCCACCAGTTCTCGGAGTCGGCGATGCGATCGAGAGCTATGAGCTTGCCGACACCGTCAATGTGACCCTGCACAATGTGACCGCCGAAACGGCCGTCCGCCTTCATGGGGAGCTCGAGATTGACCAGCGCGCCTTCGCGAATGTGCGAAAACGAAGTACGCAGCCAGGTTTCGGGCGCGAGGTCGGCAGCAAAGGATCCCGGCTTGACATCGAGTGCCGTGAGACAGACGCCGCTGACCGCCACGCTGTCCCCGGTTCTCAATTCTTTCGGCGTTCTGTCGGCTGCAATGGTGATGCGGCGGACTTCCCCGCGCTGTCGAATGCCACTGACGCCTCCGACTTCTTCGATAATGCCGGTGAACATATAGCCTCCCTGGAGCTCACTTAGTGCAATTGCGGAGGTTCACTCCCCGTATGGATCTCTCACATATCCCTCCACTGCGAATTCCTCCCCAAACCGATGCAGTTCGAAGGCCTTTACCTGTGCGGCTTCGTTCAGGTGGCGAAAGCCGGCGCCTGTAGAGAAGGGAACCGAGTCAGTTCCCGCCAGAATTTTGGGCGCGTAATAGAGAAAGACTTTGTCCACAATCCCTGAAGCCAAGGCGGCTCCATTTACCGTAGCTCCGCCTTCGATCAGAGCATTAGTGATTTCCAGTTGCCCCAAACGATCGAGAACAGCATGGAGGTCGGGGCGGCCGTCGGGCGTGGCTGCGGGAACTTGCTCGACGCGAATCCCGCGCTCCTCGAGTTGCGCCTTCTTTGCTCCATTCGGAGCGGAACTGAAAACAAGAACATCATTCTGAGTCGAATCACCATTCTTGACGCTTTGCAGCAGGCGCGATTCCACCGGCAGGCGCAGGCGCGAATCCAGAATTACGCGCAGCAATGGCCTGCGCCGGGGATGGCCACTGCGGTCGGTGAGCAGGGGATCGTCCCGAAGGATCGTCCCCGCGCCGACCATAATTGCGTCATGCTGGTGCCGCAGCTCCTGAACATGCTCGCGAGCCGATTCGCTGGTAATCCAGCCGCCTGGAGGAGTGCCCGCCGTGCGCTCGAAGGACTCGGTTGGCGGGGGAGCAATCTTTCCATCGAGCGTCATCGCGGCTTTCAATGTAACTAGCGGAACTCCATGTCGAATGTATCTTGCAAAGCTCTCATTCAGTCGCCGCGCCTCGTTTTCGAGCAGGCTGGTCTCCACTTGAATGCCCGCCGCTCTGAGTTTTTCAAAGCCCCGGCCGCTGACTTGCGGATTGGGATCGTCCATCGAGGCAACCACGCGCTGAATTCCAGCGGCGATCACCGTATCCGCGCACGGAGGCGTACGGCCGCGATGGAAACAGGGCTCGAGATTAATGTAGAGCGTGGCGCCGCGTGCCTTCTCACCCGCGTGTTCGAGGGCACGAACTTCGGCATGCTTTACGCCATCGTAAGTGTAGGCTCCGGTGCCGACGATATTGCCCTGCGCGTCCACGATCACCGCGCCCACCCGCGGATTGGGCGATGCAAGCCCCGTGCCCTGGCTGGCGAGATCTAGCGCACGGCGGAGAAATCGCTCGTCGGCAGTACGGTCTGTCATTGAAGTTATGATTGACCCTGTGTAATGAAAGACAACTTCTCACCTGTGCCACAGTACTTTACGGCCAGTGGCGCGCGCCTATGGCTTGCGCGGTGGAAAAGCGCGGTAGGAATCATCTTCAGGCTCGGCTACCGCAGCGCCACTTCGGTCCTTAGGTCCCCGGCGGACCGGAGCGAACTTGTACGCGTAAGGATCCTCCGGCATCGGTGGCTTCGGGCGGCGCAAGCGACGTAACAATTCCATGAGGCTGTGCAGGAGCGAACGGCGTTTGCCCGGCTGTGACACGGCAATCCTCACTCGAACAGCGAATCTACAAATTCCTTCGGATCGAATGGCAGCAGATCGCCTGCCTTCTCGCCCACTCCGACAAAGCGGACCGGCAAGCCCAACTCACGGCAGATGGCCACCACTACACCGCCCTTAGCCGTGCCATCGAGTTTGGTGAGCACGATGCCGGTGACGCCGGCCGACTGAGTAAATAACCGTGCCTGCTGGAGGCCATTCTGGCCAGTGGTAGCGTCCATGACCAGCAAAGTTTCATGCGGCGCGCCTGGAATAATGCGTTGCGCTGTGCGGCGCATCTTTTCCAGCTCGGACATCAGGCTGGTCTTGGTGTGGAGGCGGCCAGCGGTATCAACAATGACGTAGTCGGTCTTGCGCGCGCAGGCGGCCTGTAGCGCGTCGAACAGCACCGCCGCCGGGTCGCCGCCGGGCTTGGTTTTGATCACTTCCGTGCCCGTGCGTTGCCCCCAGATCTCGAGCTGATCGATGGCGGCGGCTCGGAATGTGTCAGCCGCGCACAGCAGAACCGTCTTGCCCTCCGAGCGGAATACCTGTGAGAGCTTGCCGATGGTCGTGGTCTTTCCCGTACCGTTCACGCCGACCACCAGAATCACCTCCGGCGTGCCCTCCACTTTCTGTACCGGCCGCGTATGCACAGCGTTCAGAATCGCAAGCAGTTCTTCTTTTAGCAGGCGTTTGAGTTCTTGCACGTCCTTGATCTGCCTGCGGTCTGCTTTGTCGCGCAGCTTTCCTAGCACTTCCTCGGTGGTAGCGGTGCCCAAATCAGCGCCGATGAGTGTGCCTTCAAGATCGTCGAGAGTCGAACGATCGATCTCCCTGCCGAATGAGACGACATCTTCGATGCGCTCGGCGAGGTTCTCCCGCGTGCGCGTGACCGCCTGCTTCATGCGGTCAAAAAAACCAGTCTTCTTTTCTTCGGTGCTGCCGAACAAGGTTTGAATCATGGAAAAAACCGCAAAGAATCATTATAGCGGGCAGGAGAGGGCACAGAACACGCCAGCGAGGATCGATGACAGGTCAACGACGACAAGCAATGACAGACAAGTAATGACAGACAAGTAATGACAGACAAGTAATGACAGACGGTAATGACAGGCAAAACACAGGTACTAGCGGACTTTCTAGTCCGCAGCGGTGTCAGCTGCGACTGAGGCTGCCGCCGTAACAGCGACCGGAGTTACCGTCGGCTGCGTGGAGGGCGTGGCGGCGGCATTCACCGGTGCTGGTTGGACCGCAGTCTTGACGGTGAGGCGCTGAATGCGGATTTCACCGCGTCCGTAGACTGCGGTGAGGGCATCGACGGCTTTGGGGTCGAGGCGCTTGCCGGCAAGATTATGGATGATGCGCAGGGCTTCTTCCGGAGTATGTGCGTGCTGGTAAGGGCGGTTGGTAGTCAAGGCATCGAAAGTATCAGCTACGGCAATCACGCGCGCCAGCAGCGGTATCTGGTCGTCCTTGAGCCCGTAGGGATAGCCGCGGCCATCCAGCGCTTCATGGTGGAGCTCGATGCCGGGCAACATCTCTGCCAACTGCTTCACCGGGCGAAGGATGTTCGCCCCCTTGGTGGTGTGCGTTTTCATGACTTCAAATTCTTCCGCGGTTAAGGCTCCGGGCTTCTTCAGGATCCCGTCTTCGATGCCAATCTTGCCCACGTCATGCAGTTGGGCGGAGATTTGCAGGGTTTCGAGAAAGTCGGAGGGCAAGTCCATTTCCTTGGCAATCATCAAGGAGTAGCGCGTAACCCGGTCGGAGTGGCCACGCGTGTAAGGATCTTTTTCGTCGACCGCGCCGGCTAGCATCTGGATAGAGCCCATGAATAGCGCACGGTTTTCTTCCGCAGCTTGCTTCAGATCCTCGACGAAGCGCTCGAGTTCCTCGGACATGGTGTTGAAGGTCTCGGCCAATTCGCCGATCTCCGTGCGGCTCCACAGGTGGACGCGTTGAGAAAAGTCGCCGCTGGCAATAGCCCGGCTGGTTTGGGTGAGCACCTCCAACGGATTGGTGATGCGTCGTGCCGCAAAAATACTTACGCCAACGCTCAGAAGCACCGCCAGCAAGGCCAAGAGCCGGCCTGTGCGTTGCATTTCGTATACCCCGCGGTAAGCCTCGCGGCGTGGCTTCTGGACTACGACCGCCCAGTCCAGGGCGGTAACTGGGCTGTAGGTACCCAGCATCTCTATGCCCTTCTTGCCGTCGCCGACAGTGAACTCCTTGGTAGCGGCCAGTTGCGCCTTGCTGCCTTCATCCACGAAGTTGCGAACGATTTCGAGGTTCTTCATGTCCTGTCCGGTGGCATATTCCGGGGAAGCGGAAGCCACCAGCCGGCCCTGTGAATCAACCACATACGGAATCAGACCGCCGCGGTTCACTTCCTGCAGGCGGCGAATTAGAAATTCCAGGTCCACGACCGATGCGATCACCCCCAGAAAGCGACCGCCATACATGACCGGAGCGCTTACCAGCAAGACGGTGCGAGCCGATTTGCCGTTCCCCACCACCAATGTCTGCCCGTTGTAAACGCGGCCTTCGCGGCCCGCAGCGTAGGCACGCTCTAGTTCGCGGTGCAGGAAAGCATCCGGGGCAATGCGCCCAGCGGAAATTCCTTTGGCGTCAGCGTTGAGCAGGGTGGCGTAGGCCAGTTCGTCAGATGACCCAACAAAATTCTCCAGCAGGGCGCGTAGTTCTGGAGCTTCAATGTTCTGTGTTCCGATGTCGCCCCCGCTCGCCACCTGGATGGCTGAGGACAGATTGGCCAGCATCATCCGCAGAGATTGTTGATGTTGGGAAAGATCATCGGCCAGAGAACGCGTAACCGTGTTCTGCAGCAGCATCTCGTTCGTCTTCAGCCGATCCCGGTTAATGGCCTCCACCTGCGTGGAGTAGAAATACATGGGCACCACGCTGATCACAACGAGCACACCGAGGATTACGTACAGAATCGGAATGCGCACGGCGCTGGGCTGGGCGGACAAGTTCCTCCTTCCACCAATCCCGCGTCTCGGCGCAGTGGCGGCAGAATCTGATTTACCCTCAATTTTAAAGGGTCAGAGGTTCGCCCTACCCCAAAACAGGGATAAGCGCCGTTACCAAAGTGTCGTCGAGAAGGCTTGTCCGGCGCGGTTTGGCAGGGAAGGACTTGGCTTGGCGCCGGCCCCCCGGGGAGTCACGAATTCCTATAGGGAATGACGATTCTGATTGCCCAATTGCAAATTATCCAGTAAAAGGTTCTCCAGCCGAGTGACAATTTCTGTCATCAAGGACAACGATTTGAAAACCCCGAAGCGTAGTTTGTTTCACACAGCAATTTCGCTCTTGCCGCTGCGCGTCATCAATTCATGGATGGCATCTTTTGGCGACTTCCCATGGTGCAAGATGGCGTGAATCTGCTCGGTGATTGGCATCTCAACCTGGCGAGAGTGCGCCAAGCCAACCGCCGCCGTGGTTGTGAACATTCCCTCGGCAACCATGCCGTGCATGTCAGCGATAATTTCGGGCAGTTTTCGTTCCCGGCCGAGTTCAACGCCAACTCGGCGGTTGCGGGAAAGACCTCCCGTCGAGGTGAGGACCAGATCGCCCAAGCCCGCCAATCCCGCCATGGTCTCGGCCCGCCCCCCGCAGGCCACTACCAGGCGTGTCATTTCGGCGAGGCCACGCGTGATCAACGCAGCTATGGAATTGTGTCCCAAACCCAGGCCGTCGCAGATGCCGGCGGCGATCGCCACAATATTTTTCAGCGCGCCCCCCAGTTCCACGCCAATCACATCGTCGTTGGTATAGATCCGAAAGCTCGGATCGCTGAATTCCCGCTGCACCAGCTGCCCGAGTTCGGCGTCACTGGAAGCAACGGTTACGGCCGTCGGATCGCCACGTGCAACCTCCAGCGCAAAGGAAGGGCCGCTAAGAGCACCGACTCGTGGCGTCCATCCACCATCCGCTTCGAGCACGTCCATGATGACCTCAGTCATGCGTTCCAGAGAGCTTTCTTCAAGCCCTTTGGTCGCGCTTACAATGATGGTTTCCTGCCGCAAGTGTGGGCGCATCTGCTCGAAGATCCCGCGGCAGTGTTGCGATGGCATTACGCTAACTAAGATTTCTGCGCCATCCAGCGCCTGGGCCAGAGTATTGGTGGGCGTCACCGTATCGGGAATGCGATGGCCCGGAAGAAACTTTTGGTTCACCCGCCCGCGGGCAATGCCTTCCGAGACCGCTTGTTCATGCGCCCAAAGACGCACCCGGTGTCCTCCCCTGCGTCCGAGAACGATCGAGAGTCCTGTCCCCCATGCACCCGCCCCGATGATCGCGATCTGACTCATGGGCGCCTCGATCTGAACCTGGTCTCGGTGCCTGCGAGCAGCCTGCGGATGTTTTCGTGGTGCCTGGCGATAATGAAAAGAGAAGCGAAACCAATACATAGGAGCGCCATCGGTGCTCCGCCATATTCGTGCATCTGCCACGCTAAGGAAGGAAAGAGCATGACCGCCATGATTGATGCCACAGAAACGTAACGGACAATCAGCATGACTATGATGAAAATGCCCGCTGCCAGTAAGACTGCCTTGGGAGCGATTATCAAAAATGATCCTAAGGCAGTGGCGACCCCTTTACCTCCGCGGAATTTCAACCATGCGGGGAACATGTGACCGAGAATGGCGAATAACGCGGCGGTGGCTGCCCTGACGGTCACAACCGAAGGCATTGGCGACCACAGATGATCCGGATACCAAGGATGCGAATCAGCCCAGCCCATGATCTCACTGCGACTGAGCATGATCGCCACCACCACGGCAGCCGACCCTTTTAGTGCATCGAGCAGCAGTGTGATTAGGCCCAGCACTGGCGACTTCCGCGAAACATTCGTGGCCCCGATATTTCCGCTGCCGCTCCGCCGCACATCTTCCCCACGAAAAATCCGCACCAGGAGATATCCGAAGGGGATCGATCCTAGAAGGTAGCTGACAATGGCGACAAGGAGAATGATGGACATGCTCTGTGAGTCGTTGCTCGATAGCGCATCTACATCCGGCCGCAATCACAGCCTAAAGCCTGCCAGCTTCTCGTACCGCGATCCGCCCCGAGATAGATGGCTCCGATAAAGAAAAAACTCGCGGGCCGTCATGGTACCAAATTCGGGAACGGGCAACGCCGCTAGTTTTTCCTGCAGGCGCTGAAAGCTAGGCTTGAAACCGTCGATCTTGGACCGCGGCGATCCCGAGCCCCCACCCCCCCGAGCGAGCGTCAGGTGAGGGCTGAAAGGATGGTCTTCTTTCGCGATGCCGAGCGCCGCCACTCGGTCATCCACCGTCGACGCGAGTGCAGCCAACGACGGTCCCGCCTCGATGCCCAGCCAAAAAACGCGAGGCGATTTTGCGCCGGGAAAGAAACCGGAGCCTCGAATGTTCATTTCGATGGCATTGGTTTCGACCGCCTTCAGCGCCTCTTTGATCTGATCCACATTCTCGGGCGCTGTTTCTCCGATGAACTTTAGCGTGATGTGCAGCGATTCGGGACGCACCCAGCGCGCGTCCGGGGCCAACCCGCGTACTCCATCCAGGAAGCGAGCAATACGGTGGCGGATGGCTTCGTCGATATCGAGTGCGATGAAGATGCGCATAACAAATGCTCACTTATCCAATCCCGTTAACAATTTACATCACTGCTGGGAGCCGCCCAAACCTTTGCAAATGCGCGTAAGGCTAAGTTTAAATTTCTGGAAGATTGGATTGGAACAGGAGTGTCGTCCCGGACGGTTCGACGCTACTCATTGATGGCCTCGCCAAGACCACGTTTGACGGCAAGGGCAATCTGACCCAACTCGACGCGGTTGCTGTTAACCGCAACGTTCCGCCGGGGTGGGCCTCTAACACGGGCACCTACTCGGTGAACCCGGACTGCACCGGAACCTTTACTGCTACCAACGGTAGCCAGTCGCCCGTGCACCTGCAGATGATGGTTGCCCAATCGGGGAAGACAATCCACGACATGGTGATCGACCCAGGGTTCGCAACCACGGCCGAAGCAGATCGCGTCCGCATTCCCCAGGACTAGGGATTACGGCTTTCACAAGCGACGCATCGCTCTCGCACAGGGCGGGGTGCCCATGCCCCGCCCCGTCCATCACTTCGTCAAGTTCCCGACCCAAAACAAGCCCAGGCTCCGGCAACGAAACTATTCGCTGAACTGCCGAATCCGAACGAGTCCCTCAGGTAAGCCTAAGGTCGAGATTCACCGTCAGCGAGCCCAGCAACTTCCGGGCGCATCGTCGGCTACCCGGACTTAATCCTCAAAGCCCGGATTTTCCCTCGGGATAAGTTGTCAGCTCCCGGTAATTCACCCTACCGGAAACTGACCTACTGCCTTCGGTTGTTTTGCATTCGTCCAGTTCGGGCCTTGGGCAAGTCTGCCTCCGCTCCGAGCCGGTAGGGAGCCAGCAGAGCTTCGAGAGAACGGCGGAGCCACGCGGCCAGGGACCCTTTGCGGTAGACGGCCCAGTCGAGCATGGCGCCGCCGTTGACCTGCTGGATCAACCGGGCCAAATCGGCGGTGTCGCAGGGCTTGAGTTCGTCGGCCGCCACGGCATCATCGAGGAGTTTTGTGGTTTCGTCGCGGATGGCGGTGAATTGCGCCAGGGTGATGGCGTGAAACTCGGGATCGATGAGGTCGATCTGCAGGTAGGCCAGGCCATTGGCCATGGCTTCAGGCGTCGAAGCAAAGCCGCTGCACTCCACATAGAGTCGGATGAGCGTTTTTAGCGGCGAGCCATATTTGGCGCGGGCGGCGGCGAATTGCTCCGGAACATCGCCGGGAGCGGTGCGGCAGGCGGCCAGCAACAGGCCCCGCTTGGTGCCGAAGCGCTGGATCAGCGTGGCAGGCACGACACCCGCTTCCTTGGCGACGTCCGCCAGGGTAAGGTCCACGGGGCTGCGGCGCTGCATCACGCGCATGGTGGCCATTAGGATGGCTTCGTCCGAAGTTTGGCGAGGTCGAGGCGACATGGCCTCCTGGTTCTTCCCGATTCAGAGAAATCGAAGAGAAGACCACTCTCATAATCCGAGGGCGGGTGCGCTCCGCTCTCTTTCAGCCACGCGACACGCTAGGCCGCTGAGAAGAATAACTGAATGGCCGTTTATTTTCCACTTGACATTAATGAACGGCGATTCAATAATTCGCCCAGTCTCCCTGCGAGGTGCTTCCATGGCCGAGACTTCCACTTATCAGCCCCCAGACTTGCGCAATTGCGTGGTGCTGGTGGCCGGCGCTACTCGCGGAGTAGGACGCGGCATCGCGCTGGCGTTTGGCGAAGCCGGCGCGACGGTGTACTGCACCGGGCGCAGCTCGCGCGCGGCGCTGGCTTCCGGCACCCAGCCGCTGTCCGTGCAGCAGCGGAAGAAGGCCTTGCCGGCGGCGTATTACACGGGCCGGCCGGAAACGATTGAGGAGACTGCCGAGCTGCTGACCGCGCGAGGCGGCAAGGGCATCGCAGTCGTAGTCGACCACCTGGACGTCAGTCAGGTCGAGAAACTGGTGGCCAAAATCCGGGCCGAGCAAGGAAAGCTGCACGTGCTGGTAAACGACATTTCAGAAAGCGCGGAGCACGAACTGGGCAAG
>Ga0070698_100000445_pt1 | contig 43883 bp, 37 predicted proteins | sample KBSK1502metaG_FD_65477 | JGI IMG/M metagenome (GOLD analysis project Ga0070698, IMG submission 65477) | Corn, switchgrass and miscanthus rhizosphere microbial communities from Kellogg Biological Station, Michigan, USA - KBS K1-50-2 metaG | ecosystem: Host-associated > Plants > Roots >...
TCCAGAAATCGCGCCAACGAATGTGGCGGTAAGGCCAGCTAGGTGGACTGGAGTCGCCCAGAATCAGGGCGAAGTCCGCGGGGCTAACCTCGTCGCTGGAGCGTCGTCCGCGCACTCTTGAGCCGGTAGGGAGAGTGACGAGCCCACAGTCGTCCTGCCAGGGCATCATGCTGGCGCGGGAGCCGGGGATCCGACACCCGGGTTGGCCACTTCGATGATCTCAATCACCTGACCATTTCGCTTGTTTCACACGCCAAATGTGAAACACGCAAGCGTTGCTCTTGTTGGCCGGCCATGACCGCGAGCAACTTGCTCGAGCTTCACGTGGAGGTGCCTCACAGTCCGGGCCCGTGCGTCGTTATGCCGAAGAAACTGCCCAGGCTCAAAGAGGCGAAGTCTCGCCGCGGCCAGGCCTCATAGTGGCCGCAGCATGGGATTGATCGCAGGACTAGCTACCGCGGTTCTCATTCTGGCGGCAATGGCCGTTGGCTACTCGATCTACCAATCGTCCAGGCCGCCCGAGGGGTCCGTCGGCGAGTTCTTGAAGCGGCCGAGGCCGACGAGAAAACGCGTCGCAGTCATCTTCGGCGCAAGCACGATCCATGGGCGCGTCGGGATCGACGCGCTGCCGGCGGTGCGCGAGCGCCTTCTAGCGTGGGAGATTGTCAACGCCGGTCATAACGGTGACAGCTGCGGACAGTTGCTGGCCCGCATTGAGCAGGTGTTGGCCTGCAAACCGGATGCAATCGTGGTGGAGACAGGTGGCAACGATGCTCTCCGTGACCGAAGCTCCGAAGCGTTCAGGAGCGACTTGACAGCCCTCGTAGATCAGCTCCAGACGTGGTGCGCGCGTATCGGACTGTGCTCGTTTCAGGTCGCGGGCGACGATCTCAAGACACCCGTGAACCGGCTGGTCAGCGAGTATGCGCAGGTCATGCGCTCGCTCGCATCGAAGCGCGGGCTGGGCTACCTGCCACTCCGCGAACGCATGATGGCCGAGCTCGATGCCTGTGCAGGCGGCTCGGCCTGGAACGAGAACATGATGTTGGTCATTAGCTCAATCCTTGAGCGACACCTCATTCGTCGTTCGGTCGACGAGCAGGTGCGCCAGCGCGGCTTCCGGTTCAAACCGGACGGGCTGCACCTCAACACCCGTGGGTCCAAACGACTTACCGAGGTAATCGTCGAGTGCCTCGACGCTGTTGCTTGAGGTGCCTGAGAAAACATCTAAAGGCCGCTGGCTCACGCTTGCAGCCCTGCTGATCGTGCTTATGGTCGCAGGGATCCAGCTCGCGAATCCACACAGCTACCTATCAGAGGCCGCAGCGCGAATTGGCGAAATGGGATCAGGCCCTGATGCCGCTCTCACCGACATCTATTCGATCGACCAGGTGAAGGCGGCCTTCAATGGCGGTGCCGGCCACCCACGCTTGATTCTCCTGCTGTCGCCGACTTGACCCACGTGCGCAGCCGGCGCCCGTTGGGTGCGAAGCGACCTCCTTGAGAAATACCCGAGATCAGATGTCCACGTCTATGTGGTCTGGTTCAACATGCTGCCCGCCGACAGTCGAAACCTGGTCGACAGAAGGATCTTGAACGATCGCCGGGTGACCAACTTCTACGACCCGAACCGCCTGGTTGGCGCTTGGTTTGCCGATCACATCAACGGCGGCGGGATCGTTTGGGATGCTTACTTCCTCTACCCAGCGGCGGCGATGTGAGCCGACCAACCGCAACCGTTGCTCAGTTCGGGCGGCCCCGTGATCGAAGCGAATTCTTTTCTCGCGGCGGCCTTCGCCAGGTTGAACTCAGCTATGACAGCTGCCTAGACGCGTTGACCTCGGAACCGCGCACATCAGGGCGACTGGACCAACCGCACACAGCCTCACGGTCCTGACCCGTGCGTTGTCAGGCTGAAGCCGGGTTGGCCGACGCTGCCGCGAGAGTTGAAACGAGTTTGCTCCTGCTAATGAGCACTTATCGATAGCAATTCTGTGCAGCGACGGTTCAGATTGCGACACCCCTTAGGCTCACAGCTGAACGAGTGCCTTGCGCTTAGGTCGCCGCGTCGGGGTCCGCCTTGCACGCAGTTGCTGTCCGCGTCGAACTTGCCGAGTTGACGGGGCGATGGCTACGCCAACCCCGGGCTGGAGGCCGATCCAAAGGAATCGAATTGCATCGTTTGGAGATCGAAGAGCCGCATCGACTCTAGATGCGAGCCCGCGCATCATAGCCAGGCGTTCCTTGAATTCAGGGGTAGTTGCGTGATCCCGGCACAGCCGAGTCGACACCAGTAGACCACTCACAAGGCCCCGATCGGCAAGCAGACCCACATCAAACCCATGAGCTTGGAGGCGAGAACACAGACACCCCACCATCAACAGCGCAGCTTCCGACCCGAGCGTTTGGTTACGAATCGGCGCACTTAGGGGGATGTCGATCTCAAGAACTACAACGAACTCGTGACCATTGACATACGCAAACAAGCGCTTTGCCCCACTCCATGTCGAGGCAGCCTCGAAGTACATGTCTCCGTTGCGTTCCATCCGTTGGAACGCTCGCGGAAATGCCACACCCAGAATGTCTCCGAGTTGCTTATCCGCTGCCTTTGCGCTCACTGGCTTGCTTGCACCCGTAGTGGACGCGCCCGTAGCGGACGTGCCCTGAGTGCAGACGCCCGCAAGGCCAGGACAGCGGACCGCTCGAGACCGATCGAGAAGTTGGTATCACTGGTTCCGGTCCCACTTCCTGTTCGCTTTCCGTCCCCCGGAAGCCCGTAGATGCGCATGTGGTGCGGTGGGTTTGGCCCTGTAGTCGGTGGATTTCGGTCTATAGCCGACTGGAGAAAGGCGGGTACAACTCTCTGGAAGTAGATGGACAAGAAGAGAAAACCAGGGGTCGTGGGATCGGCAATCAGCTTATTGAGAGCGTCATTGACTCCGCTCGCGCACACATCTGGGTTTATATCTGGTGTGTACGTTGAGGCCAAGGGAGTTGCGACAAGACTGCCGCGCTGCAACAAAAATTGCACATATACGGTGATTGTCCCTTCGTGGGCATAACAACCGCCGGGCGTGTTGAGGTGGAAGTCGATATGCATCTCAGTGAGCACCTGATCGGGGGCATCTGGCGGCAGACTAAGGAAGCTTGGCACTGATTCACGAATTAGAGGTGTCGACCGTATGGGTCCGCGCACGGAGCCGCCGTTCTTGCTCAATAGGCCCGACACTAGATCGAAGGCTGTAACACTTGGTGACTGGCTAGGAATCACGGTCGGTAGGTTTGTCACGGCGAAACCGTTGTACATGGCGGCAAGATCCAACACGTCCTCATTGTCAGGTCGGGCAATTGCGAGTACAGCTCGAGTGCCAGACCCGAAAAAGATGAGAGGGGGATTGCAAGCTAGGTCATCAATCTCGACGCGTGCAAAACCCTCGGAGTCAAGAGGGACATGAGTTTCCCGGAAGGGACCCCCGTAGTTGGGAACTGTCGTATCGAATGTGTATACAGACAAGATCGGCATCTACCATCCTCCAACGATCAGTTCCGCTCGGATCCAATGGCTCAGTTGATGTCCTACGCTCGAGGCCAATTCGCAATGGAGATCATCAGGGGGATTGGGAACCTTGCCATCCGTGGGAGTACTGAATCTTTAGGGCGGTCCAGGAGCTTCGGACGGTAGCCTTAAAAGTCTGGGCTAAGATGCCCGAGCGGATGCCGCCTCAAAGGATCTGGCCAGCCATTTTGGTGCCCGCGCGCACCCGCACCTGAGTTAGGTTGCCTAGGAGAACTCGCCTTATCGCTAGCAACCAGCTTCGGAATGGGATCGGAGTGCCATTTAGATTCAGGACGTGATCGCAGCCTGAGATGGAAGCTCGACTGGGCATGGGACGCCTACCGTTCCAAGTGACGTTGAAACTCCCCGCGTGAGGCCTTCCAGCCCAGATCTCGGTTCGCTGAAACCGGCGCTGGTTGACAAGCTTCGATAGTTGCTACGCAGGAGCGAAAGATGCGACTGCGACATGTCTGTCGGCCGTCACGCCCCAGTCCCCTAGCTTGCCAAGTTGGTCAGGCGCAACGTCAGCGAAGCAACTAACTCGGGCGACGAGCCATGCCCACGGATGATTTGGGTCCATGATTGCGTTGTCGGCATGCGGTACCCAAGGCATCTGCAACTTCAGCACCGTCCGGCAGTCTGGGCTATAGCAATCGGGAAGGTCGAAGAAGCCCTGTCCGACAAGCGACACCGGGCTCCAAGTCATGAACCCTTGGTCGGCGACAGGCGAAATTGCATAGGTCGCATAGACGTTCAGGGTCGCTCCGATTGCAGAGAGCAGGCCCAGATTCCACACTCTCACAAAGACGGTATAAGGCTGCCCGTCGGCGACACTGGATGCCGGGGTCGCTCCGCTGAGCGTTTGAACTTGACCAGGAGTCCCGGGGACTGCCATCACGTCAGGGCTAAATTCCCAAGATGGACTGTTCTGCGGGAATGGCCGGATGCCATGATCGCCAGGAAAGCTTCGAATAAGCAGGTATGGAAGCAGTAGGTCTTGACGGTACCGGAGCTGACCACGTATCGACGACAAAGCCGCATCTAGGGCACTCCGGCGGGTGGCGTCACTGTTGTAGATCGGGGCAGTCGGCGCTGCGTCATGATGTGGTGGTACGGGATCGCCGCCGCGCTGGACCGCATCCTGCTCTGGCGTGAGCTGTGGATGATTGAACTGCTCGGACCCTGCGTCTTGGCCCGCGCTACTCGTCATGACTGAGTCCTCGAACCCCTGGTTGGAGGCAGGCGGGAGGTATCTGGGGGCATCGAAGCGGGTGCCTTGACGGGAACGGTTGGCGTGCTAACAGGCCTGCGCGAAGGACCAGGTCCGGGCCGTCCGCGAATTGGACCGTGCGTCGGGGGAGGCGTCCCGCCGATCGTCCGGCCTCCGGCCGGCGTAACATCGACCGGCGCGACAGGCAAACATCCGGGGTCATATCCAGCCGCATCTAAATAGTGAATGTCTAGCGGCTTGCTGGGATCGTACGCATTTACCGGATTGCCTTGCTCGTCAAGTTGGCAATACCCCTGCGGCGGCGTGCAAGGTACGATGAGGCCGAAGCGATCTGCTGGTTCGCCTAGGACGCTTCCGGCGAAGGTGGGGTTGTATGTCTCATATCGCCATCCCGCATCGACAGACTGTCCCGACCCTGTCGAGCGTTTGGCAAGACTCGCAACCCGTCGATTCCAATCCCAACAAAGATATGCATAGCCTCGATCCGAGTCGAGGTTGAAATCTGGCAGCACAGGCGTGTCTGGATCGCTGGCTGTGGTGAGCTGACCGACCACGTAAAGGCCGTAGTCGACAGGATTGCCGAGATGCTCGCCGACTTTCAAATGTGCGTCGCTCTGGCTCTCGGTCTCAGCCGGGCTTGATGCACGCTCGAAGTCAGCCCGTGCTGCTGCATTTCCAGGGCTTGGTTGCAACAGATCCAGAGCAGTATCACCCCGGAGCCACGGCCCAGGATGCGTCGGCAGGCGCTCGCCACCGACCGGGACGCCGGCTTGGTTGGTCACGGGGTAAGCCCATGGTTTTAGGAACTCGCTCGGTTGATTGGGCCTTCCGCAAAACAGGCTGCTGTTGCCGAGGATCCCGCGAAGGGTTTTAGTTATCAATGTCGGATCGTCGCTCACAACATCGCGGGGAAATTCGACGTCAGTGCCGTAAGGGTCCCCTGGGTTGGCTCGGCCGGACGGCTCATCAAACGGCAGCGGTGCCTGGCCGGTGCCATCAGGCGAGTCGAGCGCAGCCTTCAGATCCACGAGCGCATAGTCAGTCGTGACTCCAAGTTCAATGAGCCCGCGCGCGACCTCCTCGTGCTTGGGCATCAAGAAGCCAGCCATCACCAACGGTCGACGCGAGGCAAGGTATGCGCTGTAGGCCGGAACGACGACGAATTCGTACAGGGATTCTCTTGCTGGGTAGGTAGCCAAATCGGCGACCGTTCCTGGCAGCACGGTCGCCAACCACACCCCAAGTTCGGCGAGGTAAATTGGCCATGCTAGGAGCGCCAGCAGAATGTCGGCCAGGCTCAAATTGTGCTCGTCGCCGCCTCGGGCCGGATCGTCAACCACATTGCTGAACCCGGGCCACGGCGGCGGCCGCTTATCACCTACGAGGGGCGGCCGGGTTGGTCTGGGCGGGCTGTATCCACTCGTGGTTGTGAATTTGAGGTAGTGATATAGCGTCCAAAAGGTATTTTTGATTACCTCAGCGCTAGGCACACCTGTATCCCCATCCCGGTACGTTGGGTCGACATCGAACAGTACCTTTGGTCCGCCGACACCGGCGCGAGCGTTGCCACCTCTCCATACCTGATGCATGCTGTCGATTAGCAGGCGAGCCAGATCATCTGGCAAGTCATTGGTATCCAGATCGAAAAACGCGTCGCGGACGGCTCGGTCGGTTGGGTTGTCACCGAGGGGATATGAAGGGAAGCCCGAGAAGTAGTCGTATGCGGGCGCGTCATCCCTGTTGATGTAAGGATCCAACAATCCCTTCCGAAAAGCGATTCGGAAGTGCATGGCCGAGGTGTCAAACTCGCCGTAAGGCTCGACTCCTCCGTGCTGAGCGTCGTAGGCGCGCGCGTCCATGTGATTTTCGATCAGGTGGTGACGCTGCCAGTGGGTGCGGTACGGCCCACCGCACTTTGAGTTGACGAAGGAGTGACCAGTAACGTCGGTGGCACAATGGCTCATCCAACCGAGCGCGTATGCCTTCAAGCCATCATTGGGCGAACTAGCGGCATTGGTCCACAGGCGCTGGGCGAATTCGTAGGTCTTGCGGTAGTGGAACATATCGGACCAGAAGAACGCGTTGTCGGCGAAGCCTTGCGGTACGCCGCTCGTAAAAAATCCGAACCAATCCCACATCTGGCTCAGTACGTCGAGGACCGCATTCTGAATCGCCTGGCCGAGAGAGTTATAGACGCCTTGCAGTTCGTTGAGCATCTGCCCACTGAGCTGGTTCGCGATATCGCCGCCCGCGTCTTCGACCGGCTGCGCGTACTTCTTCCATGCTTCGAGAAACTGGCTGTCGAACGGCTCGTACACATCTCTTACCCACTGCACGACGGTCAGAAGGACGGCACCATACGCGCCGTGAAAATCGGGGAGGAGGAAGAAGAGATCTGGCCCGATAGCGCCAAGGGCGAAGTAGTTTCGCCAAGTGTGGCACGTATCGCCCAACTCCTTGGCCCAGTCTTGTGGAGTCTTTCCGAGGTTCTTGAGCTCCTGCGGTACGGGAAACTCTGGGCCGATCTGCCCAGCTTGCAGCGCGTCAGCCATTTTCTTTGCCGCTTCCATGTGAATGTACCAACCAGGCAATCTAGGGATCCCCTGGGTTGATATTCATGATCTGCCGGCAGGTTTCCCACATTTGCGTATACGACTCAGCCGACGCATAGAGCGGAGCCAGCTGCGCGTCACTCAAGCCGATTACCCGGAGGTCTGCGAGGTAGTCAGCAAGCAGACCGTAGTGCGCCATGCCATCCGTGTTGAAATCATAGGTACGGCCTCCCGCCGAATACCTCGGGAGCGCATCTCCTCCTGCTCCCGGGTCATTCTGATAGAGCTGCCTCGCGCCGGCTGGCTGTCTGAGTTGGTTCTTCGCGAATCCCGGGCGAGGCCCGATCCTGGGGCCGAAGCGAGGCCCGCAACCAGGGGTGAGCGTGAAGTCAGTTGCCAGTCCAACCCTGGGCTGTGCCTGCCCGGCATCGCTCAGCATCCTCACGGCCTCCAGGTAGCCGACCGCAATCGCAATGCTCGAACCTGCTGGGACGTCAGCCTGATTGAACGGGAATTGGAATGAGTTCGGGGTGGGCTTGAGTTTCGCGGTGCCGCCGCCAGCTGTTCCTGGCGACACCATTCCTCCGAGTTTCGCCAACTGAATGACGATGTCGTCGCTCAGGCCCCGCTCGCTGGCTACCCCAATGCGGATCGGCGCCCCTCCCGTGCATGGATTCGGTGCCCATCCGTACTCCTCCCAATCGCGGAAAGCCAGGTGTCTGATTGACGTGTGGGAGGACATGAAGGGGTAAGACTTACCCACAAACACATTCATGGCTGCGAGCGCTGTCTTCTCGCTCATGTGGTCGATGTCGATCATCATGCCGCGGCTCATCATCTCGTTCAGCAGCGCCTCGCCAGCCGGTTGCAAACCGCGCGAATTGACGTGACCCTTTTCGGGATCCGAGCGGTCATAACCAGGCTTCGGTGGAGGAACCACTAGTGGCATTACCCCGCCTTGGAACTGCTGCTGCTCAAAGGAATACTTGAAATCCACGTCGGCGCTGAGCTCGACTTGGGCGAAATGACCCGTCGCGAATTGATCGCTCGTGTTCATGAGATCGTCATAAACCGCAAAGCCGCCGAAGCTGTTGTCAGCGAAATGCAGTGGAGTCACCTGCCGAATCCCATTGCTGTAAAGCTGTTCAACGAGCCACGGCACCCAGGAAGCGGCCGCTCCCGTTGACGGGTGATTGACATCGCAGAGGGCCTCTAGCTGATCGACTTCCACGCCGAGTACAACTGCAAGACGATCTTCACCGACAATGCGCCTGATGTCACCGGGGGTTAGAGCGACCTCCATCCAGGGGTATTTGGTGACCATGACCTTGATCGCGTTGATCTGGTCCGTGATGGCTTTCGCGTCGTCCTGATCGTTGGCCATGAACTGCGATAGGAGTCTGTTATTGACGGCAAGGGCGGACATGAGTCGAAGATTGCCGAGTTTGTAAGCGCGGTAAATAAAGCGAACGTGGTACTGGTTGTGCAGGCCATCGCCGAAGTCCGGCCAGTTCTTGAAGTCAGGAAGGCCATTTGTACCGTGCTGAACCGAGCCCTGACGATCAACGCCCAAAAAGACGCGCTTCGTGAAATCCGTCGGCCCGATCACCGGAATGAAGACATCAGTCCCGAGGATCCTCATGTGGCCACCATGAGTCTGGCCGTCGCAGGCGCTGAGGCTGCTCAAGTCTTCGGTGTTGGGGTTACCCCACTCAGTTGGATCACCCCAGACGAAGTTGTGGCCGAAGCCGAGGTTTGAGAGGGGATGCGTGTGGGTGTCGGCGACACCTGACAGCGGGGCCATCAGGAGTCCGAAGAGGTCGTTCGGTGCGTAAGCGAACGTCGAATCGGATCAATGTCGCACACGGACACCGAGCGCAGGATTCTACTCATCTTGGCCTCGGTGCACAGCCAATCTCCTGTGTTATCCAGGACGCCAATGACCTCATGAAGGACCGTACGCCTTGATTCCCGTTCCGTCAAGTGAGTACTTGACAAGGTTTGGAAAGACCCTTTACGACGTTCCGATTCCGTTTCTTATCGATAGCATTCGATACGCTAATCTTCACTGTCGAACTACTCCGGACCAGGCACAATCGCGTTATCTGTCTGCTGCTCGAGACCCTTTGATGACGACGTAATCTGGACTGAGCTTTCGACATGTGTGTCGACTGTAGTGTGGTCCGCTTGTTCGAAGGCCCGTCCAAGTAGCAGTCGCGTGCTCAGATAGCCGATTAGAAAGCCAGCGACCGAGAAGTAGCCGAGCAGGCCGAGCGCAAAGACTTGACTGCTCGATTGATTGCCTAGGGCGGGTGCCAGGAACGCAGCGAGTCGCACTAGCTGGCCTGGAATTTGCAGGATTTGCGTTAGACCGACACCGACGAGAATTTTCGTAAGCCAGTCTGAAATCTGCTCTAGGTTGGTGTTACCGGCGTAGCCTACGGTTCCTGGATCACTAGCCGCCCGTGCCTCCTGCAGTTGGCGCGGCACCCCGAACAGAAAGCCAATCAGACCACCTCCTAGCAGGGCCGCCAGACCGAGCAGCAATGCGAGGCTGAATACAACGGATCCGACGTTGCCAGCAAGCGCCCAAGCGTAGATCGCAATTGGGATCGTCCCTACCACAATCACTATCGCAACTGCGAACGCTGCGTGGATAGGCGACCAAAGAACCCCCAATCCAAACAGCGCTTGGAGCATCGATCCCCAAGTTCGCCTTTCGACCGCTCGGCCGCTCATCGGCCGAAGGCAATGGGCGCTACTTTTAGCGCGACACGTGCGAGGCCTGGAGGAAGATTCGAATTCATCAATCGCTCATGGAGTCACTACCCATCGACCTTTGGCTGCGGCGTGCCACGCTTAGAGACAAGGACCGCGACAAAACGCCAGAACCAGCCCGCTTGGCCCAAATCGTCACGTGGGGACACCGCCAGTCGGTGGGCGCGAGCGAGGTGGAAACGGCGAAAATAATCAGGCCCACCGACACTGCATACGCGGAGCCAATCAGAAAGCTGGGCATTGCCGCTGAACAAAAGCTAGCCCAACACGCGTCACCACGCCGTCACCGTCGGTAGCTGGACGACGTACGTCGATGCAGACAGAACGGACGTGGTCTAAGTGGGCGAGGGGTTCGGTTGCCCTCACAACATCTAGCCTCGGCTGAGCCAAACAGCACAGACTCCTCTCCGGGCCACGTGCTGGAGATCGGGCAACGGGTTAGCTTATGAGGAACTGGCCAGAGCGGCGAATCCGCGGCCCTAGGGCTCACCAAGATCTGGGATCTCAGGCGGGAGCTCATCTGGTGGAAGCACGTGAAGGAACTCGGTCGCCTCTGGTTCATGCAGTTCGACGATCTTGGTGGCTATGAGCTTGTTGAGCTCGGGCACATTGGTGGAGTAGTCCCACCCCCCCCTGAACTTCGTCTCGCGAAGAGTGCGGGCAATGTCCAGATGCCTTCGGAGCATCACGGTGATCTTTTCAGCCAATACGTCTCGGCTGAACCCAGATTCATCCCAGATTCGTAGCGCCTCCTTTCGCTCGAGGAACGTGAAGACTCCGCCTTTTTGGGCCGTTATCCCGTCGGCGTTGAATTCGCCAGTTTTGGGATGTCTGATCCAGAATTCAACGTCCATGGTGAACGTCTCGCCTTTGTGACTGGCAGCGCGCGCCTGGGCCAGGAACGCGGGTGTTTCGGGTAGCTCCTTCAACCTCACTTTCGCGCCTGGAATCATCTCTTCGATGGCGACTCGAAGCTCATAGCGCGCTAGGACCTGGTCAGGCAACAGGCGATAAGGCTCTTCGACGCGCTCGAAATACGGGTCGCGCTGCTCGGCCCCGATCATATTTCGTTCGTCGAGGGCCTCGATGGCAATGCGATCGTTGTCCCGCTGGATCAGTTCAGCCAGTTGTGCATCCGTGAGCTCCTCATAGACGTCGACAAGTTGTCGTGCCACAGTCACGCGCTTGCGGTACGCATCTTCTCGCAGCCCTTTCAGACCTTCCCTTGTGTAATACTCGATGTCAGTTGGCTCCGGATTCCTCTTTTCCGCCTCTGACAGCTTCGTGAGCAAGGCCTGGGTATTGATCTTCTTCAATCGAGATATATCGGCGTCGAGGTTTCGCTTTGAGAGCTCCGCCAACGTTTGGTCGAGTCGGTTGAACAAGTCAGCAAACACAGCTCGATCCGCTGCCAGCTGCTCGGCAGTCGTCGGAGCGCGAAGCCGGTCTCCTAGGTTGATGTACTTGGTCCTAAGCTCGTCCCGAATTTCGAATACCTTAAGGAGCCGCGTGCGCATCAGACCGATTACGTTGCGGCCAGCGCCCTCGAGCTCTGCCGCAACGAGCTCTTCGACCAAGCTGGTTGCCTCGTCGACCGTCTTGCCGCCACGCTCGACGAGCATGTTTCGCAACCGTTTGGCGTCGCCGGTCTTTTCGAGTAGTGGTGAGATGTCGATCCCCTTCTCGAGAACGCCAAGGTCTACGAACTTGGGCATTTCAAGGAGCTCCCACGGAGGGCGAGGCGGCATTCTCTTGCTGGATGAGCGCAGCCATTCCTTCGGCCAAGCCACCGACAGGGCCCACCTCCCCGTAGCGCTGAACGACAGCGTCGATGATCGGGGCCAACGCTGCCTCGATGACCTTCGAGTAGAAGAACGCTTCGACGCCTCCTTCGAATAAGGCCAAGGCCAGACCCCGCTCACACGAGGCTAGCAACTCGGATACGGTCTCTTGTGCAGTTTCAATCACTGCTTCACGACCGGCCGTAGTCACTGCTTCAAAAACCGACAATCCCTCTTTCGCGACTAGGCCAAAGGCTCGATTTAGCAATCCAGCGAACTCAAAGCCCACCGGGATGAACGCCAACACGAAGCCGATCTTGGCGGCGAACAGTGAGGCCTCTACGTTGGCATAGCTTAGAACCAACTCCGGATTGATGAGAGCTTGGTATACGTCCTCTTTTTGCTTGGCCTCGGCGTACTGGTGCCCTGCGAGCCCAAAACCGAGAATCGCAGCGGCCGGCGCGCAGAAGATGGCTAGCACCACGAGGCCGGAAAATTCCAACACCGCCTCGAGCGCGCGCCCACCCTCAGTCATGTTGATGAGGCTGTCGCGTCCGATGCGATACCACGGATCGCCCTCGAATGCGTCCGCGATCGCCTCGTCCGCCTGTTTCTGAAGTCCTTGGAGCCGCGATCTGCCGACCGTCAGGTTGAATGCGAATAGCGAATCGGCTTTCGCCTTCACCCTGATTTCGTCGTTCTTAGCGTGCATACGGTCAAGGAGGCGCGCGACGGCGCCGTCGATATCCTTTTGCTTCTCACCCATGTCCTCGATGAAATCGGGAAGCTCTTCGACCTGCTTGATCATCGGCTCGATTGATTCGGCAAGGCCTCGACGCAGCTGTATGGCAATTCCAAGGGACTCTTCGTCCCAGAGGCGTCCAAGACGATCTCGAACTACCAGATCACCTCCGACTATTGTCACTTGCGGCTCTCCCTCGATCAGCAAAGAGTTCGTGGGCGCCGATGCCAACACTTCGGTGAAGTCCTTTGTGCTGGTCTCCCAGGAACCGGGTTGTACGCCGGACTCCGTCGAAGCGCCTGCACTCCACGGCAATTCACGCGCCGTATCGGGGGATCGAAGAGCGTCCAGCAACTGTTCTAGCTCAAGGATCGACATCAGTTGTGGCAACACCGCGATGCGGAACCGCTCGACGTATGAACTATTCTGCCGGGCCTCGATAGCGAGGCGGCTCGCAGTCAAGAGCTGCATAAAGATCACCTGACAGCTCATTGCAAAAATGAGGCCGATCGAATGCTCGAAGCGTTTGTTCAAGTTGCTTAAGTAGGCGAGGCCCCAATCGCCTCCGAGGAACTCCGTGTAATGGATGACGTTGGAATGCAGCCGGCTAATCTTAGGCACAAGACGGGCCAGCCGCTTGAGTTCCTGGATCTGAGGCGTTTTTACATAGTTGAGATCGAGGGTGCCGAGGTTACCCTCCCCACCCGGGGTGGCTTTGGTCTCGCCCGGTAGGTCTATGGACCAGCCTGCGACAGCCAGGGCGCGGAGTCCGATCGTGCGGGCCGCGACCAGCACAAACTGCGCCGCGTAATTGCATGAATCTATGCCCAGTTCCGTGGCGATCCAATCGATCTCATGGAGCAGATCCATGCCCCACGAACCCATATTTAGGACAGACGGTTCGCCACAAAAGGGATCACAGCTGTAAACGATGTCGCCTGTGGCAGGATTGGTCTCAGGGTCGACCGGGCTGTCGCATTGAACTGATATCAACTGCGAAGGCTGCCCGCCGGGACCCTGGATTTCAGCCGCGACTTCAACGGCGGGCCGGGCGCGGCTCGCGACTGCGTTCAGGACGATGAGGTCAGCCTTGAGGTCGGTTGGTGGCAGCTCTTGCAGGCCGACGATAAATGAGTCCACTCCCACCTTCATGATCCCAAAAGCAACCTTGTCCGAATGGTCCTTGAGATATATGTCAGCCATGGCTCCTGCTGCTACCCTGACCGCGCGACCGAAGTCGTCGAATTCACGCCGATGAGGGCCGAGGATTATGCGCGCCGTGGGTTCGAAGAATCGCGCAATTTTGTTCTGGACGTCCGTATTTCGAGCGCAGTAATAGTGAATCTCGTAGTCAGCGCCGGCCGGAAGCATGATCGCAGTTCGCACTGGCTTGTTATCCGGCCCGATTCCGTAGTGGTACGCAACCCCAAAAGTGCCCTGAAGGATCACATCACCGGCTGGGAATCGCACGATGGTTACACCGACCTCACCGTGGATTCGGTACAGAAAGCCCTGATAGCCACTGAAGGACCGCTGGATGTCGCCGCTATCAAGGGCCCTCACATATTCTCGTAGCGCTTGATCGTGGGAATCGACGTCTAGCCAGTCACCTGTCGTTTGCGGTACTGGCGGTGGTGGCCCAAGTGCGATCGAACGCGCAGTTCGCTGGACAAGCCCCGACAAAGGTCGCGCCGCCGGCAGGCGAACTGCGGCCACTCGCGCAATGGTGGCATCAATTCGATCCAAAAGTCGGTTCGCTTGGTCCGGGTCAACTCCCGGAGTGACGAGATCGGCGGCAGCGAGCACCAGTGTCGGACTCTCGTTTTCGACGGCCATACGGTCGGTAAGGTTTATGAAGACTTTCGATAGGGCCGACTCCAGGCCACCCACCAACTGGGCGCTATCGAGCTCATTAACTGATGAGCAGCGGATAGCGATCGGCACCCTTATCGTGCGAGCTCGTGGCGGCACGTCACATCCAGGGCTGGTCAGTTACCGAGGAGGATCTTTGTTGGACGCTGCAGTGTGCTGACAACCAAACCCGTTGCTGAGTTGACGTATGCGACGTAAGCACCCGACACGGCCTGGTAGAAGGGGCGAAAGATGTTCGATCCTGCGATATCCGAGTGAACTAGCAGTGGAGTCAAAACAACGGTGCTGCCAGGTACCATCACCCGCCCCAACTGTGGATCGGGCAGCGGAAATCCTTGCGCAATTAAGGTTTGCCGAGCGTCATCCAGAGAGATGGAGAAAAGTGCCGCGGGTTGGTCGCTGGCGAACGCAGTCATCAACTCTCCCGATACCCCGTCGATCGCGATAGCCCCTAGGACTGGGGTTTTCGCAGGATCGCCGTTAGGATCTGCACCGTGGGCGACGAGCGGAACTAAGTAGTAGTAGCTCGGGCCTAGGTCTGCCCGATGCACAAGAAGCGGCTTCCCCGGCGTGCCGTTGGTTATAGCCGCCGAGTACAGGGGATAACGATCCAGAAGGTTGGCACGTGCCCCGGCAATGGCCTTCTGGCCAGCTTGCCCTGGATCGATCAACGTCGCTGCAGACAACGCAGGAGGGTGCTGGGGGCCCACCCGCCCGCGAGGCAACCGGGGGGCTGGATTGCCAAGCTGGTCATCCCTGACGAAAACGTACTTGCCGCCCCAGTTTGGACTTGCGGAAGTGACAGGCGTCCAGACCGAGTTCCAATAAGTCAAAGTGTCGTAGTAATGGTGTGCGCTGGTGGGTATAGGATCCTCGATCCAAAACCCATAGAGAGTTGTTGCATCGGCGACGTAACCGCTAACGGCGACCCAGTCATACCCTCCACCTCGCAAAGTGCATACGATCATGTTGTAGTCATCCATGGCTTGCCTGAGCTGCGCATCGGCTACCGCCTGATCGGTAAAGGCGTGGGTGCGGTAGCAATATGTGGACGATGCAGGTGTATTGATCGAGTCGTTTTGATCGTACTTGTTAAGCATCCACGCGATGGCGTCGGGATCCAGGGTCCATAAACCTGACGGCTCCGTCTTGTTGTTGTGTGTCTGGGTATCAGCGAGGAGTGCGTCAGTGGGCGGTGGCGGATTGAACGAGTGTGGCTGCTGCACCGTCAGGCACGCCAGCGTCATATCCACGCTGCACAGTCCCCCCCAGTTCACGGTGCCGAGCGGTTCGTAGTACGGGGTGGTCGTCATTGGATTTGGATTCAGCGGCGCCACGGACTCATCTCCTTGCCCACTGGGGCACTTGCAGTCATGCCGGTTGATAGGTGATAGAGAACCCGCGCAACACTGCGGTCTGGCCGATCGGCGGCTTGACGTGAGCCACCAGGTAATAGAGGTTGACATCGCCCGAGAAGACGACGGGGGTCGGTATTGTCAGCGACGTAAAGCCCGTGACGGTTGCGAGCGATGGCGCTATTGATCCGTCACTATGCCTCTCTTGGTAAAGATCCGTAGTCATGGTGGTGCCCGAGGGTCCAGACCCGAGCACGGAGAGGGTGGTCAGTTTGACGCCGTTGGGGAGGCTAAGTGGAACAGTTCCCCACGCGTCTGTTAAGGACGACGTCGCGGTGAACGTGGTAAAAGTGCCAAGATTCGGGCCGCTTGTAACGCCGAAGGACACTGCGCCCCATGGTTGGGAACCGGCGTAGGAATAGAGGATGGGTGGCAGTGCGATGGTGACAGGCGCTTGCACCTGCACGCCAAGCGCATTGAGCGTCGACCCGATAGTGTCGAATTCAGCCTCGATGGCGTGGAAGTGCACATTGAAGCCGTCCGGCCCTCCCGCTTTTACGCGGTCGTAGTTGTCGATCCAATCGCTGTGCTTGAAATTGCGGGTGTAGGTGGCCATGCTCGTTTCACTCCTTACGCACTACCGGTGGGTAGCTGAGGTAATCGCGGGGTGCGGAAAATCGGGAACGTGTAGCCAGGCAGCAGATCGGTTAAGCCTTCGCCAAGCTCGGGGACGTACTGCCGCAGGCGGCCCGTTCTGACCTCTACGCCGATCGGGTGGAACGAGTTGAGTACGTTCATGATGATGTCGTACTGGTTCTTCTCGATACGGGTCGTCGAAACCTCAAGCGTGGGCTTCAAACGCAACTCGAAGCTGTAGGGATCGAGCTTGTCGGTCATGGCCATGATCGCGCGCATTGAGATCCACCCTGGTTGCCGCCCCTCAGTTGGGATCGAGACGTGCGGTCGGGTCATCGAAGTCAGGTTCGCCCGTCCCGGTCCTAAGCTGTCGATCGCCCATTGCAAGCGCTCACCTGCGCCCGTGCCGATTGGGACAACCGCAGCGACCTCCGGCGGCTCCCCAACCCCCAGGGCCGCAGGATCGGCGATCGCAATGTTGCACGCATCCTGCGACACGATTGCGAGGGCTGGGTTGTAGAAAGGCGGCGATCCCACCGTACCGCCTGGTGTCGCCATCACGAACGAGGGATCGGCGCCAATTGATACGTACTGACTCAACAAAAGCGGCGCGGCTGTAACGTCAATGATATGCACCCGGCCGGCACCTGCTGTCGATATCGCCGGCCCGACTGCGACGTAAACATATTTTTGAGAGGCGTCGCCGCTCAGCGCCAGTGATAGCGGTCTGACTGAGGGCGGCAGCGTCACGACGACCGGGGCAGGTATTGAGAGTGCGTTAGAAATGTCGAAGACTTGAACCATGGCGGGAATGGCGTCACGGCACCCAATGAACAACCGGTTAGTCCTAACCAACGCCGACACAGGCGCCAGACCCGTGGCGACGGAAGTGACGTGGGCGAGGCTTGTGGCGTTTAGGACGTCGAACGCTCCTGCACCTGGGCCGCCAGTCGGCGCATGCGTTACGAAGAGCTGGCCACCCGATACAACGAGTGCGAGCGGCTGTCGACCGGTAGGGACGTTCCAGACGGCGCTGGACGAAGTGCTGCCAATTGGGTAGCGCTTGACCGTTGAGTTTCCGCCTACAGAACCACTACATGCCACGAAGATCGCAGTCCCATCGGTCACGACGCAGACAGGCGACGGATCTGTGGTGACTGTACTGGCCACGGACAGAGGACCTGTCGTACTGGGGTCGAGGATGCTGATCGTGTTCGACAACTGGTTCGCTACGAACACGGAACTGGCTGTCGCGCAGACCGATGTGGGCCCGATACCCACCCAGGCAGAACGATTGACCGTGAAAGTTGGGAAGGTGTTCTGAGCACCCATGACCGTGAGCTCGGTGACGCGATGGCTCCCGGTCTCCGCGACGTACGCCTTGCCCCCATCAGGAAGAAAGCAGCCATTCGAAGGTCGCGCTTGGGGTTCGACCGTGAGTTCGATAGAGTGCACGGCGTCGTCGACCACGATCGGCCTGGCGAGAGCGCTCACGGCCAGCAATTCCGCTGGAGCGACCGAGACGTAAACCGCTTCGCTTCCAGCCGACCCTTGGACCGCCACGAAGTCGAAGCCGACCGAGAACGCCCGGGCGGCAAGGGCTGAAGGCGACAATAAGGAATGGCTCAGGAGAAGTGCGCGCCCCTGCTGCTGGCCGATTCCCGCCGTGGCTCCCGGATCGAAAGCTCCCAGCACCTTCAGCCCCCCCGTCGCACGCGGCACCTTCAAGAGCAGCCGCGTAAGTAGCTCAGACGTGGCGCGTTGCATGCGTCGATGCAAAGGGTCGGAGCCGTAGTCAATCAGTACCGCCGAAGAGGTGAGATCCTCGTCCCTGGTCACCAGGTAGGTCTCGTCGAAGAAAGTGGAAGCGGGGCTGGCGATCGCCTCTGGCTGGTCCCGCGCGCCGTCCCGGCTGATTGAGTGACCCGTTACCAGAGCGGAGTCGTCGATGCCGATGCGAATAACACGACTGCCCCTGCCCGTGCCCACGGCGCCATCAGGCTCTGTGCGGGTAACCTCAACCTGGAGCGCGATATCGCCTGCCGCATCGGCGTGGAGCGTTTGACCCCCCTTTAGGTTCGGGTCTCCAGCCGCGTTATGGGGATCGTCCCCTTCGAAATGAGCCGCCCCAGGACCGCAGCATGTGAGCGACCAGCGGACCTCGCAGTCGCGAGGGGGTTCGGGCGATAGGCTCAGTGCGAGGGAGTCGCCTTCGCCGACGTCGGTCAATACCGGAGCTGCGCTGGGTACTGCGCCTATGCGAAAGACTTCGCGTCGCGCCTGCGCGACATAGGTCCCCCCAGATGCTTCACGTCGCACATAGTCGAACCCGGCAATATGCGCCGAAGCCGAGAGGGCGCCCGGTTCCACGGTTCCGTGCTGCAGCAAGAGGGCACGACCCTCGGCGTATAGGCCGGTCCCACCCGTTTCGTATCCCGCCAGGATGTTGAGGGGCGCTCCGACTTTGGAGACGAGCGCTGCCAAAGCATCGCGAACGCTCGCCTGCATCAGCGACCAGGTCGAATGGCCGCCGTCACTGATTCGGGCATCGGAGTATGTGACCAGCCACGCCGAGTCGAAATCGGTGTCACCGGCCACACCCACGACATCGGCTTCAGCTGCTCCCAGCCGGCCGTCGGCTGCGATCGACTGTTCGGGCTTGAGCTCCTTGGGAAGCACCCGTAGGAGTTGTGAGCCGATGACAAGGGAGTTTGGCTCCTCGTACACCTTGAATGACGATGGGTCCGGAGGCGTGCCGACCTGCACCAGCTCATTGACAGCTGCCTCGATCGAAGTTGGCGAGGGTAGAGTCCATCGTTTGAAGATCCCGAGCCGCTGCCTGTATGCCTCGTCGCCTTCACCGTTCAGGACCGGGTCGAAGCTCTCACGAGCGACACGCGAGACACGCACCTCGTCGATGAGGCCGAGGTACTGTGCGTCTCCCGCGACTACCTCGGTGCCTAGGCCAATCTGCATGTCTTGACCGTTCGTAACGGCACCAAGACCCAGCGCGAGCAAACGCATCACCTGGCGACCGTCGACGACGAGGTACAGCAGAGAGAATCCCGTTCTTCTCTGAACAACGCCTGCCACGTGGTGGTAGCGACCGTCGGCCACACTCATGTCGGCAAAGAGCTCGAAGTACTGCGCCCCGTCGGCAATCGAGAAGCGCACATTGCCTACCACACTCCGGTACGTGCCGACAGTAATCGCCCATCCGGCACCGGTCCCTGTCAGCTGGGCCTTCTTGGCAAGCACGCACCCCGGCTGCGCAGCCGGTGGGTCGGGATGGATGAAGGCCTCGATCGTCAGGTCCGAGGCGATATCGCCGACGGTGGCTAGATCTCCGCCCAAGGCCGCGGATCCGACCACGGATACGTATGAGCCGCCGGTGGCGCTGGCGAAGCGAAATGCTTGGCGGAATCGACCCGCCTGTCCCGCCGCGACGTTGTGACCCGTGCCGGAGTGGCCGCTACCGCTCGCGTGGATGTCGCGCGCATCCGCTACTGTGAAGGTTCCGCTCGCGGGCGGAACATCGTCGAGATGATAGAGAGCGATGGTGACCGGATCCCACGCATATGCCGTAGGCGGGAACCGCGGCACGCCGAGGTCCTCGCCCAGATAGTCGAGGCTGAGAGTGTGGGCTGTGAGTGTCTGACGCTGCGCCGAGATGTCGTCGAGATGCCACGACAAGAGATCCATCTCGCCGCCAAGAACCCAGAGCAGTTTGGCGATGTTGCCTATGACTACAAAAATCGACCAATTGTCGGCGGGCTGTCCGGTTGGAGGATCCGGCCCCGGTTTGAATTGCGTCAGGCGAAGACTCGGATTCACGCTTAAGTGGGGATCAACAAGCGGCGGAAGCGGAATTGCGATCGATAGGCCCGGCTTGGTCTTCGCGAGAAGGCTAATCGTGACAGGAGCTCCTTGGCTGAACTGGAATGTCACGTCGAGGTCCGCGGATGGCGAGAACCAGGGCACCACCAGGTAGCTGGGAGCGTCCGGAAGTCGGCCGTACAGCGTCTGATATGCGTGGAAGTCGTAGCCTTTTACAAATGTGGTGCCATCTGGCGCTGTCGTCCCGAAGCTGAGCGCCATGCGCTCGAGACCGCGCATGTACGGCTTCGTGAAGGCCTCAGTCATCACGTCGCGGGCGGCGAGCTTCATTGGTTGACTACCTGTACATCGATCGACTTAGCGTCCACGTTGAAGTAGGCGACTTCGTCGGCGTTGATTTGGAGGTTTTCGCCTACCGCTGCTTCGACGCTGTGCCCAAACAGCGCACCCCCAAAATTGATGGCGGCGATCTGAGGCGGGCACCGGCGCAGGTGTAGGTCCTGGACATCGACAACTCCAGTCGTTGTGCGTGCGATCACGAGGACACTTGAATAAAGGACTGACGTTCCAAGCCCGAGGCTGGATATGTAGTCGCGTACGCCGGCCAGGATCTGCTGCCGGATGTCGTCGAGGTCGTGGCCGGGCCGAACAAACAAAGTTGCGCGAATTCCCACCTCGACCTGGTTGGCCTCGAGGATGTTGGGAAAGATGGACACGGGCCGAAGCTCTTTGATCGCATCGATGATCTCTTCGTAGATCCCGGTGATCCCCGAATCCGTGTGCCATGGCCAGCCGGGCTGAGCCGCGACGACGATGTCGAAGTAGTAAGGGGACGCCAACGGTGGCTCTCCGGTGAAGGACCGCTGACCGTAACGGAAGAGGTTGAAGTAGCTCTGCGAAACGTCCACACCGCCCAGCGGGTCGAACACCCGGCAGTCGCGCACGCCAGGTAGATCTCGCACGGTGGCCGCCACTCGATCGAGCGTCCACAGGGCACGCGGATTGCCGCGAAGCCGGGAGCGATAGTCGCTGTCGCCCTCCCTCACGTCCCCGCCGGTAAACGGCTGCGGATTATTTACGGACAATTTGGCGGATCCCAGGTTTAGGTATGCGTTGACATACCCCTGGTTGACGGTTGTTATCGCGCCGACGCCCACGTTGCCGCCCGGACCCTGCGCCATCGCTTCGGCGCTCACAAGTTGCTTCGTGGTGGTGCTGCTGAGCTTTGCGAACTCGAGAGTTCGAAAAGCTATGGCCGGTGTACTGGCGGTGGGTGTCGTTTCCGCGATAGCGCCCGCCGGAATGACGTACGTCCTGTTGGGGTCAGGCGGAACCGGCGGAGTAATTGTCCATTCAAGCTGTCCCATCGCGACCAAGAACCCGCGGGAGATCCCGAGGTCTTGGCCAAGCCGGTCGAGGCTGGATCCTTCGGCCGTAGTGATGAAGTTCGCGTAGTACTGCTTCTCCATTGCGCGCCATAGGTCGTGTCCCTGCCACGCCACCGCGTCCAGGAGCTTCCGCAATGGACTTCCAGAGGTGAGATCGACGTCGTCGCCGAAGGCAAGCCGTGCGCGGCCTTGCAATTCACCCAGGATCGTGTCGATGCCCTTGATCACGAACCCGTTCGCGGTCACGCCATACTCGGGCTGATCAGCCAAAGCGCGCCACCACCGATGTATCAACAACCTGGCCTCCGATGGTTTCGATCACGACCGTCACGCGGAAGCTGCGCGTCGCGTGCACCGTTCTGGTGTAGGTCTCTTGATCGATCTCCGGGTTGAGGTCAAAGAATCGCTGGTCGTCGTCGAAGTAAATCTCTTTAATGTCCTTAACCCGTCGGTCGCTTCCGAGGGCACGGACCAGATGCAGGCGGATGTAGTCCTTACGCGTGCGCAGGCCGTAGTTGCCGATCCCGATCGCGGTTTGATCGAAGCCGTATTGCGTGTTCACGGGATCGCTGCCTAATTGCGTCTCGATCGCAAGGATCATCGCCTGGCGGAGTGCTAACTCGTCCTCGACCATCGCCAGCGTCGCGACCGGGCCCTGCACTAATAGGTCGCCTGCGGCGAGCTCGAGGCTGCTTCCTAGCGGGTGCCCCCTCGGTGTCGGGTCGATAGCCACGCTCAGCTGGCCTCCAAGAGCGACTGGCCCGGCTCGGAGACCTGCCAAGTGCCGGGTCCTGCACCGCTGATAGTCAACCCGTTGGCGCTCGCTAGCAAAGCCGGTACACTGCCGATGCCCAGCTTCATTGCGAAGCCCGTGAGCGCAGGGGTTGTCACAACGCAGGGAGTTGGAGCGCCGCTTGGATTTACCGCCGTACACGGCGCTGGGAACGTGGGCGGAGCAGCGACCGAAGCGAATGTGAGACCTATCTCCATCCCCATGGTGATCACAGCATTCGAGGAAACCTTGAGTCGGGCATCTCCGCCACTGAGTTGGATTTGGCCGCCATGGCCGCATTCGATGATGCCGCCGGCGACGACCACCTTCTCACCCATCAGCTGATCTCCACGCTCGAGCTTCCGACTTTGAAAGTCACCGACCCTGAGCTCACGCTAAGTTCCGAATTCGTCACGGTCAGCGTGATGTTCTGATTCTTGACTTCGAAGTCGCCCCCCGACGCGATCTTCACGGTGGTCCCGGATGAGTGCTGGATCAAGAGTTCATCCGCGTTGCCCAATGGCGGCCGCGTTCCGAGGCTTGTAAGCGTTCCCTGTCCGACCTTAAGTAGGAGTCCCTTGGCCTCGACCGCCCGTAGGCCGTCGGCCGCCGTGATGTCGTTTGCCGTCGGCCCCGTCGGCATGCCTTGGCCGTCTAGGCCGGTTGGCAAGCACAGCCACCAGTCGCCCTGCTGGGCGGGCGGGCGGGCCATATTCGGTTCGTTGGCCCACAGGAAACCGGCGATTATTGCATCTTGTCGCGACGACCGGTTCTGGGCCAAAAGCGCACGCATTCCTGGGTAAACTGGAACGACGAGGCCGACGCCATCGAACGCAAACGGCGACGCCAGCGGCTTGTCGGTCAGTGTGGGATTGGTCGTCAAGACATCGACATCAACGCTTGGCGCTGCCTTGGTGGGAGCAAAATCCTGCCGGTAGTAGACACTGGCGAGCCGGTCGACCGGCTTCGAGTCCTTCACACGACCGACGTCGATCGATGGATTCTGGACTTGGCCGTCGACAATCCGTCCGTTGACGATGTCGGCTACTGACTGTGCACTAGCTTTTAGACCCGCGATTGTCTGTGCTCGGTTGCTTCCAGTCGTGAGGAACTTAATTGCCCTGCCTGCGCATGTGTAGCCGGAGGCAGGCCCGAAAATGTGCGTCACGTTGGCGATGCGGAAGGCGTCGAACGGTTCGGCGTAGTCGGCAACGCTGGCCACCACAAGCTGGCCCGGACGCATCTCCGGCAGCCCCGCGGTGGTGAAATCGAAGGCGCCGACGGTTGCCTGGGTCGGGAGGTCAGTCGCCGTGGGACCCGGCGCGAAGAGCTTGAACATCCTCGGCTCAAACCGTGCCAAGGGTGCGGCTCCGAGCGTGTTCACGAGCACGAGCCGATCGTCGGCGGAAAGCAGGTCAACGAGCGACGGCGGAGCGGACGGCACTCCTCCGTCCACGATCGATTGGCCGAAATAGAGCTTGCCGTCCTGAACCATGAGCTCGGCGTCATTACGTTTTGCGAACTCTTGAAGCACCCCCCACGCATCATTCGCGACGATGTGGACCTTGTCGAATGTCAGGACTGGTGTAATTAGTCCGGCGACTTCGCTAACCCCTGTCCCACTCACGATGTCACGGACAATCTGATCGGTCGTCATACCGGGTTGACTGTCATAGCTCAGAGGCGCCGGTTTTGGTCCGGGATTCCTCGCATTGGCAAGCTTGAAGCCGGCCTCTTCGCTACCCTTGAGCACGGTCACGGGCCGATTGCGCAAGAAACTGCAGTCCACTGTCTGAATCCGGCCAATGAGAACAGTGCCCTGGGGCAAGTCGAAGTACCCGAGCCTGATCGTGATCCCCGGCGCGGCCTCCCCCCCCGGTCCGTTTAGCAGCTGGGAAGAGAGGGCATCGGATACGGTCTTAGGCAGGCCCGTCAAGGTCACCTCGAACGTACCGATCTGGCCGATCCCGTACGTGACCGAGATTTGAGCATCCAGGATGTAGTCGCCGCTGAGCACATCGTTGGACACCGTTGTTCCGGCGGTAGGCAGCTGGACCTGGTACCAGAGCACTACGCCCAAAGCCGACCGACTCCTATGACGATATCTGTGCCGAAGTGCCCGCTTCCATTCAAATTGCCTCGGGCCACTCGAGCCCGCCTGACCACCAGGCCGATCTCAGAAGCCTCCTGAACGAGTGCGGGGTCGACGACGACCTTGCCCAGCAAAAGCGGCTGTGCTGGGGCTCCCGCCCGAGCGACCCGGAGCACCAGGTAGCCAGGCGGCGGGAGTGGTTGCGCGGTTGGCTCCAAAGGAGCGAGGTCATATACAGTCTCGGGTGGGTCGAGCCGGTTGACAGCGCTTCTAATGGGCAATGTACCGGTCCGATGCGAATTCTTGAAGAGAGCCGTAAAACTGGTCGTGGTCACCACCGCGACGACAACGTCCTCCTGGTTTTGACCTGAGTCGACGATGAGTCGCGTTCCGACCTGGATGCCTGCCATGCTTTCGGGCCTCACCGTGACGTTCCCCACCACCCACTCCGCTTGGGCTGTCGTGTTGACAGCGCCCAACTCGATCTGCGCGTACAGGACGATGTCGTATCGGGCCGACCCTAGAGCGAAGCTGAAGCGCTGGGGAAGACCCGCGTCCGAAGCGATAGGTAACTGACGCAGGGCCAGACTCGAGGCCGAAAGCATCACAGCGAAGGACCTAGCTGGCGAATCACGGCAGGGAGCGTTGACATGGAGGGAATCGCTGCCGATCCTGCGGCCAGAGCCACGTCCGCCGCTTCGCCGATCAGTTGCACCAGGCTCGAGCGCGGAACCTGCTCGAGAGTTATCGACACATCGATCGCGTCGCGCTTCTGGTTTGACTGCGTGAAGCGGAGGCTCGTGACCTGCATGTCGGGACTGATCGTCAGACCGCTTATGACCGGCACTCCGGCCAGTGCCATCAACGGTGCAATGGCGGACGCCAATGCGCGGGAAGTTAGCGCCATCGCTTCCAGTGCCTTTTTCATTAGCAACCTGTCGGAGCCCAGCAAGACTGCATCGACCTGGATGGTCTTCGTGGTGGGGGCAACCAGTTGGGCCAGCCGGCTGCCGGCAATCTGCTGCACTTGGTAACCCTCACTCAAGACCAGGTTGGTGACATAAAGCAGCGGCACCACGCCGATCAAGACTGGGACGTTGACGTTGGTGGCCACGCTTTCGGCTCTCCGTTCTTGCGCCCTTGCGTCAGCTCAGCGCTTGCTTCAACGATTCCCAGATGCGCGTCTCGACGGCCTGCATTTCCTTCTCAGACAGGCCTCCTACGACCGCGATCTCTACAGGGAACTCGAGGACAACTTCGCCTCGGCTGGGTTCCAGGCTTCGCTGGGCCTCGTCGCCGGCTGCAGGCTCAAGGAGACTGGCGGCCTCGTCCATCGCCTACTTGCCTTCCTCGGTGGCGTCCAAGCAAAGGCAAGTCACCGTTGCGGCGGGTACACCGTCGATCACCACGTTGCTCGGATTGATAGACGTAACAAGGCACCTGCTGAAGGCCATCGATTTGAAGGTCCAGTCCGTACCCCGCTTCTCAGCGATTGCGACGCTGAATGTCGTCCTGTCGCGCGCCATCTTGGTGAGCGCCGCGACGATCGGACCGATCGCCTGGACGGTCATGGTGATGGTGAAGGTCTGAGGCTGAACGACATAGGCGACGTTGTCCGCTTCGATCGAGTGGAGAACCTGTGCTGGAAGGTTGAACGTCGGCGTTATGGACGCAACTGGCGTGACGGTCTGCGTGCCAAGCTTCACCTCCAGTCGCGTATCCCAATGCAGCCCGTCTGCCACCTGACTACCTCCTCTACTTGAAGATCAGATCGATGTGAAGCCTGTGGATCGCTCCCGCGTACTCGCAGATGACCGTCATGTCGACTCGGCGGTCCGCTTGGGCCGTCTGGATCTCCTGCAACTCGGTCGCTGTCAGAGTCGTCGGATCCTTGTCGAGCAGAACCAGGAGCGGGATGTAGACACTGAACCCCTCTATCACCTCGAGGGCCTGGAGGGGGGCGAGGACCGCCTGCGTGATGGTGACGAGAGCGCGTAAGCCGGTCCGACTGACACGGAAGTTACCGATGGACTGGATCAGCTCGGCCTTGATGCGGAAGGTAATGTCGTCCAACGTACGGACGATGTCGACGTACTTCTTGGTGCTTGCGGGATCACCTGTGTAGCCCTCTCCCATGTAAATGCCAGTGCCGGGAATCAGCGTGGGGTGAACGAACCAGTTGATCCCATGGGCGTCGAAGGTGTCGATATCCGAGTCCGCGAAGCTGGTCGTCTGATGGATGTTTACAGGCTTGAGCAGAATCGAGATGTGCGGCTCATAACCGGCGATGACGCCGGCGACTGCGGCGGCTGCATCCGGTAATGGGTCGGTTCCAACCGCTGTCGCGATGTGAGCGACGTAGACCATCCGGTCGCTTGCAGTCACCTGAGTGATGTCGGTGCTGCCCGAAGGCAGCATTGCGACGCCAATCCGCTCTTTGCCATCCCCGCCGCCGGCCCCAGAGAGCGAGGTGACGTGTGTTTGTAGCGCCGCGATCGCCGAGGCGTTTGATGCCGCCCCCGTAACTGGAATCGCAGTATTGGCAAGGGCCACGATCTGAACTTGTAGCTTCGCCACCTCTGCCAGCGCGGTTGCCCAGGGAGTCGCGTTTGCAGTGTCAATCCGGACGCCCCACACCTTGGACGGGCCAGGCGACTGCTGAAACGCCATCGAGATCGAGTTGCCTACGTCGCCTGGGAAGGTCGCGAGAGCCGTGACCGGATCGGTGAACGCCATCGGAGTGTTCTTGGCCGGGATGGGAGTTGGCGCGACGGCATCGGAGGCATTACCCACGACAGCGATGTCGCCGTACGCGCGTGTGGCCGCAACGAAGAGGTCGCTTCTCGCCGCGACGTCGATGTATTTGACGGGCATCTCTACTCCTCCTTATCGAGACCGGCCCGTGCCGTAGCGCCGTAAGAGCTTCGCAATGAGCTGCTGCTGGTCGGGTACGCTCATGCCCGGTTTGCTCTCCTTGGTATCTTCCGAGTCGATGCCACCGGCGTCGCCAGCGTCGTCTGGTTTGGTCCGGGCGCGGGTGCTGGGCTTCGAGGGTCCGCTCTTGGCGCTCGAATCGTCATCTGGCATGGGAGCCTCCTTGGTACTGTTGCTGCAGTCGTCATGCTGTATCGAATGCGGCCACTACGCTTTCTCCCGCGAGCAGAGACGTGATGTCCGTCACGCTGGGAGTCTGAGTGGTGACAGCCGCTTGGTCGAACACCACCATCCAAGCCGAACCCACACGCACATCGCCCCCGTCGAAGCCGTTCAGATAAGGCCTCGACCGCTCCGATGCGCGGCGACACGATTTGGCCGAGCGCAGGCTGTCCACGAGGTCGATGGTCGACGCGAAGAGGGCATTGATGGTGAGAGGGTAGTTGCGCAACGCGGCAGGGTCGGTCGCCACATACGGCGGCGGTTGCGCAAACTGAAGTTGGAACAGACGAGGAAACTCGGCCTTGAGTTGCTGCAGAGTGGAGAGGTTGGCGTAAGCCATGAAGTCCTGGACGTCGATGAAGTCGAACCGGGACTGAAAGTCTGCCAAGCTCGTGATGTCGCTCAAATCGGTGGTGGACACCTTCTCGAGCGCCGCCTGGGTGACGGCGACTTTGACTGCAACGCGTGTGGACAATTGCATGTCGGCCCAACATTCGGGCTGGCCCGTCATCGTGAGCGTCCCGAGCGTCCGCTCTGAAGTCGGCTGCAATTTTTCCAGCGTTCCCTTGATCTCAGCGTCGCGCTGAATCGGCACCTGAAACTGCGTGTTGATGACCTTGACATCGTCCACCGACATGATCTGGAGGTATTGCATCTCGTAGACGGACGTGAGCAGGCTCTGCAGGCGCGTGTGCGTAGTGTCAGCCGCAGGCATCAGCAGTGCGGTGACATTCCCCGGCGTCAGGTACTTGACCATGAGCTTGTCGACGAACCCGGCCAACTTGTGGTTTTGTCTACCCTCTCAGCGTCACGACAACGTCACGCGATCATCACACTCGGACACAATCCGACCGGCATGTCTTGACATCGCTCGTTAGGAGTGTTACTCCGGACCGCGGAGTTGCCGCCGATGTTGATTTCGACGTGGAAGGTGAATATCGAGGATCGCTCGAGGCGTCTTCAGACGGAGCTCGACAACATCCGTGCAAAGACTCCTGAGGCGGCTAACGATCCTCATTTCACCTCAGCAGCCAGGGCGGTCAATTATGCCCGCAGCCTGGCCGGCCTTGCGCCAATCGATTACCTGCCGACCGATTCCGTAACCGGATACGCATGGTGGCAGCGGCCCGTCGCACGCCTGACGGGCGCCTCGATCGAGGCCGCTTGGCTGGCCTGCCACCGCGCCGATGAAGCCCTCCTCTTGGTGCAACCCGCGGACACGGTACGCAGCCGCGCGGTGGAGATGCTTGCCGACGTTAGCTCGGCCCTACCTTCCTCGGACCCCAGGGTTGCTGCGTACAAAGCCATATTGGAGCCGGTAGCGATAGGCGAGTTGGCCGTCCCGGCGTTTGGTGCGGCAGTCGGCACCCAGGGCAACCAAGTCCCATCGGGCGACGTCCGCCCCGCGATGCAATCCATTCGAGCGACGCTCAACGCCTCCTCCGACAACGCGCACGGGAACCTAAGGTCCTTTCGCAATGTGTTGGCCGCGGTGATGTTCGTGCTGTTACTCGGTTGCATAGCGATTGCGTTCGTCGGCCAATTCGACCAAAGCGCATGGAGCGTCTGCGGTCCTTCCGAAACGGCCGGGAGCACAGCCCAGCAATGCCTGGACGGCGGTGCGAACCCGCGCGGCTTGGACCTGGCGGAGGTGGCCATCGCCGCCGCCCTTGGTGGGTTGGTGTCGGCCGCGGTCGGTCTGCTTAAGCAGCAAGGCTTCCAGGGCCCTTACAGTCTTCCACTCGTTCAAGCGCTGATGAAGATTCCGATGGGCGCCGCGGTGGGCCTAGCTGCGATCCTGCTCCTGCAGCGGAATCTGCTTGGCCTGCTTGGGCCCGTGCCCGGGACGCGCGTCCTCGCTTACGCGGTACTGTTCGGATTCGCGCAATTGGCTGTGACAACCCTTATCGACACCCGCGCCAACGACGTGATCCAGAAAGCACGCTCGAAAGACGATCCGAATAAGTCGACCTCGAAGGCCACTCCTTCCGGCGTTAGCCAGCCTGCTGCGACGCACTAGCTGCGACCGGTGCTCGTTCAAGCCCTTCGCGAGTTCGGAGCAGAAGCCCGAAGACCAGTCGCTCCCACCCGTACTGAGTGCCCCCGAGCCGGTTGCAGTGTAGATGGACGAGGCTGGAGTAGATGTCCTCCATGGCGCAGTCAAGCCCCGATGCCAATTCGAGTTCCCCCAAGGCGGTAACGATCGGGGACAAATTCTGCTCACGGTCTGCGAGGATCCTTCGCAGGGTTGCCCCGGCGTCACTTGCGTCTTGGCCTCCGACCAGCGATCGGAGTCTCTGCTTGCGATCCCGGTACTCGGCGCTTGCCTCGTGGCGCGATGGCACATTTTTTCGGCACCAAGCCAACCGGCCGGCTTCGTCCAGCCCGAAAGCAGTGAGAAGGCCGTCGAGTGAGGCTACCGCAATCGACGTCCTGTCGAACTCCGGATCGAAGTCTCGCAGTAGTCGTAGAAGTTCCAGAGTGCTGTTGCTGTCTACGGCGAATACCGATTCTGCCAGATCGCTTCCCGCATGGCCTCCGAAGCGCTCCAGTTCACGTTCGTAAGTGTCGAATGCGAAACGCGAGCAGACTCCGTTCTCGATGAGCTCGTTGGCCCATGCGCACAGCCGGGGCAGCAGCTTCTCGACGAGAGTCTCAGGCGGGCCGTTGAACCGCACGCGCAGATGGCGGTCCGGATCCGCATAGCGAATGAAGAACCAGCGAGTTGCGAGGTCGTCACGCGTGGCCTCCTGTACAAATTCGGCCAGGTGCCCAACCAGCAGGTCTTCCTCGAGGGCGGGCGGATGGTAGAGCTTGGCGAAAAGCCACTCTGTGCCCGGTCCGCGCTGGCGATCCGTCGCCTCCGCGTTGCTGATGTGGCGCCAATCACGACGCGAGATCCCGATTGCCCCGGTCGCCTCTGTCGGCTCGCTTGGCGCTACCGCGGTCGCCATCTGGACGACGAGCTCCGTGACGTACCGCCCGCGCGGGCCTGTCACCCAAGCTTGGTCGAGACTTGGGATGACTTCCTGCACCACGAGCTGCCCGGAGTCGCCTACTTTCGCGGCCTCCGCCCGTAATTCGCGGAGCTGATCCTCTGCTTCCAGATCGAGCACCAGGCGATTGTCGCTGCTTCCGAAATGGACATAGCGGGGAACCCCCCAGCCGACCCGCCACTCGGCGATTGAGCGCCTGAAGGTCGAGTCATCTCGGGGATCGAACTGCAGGCCGATGCCCCGTCCGACCCGCCACTGGGCAGGGCGAAGCACGATCCTGCCCGACTGCACCCGAGGCAGGTAGGGGAAGCCAGCCGCCGGCCCCCAATCGAACCCGCTGAGTTGTGGGCAGCTGCCCCGCGCAATGTCCACTAGAAAGCGCGCGATCTCCGGAGCTCGCGAGCTGTTGAGCATATGGCCAGAGCAGGGCTCAATCTCGGCGTTTTCAGCCGTCCAGCGAACATACAGCCTTCCCTGCCTATGGCCAACGACAAGCTCGTTGACAGGGATTGGCCTTCCGTTGCCGAGAGTGAGCCCCACGTCGATCTCGAAAGGCCGAATCGACGGTCGGATGGCCACATTGGCGGAGCGGAGCGCCTGCGGCATGTACGCCACTTCGGCCCAGAGCTTGCCGGGAACTCGAATCTGTTCCGCGTCAGCGACCTCATGTAGGGCCGACACCGCCTGCTCGCCGAGCACATGAGCAAAGCGGCCGAGCATGCGGCCGGCGCTTGGAGCGCCGACATTCGGCCCGACCACAAGGACGAAATCACCCGCATCCAGCGCTGAGCGGCTTGTGGCGCCGACGAAAATGCACAGGTCGAGCGAAACGGGCGCCAACGTCACGTTGGGGGACCATGTCTCGAGCTTCTCCACGATTTCCTCATCTAACTCGACCACCGGGGCCCGCGAGTGCAGGGCCGACCAAGCAAGTTCGAGCAGGACCTGGTTTCGCTTCTGGGAATTCGGAATCGGATCAACTGTGGGTCGGTTCCAAAACATCCCAATCGGACCGAGGCCGAAGTTGGAGTCGAGAAGCTCGACAATCGGCACTTCACGGCCTGCGTACCGCGAATGGAATGCATCACCATAGGCGAGCACGTGGGGCATTCCACGAGGCGAGTTCGACATTCTCAGCAGCAGTTCCGCTGCCCGGCACGCTTCATCGCCAACTGCGCTGCTGATCTGGTTGCCGGCCAATGGGATGGCCATGTCGACCTGCAATGGCCCCTCGTCCGAGGCTGGATGGAGCTCGTTGGCCTGCCTCGACATGCGCCCCCACCCCTCCGCGCGCTCATCGACCGAAAGGCTGTCCCACGCGCGTGTTGCGCTGAGCAATTCCTCGAGTTTCTCCCGAACGCCTGCGGCGGCGGCTATGGACGCGAGGCGACGAACGACATAGTCGGCGGGGTCAAGGCTCGTGATCGGCGGACGCAGATCGGTCAGCAGAAGAGTTTGCTCCCAGAGCTTCGTCATGAGGTTTTCGATTTGATCGGCGTCAGCGGATGTGAACTCTTTCATCAGCTCCGCAACCAATTCCCGGTATCGGATCGGATTACGAGCAATCCTGAGCGCGCGCAGGACCGGGCGCGTAGCTCGCAATGAGACGGTCTGGGTAGGTGTGCCCGTCGGGGCTCGCTCGGCAAGGAAAACTCGACTGCCGCGAACCACAGCCGAGGGGTTGCTATGCACGCAGAGTTCGCTGCGGATCAGTACGTCGCTTTCGAGCTCGAAGACCAGTGATAGCAGCCATTCCATATCAGGGCGCGTCCGGGTTATAGGTGACACGTCCGCCAGCTCCAGGTCAGTTTGAGGACCCCAATCGCCGACAGCCACGCCAGCGAACAACGCGAAGGGTGTCGGACGCGTCGACATCCGGATCAGGTAACGGAGAAGTTTGGCCTCCGCCTTGTCCGCCCGACGCCGATCCGATGCCGGTCGCCGAAGGGCCTCAAATAACGAGGAGCTCGCCGTTGCCAGGGCTGTGTCAAGCCAGCTCTGCCCGCGCATTCGATCGCTTAACCGCTTTCCTGCCTCTCCGCGGCCGGAAAGCTCGAAGTAGCAGTCGACCGGCAGGAGTGGGGTGCGGACCATGGAGTGCGCGAGCGGACGGTAAATTGCGGTTGGCCGCTTGTCCAGCCTGGGCTTGCCACTCATCTCAGTTCAGGAGAAATACGCTGTCCCAAGCAGGCTCGACCTTGGTGGCCGCGGCAAGCAGAGTCGTGACTACCCCGGCAGCGCCATCGAGAAGTCCCGGCTGGTCGGTGAAGACTCCGGGGCGCTCGAGGTTGCGGTACCCCAGCAACGAATTGCGGTCGTAAAGCGCAAGGAGTTGGATGAGTAGCTCGGTGGCGCCTTCGCGTAGATCGGCGAATCCTGTGTCCGCTACGAATCGCAGCGTGATCTGGAGTGTTCCACTGATGCCGTGACAGAAGGTCGCCGAGTCGATCATCCGCTCTGGCGTCGGACGACGGAAGACTGCTCGCATGGCTTCGACGGCGAGGTCTCGATAGTCGTTACGGTCTAGCGCTTCTCCGGCAAGCCACAGTGAGCGGGCCACTCCCGGTGGGCCATAGCACCAGGCGCAACGACCTGGCTCCGGCTTTGCATAGTCCCGCTGGTGCATGGAGGGCCAATTGACGCCCCATTTGTCATCGGCTCTGTGCAAGCAAAGCCAGTCAGCTGCCCGTTCAATTGCGATCTCGCTTGTCTCCGGTATCACATTCCTGCGATGTGCGATCGCCATCACGGCTAGGGGACCGGGGATTCCGTGGGCCAGGCCGCAGTTCAGGTTGCCGCGTGGAAATAGATCGCGTGTTTTCTCATCGATAAACTGGGGCGGGGTAAACCACCGTGGAAGGCCGTCGTCGCTTTGCGTTAGCTCCGCCAAACAACTAAGCGCGCGCTCAAGGATCGGACGGACTCCCGGCTGATCATGCCGGAGGAGAAGGTAGCGTCCGACACCCGCGAGCCCGGAGATGACGTCGAACAGGCTGAACGGCAGCCCACTCGAGGTCGCGCGAACCGATGCGACCAGGCTCTCAGCGCTGCGCGCCACGACCGCATCGATGGCGGCCAAGAGCCTCTGGTATCGGAGGCCTCCTTGCGAAAGGTAGTCGGCTGCGGCACCAGATCCGGCTGCACCGGAGAACAAGGCAGGTGCGACGTCCGGCTGCAACTCGATTGCGGCTACGGCTGCAGCGAGGTAGTGATGCGCGACAAGATCCCAGTTCTCGCCCGGGAAGCATTCATTGAGATAGCCGCACATCAGGGCGAGTCCAGCGTCACCACGAGCAATCGAGTACGGCAGCCACGGAGCCTTGCTTGGGAAGCTGCTCTGGGCGTTGGCAAGTGCTGCGGCTTCGTGAACGACATCCGGATCACGCAAACGCTGTGATACGGACCGCGCAGCTCCCACTGCCTTTGTCACGTACTCGCCTTTCGCGATTGGACGCCACATGCCGCCCACCTGCCCAGCTAGTACTGCCCAACGCGGCCGCATGCAAGAGTCCCGCATTCCGCAGTGTCGCCCACTCCAGGGTCGCAAGCGACGGTCCGGCAATCTATCGTGATGTGCCCACAACCGCTTCGGCACGTGTAGCAATGGGTCTGAGCGAAAGTTGGTTCACATCCAGGCCCCGCGCACGTGGCACAGGTCTGACAGGTATGACAAGTTTTTTCTTGACACGTCTCGCACGTGTGACCGTGGCACGTCTGACAAGTGGCTTGACGGCAGTTGGTCTCGCATGTCTGGCACGTACTCCCCGGATCCGTCTGGCACGGCCCGTTGTCAGGACGCGAGTGGTCGGCCCGAATTCTCTGCGGTATGGGAATCATGACCCCGGCGCCCCCGGCCAGCTCCAGTCGAATGTCGAGGTCGAAATCGTCCGGTCTGTCGAATTGCCTCATCGATCCGTGCCTACGGTGTTTTGCATCCGGGGCAGTGAGTGAAGCAGCGCGTGTAGGCTCCGGTTGCGCACTCGGGATCATGACATGTGTACTGCGCGCAGGTATGGCACGTGTTCTGGCCAGCGCAGGTCTCGCACGTCTGGCAAGTCGCCTGGCCGGCGCACGTATGGCAGGTCGCTTGTGCGCAGTTGGTTTGGCACGTCTGGCAGGTCGCCTGTCCAGCGCAGGTTTGGCAAGTCGCCTGTCCGCAGTTGGTCTGGTCCGTCTGGCAGGGCGCGTTGTCTGGCCGAGAATGGTCGGCCAGGATGCGTGGCGGCAACAGGATCAGGACGCCCGCGCCTCGCGCCGGCTCGAGCCGTATGTCCAGATCGAAATCGTCCGGCCTATCGAATTGCCTCATCGAGCTTTCCCGCCTACAGGCAACAGGAGCTCATCAGCCTGGGTAACACCCTTGACCCCCCGGACACGTGTACTGGTTGTCGCACGTTTGACAGGTTCCGCAGTTTGTGTCGCACGTGTCGCACGTCTGGCAGGTCCTTCCTGGGCAGGTGTCGCAGGTCTGCTGCCCGGCGCATGTGTCGCAGGTCCCTTCGCAGGTGCGCCCTCCGCAGTCCGTGTAGCACGTGTAGCACGTCGGTGCGCAAGTCTGCTGCTGGCAGTTGGTCTCGCATGTGTTGCAAGTCGCTACGCAGGTCGGCTGTTGGCAGTTGGTCTCGCATGTCTGGCACGTACTCGCCGGATCCGTCTGGCAAGGCGCGTTATCCGGACGAGAGTGGTCGGCCACGATGCGTTGCGGCAACCGAATCAGGGTCCCGGTGCCCCGCGCCGGCTCGAGCCGGATGTCGAGGTCGAAATCGTTCGGTCTGTCGAATTGCCTCATCGACCTCTCTTGCGAATGGCGCCGCGGGTCCTGCGAAGTGCAGACGAATGGGCATGATCTGGCGCCATCGTCACGTTGGCGTCACCCGGTCATCACCTCTCGCCGCGCCAGTCGTTCGTGCGACCCTTCAGAACGCTGGTGAGCCACCGACGAACCTGCTCGCTAACTTCGTCGACGTTGTCGATCGTGGCGACGACCGTAACTCCCCGTGGAACCAGTCCTGTCGACTCTGATAGGCGGACCTCGAAACGACCGGCCACTTCCGGGTCAGGCGTGACCCATATGACCAGTCCGCTACCTTCGTCGGCCACTCTGGCCTTCACAGCCAGCCAGAATGGACCTAACGCGTCACCGCGGCGTCATCCAGCCTCAGACCTACAACGAGGGCTCGCATCGGAGGCGAAGGTTCGATCCCTAGCTCGTCCGCTGCGAGCCGCACGTAGGTGCGGTATTGTCGTGCGGCTTCGCTAGGGTTTCCCTCGGCGAGATGCGCCTTAATTAGAGCCCGATGGGCGCTCTCTCTGCATGGTTCAAATTCGACAGCGGCAAGGCCTGCGTCGACCGCCTCAGCAAAGCGGCTCATGGCAGTGAGTCGGATACAGAGTGCTTCAAGCGCATGCACGCGAAGTTGCCGAAACCTCTCGCGTTCCATGAGCAGCCAGTCTTCGTAGAGGTCCGGGAGCAAGTCGCCGGCGGCCGCGATCGCCGCCAAGTCTGTGTCTTCCAAACCGCCGGCCTCATCAATCAACCGTCTTGCCCGGGTAACAACCTCTCGTAGATCAACCCTCACCTGCGTGGCGAGACAGATCCTATCCACCGTCGCTTCGACGACGTCGACGGCCTGCCGATGTAATCGCCAAAGAGCCGACCGTAAGCTCGCTCCAGCGCGATCCTCGGGCGAATTAGGCCAGAGTGCCCCGGAGACGTACACTCGTTGAAGGGGCTTCTGGTGAAGGGCAAGGAAGGCGACTACCCGCTGAGCCGTAGCTGGCAGAGTTACCGCCACGCCTTCCCGAGTCAGATCAAAACCGCCTAGCAGCGACAGCCGAATCGCCGGGCGTGTCACGACAGAAGGGGTGATCCCTAATTCCGCCTGGTGAACCGCAAGAGCCAAGCCCTTCCCCCCGAACCGTACGCAGAGCCCCCGATCCGATTATGCGTCGCCTTATGTCGTTGTCAAGTGATAGCCTGCGGTTCACTTAACTCAGAGTTGCACCATGGTGCGGCCGCGTCACCGAGCCGTCACCACAGGCATACGTTTGTGTTCGCCTCGATCCTTGGCGTTTACGCGTCTACCCATGACCTAGAGACAAAGAGGAGCGACAGTTCGCTATTTGCTGGCGGCTACGCGCGACGTGTGGGGTTCAAGATTGACGTCGCGCCCCAACTGGTATCTGGCGATAGTCGCTTAGTAGGCCGCCGAGGCGGGTGCTCCGCTCGGATCTGGGTGCTCGTCGTTGTAGTAAGGCGATACTCGTGGATTACCGCGCAGAGGTGGCGCTGGAACGGAGTCCGAGTTGAACGCATAAACCAACAATGATCTCTGTTCCGCCCACGAAGAGTGGGACAAGTGCCTTCCGTCGGATAGCGCTAGGCCAATGTGCGGTAGGCGTCGGTCAGGCGGGCGCCTTATGGGAGCGAGATACCGCGCGTCCCGACCAGATAAACGCTAAGCACAGACTGCACAGAACGCTCGCGAGCAGCCCCACGAACTTGCCGATAGTCAACCAACCTGTAACCCGTGCTATCGGGATCGTCCAATCATGCGGATACCCAACGCAGATGACACTGATTCCGATGTTCTCCAAAAGGTCGAAGACGCCTCCGACAACAGGAACGACGGCAACCAACAGCGCTCTTGAACGAGATCCAAACAATGCCTTCACCAAAAGCGAGAGCGAGATTGCCAGAAATGAGGCGTAGGCAATAGGCAGAGCCAAGTCAAAGGTAAAGTGATCGGCTACCACGATCCATCTACCTGACGTGGTGTAGCGGCCGGCAATCATGAGCAATGCTGATGCGGACGGCGGGTAGCGGTAGTTATCGAGCGCGTACCAGGATCCGCCATCTCCCGCCCAGTCCAACCAACGCTGGGGCACGCTGACCACGCTGCTCAGTACGACTACGATGACAAGTAGGCTCAGGGATCCAACCCAATTGCGCCAACTAAGCCCTCGTAGGATGCCTACCACATCAACCATTCTTCGCCCGCCGCGTCTGCAAGAACCAGCGCAGCATCGCTCGACCTCTTCCGCGCGAGTTTAATCGCTGCAGTGGCCAAGCTGACGGCACCTATTACGCGAACCCTGGTCGGGCTAGCCGCGAGTCATGCATAAAAACGTGTAGCGCCCGTTGGCGCATGTACCTGGCTATGATCAGTGACTTCCGGCTTTGATTGGCGGTCGGTGAACTGCCTCGCTAGCTATGTACTAGCTGCGCCTGGAAGGACGCGGCTGGATCGGCTGATGCGCGACTGTCATCCCGGCAAGTCGAACGTCAGTTCATCGTAGTTGCGCAATGAGCCAATGGGCACTCCCGCGACCGACCTGCGACACAAGCCGACTTCGCAGCGCCGTCGCGACGCGGCGTGGAACGGTTCAGCTCCCCGCCGCCACAGGAGCCTCGAGATCGCCCTGAAGGTCGATTGGAGAGGCACCACGGGCCGCAAGCGCTCGGAACCGACGCGCTTCGAGGTCTGCACCGCATGCCACCTTGAAGCTGTTCCAGTCGAAGGCCTTGACGAATGCTGTCGCGACCTGCTGACCAGCGTTGAACAGTTGCTGCTGCTCGTTGTCGTCCAAGCCGAAATCAGTTGCGCTCACAAACGACGTGTCAATGAACATCGTCCGACGCAGAACGCAGGGATCCGAGAGGTGGACAGCATCGTTTCCGTTAAGCGCCGTGTCGTACAGGGCCCTCCCCAAGCTGATAGGGCCTCCGATGTGGTGTGCGAGGGCCGTTGGGTCAGGTTCTGCGGAGAGCTTGACTCCGAACGTTGGCCATCGCGATTGATCACGATCATCACGATCAAAGATCTCGATCGGAAAATCGGAGAGCATCCCTCCATCGACTAGATCGGAAGTATTGGTTGATGGCGGCGCCCACGAAAGCTTGGCTGGCTCAAAGAAATATGGGATTGACGCCGACGCCCGAACAGCATCCGCGACGTACTGCTGGTCCGGATCCAAGCCGTACAGGTGATAATCCCAGGGCAGCCGTACGAGAGAGCCTCGCGACACGTCGGCGACCATGACGACAAGGCGATATTGCTGACTCGTGGCGAGGGCTGTCTTCGGGTCTTGAATACGGAGATCGCCGAACTTCTCGACGTCCCATTCACGCTTCAGGGTGCCATGAATCCAGTCGCGGAGGTACGTGCTGTCGAAGAAACCGTCATTCACCACTACCGACATCGCGGCCAACGCCTGTTCCAAGCCGGGGATTGTGGTCCGCCCAGATGGAACCATCTTGTATTGGATCGAGTCTTTGTTCTTGCCAGGGCACATCAAGTCCTGGATATCCGCGACCTTCTTGTCTCTTTGCGCGCAGCAGGCCACTACTGCTGCCGCCACCGCTCCGGCCGATGTGCCTGCTACCCGCTGGAACTTGTAGCCGGAGCTCTCAAGAGCGGTTACTGCTCCAATGTGGGCAATACCCTTCACGCCCCCACCTTCGAGCACCAAATCCGCAACCAACCCAGCCTGCGGGTCGTTTAGCGTCGAGTCCATGGTTCACCTTTCCCCTTGAGCTTTCGTGCCGGGACCGGAACAGAAACGCGGTGGCGCCACCTACAGCTGCCATTTGCCCAATTTAGGTCTCAACGTTGTCGCTGTCTAGTGGTCACTTAACTAACCAATCGTGGCTGCGCTTCGCGCGGATCCGCCAGCGCTCCGCTACTGCCGGGCTCATGGCCGGCTAGATCATTGGACAGTGGCGGTCAGCCCGCGCGCTGGCAACAAACGAGTTGGGGGCCACACCAGCGCCTCGCCGGATCAAGGGGGTTCTTGCTGGCGATTCTTGCCGCTTATCGATAGCATCAAATGCCCAAGCTTGGCGGCCAGATAGGTTCGATTGCCCAGCGATCCGTAACAAAACCTTCCCCAAGGGAACGTTCTTCGCCCCAGCGCGCGTCGTACTTGGCATTGAGCCCGAACCTTGCAGGGCGGGTAGTGTTAATCGGGACAGCTGTGCCAGTTTTGAGACTGACGAGAGTACTTGCTATTGACATGCCCTGGCAGGCGATGAGAATTGGCAGATGATGGCTACTGGATCCGCCGATTATGCGGTTTACGCCATGCTGCGCAAGCGACGAACTGTAATCATCTACCGCTACGTAATCGCCTTGGGCGCCATTGCCGTCATCGCCGGAGCGGTTCTTCAGTTCGCCTCACAATCGTTCGGCGTTGTTATCTTGGCCGTCGGTGGCTTCGTGGGTCTTGTGGCGGTCGCGGCGCTTGCAATCACTGCGATCGCGGCCGGGTTAGATGTGTGTGATAACAACGGAGACTACGAGACGGTCGACAGATTTTTTAGACCGGACGGTCCGGCGTATCACAGGTGCAGACACTCACCACCCCACTGTTATGAGATGAACGGCGCGCCCATGGTGTGTCCCTGAACTGGACATCCCCCAACCACAGTCTCAATCGACACCTTTGAGGTGGGCTCTCAATCGGAGAAAGCGTGCATTAGGCTCCGCAGACATCTCAACTAGCGCGACGGGCAAGATCGCTTGTCGGCCCGTCGCGAAACCGAGGCCGACTCGCTGCTCTAAGGGCTAGTTCGGAATCCATCGAGCCGGCGCCGATAGACTGACTGCAAATGGGTCGAATCATTAGAACCCTGTTGAGACCCATGCCAGCACTCGTGTCGTCTTTGGCTGCCATTGGTCTGGCCAATCTGTTCTTAGACCGGGGTTTGCTTTGGCCGGTAAGCGCAATCGCAGCTGCCGGTGCGCTCGTAGGAGTCCTCTATAGCGTCGGACTGGCAGGATTGCGGCGGAAGCCTTACCTCGCTGCCTACTTAATGGAATCAGGTCTGTTGCTGCTAACCATTGGGGCAGGCGTCGCCGGAGCGTTGTTAGTGGTGTTCGCAATTGACAATCAGCCGTCCCCGACAGCTCCGGTTCGCGACCAAGAGTTGTTTGCCGCCCTATTCGCTGCTTTAGCGAGTTACCTAGGAGGCTTGATCATCAACCCGAAGGGCGACAGGTGGAATCCGGTTAAGGACGCCATTAAGAGGACGTTTGGCAACGATTTCACGCGGAAGCGCGACTCCATCGAAGAGGATGCTCGAGACGCTGTGAAAAAGGATATGCCGTACGGGGCGAAGTCTGGCGGTGAAAAGGTGAACGGCTGGGATTGGAACGACCGTCGCATGCGGAGCCGGCAGCTGCAGCGCGCAGTCGATAAAGGGTATCTGGCTAGTTAGGCAGGCTGCTTGCCTTAACTCTATGTGCGCGATAGGCTCGACCTACCGATAGCATCCGGGCCTGCTAGCAGCTCACCCTAGCAGCTCACCCCACATACATAGACGACACGAGAGGCTGCCTCACATGCGCGGCGAGCGACGTAGGCCGATAGCGGCGCCGGTCAATGAGCGGTGAGGGGCTGCTCAGCGCCGCAATTTGGACAAAACTTCGCGCCGGCTGCGACCTGGAGCCCGCACTTGGGACACGCTGCGAGACTAGAGGGACCGAGCGGCTTGCCGCAGTGCGAGCAGAACTCACCTTGATGCGCATTAACGGCGCCGCAGCTAAGGCAGCGGACCTGCGTCACTGCAGCGTTTGAGGCTGGAAAGACTGTTCCCGCGAGGCCCATGCCCGCAACAACTGCCGGAGCTGAACCCTCGCCGCCCTTGGCGGCGCCTTCGCCAATGCCTTCCATTGCCTGGCCCGCAGCTGCGCCTTGGAAACTGCCGGCGAGTTTCGTGTACTGAACGTCGCGGCGGTACTTCTTCAGGGTCTCCTCGTCCTCGGGCCTGATCGAGATGACGAAGTTACCCATGCGCGCAACGCTGATGCCGTACGCGTCCAGGACCTTCACCGCGGCGGCGAGCGTCTCCTGCTCGATGATTGCGTTCTGGCTGGCGATGCCGAGGATTGGCCATCTTTCGTTCGTGATGTGTGCCACCACATTGGTGCGAAAGGCCTTGAGCAGCTGGTCCCGCATCCAATCGGTGATCTGTTCATTGCTCCGGAGACCCTGCGTGCCGACCAGGTTCAGGATCAGGCGGTCGGGAGCCACCACTTTGAGCGAGTAGTCTCCGAAGACGCGCAGGCCGATCGCCAAGCCGGTCTCGGGATCAACCACGTTGTCGACCGTGCCGCCAAATGGTAGGTTCGCGAACTCTCGCTTGGAAACGAAATAGAGCTCGGTCTTGAAGTACTTGCCACCGGTGGCGGCGTCGATCAGGTTGCCTAGAAACGGTATCTCACTCGAGTCCAGAGTGCTTACACCGGGCTGGATCACTCCATTTACTTTGCCGTCGCGAAAGAAGACGGCGAGTTCGTCCTGCTCGACAGTGAGCTGGGTGCGATTGCGGATGTTGGTGTCCGGCCATTTGAAGAGAATCGACGCCTTGTAGGCGTCGGGCCGCACGATGAACTGGCGACGGATGTTACCGAAGATGCCCATCATGCGCTCACAGTATGGTGCCGGACACCTACGAGCGCTGTATTAACCGAGCCAACTTCGCTACTGAAAATACCGGGGAAGCGCTCGCCATCCAAGGCCAGATCGCTCTGCAAACCTCCCAAGGTCCCAGACGAACATCTCGGGCCACTGACTAGGCCCTAACTGGTCAGTCATCCCGACCCTCATCCCCGCTGCCGCTGCTTCCTTCGTGACGACGCAGGCGGCGCCGCGCGGGGCAAACGTATATATGGTTGGGCCTAGCCTCGCGGTGAGCCTAGTGATCGAGCCACCGAACAGGGGCTTACTGGCCGAGACCGAGGAAGGCACCATTGACTTCAGGCCCAAAGCCAAGTAATCGATCACGTTTCGACAATCGGACTGCCTAGCGAGGATGTGTTCGAGGACTTCTGCCAATTCTGGTGGCAGGACGTCCCCGCCTTTGGTTCCAACGCCAGACTCTGGCCCGAACCCGCAATACTTACAGGGACTTCCGACCGATTGAGGCGCTCCGCAGATGAGGCACGCACCGGAGCTAGCCATCAAGCGAAACCACCATGGTCGGGTGAAGCTCTCCGGCCGGCTTGTCCTTGATTATTGCCGTGCCCACCGCGAAGAACTCGATGATGTGGCTGCCCCATCCGTTGTTTACCTCGGTCACCTTCACAGCCGTCACTCCGGTTCCACCAAACTGAGTGCACTCCGCCTCCATGCGCGCCATTGCCAACTCTCTTGCGGCGTACGTTCCCAGGGTCAGAGGGACATGTTCGGTGCTGCCGCCTAGCTCACGAAACCATTGACCTAGCGATTGGACGCTGACGTGGTACACACACGAGCCGATAACGAGCCGGACGGGTTTGAACCCAGCCATGCGCAGTTTCCAAAAATCCTGACCGCTCAGGTCCGAGGAGAAGGGCCATCCGTGTGCCGGGCGACCACCTTCACCCTCGTTACGCCCACGGATCGCAGTTCCTAAAAAGAGGAACTCCAACAGGTCCGGACCCCAGTCGCGACGGGTGATTGCCATATGAACCCCGACGATTCCGTCTGCACCGAGCACATGGGCTTCCTGCTCCATCCGTGTAATGGCTTGTCGGCGGGCGTCATACATAGCCTTACTGATTATCTGAAGTTCCTCATTTTTGTTAGTGCGAATTCGCTGCCAACCGATGTGATAGATAGAACTCCCGAGGACAAGCCCCAGAGGGTCGTACCCGAGTTGCTCCAGACATACAAGTTCATCTACAGATAGGTCGCTGGTTGCGGGACCTCCCTGAAGTCGATCCGTCGCCTCTTTTGGGATGCCTGTTGGCTCAGTTTGTTGCTGTTTGCCACCAAAGATAGGCACGGCTTTCCTCCTGTCGAGCTAGCTGATGTCGGTCGGCGACGTGAATCCATTAATCGCGGCCTTCGAGCAAAGCGCCCGCGGTGCAGGTGTCTCCTCCTTTGGCGCCCCCGCCCACACAGTGGCGAATTCTAATGAGATGCCGGAAAGACCTCCACAGTCGAAAGTCCGCGCACGCAGGTGCTACCCGGTGGTGTCCCTGAGCCCCGATGATCCACGAAGAGGGCAGGATCGGTCGCTATGCCCGAGTCCTTATGGACGAACGCTGATGATCGTCTTCCCCGTGCGCCGCTCGGTCGAGTTGAGGGCCGCAACGGCGTCGTCGAGGGTCGCGACGTTGCCGATGTTCGTCCGCAGTCGTCCGTCCCGCACA
>Ga0070698_100000446_pt1 | contig 43861 bp, 46 predicted proteins | sample KBSK1502metaG_FD_65477 | JGI IMG/M metagenome (GOLD analysis project Ga0070698, IMG submission 65477) | Corn, switchgrass and miscanthus rhizosphere microbial communities from Kellogg Biological Station, Michigan, USA - KBS K1-50-2 metaG | ecosystem: Host-associated > Plants > Roots >...
CGGAACCGTAGCGCTTGATGATGAAATTGGAGGTGTCGGACACCGACACCGGGCACATCAAGCCGAACTCGGCCTGCACGAAGAGATAGGTGATGCCGTATTTCACCAGCGGATGGGCCGGCTCTTTCATGCCCAGCACGCCGGCGCGGTGAGTCATGGCGTGCATGCCGAAGTCCTCGAAGGCGATCTTCTCCATCTCGCGATAGGCCGGATGGTAGTCGATCCAGTCTTCGTCGCGGCCGAAGCGATCACGCGGCTGCAGCACCGGCGGGTGCTTGTCGGCCACCATGGCAAGTTCATCCAGACGGTTGCCGGTAAGCTCGCCCAGCCGCTCGAAATGCGGCGTCATCGCCGCAAGAAGGCCGGGCTCCAGGTAGAGCGACAGCAGGTCCTGGAACTGCCGGTCGATGGCGTAGAAATTCTGGCCGTGCGCATCGGGCGCGATGTGCTCCGCGACGTGCCGCGTCCTCGCCATACCGGTCGAGATGTCGGGCATGATCTCCTCCTTACTGCGGCCATCCGCTCTTCAAGACGCGCTCGACATAAGGCGGCACGGTCTTGGTCGCGGGGCCATAGATGTGTTCATCGAACAAAGGCTGGTTGCCGGTCGGTTCGAGGTTGAGCTCGACGGTATGGGCATGGGCGTGACGCCGCGCCTCCAGCACGAAGCCCGCCGCCGGATAGACCTCGCCCGAGGTGCCGATCGCCACGAACAGGCCACAGCGCTCGAGCGCCGCGTAGATCTCGTCCATGCGCTGGGGCATCTCGCCGAACCAGACAATATTGGGCCTGAGCTCGCCCACCGTCTTGCAGTTCGCGCAGACCGACTGGGGCGTGAGGTCGATGTCGGAGACGAACACCGTGCTGCAATGCATGCAGCGGATCTCGCCGTCGCGGCCATGCATGTGGATCACGTTCTTGGAGCCCGCCTGCTCGTGCAATGGATCGATGTTCTGGGTGACGATGGTGACCTCGCCGTCGTAGTTGTGCTCGAGCTGAGCCAGCGCCTTGTGCGCGGCATTGGGTTCGATGTGGGCGGCGCGGAGCATCTTGCGCGTGTCGTTGTAGAAATCGAGCACCTTCTTCTTGTCGCGGTGCCAAGCCGAGAGGGTGGCGACCTCCTCCAGATTGACCCGGGTCCACAGCCCGTCCTTGTCGCGGAACGTGTCGATGCCGCTCTCCTTGGAGATGCCCGCGCCGGTCAGGACCACGATTCCGGGAGGCAGGAAGTCCTGATGCATGAGGTCAATCTATCATGGTCTTCCGGACCGCTTGCGTCCCGCCGGCTCATGCTCATATCTCATGCTCGGACTCCTCTCCCCCGCTAGGGGGAGAGGCTGGGTGAGGGGGTCGCACGAGCATTCGAAGCCCCCTCACCTAACCTCTCCCCCTAGCGGGGGAGAGGAACATGAGAGGATGAAGCCTAGAACGGCCATCTCAGTCCCAGCTCGCCGAAGCGGTTCACCACGTTGAAAGTGAGCCGCGAGACGTCGTTGTCGTATTTGTTGTGGGGCAGGCTGCCGCAATAGGTGATCGAGCCCACCGAGAACACCGCGCCGCCTTTGGGCTTCTCGAAGTAGGTCATGTCGGCGCGGATCAGCTCTTCGAGCGTCTGGCCGGGGATGGTGGTGTTGAGGCCGAGCCGCTCCTCGTGGACGACGACGAAGTTCTTGCGCTCGTGGCCTTCCGATGTCGCAAGCACGACGGCGTTGAGCGGGCTGCCCAGTCGATGGTCGAGCCGGTCGAGCTCGAAGCCTGCCGCGCCGCCGCCGGAAAAGCCATAGCCGCCGAACAGCTCGTCTTTCACGCCCTCGAAGATCCAGGCGTGATGGTTGTCGCGCGCCGCCGGGGCCTGGCGATAGGAGTTGCCCACGAAGGTGCCCTGGCTCGAAAAGCCGTGCCGCACAGAAGATTGGGCGGCCTGTCGGAGCGCCGCCACAGGCCGCCATAGGCGCCGTCGAAGGCGTGGTAGTACTCGCCGGGCTCGGCCGGCCAGGTGCGGATGCCGCCCTCGGTACGACGCACTTCGATGGCGCCCGGCACCGCGTCGCTCAGCGCCACCCGCCAGTAGAAGCCGTTGCCGCCGAGATACATCAGCCGACCGCCGGTCTCGGTGTAGGTCTGCAACGCGTCGAGCGTGCGCTCGGTGTGGTACTCGGGATGGGTGCCGGTCATCACCACCTTGTAGGACGCCAGGATCTCGGCCCCCTTGTCATGCAGGTCATGGTCGGTGACGACGTCGTAGGCGATGCCCAGGCGGTCGAGCCAGCCGGTGAGATGCGTGTCCGCCGGCAGGTGGCGCAGACCCGAGCCCGCCTCGTCGTAGAAGGTCATGAAGTCCGGCCGCCAGGTGAGCAGGGGCCTGAGATGCGAGGAATAAGCGACCCCCGAGCCGTCGCGGTGAAAGTTGTAGGTCGAGAGTCCGTAGTCCTTGTTGTCGTCGGGATTGTTGGCTGCCGCCTTCCACTCGGCGACGCGCTTGCGGAACGGCTCGTTGAACAACCCGCGCGAAAAATTGCCGTAGACCTGGTAGGTGAAGGTCGAGGCGATGTAGCAGACCTTGGCCTGCGGCTTGCCGACCTGCGGGCGCACGAAGAAGGGAATGACGTCGCGGTGCGGCCCGCAGCGCAGCTGCATACCCCAGACGCCGCTTTTCATGTCCTTGGGGATGGTGAAGCTGAAATCGTCGGCCCAGCCGCAATCGTGCAGATCGTCGTCGTGGAAATGGATGGCGGCGTATTGCTGCGGGGCGGCCTTCCAGTCGCGCTCCTCGCCAGTCCACGAGGCGCCCTTCATGGCGCGGGTCGGCAGGTTCACCAGCCGGCCATGCAGCCCGTTCGGTCCGCTGTCCTCGATCTCCATGGTCTGCATGCGCCGGGCGAAGTCCCAGGCGGCGACGCCGGCGATGCGCGGCGCCTCGATCTTGCCGTTGAAGCAGCGCTGCGCCGGCCGGTCGGCGGCGGCTTCGGCGCCGATGAAGATCGGCTGGGGCGCTTCGAGCACGAGGGCCGGTGCGGTCGAGGCGGCCTCGCCCTCGTCGTCGACGGCAAAGGCGCGTTTCAGCGGCTGCTGGCCCACGCGCAGCATGCCGGTCGCGGGATCAGCGCTCGCCCACACGCGATACCAGATGCGCGACCGCAGTTTCTTGCCGACGGCGACGCGCGTGGTGCCGCATTCCAGCGCCATGCCGTCGGGCGTGAGGACCAGCGCGAAGCCCGCGCCTGAGGCGGGATCACGCCGCGACAGCACGGTCTGCGGACCGTCCTCGGTTAGGGTCGGCCAGATCAACGCCTCGACGGCGAGTGCCGCCGGCAGCGTCACGTCCTTTGCCTTCTCCACCAGACCATAGGAGCCGGGCCAGGCGTGCTGCTGGCGCGAAGCGAAGCGGGCGTCGAACAGTTCGGATTGGTCTTCGAGCTTGGTTGGCAATCCGCCGGGATTGGGATCGCCGCGGATGATGCGCACCAGCATGACGTTGTAGGGGCCGGGCCCCACGCTCGAGACCTTGAAGGCGATCTTTTCGCCGGCCCGGACCGAGATGCGGTCGGCATAGCCGATCAGCGGTGCTGTCACGTTTGTCTCCCCTTGCGCGGCCGATATAGTCGCCCAAAGACTTGCCCGATGACAGGGGGAGGAATGCCATGACCAAGATGATCCGCCGTCGCGCGGCGATGGCCGGCACGTTTGTTGCGCCCCTGTTCGCCAGCCATGGCTTCGCCCAGCAGACCTATCCCACCAAGCAGATCCGCCTGGTGGTGCCGTTCGCAGCAGCCGGAACGACCGACCTTTTGGGCCGCATCGTGGCGCAATATCTCACCGAGGTGTGGGGCCAGCAGGTGATCGTCGACAACAAGACCGGCGCGGGCGGCAATGTCGGCGCCGAGTTGGTGGCCAAGGCAGCCCCCGACGGCTACACGCTGCTGTTGGGCACGGTCGGCACCGCCGTCACCAACCAGTATCTCTACAAGGCCATGCCCTACGACAGCATGAAGAGCTTCGCGCCGGTCGCGTTGGTCGGCGAGGTGGCGAACGTGCTCGCCGTCCATCCGAGCTTTCCCGCCAAGTCGCTCAAGGAGTTCGTCGACTACTGCAAGAAGCAGGGCCCCAACAAGGTGAGCTATGGCTCGCCCGCGGTCGGCGGCACCGGGCACCTCGCCATGGAGTACCTGTCGGAGCTGGCCGGCATCAAGCTCGAGCACGTCGTCTATCGCGGCAGCTCGCTGGTCATGAAGGACCTGCTGGCGGGCCACATCATCGACACCATGGACAACCTGCCGCCCTACCTGCAGCACATCCAGTCCGGTGCGCTGCGTGCGCTCGCCGTCAGCTCGGCCAAGCGCTGGTTCTCGGCGCCCGAGGTGCCGACCGTCGCCGAGCAGGGCTATCCGGGATTTGACGCAGCACCCTGGTGGTACGTCGCCGCCCCGGCCGGCATGCCGGCCGACATCGTCAAGAAGCTGTCGGACGAGATCACCAAGGGCGTCAGGTCCCAGCCGGTGATCAAGAAGATCCGCGATGCCGGCGCCGCCGAGCTGGCAGGCGATTCCGCGGCACTGGTCAAGCAGATGGTCGCCGAGAACGCCAAGTGGAAGAAGGTGATCGAAGCGGCCAAGCTGGAGCCGCAATGAAGAGGGACGAGCTCAAGGGAAAGATCCAGACCGTTCTCGGGCCGATCGCGCCTGAAACGCTCGGCCGCACGCTGATGCACGAGCACGTGCTGTGCGACATCCGTCCGCCCGGCACGCGCTCGGACAATGATCTCGGGCCCGAGATCACGCTCGAGAATGTCTGGCAGATCAATTACGGCCGCGGACTGAAGCGCGCTGGCCGCAAGTACATGCTCGACCTCGAGGACATCGCCACCCGCGAGGTGCGCATGATGAAGCACGAGGGCGGCGACGCCATCGTCGAACTCACATGCGGCGGTCTCTCGCCCGATCCGAACGGCCTAAAACGCATCACCGCCGGCACGGGCGTGCACCTGATCATGGGCTGCGGCTATTACGTCAACGACTACCAGGAGCCGAAAAATCACGCGCGCACCGTCGACGATTTCGCCGCCGAGATGGTGGGCCAGGTCCTCGACGGCGCCTGGGGCACCGATGTCCGCGCCGGCATGATCGGCGAGATCGGCTGCCAGGCGCCGTGGACCGACACCGAGAAGAAGGTGATGCAAGCCGCGCTCATTGCCGCGGCGGAGACGGGAGCGGCGATCAACGTCCATCCCGGCCGCGATCCCGACCAGCCGCGGGAGGTCGCCGACTTCATCAAGGCGGCGGGCCGATCCACCGAGCGCACCGTCATCAGCCACATCGACCGCACCATCTTCGACGAGGAACGGCTGCTGCGGCTGGCCGATACAGGCGTCACCATCGAGTTCGACCTGTTCGGCCAGGAGGCGAGCTACTACGGACTGTCCAACATCGACATGCCGAATGACGCGACGCGGCTGAAACTGATCCGCGCCCTGATCGATCGCGGCCATCTCGATCGGGTCGTGATCAGCCACGACATCTGCTACCGCACGCGTCTGGCGAGCTTCGGCGGTCACGGCTACGGGCATATCTTCCGGAACGTCGTGCCCATGATGAAGGAGCGCGGCTACAGCGAAGACGAGATCGACGCCATCCTGGTGCGCAATCCGCGGCGGCTGCTGACGTTCGCCTAGGAGAGCTATCCGTTGCGAAGCTGGTAGCGCAGCCAGACCGCGCCGCCGTCCAGCACCTGGCTGCTTTGCAACGTAATGGATTCGATCGGCGCGGGCATGCCGGCCTCTTTTTCGCTGGAATCGAAGATGCTCGGCGCACCCTTGGAGCCATCGACGGCCGGGAGGATCGCCAAACTGATTTCATCGACGAGGCCGGCGCGCAGGAAAGCGCCGTTCGAGCCGCCGCCGCCTTCCAGCAACAGGCGCTTGATCCCGAGCTCTCGGTTAAGGATCTCCAGCGCCAGCGTGAGATCGATCTCGTGCTTGCCGGCGAAGATGTAGGACACCCGCTCGGAGCGAAGACCCGCGAGATGGGCGTCCGAGATCTGCTCCGACAGCACCACGACGATTGGATCGCCGCCGATGTCGGAGCGGCCCCAGGCGATCTTGCCGTGCCGATCGAGAGCGATCCCCCAGGCGGCCGCGTCGCGCCGTGCGAACCAGTGTTCGCGCGCAAACGCCTGGCCAGCCGTCGCCGGATAAGACTCCCGCTTGGCGAATTCGCGGCCGGTAACGCGGCCGATCAGCCAGGCATCGCCCTTGAGCTCGTCGTGCAGACGCTCGAACAGGCCACCCGAGTTGGCGCCCTTCGGCCGCATGCGGCTCGACAGGATGCGGCCGTCGACGCTCGAGACCATATGGCAGATCACGTGAGGCTTCATGGATGTCCTCTATGAATCGTGTTTGTCGCAACTCGGAAACATTATTGACGTTCCAGTAAAGTTGTCATCCCGAGCGCAGCGAGGGACCTTTCCTGCGGCCTTAAAGGTCCCTCGCCGCGCTCGGGATGACACCGATCTATAGCGATGGAGCACGCCATGATCCGCAAGCTTTCGTCGGGCGAGTATCGCCTCTATTCGCGCAAGACCGATCCCAAGACCGGCAAGCGCCGCAACCTCGGCACGTTCAAGAACCGCGCCGCCGCGGAGAAGCACGAACGGGCGGTCCAGTACTTCAAGCGGCACTGATTCATGTCGTCGCGCGCGGGGTAATCCCCGCGCTGAAGCGAAGCGAAGGACCTCATCGCCGCTTGCTGTCGGCATGAGATCCTTCGCTGCGCTCAGGATGACAAGTCGACTAGAACGTCAGCCCGTACGCCGCCTCTTCGGTGTAGATCGCGCCATTGCGGCCGGTGCGGCTGGAATAGAGCGCGAAATGGTCAGCGATCCACGGGCCGGCCTTGAAGGTCGAATGGCTGGCCATGAATTGCGCCAGGTGATGGCCGGTTTCCGCACTGGTGCCGAAGCGGGCAAGCGTCACGTGCGGTCGGAACTTGCGGCGCTCGACCGCGATGCCGCAGTGGCGCGCCACGGTCGAGACCTTCTGCTGCAGCCAGTCGAGCCGCTCGCTCTTTTCGACCGTGGCGACCAACGCACGCGGCTGCTTGCGGCTGCTGAACTGGTGGACGCCGCCGAGCGCCACGGCAAAGCGCGGGCCCGCGATGTCTGAGAGCTCCTCCTCGAGGTCGCGCATGATGGCGCCCTGGACCTCGCCCGCGAAACAGAGCGTGACATGAAAATTCTCCGGCGGCAGCCAGCGCGCGTCGGGCACGCCCGACTGCAGCGCTAAAAGCTCGTCGGCGATTTCCTCAGGGACGGGCAGGGCGACGAACAGACGCGGCATAGTCGTCGAGGTTCCTGGTCACGAAGGGCAGCAGGCGCTCGACGATGACGTCGACGCCTTTGGGATTGGGATGGATGCCGTCGCCCTGGTTGAGCGTGGGATCCTGGGCCACGCCGTCGAGGAAGAAGGCATAGAGCGGCACGTTGTGTTTTTCGGCCAGCCGCTTGTAGAGCCCGTCGAACTGCCGCGTGTACTCCGGCCCGAAATTGCGCGGCGCCAGCATGCCGGCCAGCCACACCGTGACGCCGGCTGCCTTGAGCTTGGTGATGATGGCGTCGAGATTGCGCTCGGCCTCGGCGGGATCGAGCGCGCGCAACGCGTCGTTGGCGCCCAGTTCGACCATCACGATGTCGGGCTTGTCGGCCAGCATCCAGTCGATCCGTTGCAGGCCGCCGGCCGTAGTGTCGCCCGAGACGCCGTGATTGATGACGGCTACATGGCGGCCCTCGGCCTTCAGCGCCGCTTCGAGGCGGGCCGGGATCGCCTGTTCGGGTTTTACCCCGTAGCCCGCGGCCAGGCTGTCGCCCAGGATGGCAAGCTTGACCGGCGCGCTTTGTGCATAGGCCGCCGATAATGCAGCTGACAGGCACAACACAATCGTGACCAGCAGCGAATTGACCGCTGCCGCAAAACGACCATATCCAATGCTCACAACCATGGCCTCTTTTCCGGAGCAAGCTTGACCGCCATCGTCCGCCTCTCCGACGTCCATCTCGACATGGCAAGCGATGCCGGCACGGTCAATATCCTGCGCGGTATTACCCTCGATATCGCATCCGGCGAGATCGCCGCCCTTGTCGGTCCGTCCGGCGCCGGCAAGTCGAGCCTGATGATGGTGGTGGGCGGGCTGGAGCGCGCCACCGCAGGCCGCGTCGAAGTGGCCGGCCGCGACCTCGGTCCGCTCGACGACGACGCTCGCGCCCGGCTGCGACGCGACCATATCGGTATCGTCTTCCAGGGTTTCCACCTCATTCCCACCATGACGGCGCACGAGAACGTGGCGCTGCCGCTGGAATTCGCCGGCCGCGGCGATGCCTTCGGGCTTGCCGAGAAGGCTCTGGAGCGCGTTGGCCTTGGCCATCGCATCGGCCACTATCCCGCGCAGCTCTCGGGCGGCGAGCAGCAGCGGGTCGCCGTGGCGCGCGCCTTCGTCGGCCGGCCAAAGCTCCTGTTGGCCGACGAGCCGACCGGCAATCTTGACGGCACGACGGGCAAGCAGGTGATGGATCTCCTGTTCGAGCTGGCGCGCGCCGACGGCGCGACCTTGATCCTGATCACCCACGACATGGCGCTGGCCGCGCGCTGCCATCGCATCCTGCGCATCGCCGACGGCCTCCTGGTCGGTGATGAGCGCCTGCCGGCAGCACTGGCCGCGCAATGAAGGGCCGCGCAATGAAGGGCCGCGCAATGAGCGCCGATCGATGAACCTAGCCCTTCGCCTCGCCCGGCGCGAAATGCGCAGCGGACTGGCAGGCTTTCGCCTGTTCATCGCCTGCCTGGCGCTCGGCGTGGCGGCAATCGCCGGGATCCTGTCGTTCAGTCGCGCCGTCGAGGAAGGGCTGCGCGCCGATGCCCGCGAGATCCTGGGCGGCGACGTGGCGATCTCGCTGCTCTACCGCGAGGCGACGCCCGAACAAGTCGAGTTCATGAAGGGGCGCGGTGCGCTCACGCGCTGGATCGACAGCCGCGCCATGGCGCGACCGACCAAGCCGGACGGCCGGCCGACCCTGGTGCAGCTGAAGGCGGTCGAGGCCGGCTATCCGCTTTACGGCGCGATCGAGCTGAAAGGGGGCGGACGGCTCACCGACGCCTTGGCCAGGCGCGACAATACCTGGGGCGCCGTGGTCGAGGAGTCGGCGCTCAAGCGCATGAACCTCGCCCCCGGCGATCGCCTGCGCGTCGGCGATGTCACGGTCGAGGTGCGTGGCATCATCGCCCGCGAGCCTGACCGCGGCCTGAACGCCTTTGCCAGCCTCGGTCCGCGCCTCATGATTCCGTTCGAGGCCGTGGCCGAATCCGGGCTGGTGCAGCCCGGCAGCCTGCTGAACTGGGAGTACCGCCTGCGCTTGGCCCCCGGCGTGTCCGATGTCGCAACCATCAATGCCCTGAAGAGCCGTTTTCCCGCTGCCGGCTGGCGGCTGAGGGGCCTCGCCGAGGCCGGTGGCGGCATCCGTTTCTGGCTCGACCGGCTGACCCAGTTCATCGGATTGATCGGTCTTGCCTCGCTGCTGGTGGGCGGTGTCGGCGTCGGCAATGCCATTTCGAGCTTTCTCGCCGGCCGGCTGCGCACCATCGCCATCATGAAGTGTCTCGGCGCGCCCGAGCGGCTGGTATTCTCGACCTATTTCATCCAGCTCACGGCGCTCGCCCTGCTCGGCATCCTGGTTGGCTTGGCGATCGGCGCCGCCCTGCCGTTCTTTGCCCAATCGGTGATCGCCGAAGTGTTGCCGGTGCGCGCGCGGGTGGCGCTCTATGGCGAGCCGCTTGCCATCGCCGCTTCGTTCGGCCTCCTGGTCTCGCTGCTGTTTACCCTGATGCCGCTGATGCGGGCGCGCCGCGTGCCGGCGGCCACCCTGATGCGCGGCGCTGTGGTCGGGGCCGGGGGCAGGCTGCCGTGGCGCGATGCGCTGCTGATCGGCGCCGCCGCCATGGCGCTCGCGGCCTTCACCATCTTCACCGCCGACAGCCGCAGCATCGCCGGCTGGTTCGTGCTGGGCGCCGTGGCGGCGTTCGTGGCCTTCCCCTTGCTGGCGCGGCTCCTGATGCTGGCCGCGGCGCGTACCGGCAAGCCTAAGCTCGCCGGCTTGCGGCTGGCGCTCGCCAACCTGCACCGGCCCGGCGCGCCGACACCCATCGTCATGCTGTCGCTGGGGCTCGGCCTCACCGTGCTGGTGGCGACGGCGCTGATCGAGGGCAACCTGCGCGAACAGCTCACGCGCCGCATCCCGAGCGACGCGCCCGCCTTCTTCTTCGTCGACATCCAGTCGACCCAGATGCCGGACTTCGAGAAGGCGCTCGCCGCCATCCCGGGCGCCGGCCCGCTCGACAAGGTGCCGTCGCTGCGCGGCCGCATCGTCAAGCTCGCCGGCACGCCGGTGAACGAGGTGGCGGTGCCGTCGGAGGCGCGCTGGGCGGTCGAGGGCGACCGCGGCGTCACCTATTCGGCGACGCCGCCCGAGGGCTCGCGCATCGTGGCCGGGCAATGGTGGCCGGCCGACTATCGCGGGCCGCAGCTCATCTCGTTCGACGAGGGGCTGGCGAAAGCCTTCGGCCTGGGGCTGGGCGACACCATCACGGTGAACGTGCTGGGCCGCGACATCGAAGCGAAGATTGCCTCGCTCAGACGCATCGAATGGACGACGCTGTCCATCAATTTCGTGTTCGTCTACTCGCCGGGCGTCCTCGACAAGGCGCCGCACACCTTCCTCGCCACGGTGAAGGCCACGCCCGGCGCCGAGGACGCCATCTTCAAGACCGTCACCGACCAGTTCCCCAACGTCACCGTCGTGCGCATTCGCGACGCCATCGAGACCGCCGCCGACGTGCTGGGCAATATCGGCCTGGCCAGCCGGGTCATCGGCTTCCTCAGCATCCTGGCCGGGGTGCTGGTGCTGGCCGGCGCCATGCTCGCCACCCAGCAGCGCCGCGTCCACGAGGCCGTGGTGATGAAGGTGCTGGGCGCCACGCGGGCGCGGATCGCCGGCATCTTCGCCTGGGAGTTCGCAGCCCTCGGCCTTGCCACCGCCGTTGCGGCCCTGGGCGTCGGCACCCTCGGCGCCTATTTGGTGGTGCACCGCCTGATGGGGCTCGATTGGACCTTCCTGCCCACCGTCGCAGTGGCGGTGGCGCTGGGCGCCATGGCGGTCACGCTCGCTTTCGGCCTGGCGGGCACCCTGGCGGCGCTGCGCCAGCGTCCACTGGCCCTGCTGCGCAACGAATAGGCGGAAAATTCACCTGCCTGTGAAAGTAAATCGCAACATTACAAGGCGTTAACGCTATTGATTCATACGGGCTGAGTGCCCAGATTGGGAGCCGAAAGGGGGCTCGGCAATGAGGCCCCCGTGGAGGCTGAATCCAAATGGCGAATCCTGACTTTGGTACGTTCAATCGCGCCGGCACCGTTGCCGACCAGGCAACGTTCGATGTCGGTCTGCGCGCGCACATGCTGCGCGTCTACAACTACATGGCTTCGGGGCTCGCGCTGTCGGGCATCGTGGCCTTTGCCCTGTTCAGCTCGGCCGAACTCGCGGGCCTGTTCTTCCAGGTGCAGGCGGGCCGTGTCGTCGGTCTGAATGTCCTGGGTTGGGTCGCGATCTTCGCGCCGCTCGGCCTCTTGCTGCTGACCTCCTTCCGCGCTGCCAAGATGAGTGTCGGCGCCGTACAGGCGGTCTACTGGGCGGTCACCGCCTTGATGGGCGTCAGCCTCTCGCTGCTGTTGTTCCGCTATACCGGCGCATCGGTGGCCCGCACCTTCTTCGTCACCGCCGCCGCCTTCGGTGCGTTGAGCCTTTACGGCTACACGACCAAGCGCGACCTGACGGCGTTCGGCAAGTTCCTGTTCATGGGCGTGATCGGCCTGATCCTGGCTGGCCTCGTCAACATGATCTGGCCGTCGGGCACGATGAGCTTCATCATTTCGGCCGCTGGCGTGCTGATCTTCTCGGGCCTGATCGCTTACGACACCCAGAAGATCAAGGAGCAGTATGCCGAGGCCTGGGGCACCGAGGTGGCGCAGAAGATTGCCATCTTCGGCGCGCTCAGCCTCTACCTCGACTTCGTCAACCTGTTCCAGTTCCTCATGGCTTTCATGGGCCAGGACCGCGAATAGCCGAAATCCGGATTTCCAACGAGACGCCCGGGTCGCAAGGCCCGGGCGTTTTGCTGTCCGCGTGGACCGGCTAAAAGCCTTCATCGACAGCGAGGCGGCGTCGGCCGTGCCGCTTCTGGCGGCGACTGTGCTGGCGCTGGCGCTGGCGAACTCGCCGCTCGCCGGCCCAATCGAGGCCGCGCTCGAGACCAGGCTCGGCGTTTCCTGGACGTTCGTCGAGCTCAGCAAGCCGCTGCTGCTCTGGATCAACGACGGGTTGATGGCGATCTTCTTCCTGCTGGTCGGGCTGGAGATCAAACGCGAGGTCGTCGAGGGCGAGCTGTCGCAGCCCTCGCAGGTGGCGCTGCCGATCGCCGGCGCATTGGGCGGCATGGTCATGCCCGGTCTGATCTATGCCGCCGTGAACTGGCGCGATCCGGTCGCGCTTGGCGGCTGGGCGATCCCGACCGCCACGGACATCGCCTTTTCGCTCGGCGTCCTGGCGGCGCTGGGCAACGGTGTACCGCTTGCCCTAAAAGTCTTCCTGACCACGCTCGCGATCGTCGACGATCTCGGCGCCATCGTCATCATCGCCGCCTTCTACACCGACCAGCTCTCGCTGGTGGCGCTGGCCTTCGCCGCGGTTTTCATCGCGGGTCTTGCGGTTCTCAACCTGACCGGCGCGCGTCGCCTGGCGCCCTACCTGTTGCTGGGGATGGCCTTGTGGCTGTCGGTGCTGAAGTCGGGAGTGCATGCCACCCTGGCCGGCGTGGTGCTCGCCCTCTTCATCCCGCTGAAGAGTGCCGGCGAGGCCGACGCGGCGCGTCCGGCGATTTGGCTCGAGCATGTGATCAAGCCGTGGTCGGCCTGGTTGATCATGCCGGTCTTCGCCTTCGCCAATTCAGGGCTTTCGCTCGCCGGCCTGGCGCTGTCGAGCCTGCTGCAGCCGGTATCGCTCGGCATCGTCATGGGGCTCTTTCTCGGCAAGCAGATCGGCATCCTGCTGGGCGCCGGCCTGCTGATCGCGCTCGGCATTGCCGTCATGCCGATCGGCGGCTCGTGGCGCCGTCTGTATGGCGTGGCGATCCTGGGCGGCATCGGCTTCACCATGAGCCTGTTCATCGGCACGCTCGCCTTCGACGATGGCGCGCACGAGACGCAGGTAAGACTGGGCGTGCTGGCGGGATCGCTGCTCTCGGCGGCGGCGGGTTATCTCGTGCTCCGGCTGGCGCCCGGCCGCTAGGCGCCGCGGCACGCGGCGGCAAAATTTGCGCCCACCCGGCCAGATTGCGCGGCGCTCCCGCGGGCCTATACTTTCCGCATGCGTCGCACCTCCTACGAACAGATGAATTGTTCGATCGCCTCGGCGCTCGATATCGTGGGCGAGCCGTGGACGCTGCTGATCGTGCGTGATGCCTTCTACGGTGTGCGCCGCTTCGACGACTTCCAGGAGAATCTCGGCATCGCGCGCAACGTGCTGACGGCGCGGCTGAAGAAACTCGTCGAGGCCGGCATCTTCCGCAAGACCGCCTATCGCCAGCGTCCGTTGCGTCATGAATATCGCCTGACCGACAAGGGTGCGGCGCTGTTCACCGTCATTGTCGGATTGAAGCAATGGGGCGACCGCTACGGCGCCGCGGCGCGCAGCGGCAAGCCGATGGATCTGGTCGACCGTGGCAATGGCCGCCCGCTCGAGCCGGTGCTGATCGACGCCGACACCGGCCAGCGGCTGGAACTCACCAACGTCCGCGCCGTGGCCGGACCGGGCGCCGATCAGGGCACGCGCGCTTTCTTCGAGCGGCTCGCGCTCAACCGCTCGCCGCGCTAGGAATTTTCGCCCCCGTCTTTTTCTGGTTCCAGCACCTTGCCGTCGAGGTCGCGGCGGCCGCGTGCCGCGGCGTCCTTATCCACCGCCTTCTGGGCCTTGGTCCGGCCGAAGCGGCGGCGGTTGGCGGCGGCTTCGCTTTCGCGTTCGCGCCGCGCCTTGTCTTTGCGCGCGCGCCTCAGGTTGACGATGTCGGCCATATTTTCTGTCGCCGTAAAAGTCCCAAAAGCCTATGCCGCGCCGCCGGCCGATGCGCTAGTGTTCATCGATTCCGGCTTGCGGGAGCATCTCATGACCCCTTCGCCCGGTGTCGGCAACCTGATCCCCGGGCAGGGCGGGCCGCAGCCGTCGCGTTCGCCCGTGCCGAACCTGCCGATCCCCATCGCCAACGTTCCAGGCCTGTTCGGCCGCTGAAGGAGTTCTCTTGCTCGATCGTCTATTGGCCGTGCTCACGGCACGCTTCGGTTCCACGCCGGCGCTCAAGGAAGCCCCCAAGGGAGCCGATGTCCTGGCCGACATGGCCAACCGCCGCGTCATGCGGCGCTACCTCGACAAGCCGGTCGATCCGGCGCTCCTCGATACGCTCTGCGCGGTGGCGCTGTCGGCGCCCTCCAAGAGCGATCTGCAGCAGGCCGACATCGTGATCGTGTCCGATCGAGCTCAGCGCGAGAAGCTCGAGGCGTTGCTGCCCGACAATCCCTGGGTCAAGGCCGCCCCGGTCTTCCTGGTGTTCTGCGGCAACAACCGCCGCCACCGGCTGCTGTTCGACTGGCGCAGCCGGCCGTTCGTGAACGACTATCTCGACCCGTTCTTCAATGCCGCCGTCGATGCCGGCATCGTGCTCGCCACCTTCATCGCCGCGGCGGACCGGGCGGGATTGGGCAGCTGTCCGATCAGCGCCATCCGCAACCATGCCGCAGAGGTCTCCGACATTCTTGGCCTGCCGCGGCATGTCTTTCCGGTGGCGGCTCTGGGCGCCGGCTGGCCCTCCTTCGAGGGCGTGATGAGTCCCAGGCTCGGCCTCGACGTCACGATCCATCGCGACCGCTACGACGAAAGCGGCCTGCGGGAGAAGATCGCGGCCTACGACCGGCGGCGCGAGGCGGTGCAGCCCTACAAGACCCAGCGCTACACCGACAAGTTCGGCTCGAGCGCCGACTACGGCTGGTCGGAGGACAAGGCCCGGCAATATTCGGTGCCGGAACGTGCCGATTTCGGCGCATTCGTGCGCGCCAAGGGTTTTAGGCTCGACTGATCGTGCGCTTGCGCAGTTGGTCCAGCACGTAAAGCCTAAGCGTGCTCGACAGATTTCCAGGCGCGGCCCGCGCATGGTCGATCTCGGCGACCAGCGCATTGAGGGACAGGCCGCGCGCCTCGGCGATCGACGAAAGCTCGGCCCAGAAGGCATCTTCCAGCGACACTGACGTGCGGTGGCCGTCGATGGTGACCGAGCGTTTGCGCATGGTTGGACTGTGGCAGCGGCAAGACGCCTTCTCAACCTGCCTTGCCGATGTCACAGGCCATGCGTATATACCGCGCCCAACAATCCCTCCGGACGACAAATGAACATCCGCAACGTCGCGATCATCGCGCACGTCGATCATGGCAAGACCACGTTGGTCGATTGCCTGCTGAAGCAGAGCGGCACCTTCCGCGAGAACCAGCAGGTGGCCGAGCGCGCCATGGATTCGAACGACCTCGAGCGCGAGCGCGGCATCACCATCCTCGCCAAGGCGACCTCGGTCGTCTGGAAGGGCACCCGCGTCAACATCGTCGACACGCCGGGCCATGCCGATTTCGGCGGCGAGGTCGAGCGCATCCTGTCGATGGTCGACGGCGTGGTGCTGCTGGTCGACGCTGCCGAAGGCCCGCTGCCGCAGACCAAGTTCGTTCTCGGCAAGGCGCTGCGCCTGGGGCTGCGGCCGATCGTGCTGATCAACAAGGTCGACCGCAGCGATGCGCGGCCCCATCAGGTGCACGACGAGGTCTTTGACCTGTTCTCGGCGCTCGAGGCCAACGACCAGCAGCTCGATTTCCCGACCCTGTTCGCGTCCGCCCGCCAGGGCTGGGCGGCGACCTCGCTGGAGGCCGAGCACAAGGACATGGAACCGCTGTTCGATCTCATCCTGCGCCACGTGCCGGCGCCGCATATCGAGACCGACAAGCCGTTCCGCATGCTGGTGACGACGCTCGAATCCGATCCGTTCCTCGGCCGTATCCTGACCGGGCGCATCCACTCCGGTGCGATCAAGCCCAACACTATTCTAAAATCGCTGAGCCGCGACGGCCGCGAGATCGAGCAGACCCGCATCACCAAGGTGTTGGCCTTCCGCGGTCTGGAGCGCGTGGCGCTCGACATCGCCGAGGCCGGCGACATCGTCGCCGTGGCGGGCTTCAAGACCGCGACCGTGGCCGACACGATCTGTGACCAGTCCGTCGAATGGGCGCTGCCGGCCCAGCCGGTCGATCCGCCGACGCTCGCCATGACCTTCTCGGTCAACGATTCGCCACTGGCCGGCAAGGAAGGCGACAAGGTCACGACCCGCATGATCCGCGCGCGGCTGATGCGCGAGGGCGAGGGCAATGTCGCCATCCGCGTCACCGACACCGAAAACGCCGATTCCTATGAAGTCGCCGGTCGCGGCGAGCTGCAGTTGGGCGTGCTGATCGAAACCATGCGCCGCGAGGGCTTCGAGCTCGCCGTCGGTCGCCCGCGCGTTCTTTTCGAGAACGATCCGGTCACCGGCCAGCGCCTCGAGCCGATCGAGGAAGTGGTGATCGACGTCGACGACGCCTACACCGGCGTCGTCGTCGAGCAGATTTCGGTTCGCAAGGGAGAATTGCAGGATATGCGCCCGTCGGGCGCCGGCAAGACCCGCCTGATCTTCTACGCCCCGTCGCGCGGCCTGATCGGCTACCACGGCGAATTCCTGACCGACACGCGCGGCACCGGCGTGATGAACCGCATTTTCCACGAATACGGCCCCTATCGCGGCACGATCGCCGGCCGGCGCAACGGCGCGCTGATCGCCAATGACGAGGGCACCGCGGTGGCTTACGCGCTGTGGAATCTCGAGGAACGCGGCCCGATGTTCATTGATCCGGGTGTGACGGTCTACAAGGGCATGCTGATCGGCGAGCACAGCCGGGGCAACGATCTCGACGTCAATGTGCTGAAGGGCAAGCAGCTCACCAACATCCGTGCCGCCGGCAAGGACGAGGCGGTGCGACTCACCCCGCCGCGGCGCATGTCGCTCGAGCAGGCGATCGCGTATATTGAAGATGACGAACTGGTCGAAGTGACGCCGAAGTCGATCAGGCTGCGCAAGCGTTTCCTCAATCCCGAGGACCGCAAGCGCGCCAGGAAACAGGCTGCCGCCGCGGCCGCAGAATAGGGACGATCCATTGAAAAACCGGGGCACGACCTTCGCCGACCGTCTGGAGACCGCCGCCAAAGCCAAGCAGGCCCAGCTCGCGCGGGCGCGGGCCAAGGACCCCACCAAGGATCCCGAATTCGCCGCCCGCCAGGAGGCGCGCGCCGCCGCGGCCTATGTGCGCCAGGAGCGTGAGGCCGATCGCCAGATCGCCAAGCTCGCCGAACGGGAGAAGGAAGCCGCCGAACGCGATGCCCGCAAGGCCGAGCAGGTGGCCCTCGAGGCCGAACGCGCCGGCCGCGTCTCGCGCCAGCAAACGGTCAACATGGCCGCGCAGAAGGCGGCGCGCGATGCCCGTTATGCGGCGCGCAAGGCACGCAAGAAATAGCTACAGGCTGCCCGTCAGGGAAGCGCGCTGGCTGATCTCGATGTGATTGCCGTCGGGATCGCAGACGAAAGCAAAGCGTACCGTATCGCCCAGGATCCTGGGCGCGCCGCCCGACGCCCCGCCGCGCGCCAGGATGCCCTCGTATTCGGCGATGCAATCCCACACCTGCACCGTCATGTAGCGATATCCCGGCCCGCGCCACTCGGGGCTGCGCTCGACCTTGCCCTGCTCGGCGATCACGACCAGGGAGTCACCACAGCGATAGCGGCCATCGCCGGCGCGCTCGAACTGCATGGCGTGCGTCCAGAAGCGGTCATGCTGGGCGGGATCGTTGACCCTGAGCAGGATGGCGATGCCTTGCACGCCGTTGGTGCCGCTGGCAACGAGCCTGACCTTGTTGCCGTCGGGGTCGCTCAGCGCCTGCGGGGCGCTCAGCCCCTCGCGGGCGATCTCCAGGCCGACGATGCCCGAAGGCGGCGCGGCCGGCAGCGCGTCGCGCGAATGGTTCATCTTCAGGATCGAGCCGTTCATGTGATGGCGGTGCTGCTGCATGCCGCCACCGAGCTTGCCCATGTGGTCGTAGGGCAGGCCTATCGTCTGCTGCCAGAAGGCGAGCTGCTCATCGCGCTTGGTGGAGAAGAGCCCGACATCGAGATGTGGTTTGGCGAGATTCATGGCTGGAAGTGTAGCGCGAAGCTGGGGAAAAGCTTGGCGAGCATCTGACCTTGCACTTCAACCACGGGCACGAGTGTCTTGAATCACCATCGAAAATCGCCATTCCGCCTCATCGCGCATCGTGAAACAACTCATACAAACCGCAACACGACTTTACTGAGCTGCGGTTGCTAGAAGGGCGGCGGGTGAAGGGGTCGGTTGCTGGGGAGCGGCCGACACAATGTGGGAAGGAATATCGATGATTCGCGCCATTATCGGCACGGTTGCCGTGCTTGCGGGCTTTGCCGTCGTTGAGCGTTCGGTCGACGCCAGTACCGGCTATGCCGGTTCATGCATGTCAACAGAGGCCTATGCGCTCTTGCCGCGCGGCGAGGCGGTGCCCGTGCGCAGCGAGCCGACGCCGCAAGCGGCGGTGCTCGGCACGCTGTCGGCCCGGCACGGCGCCGGCGGCCAGCAGGCGCGCCTGCAGGTCACCATTGCCGGCAGTCAAAGCGGCTGGGCGCGCATTGCGCTCAACACGGCGCGCGACTACAGCGCCAACGGCGCCGCGCAGTCCTTCGGCTGGATCCCGGCCGACCTGCTCACCGTCGATGCGCGGGTCGACGGCGTCATCACGGTCTATAGCCGGCCCGGCCTGATGGGCGAGGCGCTCACGACCATCGAAGGCGACGACATGAAGTTCCGCGTGCTGGGCTGCCGCGGCGACTGGCTGCAGGTGATCAACGCGCGCCACGGCAATGTCTGGATCGACAAGTGGTGCGCGCGCGAGGACGGCTGCCGCAGCTGACGAAAACGAGTTTAGGGAGGCGGCGACCGCTATCTGGGGATTTAGCGGATCGCCGCGGGACAGCAAGACCGACCCCGGAAGGGTAACCTTCCGGGGTTCTCTTTGTCAGATCTTCAGGTCGCTGAAAAAGTCTTTGCCCTTGTCGTCAGTGACGATGAAGGCCGGGAAGTTCTCGACCTCGATGCGCCAGATCGCCTCCATGCCAAGTTCGGGATATTCCAGCACCTCGACCTTCCTGATGCAGTTCTTGGCGAGGATGGCGGCCGGCCCGCCGATCGAGCCGAGATAGAAGCCCTTGTGCTTCTTGCAGGCGTCGACGACCTGCTTGCTGCGATTGCCCTTGGCCAGCATCACCATCGAACCGCCATTGGCCTGGAACAGATCGACGTAGGAATCCATGCGGCCCGCGGTGGTCGGGCCGAAGGAGCCCGACGGCATGCCGTGCGGTGTCTTGGCGGGGCCGGCATAGTAGATCGGGAACTGCTTGAAATAATCCGGCAGGCCGTCGCCGCGGTCGAGCCGTTCCTTGAGCTTGGCGTGCGCCGAATCGCGAGCCACGATCAAAGTGCCGCTGAGCTTGACGCGCGTCTTCACCGGATATTCGGTCAGCACCGAGAGCGTGTGGGCCATGCCCTTGTTGAGGTCGACCGAGACGACGTCACCGGAGAGCTGTTGCGGTTCGACTTCCGGCAGGTAGTGCGCCGGATTGGTCTCGAGCTGTTCGAGGAAGATGCCGTCTTTGGTGATCTTGCCCACCGCCTGGCGGTCGGCCGAGCACGACACACCGATGCCGATCGGCACCGAGGCGCCGTGGCGGGCGATGCGGATCACCCGCACGTCATGGCAGAAATATTCGCCGCCGAACTGCGCGCCGATTCCCATCTGGCGGGTGAGCTCGAGCACCTGCTTTTCCATCTCGCGGTCGCGGATGGCGACGCCGCGGTCGTTGCCCTCGCTCGGCAGATCGTCGAGATAGCGCGTCGAGGCGAGCTTCACCGTCTTGAGGTTCATCTCGGCCGAGGTGCCGCCGACCACGATCGCCAGGTGATAGGGCGGACAGGCCGCGGTACCCAAGGTGCGGATTTGGGTATCGAGGAACTTCAGGAGCGCTGGCTCGTTCAGCACCGCCGGCGTCTGCTGGTGCAGATAGCTCTTGTTGGCCGAGCCGCCGCCCTTGGCGATGAACAGGAACTTGTAGGCATCACCGTCGGTCGCGAAGATGTCGATCTGCGCCGGCAGGTTGGTGCCAGTCTGCACCTCCTTGAACATCGAGATCGGCGAGACCTGCGAGTAGCGGAGGTTGGTCTCGGTGTAGGTCTTGTAGACGCCCCTGGCGATCGCTGCCTCGTCACCGCCGCCGGTCCATACCGCCTGGCCCTTCTTGCCCATGACGATGGCGGTGCCGGTGTCCTGGCACATCGGCAGCACGCCGCCGGCCGAGATGTTGGCATTCTTCAGGAGTTCCAGCGCCACGTACTTGTCGTTGGCCGAGGCCTCGGAGTCGTCGAGGATCGAGCGCAGCTGGGCGAGGTGGCCGGGACGCAACAGATGGGAGATGTCCTTGAAGGCCTGGGCGGTCAGCAGGGTGAGCGCGTCGGGCTCGACCGTCAGCACGTCGCGGCCGTTGAACTTGGTCGTGCCGACGAAATCGGCGGAGAGCTTGCGGTAGGGGGTGGCGTCCTTGCCGCTGGGGAACATCTCCTGGAACTGGAAATCGGGCATGACTCTGTCTCCTGGCGCGCCTGAAGGCGCGCATCCCTGCCGCAGCCCGGCCGCGGCGTCTAGCTACTTCTTTCGGAAGCTGTCGAGCTTGACGATCTTGGAGGCCGCATCTTCCGGCTTGGCCTCCGCAGGCTCCGCCGCGCCGGCTTCCGGCTTGACCTCACCGGTGGGGGGAGCGGCGAGCGACGGCCGTTTCTCCGGCGCCGGCAGCGGCGTCGGGGTGGCTGCCTCGGCCTTGTCGCCGGTCTTGTCGGACGCAGCCGCCTTGTCCTTGCGGTCGAATTGCAGTCCGAAGCGGACCGAGGGATCGACGAACGCCGACAACGCGGCGAACGGCACCTTAATGCGCTCCTGCTGCTTGTTGAAGCTCACCGTCACCTCGAAGGAGTCCGGGCCGATGATGAGGTCCCAGTACTGGTGCTGGAGCACGATCGTCATCTCTTCGGGGTATTTGGCCCGCAGGTAGTCGGGCAGCATCACGCCGGGGTCGGTGCTGCGGAACGAGATGTAGAAATGGTGCGAGCCGGGCAGGCCTTTGTCGGCGACTTGCGTCAGCACGCGGCGGACAACGCTGCGCAGCGCATCGTCGACGAGAGCGTCGTAGTGAAAGCGATCGTTCATGGCCTGTCGGAAATTCGCGGAAAGCATCGGCCCGCATGGCGGGAGAGTCAACGCTGCCAATAGCGGGCAATCGTTGGAAGGAAAGTGGGGGGCTTCTGTTGCCCGGTGCCCCCCGGACCGCGCTTACGTCCGCTGTTTAGGCGGCAGCAGCGAGTGTAACGGTGTTATCGTTAGCACTTGTGAATGGCCCGTCACGGCGGAACCATACCGAGCAAAAGCCGCGCCTTTACCACGCCCGTCGATCCTGGTTCGCCCCCATCGACTCCGTCCCCGAAGGTGCGGAGGAGAAATGGTGGAGGCGCCGGGTACTGCCCCCGGGTCCGAAACGCTTATTCCACGCGGCGTTTATCGCCATAGTCGGTTTCCCGACAAATCCAATATAGGCGTTCCGCGGACGTTTTTGAAGGCAAGGGATGTGCCTCAATTTCCCCATGGAAGCGCCCGCCCGCCGCCCATAGAGTCCGCGGCCAACGAAGGACAAGAACGATGCCCCTCTCCACCGACCAGCAGGCTGAAATCGACCAGGCGCGCGATGGCGCCGAGGCGACCCTGCGGCCGGTCGCGCCGGCGCTGGAGGAGATTCTGTTCCAGGCGCTGCCGGCTCTCGATCACGGCTTCGTCCGGGTCGTCGATTACATGGGTGACGACGCCGCCGTGGTGCAGGCGGCCCGCGTGAGCTACGGCCGCGGCACCAAGAAGGTGAGCGAGGACCGTGGGCTGATCAACTATCTCATGCGGCACCGCCACACGACGCCGTTCGAGATGTGCGAGATCAAGTACCACGTGAAGCTGCCGATCTTCGTGGCGCGCCAGTGGATCCGCCATCGCACCGCCAACGTGAACGAGTATTCCGCGCGCTATTCCATCCTCGACAACGAGTTCTACATCCCCAAGCCCGAGCACCTCGCCGCCCAGAGTCGGCAGAACCGCCAGGGCCGCGACGCCGTGCTCGCCGGCAAGGAGGCCGAGCGCGTCTTCAACCTGCTGCGCAGGGACGCCGAGCTGGTCTACGAGCATTACATGGAGATGCTGAACGAGGGCGAGACCGGCGAGCCGCTCGACCCGGAACGCTCGGGCCTGGCGCGCGAGCTTGCGCGCATGAACCTGTCGCTCAATTTCTATACGCAGTGGTACTGGAAGACCAACCTGCACAATCTCATGCATTTCCTGTCGCTGCGCGCCGATGCCCACGCCCAGTACGAGATCCGCGTCTATGCCGACATCATGATCGACACGCTCAGGCGCTGGTGCCCGATCTGCCACGACGCTTTCATGGAATACCGCATGGGCGGCGCACATCTGTCGAAGACCGGCCTTGCCGTCATCAGGCGCATGATCGCCGGCGAAAAGCTCGACCAGAAATCGAGCGGCCTCAATCCCCGCGAATGGCGCGAACTGATGGCGGCGCTCGGCCTTGGCTAGGACGCCCAGTCCCGGCCGGCTGCGCCTGCTGCGCGAGCGGCCGCGCGACGACGCCGCGGTCGAGGCGATGAACGAGGCGGCGTTCGGTCCCGACCGCCAGCACAAGACCGTCTATCGCCTGCGCGAGGACATCAAGCCGATCAAGGAACTCTGCTTTGTCGCCATCGACCACAAGGGCCGCATGGTGGCCTCGATCCGCAACTGGCCAATCCTGATCAACGAACGCTGGCCCGCGATCCTGCTGGGGCCGCTCGCCATCGCGCCGGAGCTGCGCGGCCTGGGTTACGGCAAGGCGCTGATGTGGCACGCGATGGCGCAGTCGCGCATGCTGGGCCACAGCCGCATCATCCTGGTCGGCGATCCGGAGTATTACAACCAGTTCGGCTTCCGCCGCGACCTCGCCCTCAACATCCAGCTTCCCGGCTGGGTCGAGGAACGCCGCTTCCTGGCGCTCGAGCTGGTCGCCGGCTCGATGATCGGCGTGCACGGCATGATCGGCAAGGCGCAGCCGCCCAAAGCCGCGGCCCGGCGGCGGAAGCGGGCTTAGCTCCCAGCAAAGATTAACGCACCACGATACGCGGCGCCGCGCGGGGCCCGCGCTGGGGGGCCGAAAGCTGCTTCCATACCCGGCCGGCGATGTTCTTGTAGATCTGGGCGTACGGGCTGTCGGGTTGGGAGACGACGATGGGATGGCCCGAATCCGAGGTGGTGCGGATGTCGAGATGCAGCGGCACCTCGCCCAGGAACGGCACGCCGAGCTTTTCGGCTTCCTCGCGCGCGCCGCCGTGGCCAAAGATCTCCGAACGTTCGCCGCAATGCGGGCAGAGGTAAAAACTCATATTCTCGACGAAGCCCAGCACCGGCACCGCGACCTTGCGGAACATGTTGAGGCCCTTGCGCGCGTCGACCAGGGCGATGTCCTGCGGCGTCGAGACGATGACGGCGCCGCTCAGCGCCACGCGCTGGGCGAGCGTGAGCTGGGCATCGCCGGTGCCCGGCGGCATGTCGACCACCAGCACGTCGAGCTCGCCCCACTCCACGTCGCGCAGCATCTGCTCGAGCGCGCTCGACACCATGGGCCCACGCCAGATCATCGGCGTGTCCTCGTTGACGATATAGCCGATCGACATGGTCTTGAGGCCATAGCGCTCGATCGGCTTCAGGGCCTTGCCGTCGATCGATTCGGGCTTTTCCTTGACGTCGAGCATGCGTGGCATCGACGGGCCGTAGATGTCGGCATCGAGCAGGCCGGTGCTGACGCCGTTGGCGGCAAGCCCCAGCGCCAGGTTCACCGCCGTGGTCGATTTGCCGACGCCGCCCTTGCCCGAGGCGACGGCGATGATGTGCTTGACGCCGGGCACGTCGATGCGGCCGCCACCGCCGGTCGTCTTGCCGGCCGGCGCTCCATGGCCATGTCGGTGCCCCTGTGCTTGGTGATCGTGCGCGGGGGGTGCGGAAGGCGGCGGCGTGGCCGGGCGTTCGGAGGTCAGCACGGCGGTTGCCGACAGCACGCCCGGCATGGCCCGCACCGCCTGCTCACAGGCCTGCCGCAACGGTTCCAGGGCGGTGCCGCGCGCCGGATCGACATCCAGGGTGATCGCAATATGGCCACTGCGGGTGGCGATACCGCCCACCATGCCCAGCGCCACGACGCTCCTGCCGGTCGCTGGATCGATGACCGTCTCGAGAACCTTACGGACCGCTAATTCGGATATTTCCGCCATGATTGCTTGTTTCCGCGGGCCGGCAATATTGTGTCGCTGCTTGATTGCAGGGGTTGCTGCGGTCACATATATGCAGCGCGACGTGAAATCAAAAGCGACAATGCGCCCCGGCGAGGCAGCCGGCGGCCCGAGGTGAACGATGGCGTGGAACAACAACTCCGGCGGCCCCTGGGGCGGCGGCGGCAATAGCGGCGGCCCGTGGGGCGGCGGCGGCGGCAATCGCGGCGGGGGCGGTCCTTTCGGCTCGCGTCGCCCGCCCGACATGGAAGACGTTATCCGCCGGGGCCAGGAGCGGCTCAAGAACCTCATCCCCGGCGGCTTCAGCTCGTACAAGGGGATCGCGCTGGTCGTTCTGGCGGCCGTGGTGATCTGGCTGGTCACCGGCTTCTTCCGCGTGCAGCCCAACCAGCAGGCGATCCAGCTCGTATTCGGCAAGCCCTACGGCAAGCCGGTCGAACCCGGCCTGCACTACAACCTGCCGGGGCCGATCGGCAACGTCGTGGTGGTCAACGTCCAGGACCAGCGCCGCGTCGTGATCGGCTCGCGCGGCGGCCAAGACCGCGCCACCGCGCCCTACACGCGCGGCCCGCGCCCGACCTCGAGCGAGAACCTGATGCTGACGGGCGACGAGAACATCGTCGACATCGAGTTCGCCGTGCTGTGGCAGATCAAGGACGTCTTCAAGTACGCCTTCGACGTGCGCAACCCGGAGGATAACGTGCGGGCCGGCGCCGAAGCCGCCATGCGCGAGGTGATCGGCAAGTCGAACCTGCAATATGCCCAGACCGAGGGCCGCAGCCGCATCGAGCAGGACACCAAGGACCTATTGCAGAAAATTCTCGACGACTACGGGCTGGGCGTGCGCGTTTCGCAGGTCCAGCTCCTGCGTGTCGACCCGCCGCAGGAGGTGATCGCGGCCTTCCGCGACGTCCAGGCGGCACGCGCCGACAAGGAGAAAAGCATCAACGAGGCCAACACCTACCGCAACCAGGTGCTGCCCCGCGCCAAGGGCGAGGCCGAGTCGATCATCCAGCGAGGCGAGGCCTACAAGGCCCAGATCATCGCCCGCGCGAGCGGCGACGCGCAGCGCTTCGACCAGGTCTACAGCCAGTGGGCCAAGGCCAAGGACATCACGACCGAGCGCCTCTACCTCGACACCATGGAGGAGGTGCTGCGCAGTGTGAACAAGGTGCTGATCGACAAGAACGCCTCGGGCACCGGCGGGGTGCTGCCCTATCTGCCGCTGCCCGAGTTGAGATCGAGCCAGCCGGCGGGCGGAACGTCGCCGCCGCGCCAGTCGCCGTCGGGCCAGACGCCGCCGGCGGCGGGAGCGACGCGATGAGCAACCGTATGATCATCGCGCTGATTGGGCTGGCCGTCATCGCCTTCCTGGTGACCCAGACCTTCTACACCGTCGATCCGACCAAGCAGGTGCTGGTCCGCCAGTTCGGCGCCATCGTCGGCGAACCCAAGACCGAACCCGGTCTCTACGCCAAGATCCCGCTGGTGCAGGATATCCAGCGCATCGACCGCAGGCTGCTCGACTACGAGGCCGAGGAGTTCGAGATCATCGCCGGCGACCAGAAGCGCCTCGTGGTCGACGCCTATGCCCGCTACAAGGTGGTGGCCGCCAAGCTGTTCGCCCAGACCGTGCCGGGCGGCGAGCCGGCGCTGCGCGGGCTGCTCGACTCGCTGATCAACTCGGAGATCCGCGGCGTCTTGAGCTCGGTGCCGCTGCACGCGGTGCTGACCGACCAGCGCGCCAACCTGATGGACGAGATCACGCGGCGGGTGAACGGCAAGACCAAGGAACTCGGCGTCGAGACGGTCGATGTGCGCATCAAGCGTGCAGATCTGCCGCAGGCCAATTCGCAATCGGTCTTCAATCGCATGAAGACCGACCGTGAGCGCGAGGCCGGCCAGCTGCGCGCCGAGGGCGACGAGGAGAAGGCGCGCATCACCGCCACCGCCGACCGCGAGGTCGCCGTTATCAAGGCCGATGCCGGGCTGAAGGCGCAGGTCACCATGGGCGAGGCCGACGCCGAAGCGACCCGGATCTATGCCCAGGCCTTCAACAAGGACAAGGAGTTCTACGGCTTCTGGCGTCGCATGGAGGCCTACAAGCAGGCGTTCGGCGCCGGCGGCTCGACCATGGTGCTGAGCCCCGACACCGATTTCTTCCGCTATTTCAACGCCCCCAGTGGAGCGCCGCCAGCCAGCAAGTAGCCGGCAAAGTCTGTGACAATTCCGGACGGACCGGCGGCGTCTGTGGCAAGCCTGCAACGCCGTCGGCTGATTTTTCTCAAACGCCCGAAAAAGCTGAAACAATCAACGACATAACGGCCTCTTTATTTGCGCCACAATCGCCGTACATGTACACAGTGACTCGAACGCGCGGCGCCGGCCGTTCCGACCCGTTTGGCCTGAGCGCCGTTGGAGGTCGGACGTGATTCTCACTGATTCTCAAGGCTTTCTGAAGGGTGCCGCGCTGGCGGCCGTTGCTTCCCTTGGTCTGATGCTGGCGCAGCCGGCGTGGGCCCGCGAGGCGCCGCAAAGCTTCGCCGAGCTGGTCGACAAGCTGATGCCGACCGTCGTCAACATCACCACCACCCAGAACGTGCCTCAGCAGGGGCCCCGGCTGCGCGACATGCCGCAGCTGCCGCCCGGCTCGCCGTTCGAGGAGCTGTTCAAGGAGTTCTTCGACAAGCGCGGCGGCGAGGAGCAGAAGCGCCGCGGCACCTCGCTGGGCTCGGGCTTCATCGTCGACGGCGAAGGCTACGTCGTCACCAACAACCACGTCATCCAGGGCGCAGAGGACATCACCGTCATCCTGCGCGACGACACCCAGCTCAAGGCCAAGCTGATCGGCTCGGACAGCCGCATTGACGTGGCGCTGCTCAAGGTCGAGCCGCCGGGCAAGAAGCCGCTGCCGGCGATCAAATTCGGCGATTCCGACAAGATGCGCGTGGGTGACTGGGTGATCGCCATCGGCAACCCGTTCGGGCTGGGCCACTCGGTGACCGCCGGCATCATCTCGGCGCGCGGCCGCTCGCTCAACGACTCGCTCGACGACTACCTGCAGACCGACGCGGCCATCAACAAGGGCAACTCGGGCGGCCCGTTGTTCAACTCGGACGGCGAGGTGATCGGCGTCAACACGGCAATCTATTCGCCCTCCGGCACCAACGCAGGCCTTGCCTTCTCGATCCCGTCCAACCTGGTCAAGCAGGTTGCCGACCAGCTGCGCGAGTTCGGCCGGGTCAAGCGCGGCTGGGTCGGCGTCAGCTACCAGAGCGTCACCGACGACATCGCCGACAGCTTCGGCCTCGACCGTGCACGCGGCGTGCTGGTGGCCAATGTCGTGGCCGACGGGCCGGCCGCCAAGGCCGGGCTGAAGCGCAACGACATCATCGTGAGCTTCGCCGGCCAGGAGGTGCTCGATCTGCGCCGCTTCCCGCGGCTGGTCGCCAATGCCCGGGTCGGCAGCACGATCGATCTGGTGGTCTGGCGCGGCGGCAAGGAAGTGCCGCTGAAGCTCAGGATCGGCGAGCAGGAGGAGGCCGAGAAGCAGAACGTGGCGGCCCAGGGCGGCACCAAGAAGCAGACCGAGGCCGACCAGCCGATCGTCTCGACGGTCGAGCAGCTGGGCCTCACCCTGCAGAAGGTGACCGATCAGCTGCGCGAGAAATACGGGCTGTCCGATCAGGTCAAGGGCGTGGTCGTCACCAAGGTGGCGCCCAACAGCCCGGCCGCGGAAAAGCAGCTCCAGCCGGGCGACGTCATCCTCGAGGTCGACCAGAAGCCGGTCACCACCCCGCAGGAGGTCACCGACATCGTCACCAAGCTGCAGCAGGCCAAGAAGCGCTCGGTCCTGCTGTTCGTCGAGCGCCAAGGCGATCCCCGCTTCGCGGCGTTGCGGCTGACGAAATAACGCTCGGTCCTTCACGCTCATGTTCCTCTCCCCCTTGGGGGAGAGGTTAGGTGAGGGGGTAACCGAAGGCTGCCTCCTGCAACACCCCCTCACCCAGCCTCTCCCCCAAGGGGGAGAGGAGCCTGAGGTTTACCCGACCTTCACCACCAGCTTGCCGAAATTCTCGCCCCGCAAGAGGCCCAGGAAGGCCTCCGGCGCGTTGGCCAGCCCGTCGACCACGGTCTCGCGGCTCTTGAGCTTGCCGTCCTTCAACAGGCCGCCGACCTCGCTGGCGAACTCGCCCATCAAGGCGATGTGATCGGAGACGATGAAGCCCTGGATCGTGAGCCGCCGCTGCACGATGGTGAACATCTTAGGCGGGCCCGCCATCGGTGCGGCGTCCTGGTACTCCGAAATGGCGCCGCAGAAGGCGACCCGGCCGAAATTGTTCAGCCGCTCGAACACCGCGTGGAAGATCCGGCCGCCGACATTCTCGAAATCGGCGTCGATGCCTTGCGGGCAAAGCTTGTCGAGCACCGCGCCGGTGTCGCGCTCGGTCTTGTGGTTGAAACAGGCGTCGTAGCCTGCCTCGCGCACCGCCCAGCGGCACTTGTCCTCATCGCCGGCGCAGCCCACCACCTTGGCGCCCAAAAGCTTGGCGAGCTGGCCGGCCACTTGGCCGACCGCGCCGGTGGCGGCCGAGACGAACACCGTTTCGCCGGCCTTGGGCTTGCAGATGTGTTTCATGCCGTACCAGGCGGTGAAGGAGGGCATGCCCAGCACGCCGAGATGGGCCGACAATGGCGCAACGGCGGGATCGATCTTGCGCAGGCTCTTGCCGTCGTGGAGCGTGTGGGTCGCCCAGTTCAGCGTGCCGATCACGACGTCGCCCTTGGCGAAGCGTGGATTCTTCGAGTCCAGCACTTCGCCGACCGAGCCACCGGCCAAGGGCTTGTCGACCTCGAACGGCGGCGTGTAGGAGCGCAGCTCCGTCATGCGCGGGCGCATATAGGGATCGAGCGACAGGAAACGCTGTTTTACCAGCACCTGGCCGTCGCCCGGCGCCGCCAGGTTCACGCTTTCCTGGCGAAAACAGTCCGCGGTGACGTCGCCCACCGGACGCTTGGCGAGCACGATCTGGACGGCATCGGTCATGGCTCGTTCCTTTCGACGAAGTCGCTGCGGCGATAGCCCTGCAGATAGAGCAGCGCGCTCAGGTCACCGTGGTCGATGCGTGCCCGCACCTCGGCGGCGACGACCGGCTTGGCCCGGAAGGCGACGCCCAGGCCGGCGGCCTGCAGCATCGGCAAATCGTTGGCGCCATCGCCCACGCTCACCGCCTCGCCGGTCGACAGGCCATGCTGGACGGCGAGGCGCTGCAGGGTCGCAAGCTTGGCCTCCTTGCCCAGGATCGGCGGCTCGACCTCGCCGGTCAGGGTGTGGCCGTCGTGTTTCAGCCCATTGGCGGCATAGGAATCGAAACCCAGGGCCCGGCGCACCATCGCGGTGAAATAGGTGAAGCCGCCCGACACCAGCGCGCAATGGGCGCCGTGCTTTTTCATGGTGGCGACCAGGGTGGCGCCGCCCGGCGTGTAGCGGATGCGTTGGGCAGCTTCGTCGAGCTTGGCGACGGGAAGTCCCCGCAACAGGCCGACCCTCTCTTTCAGCGCGGCGGCAAAATCGATCTCGCCGTTCATGGCGCGCGCCGTGATGGCGGCGATCTTTTCGCGCAAGCCCAGGAAGGCGGCCAGCTCGTCCAGCATCTCGTTCTCGATCACGGTCGATTCCATGTCGGCCACCAAGAGCTTCTTGCGCCGGCCGGCGGCGGCCACGACGACGGCGTCGATGGCCGTCATGGCGACCGGATCGGGCGGCCCGTCGAAGGGCAGATCACAGGCGATCTCCGGCGCCAGCCAGTCGGGCGTTCCCACGGTGGCGCCGTGGGCGCGCAGCACATCGGTGGCGTTCTTGATCACGCCGGCGTTCAGCGCGGGATGGGCCGCGCTCGAGATCAGGACCAGGACGTTTTTCACGATGTCTGGCGGCTCCCCTCTCCGTCGTCCCGACCAGGCGCCGAAGGCGCGCGTGGAGGGATCTCGTCAGACCACGACAAGGCCCCTCGGCTTCACTTCGCTTCAGCGCGGAGATTACTCCGCGCGACTCGGGGTGACGGGTAGGCCTTAATCGCTCATTTGCAATCGCAGGCCAAGCAGTGTCATTTCGCCCGCCATGGAGCGCCAGCGCGTCATTGTCATCACCGGTCCGACCGCCAGCGGCAAGTCGGCGCTCGCCCTTGCGCTCGCCGAGTGGCGGCAGGGCGTGGTCATCAACGCCGACGCCATGCAGACCTACGACGCCTTTCCGATCCTGACGGCGCAGCCGACGACGGAAGAGCGCGCGCGGGTGCCGCATCGGCTCTATGGCGTGCTGCCGCTTTCCGAGACCCTGTCGGCGGCGCACTGGCGGACCCTCGCCGTGGCCGAGATCGAGCGCTGCCTGGCCGAGGCCCGCACGCCCATCCTGTGCGGCGGCTCGGGCCTTTATCTGCGCACCTTGATGCAGGGCATCGCCGCCGTTCCCGATGCGCCGGCCGGCGTGCGCGACCAGGCCAACGCGGAGTGGCGAGCGATGGGCGCGGACGCCTTTCGCGCGCGGCTGGCGGAAAAGGATCCCGCGATCGTGGCGCGGCTCAAGCCCGGCGATCGCCAGCGCCATGTCCGCGCCTGGGAGGTCTGGGCCGCGACCGGTCGGCCGCTCAGCGCGTGGCAAACCAGCCAAGGCGAACCCGCACCTTGGTGCTTCGCGACGGTGCTGCTGGCGCCTGAGCGCGAGTGGTTGCGCCGGCGCATCGAGAGCCGCTTCGACAGCATGCTGAAGGCGGGCGTGCTGGCCGAGGTGCGCGCCGTGTTCGACCGCACGCCCGATCCACGCTGGCCGGGGCTGAAGGCGCATGGTGCCCCCGAGCTCTTCCGCCACTTCCAGGGCGAACTGTCCCTCGGGGAAACGCGCCGGATTGCCATCGACCATACCCGCCAATATGCCAAACGCCAGATGACGTGGTTCCGCCATCAGATGGCACCAGATCTAGTATTGGATCCCCAGTCCGACCGGGATTTGGGACAGATCGAGAAATTTTTGACCAAAACAGAGGCCTGAAACTTTATGTTTCGTGCTGATTTCGATTGACCCTCCGGAACCCGCCCTTTACCTTCCGCGCCGCCGCAAACCCCGTTTTGCGGCATATTTGTCAGAGAGGAGACCCGTGTCATGAAGCCCGAGGAGCCCGCCACGACTGGCGCCGATCTGCTGGTGAAAGCCCTGATCGACGAGGAAGTCGAGGTCGTCTTCGGCTATCCGGGCGGCGCGGTGCTGCCGATCTACGATTCGCTGTTCAAGCAGAACCGGCTGCGCCACATCCTGGTGCGCCATGAGCAGGCCGCCGTGCATGCCGCCGAGGGCTATGCGCGCTCGACCGGCAAAGTGGGCGTGGTGCTGGTGACCTCCGGTCCCGGCGCCACCAACGCCGTGACCGGGCTCACCGACGCGCTGATGGATTCCATTCCCATCGTTTGTCTCACCGGCCAGGTGCCGACCCACCTGATCGGCAACGACGCCTTCCAGGAAGCCGACACCACGGGCATCACGCGGCCCTGCACCAAGCACAATTATCTCGTGAAGGCGGTCGGCGATCTCGCGCGCACCATCCACGAAGCCTTTTATGTGGCGCGCTCGGGCCGTCCGGGACCGGTGGTCGTCGACCTGCCCAAGGACGTGCTGATGAACAAGCACGACTACAGCGCGCCCAAGAAGCCGGTGCAGCACAAGAGCTACCGCCCGCAGGTCAAGCCCGAGCTCAAGAAGATCGAGCAGGCGATCGAGCTGATCGCCAATGCCAAGAAGCCGGTCTTCTACACCGGCGGCGGCGTGGTCAATTCCGGACCGCGGGCGTCGAAACTGCTGGCGCAGTTCGTGCACATGACGGGCTATCCCATCACCAACACCCTGATGGGGCTGGGATCGTTCCCGGCGTCGGACAAGCAGTTCCTCGGCATGCTCGGCATGCACGGGACCTACGAGGCCAATCTGGCGATGTATCACTGCGACGTGCTGATCAACATCGGCGCGCGTTTCGACGACCGCATCACCGGCAAGCTCAGCGAGTTCTCGCCCAAGTCGACGAAGATCCACATCGACATAGATTCGAGCTCGATCAACAAGAACGTGCGGGTCGACCTGCCGATCGTGGGCGACGCCGGCCACGCGCTGGAAGACCTGATCCGCGTCTGGAAGGCCAAGCAGCCGCGCACCGACCACAAGGCGCTGAAGGCGTGGTGGGCCGAGATCGACAAGTGGCGGGCCCGCGACTGCCTCGCCTACAAGCAGGGCAAGGAGACGATCAAGCCGCAATACGCGCTCGAGCGGCTCTACCACCACATTAAGGACCGCGACCACTACATCACCACCGAAGTGGGCCAGCACCAGATGTGGGCGGCGCAGTTCCTGAAGTTCGAGCAGCCCAACCGCTGGATGACCTCGGGCGGACTCGGCACCATGGGCTACGGCCTGCCCGCAGCCATGGGCGTGCAGATCGCGCACCCTGAGTCGCTGGTCATCGACGTGGCGGGCGAGGCCTCGATCCTGATGAACATCCAGGAACTCTCCACGGTGGCGCAGTACCGTTTGCCGGTGAAGATCTTCATCCTGAACAACCAGTACATGGGCATGGTGCGCCAGTGGCAGGAACTGCTGCATGGCGGCCGCTATTCCGAGAGCTACATGGAATCGCTGCCCGACTTCGTGAAGCTCGCCGAGGCGTTCGGCGCCGTCGGCCTGCGCTGCGACGATCCCGCCAAGCTCGACGACACGATCAAGCAGATGATCGAGGTCAACAGGCCGGTCGTCGTCGACGTGCTGGTCGACAAGACGGAAAACTGCTTCCCCATGATCCCCTCGGGGGCGGCGCACTACGACATGCTGCTGGGGCCCGACGACCGGGCGCAAAAGCCGACGTCGGAAGAAGGCATGGTGCTGGTGTGAGCGGGCCCGAGGCGGCCTCGAGCCACACCATCTCCGTGCTGGTCGACAACGAGCCCGGCATCCTGGCGCGCGTGGTCGGCCTGTTCTCGGGCCGCGGCTACAACATCGAGAGCCTCACGGTCGCCCAGACCGACCCCAAGGAGAACCTCTCGCGCATCACCATCGTCACCACCGGCACGCCGATGATCATCGAGCAGATCAAGGCGCAGCTCGACCGGCTGGTGCCGGTCCATCGCGTGCGCGACCTCACGGTCGAGGGCCCGCATATCGAGCGCGAGCTGGCGCTGGTCAAGGTCAAGGGCAGCGGCGAGAAGCGGGTCGAGGCGCTCCGCCTGGCCGACGTCTTCCGCGCCAAGGTGATCGACGCCAAGACCGATTCCTTCGTCTTCGAGGTCACCGGCACGTCCGACAAGGTGCAGACCTTCGTCGGCCTGATGGAGGGGCTCGGCCTGGTCGATGTCGGCCGCACCGGCATCGTCGCCATGTCGCGCGGCAGCGAGGCGCTCTAGACGTGGACTACGTCGTCGCCCTGTTGGGCCTGGCGGTCGTCCATTTGCTGGCGGTGGTGAGCCCGGGTCCGTCGACCGTGCTGGTGATCCAGACGGCGGCGGTCGCCGAACGGCGCGGCGGGCTTTTGGCGGCGTTGGCCATGATGGTGGGCGCGCTCCTATGGGCTGGCGCCGCGTTGTTCGGCCTGCAGGCCCTGTTCGCCCGCTTCGACTGGCTTTACCTCGCCTTCCGCATCGGCGGCGCGCTCTATCTCCTCTATCTGGCGATGATGCTGTGGCGTCACGCCCGCGATCCGCTGCCGGAGATTCCCGCCGGCTTGGCGTCGCGCACGACGGGCTGGCGCGGCTTTTCGCGCGCGCTCCTGCTGCAGCTCGGCAATCCCAAGATCATGGTGTTCTTCGGCAGCATCTTCCTGTCGCTGCTGCCGCAGAACCTGCCGGCCTGGATGGACGCCACGGTGCTGGCCGTCGTGGCCGTGAACGAATTCACCTGGTTCGCGCTGCTCGCCCTGGTGTTCTCCGGCGGCGTGGCGCGCGCCTTCTATCGCCGCGTCAAGCTCTGGCTCGATCGCCTCATGGGCGGCGTGCTCGGGTTGCTTGGCCTGCGCCTCGTCTTGGCCGACGGCTAGCGGACGCGCGCTTCCACGTCTGCGAGGCGCGCCGGGGTCTTATCCAGCACGAACTGCGCTTCGCTGCGGCCCGACATACGCAGCGGATCGCCGCTCTCGCGCTCGGTCATGTCGTAGAACAGCTTGCCCGCCGGCCGGCAGCTCCAGCCTTCGCTGAGGCCTGCCACCCCGGCGCCGGGATAGCGCAGGCAGATCGAGATGATCTCGCGGCCGCGGGCGTTGGGGTCGGCGGCGACCCGCCACTCGCCGGCGAAGATCCGCCTTTCGCCGACCAGCCAGACGAAATCCCGGCCGTCTGCCGTCGAGTAGTGGATCTGCGCCGGTCCGCTCTGCGTCCACAGCCAGGTCTTGTTGGCCATGCCGTTCCGCGCCGTGTCGGGCGTGGCGTTGTCGATGGCGGCCTGGATCTGCGGCATCGGCAGCGCGGGCCCGGTCGGGGCCGTCGAATCGGGATGGCTGGCGCAGCCAACCAGGGCGTGGAGGGCGAGCCAAAACACGAGCGGAAAGCGTATCGCGGGCATGGAATTGAAGCTGGCCTTTGCCGGCCGGGTTGTCTAGTAAGCCCCGTTCTCAGCAAGAAGCGCACACTGCCAGGAGGAATGGCCGCCATGCGTGTCTATTACGATCGCGATGCCGACGTGAACCTGATCAAGGGCAAGAAGGTCCTGGTCGTGGGTTACGGCAGCCAGGGCCACGCCCACGCGATGAACCTCAGGGACTCGGGCGTGAAGGACGTGCGCATTGCGCTGAAATCCGGCTCGGCCACGATCAGGAAGGCCGAGGGCGCGGGCTTCACGGTGATGAGCCCGGCGGACGGCGCCAAGTGGGCCGACATCGTCATGGTGCTGACGCCCGATGAGCTGCAGTCCGACATCTACAATGCCGATCTCGCGCCCAACATGCGGGCGGGCTCGGCTCTCGCCTTCGCGCACGGACTGAACGTGCACTTCAACCTGATCACACCGCGCTCCGACATCGACGTGTTCATGATCGCACCCAAGGGCCCCGGCCATACCGTGCGTTCGGAATATCTGCGCGGCGGCGGCGTGCCCTGCCTGGTGGCGGTGGCGCAGAATTCGTCGGGCAACGCGCTCGAGATCGGGCTCAGCTATTCCTCGGCCATTGGCGGCGGCCGCGCCGGCACCATCGAGACCACCTTCAAGGAGGAATGCGAGACCGACCTGTTCGGCGAGCAGGTCGTGCTGTGCGGCGGCCTGGTCGAGCTGATCAAGGCGGGCTACGAGACCCTGGTCGAGGCGGGTTACGCGCCGGAGATGGCCTATTTCGAGTGCCTGCACGAGGTCAAGCTGATCGTCGACCTGATCTACGAGGGCGGCATCGCCAACATGAACTACTCGATCTCCAACACCGCCGAGTACGGCGAGTATATGTCCGGTCCGCGCATCGTCACCGACGCGACCAAGGCCGAGATGAAGCGCGTGTTGGCCGACATCCAGTCCGGTCGCTTCGCGCGCGATTGGATGCTGGAGAACAAGGTCAACCAGGCCTCGTTCAAGGCCATGCGCAAGAAGATGTCGGAGCACCCGATCGAGGAGATCGGCGTCAAGCTGCGCGGCATGATGCCGTGGATCAAGGAGAAGGCGCTGGTCGACAAGACCCGGAACTGACAGCGCGCAGCGCTGTCATCCCGAGCAGAGCGAGGGATCTTTAGCCTATCCGCCAGCGACCGCATGCTCCTCATATTGGGGCAGGTCGTCGGTGATGGTGAACCACGGTGCCTTGGAACCGACGAAGATATGCTTGGTCGGGCGGATGGTCGGATCGTCGACCAGGGTTCCCAGGGCGACATGGACGAAGGCGCCGTCGCGGACGACCGAATAGAGCAGTGAGCCGCACCGCTTGCAGTGCGTGTCGTTGGCCCCTTCGTCGCCAAAGATCATGCGGTCGTCGGGGCCCTTGGTGATGCCGAGCTTGCCGCGCTCGATGCCGGCGAACGGCTTGAAGGCCGACCCCGTCGTCCGCCGGCAGTTCGAGCAGTGGCAGTTCATGGCGTAGAGGAATTCGTCCGGCACGGCATAGTGGACGGCGCCGCAAAAGCACTTTCCGGCAAGCCTGCGCGCGCTCGCTGTGTCGGGGTTTGCCATGGCATCCTCGCTTTCGGCCGGAGAGATTCTAGCGCTTGCCGAAGACGAAACCACCGCCCGACGCGTCGAGGATCGCGCCGGAGACGAAGGTCGATTCGTCCGATAATAGCCACACGATCGCGTGGGCGATCTCGTGCGCCTGGCCGACGCGGCCCATGGCGATCGTCGATTCGACCTCGGCGCGCACCTCGGGGTCGCCGAGCGCCGCCTCGGTCATCTCGGTCAGGATCATGCCCGGTCGCAGGGCGTTCACCCGGATGCCCTCGGCCGCGACCTCCTTGGCGAAGCCCAGGGTGAAGCTGTCGACCGCGGCCTTGCTGGCCGCGTAGTGCGACTTGCCGGGCCGGCCGCCGATGGTGGCGGCCAGCGACGAGAGGTTGACGATGACGCCGCCTTTGCCGCCGCGCTTGGTCGACATGCGGCGCGCGGCCTCGCGGCAGCACAGCATCAGGCCGACGGCGTTCACGGCGAACAGACGAGCCAGCGTCGCGGCGTCGAAATCTTCGACCCGTGACGCGCCGCCGTCGATGCCGGCGCTGTTGACCAGGCGGTCGACCGGCCCCAGGGCGCGCTCGGTCTCGTCGAACAGGCGGCTGATGTCGTCTTCGCGCGTGACGTCGCCCGGCAGGGCGATCGCCTGGCCGCCCGTGGCCGTGATGTCGGCGATCAGGGTCTTGGCCTGGCTGGCGCGCGAGCGGTAGTTGATCGCGACCTTGTAGCCGCGGGCGGCGGCGAGCCTTGCCGTCGCAGCGCCGATGCCGCTCGCACCGCCGGTGATGAGAAGGGTCATCCTTTCAATGCGCCTCCGGTAAGACCGTGCACCAGATATCGCCTGACCACGAAGGAGAAGGCCAGCACCGGCAGCATGATCATGGTGCCGCCGGCGGCGATGCGGCCCCATTCCCAGCCCTCGTAATTCATGAAGTTGACGACGGCCACCGGCGCCGTCATCGCCTCGGTACGGGTCAGGATCAGAGCGAAAAAGAAATCGTTCCAGGCGAACAGGAAGCAGAGGATCGCGGTGGCCGCCAGGCCGGGCCCGGACAGCGGCAGGATGATCCGGTAGAAGCCTTGCCACAGCGTGGCGCCGTCGATCCACGCCGCCTCCTCGAGCGAGGGCGGCAATTGATCGTAGAACGGCCGCATCATCCAGATCACCAGCGAGAGGTTGAAGGTGAGGTAGATGATGACAAGGCCGGTCAGCGTGTCGAGCAGCTCAAGATGGCGGTAGACCAGGAAGTAGGGGATGGTGAAGGCGATCGGCGGCGCCATGCGGCTGGCCAGGATCCAGAGCGTGATCGTGCCGCCGCTGCGCGCGGTCCAGCGCGACAGCGCATAAGCCGCCGGCACGCCAATCAGCAGCGACAGCACCGTCGAGGCGACGCTCACCACCAGGCTGTTGGTGAAGGAGTTGCGGAACTCCGAGGTCCACAGCGCGGCATAGTTGGCCAGAGTAGCGTCGAACAGCAGCCGTGGCGGGAAGCGGAAGATCTCGGCATTGGTCTTGAACGACATCAGCAACAGCCACAGGAACGGCGCCAGGGCCAGCAGCGCCAGGGCGACGGCCAGCGCCTGCATCAGCAGGCGATCGCGCATTCTGGTCGACGCCTTAATCGACACGGACCCCCCAACCGACCATGCGCACGATCAGCCAGCTCAAGGCGATGGTCGCGGCGAGCAGGGCCACGGTTATCGCGCTGGAAAAGCCGAGATAGGAGAAATTGAAGGCCTGCAGGAACGAGTAGTAGTTGGTGACCTCGGTGAGGTTGCCCGGACCGCCGTCGGTCAGGATGAAGATCAGCGGGAAGGCTTTTATCGAATCGATCAGGCGAAACAGGCCCGCCACCAGCAGCACGCCCTGGATGAAGGGGAGCGTGATGTAGCGTGTGAGCTGCCAGGGCGAGGCGCCGTCGACCTTGGCGGCGTCTAAAAGCTCCTGCGGCATCATCTGCAGGGCGGCCAGCACCATCAGCATGGTGAAGGGAAACCATTCCCAGGTGTCGGCGATGATGATCGAGGTCAGCGCCCAGTCGGGGTCGGTGATCAGCGCCGGCACGTTCCAGCCCAGCGCCCGGAAGATGCCGTGCATGGGGCTGATGTCGGGCGTGTAGATCACCTTCCAGATGATGGCGACGACGATTGGCGGCAGCACCATCGGGATCAGGAAAACCGTGCGCAGCGCCTCGAGCAGCCGCGAGCGCATGTTCAGCAGCAGCGCCAGCAAAAGCCCGATCAGGAGCTGCAGCAGCACCGTCCAGAACGAGAGCTTGATCTGCACCCACACCGAATTGTGCAGGCGCGAATCCGACAGGAGCTGGCGGTAGTTCTCCAGCGGCTGGGAGAAGTCCCACTGGGTCTCGGGTCGGGTGAGGTTGAGCGGCGTAAAGCTGGTCGCCAGCAGATAGAGCGCCGGCAGCAAGGTGATCAGCGCCAGCACCGCAAGCGACGGCGCGACGCAGAACGCGAAGAAGCGGCCTTGCGTGCGCGAAAAGCCGGATGGGCTAGAGATCAACCTTGATCCCGGCCTTCTGCAGATCCTGGATCGCCTCGGCCTGCGCCTGCTTCATCGCCTCGGGTGCGGCCTGCTGCTTGGTGGCGATCCTCTCGATCGCCTTGTTGATTTTGTCGCCGACCTGCGGGAACACCGGCACGGTGCGGTACTTCATGTAGCCCGTCTTGCCGCCGAGCTGCAGCACTTCCAGGAACAGCGAGGCCACGTCCTGGCCGTTCAAGGTCAGCACGTCCTTGAACTCCGGACTCTTGATGATGGAGAGGCGGCAGACGCTGGGATAGCCGTGGTTCTTGACCACCATGGCGATCGTCTCCTTCGACAGCGCCCACTTGATGAACTCCCACGCCGCCTCTTTCTTCTTCGAGCCGGCGGGAATGCCGAGGCCGTGGCTGTTGGAGCCGGGGAAGTTGCCCGCGGGCCCGGCCGGCATCAGGCCGTAGCGCACCGTCTTCTGCACCGTGCTCTCGGCATGCTTGGCCAGCGGCACCATCCAGGTGATGGCCTGGGTGCGGATATTGGCGCGGCCCGACATCTGCGAGCGCATCGACTGGTCGTCGGAGTAGGAGAGGATGCCGTCGGGCCCGTATTTCATCAGCAGGTTGGCGTACCATTCGCCCGACTGGGCGGCCTGCGGCGTGGCAAGCGTCGGCGTCAGGTTGTCGGGCGGCGCCTTGAAGATCGCGCCGCCCGAGCCCATCAGGTAGGGGATCCAGTTCCAGTGATGCAGCTTGTCGGCGGTGAAGGCGGCGACGCCTTCCTTGTTGTGGACGGCGTCGCACACCTTGATCAGCTCGTCGAACGTCTTGGGCAGGCCGAGGCCGGCTTTTTCGATCAGGTCGTAGCGCGCCGCGCCCAGGATCATGGCGCCGGCTTCCCAACTGAAGCCGAAGGTCTCGCCCTTGGCGTTCTTCATCGCCGATTGCGGGCCGCCGGCAAAATCCTCCGGGTCCCAGTCGGCCGGAGTCATCTTGGGATCCTTGGTGAAGGGGTCGAGGTTGGTGACCCAGCCCGCGCCGATCCAGCGGCCGGAATAGATGAAGGTGACGTTGATGACGTCGAGCGAGGAGCCCTTGGTCGACAGTTCGAGGTCGGTGCGCTGGTTGTAGACCGGGAAGGCCTGCATGGTGAAGGCCACCTTGATGCCGGTCTTCTCTTCGAACTGCGGGAAGTAGTTTTTGAGGTATTCGAAGTAGGTCGTCTGGAAGCACGACGCGTTGATCGTCGTGCCGGCGTATGGCGATTTGGCTTGCGCGAGCAGGCCGGGGGCCGGCAGCACGCCGGCGGCAAGGGAGGCGGCGCCGGCGCCGCCGCGCAGAATCGCCCGGCGATTGGGTCCAACCATGTGCATCTCCTCCCACGGAGCTTTTCGTCGAGTATAGTGGTGGTCCGCATCGGGAGGAAATGCAATGAAAGCCGCCGTTCTGTTCAAGCCCAACGAGCCCTTGCAGGTCGTCGACTGCGAGCTCGATCCGCCCAAGGCCGGCGAGGTGCGGGTCAAGATGAAGGCGTCGGGCGTGTGCCAGAGCGACTGGCACGTCATGAACGGCGACTGGCCCTCGCCGATGCCGATCGTGCCCGGCCACGAGGCGGCGGGCGAGGTCGCCGAATGCGGCGCCGGTGTGAGCACGGTGAAGCCGGGCGACCACGTGATCTTCTCCTTCCGCCCGCATTGCGGGCGCTGCCGCTACTGCACCCAGGGCCGCACCGTGCTGTGCATCGGCCGCGCGAACGTGCCGCCGGGCGCGCTCTACGACGGCACCTTGCGCCTCAAGCACAAGGGCCAGGGCATCAACCAGATGGCGCGCATCGGCACCTTCGCCGAGGAGGTCGTCGTGCCCGAGGAGATGGTGGTGCCGATCCGCAAGGACATGCCGTGGCCGCAGGCCGCCCTGGTCGGCTGCTGCGTGGCGACCGGCGTCGGCGCCGTCACGCGCCACGCCAAGATCGAGGCGGGTTCGTCGGTGCTGGTGATCGGCTGCGGCGGCGTCGGCCTGAACGCCATCCAGGGCGCCGTGCTGTCGGGCGCCGGCACCATCATCGCCGCCGACATCCTCGACAACAAGCTCGAGATGGCCAAAACCTTCGGCGCCACCCACACCATCAACACCAACACCAACGAAGACGCCGTCAAGAAGGTGAAGGAGATCGCCGGCGGGCTGGGCGTCGACTATTCCTTCGATGCGGTGTCGATCGACAAGACCCAGGCGCTGGCCTTCGACGCCCTGGCGCCGGGCGGCCACGCGGTCACGGTCGGCATTTCGGCGACGACGGTTCGCGCCTCCTACTCGCCCTTCATGATGGTGTTCACCGAGAAGACGGTGAGCGGCACCTTCTACGGCTCGGTGCGGCCCGACCTCGACTTCCCGGTGCTGGTCGACCACTACATGAACAAGCGGCTGAACATCGACGGCCTGATAAGCCGGACCTACAAGCTCGCCGACATCAACGACGGTTTTAAAAAGATGATGGCGGGCGAAGTGGCGCGCGGCGTCGTGGTTTTCGACTAGAGCCAGCGATGAGCAAACGTTTCGCCTCCGCGACGATGGCGGCTCTCCTGATGACGTTCGAGGCCGGCGCGCAGGGACCGTCGGCGCCCAAGCTCACCTGTGATCGAGGGCCGGTCGCGGACAAGACGTACGGCGGCACCGCGTGGAACGTCTATGGCTGCAACGACAATCGATCGGTGGCGATCGTATCGGCTGCCGGCAACCCGGCCATGCCGTTCTATTTTCTCCTGTTCGCTGAAGCCAATGGCCAATACACGCTGAGCGGCGAAGGAACGGGACGCCGGGAGTTCACGCGCAAGGCCTATGACGAGTTGAGCCGCTTGACGCCGCAGGAGATCGACGGGCTGGTCAGGCAAGCGCGGAACGGGTCAAGGCCCAATCAGTGAGCGGCTAGCCCGCCGGTCGTGCCTCGCGCAGATCGCGCATATAGAGCCCGAAGTATACCGTCGTCCTGAGCGCAGCGAAGGACCTCGCCGCTTGCCACAGGCATGAGATCCCTTCGACGACGCTCAGGGCAGGCCTTCGCTGCGCTTCGGCGCGGGGGTACCCCGCGCGCGATGACGGAGACGAAAGTCGCGCGCCCCCCGCGTCTAGATCGGCTCGCTGAGACCCTTCTCGATCTCCTTGGCGAATCCCGGTCGCCCGATCTTTCGCCGTGAATAGCCTTGCGAGACCCAGCCTGCCGGTCTAAACCCGACCGCACCCTTGGCGTCGGGCCCGCACGTGCACTGCCCGATTAATTTTCTTAGCAATTACAGAGACTTAACTCAATGCTCTCGCGTGTGATCGGGCTCTTTTCAGCGGACATGGGAATCGACCTCGGGACGGCCAACACGTTGGTCTACGTGAAGGGGCGCGGCATTGTCCTGAACGAGCCGTCCGTCGTGGCCCTGACCACGCATAGCGGCAAGCGCCAGGTCCTCGCGGTCGGCGAAGAAGCCAAGATGATGCTGGGCCGCACGCCGGGCAACATCCAGGCGATCCGCCCGTTGCGCGACGGCGTCATCGCCGACTTCGAAGTCGCCGAGGCGATGATCAAGCATTTCATCTCCAAGGTTCACAACCGCCGCAGCTTTGCCCATCCGCAGATCGTGGTCTGCGTGCCGTCCGGCTCGACCGCCGTCGAGCGCCGCGCCATCCAGGAATCGGCCGAGAGTGCGGGCGCGCGCAAGGTCTGGCTGATCGAGGAGCCGATGGCCGCGGCGATCGGCGCCGGGCTGCCGGTCACCGAACCGACCGGTTCGATGGTGGTCGATATCGGCGGCGGCACCACGGAAGTGGCCATTCTGTCGCTGGGCGGCATCGTCTATCCGCGCTCGGTGCGGGTCGGCGGTGACAAGATGGACGAAGCCATCATCGGCTATATCCGCCGCAACCATAACCTGCTGGTCGGCGAAAGCTCGGCCGAGCGCATCAAGAAGACCATCGCCTCGGCCTGTCCGCCCGACGACGGCGAGGGCCGGACCATGGAGATCAAGGGCCGCGACCTGATGAACGGCGTGCCGAAGGAGCTGGTCATCACCGAGCGGCAGATCTCGGAGAGCCTGCAGGAGCCGGTGAGCGCCATCGTCGAGGCCGTCAAGGTGTGCCTTGAGAACACCGCGCCTGAGCTGGCCGCCGACATCGTCGACAAAGGCATCGTGCTCACCGGCGGCGGCGCCCTGCTCTCCAACATGGACACCGTGCTGCGCCAGGCCACCGGCCTGCCGGTCTCGGTGGCCGAGGATCCGCTGCTTTGTGTCGCCCTCGGCACCGGCCATGCGGTGGAAAACATCAATCGACTGCGCGGCGTCCTGTCGTCGATGTACTGACCAGCCTTTTCTCCCCCGTCATACGGGGGAGGTGGCCCGTAGGGCCGGAGGGGGAAGGCCGCACCAACGACTTATGAACTTTCAGATCTCAATGAGCGGGGACCTCGACTGAGGCTTTCCCCCTCCGCCCCCTTCGGGGGCACCTCCCCCGTATGACGGGGGAGGA
>Ga0070698_100000448_pt1 | contig 43798 bp, 45 predicted proteins | sample KBSK1502metaG_FD_65477 | JGI IMG/M metagenome (GOLD analysis project Ga0070698, IMG submission 65477) | Corn, switchgrass and miscanthus rhizosphere microbial communities from Kellogg Biological Station, Michigan, USA - KBS K1-50-2 metaG | ecosystem: Host-associated > Plants > Roots >...
GCGAGCAGCGCGGCCGGGCCCAGGAGGATGACCCACAGCGTCGGGAAGATGCAGCCGAGCATGGGGAGCAGCATCTTCAGCGAGGCCCTCGCGCCTCGCTCCTGCGCGCTGAGCAGCCGCTTGTTGCGGATCTCGTCCGACTGGATGCGCAGGATGCGGCTCACGCCCGAGCCCAGCTGCTCCGACTGGATGATCGCCTGGACGAAGTTGTTCAGCTCCTCGACGCCCGTCCTCTCCCCCATGTCGTTCAGGGCTTCGAGCCGTGGCCGGCCGAGGCGGATCTCCTGCATCACGCGGCCGAACTCGTCGGCCAGCGCGTGGTCGTACTTTTCCACCACCCTCTCCACGGCCGCCTCAAACGTGAGGCCCGCCTCGACACATACGACCAGGACGTCGATGACGTCCGGCAGCTCGAGCTGGATGTCGTTGCGGCGGCGACTGAGGCGAGTACGCAGCCACAGGGTCGGGCCGTACAGCCCGACCACCGCGCCCACCGTCGCGAGCACCGCGAGCGTGATCGGGTTGTGGAGCAGGCTGCCGATGAGGATGCCGAACACGGTGAACACGGCAGTCAGCACGTACCGGAGGGCGATGAAGTCGCCGGCGGACATGCCGCCTGGCCGGCCCGCCACCAGGAGCGAGTGGCTGAGCTGCGCGCGCGCCTTCTCGGGCAGGCTCTGCTCGACGAACTTGCCGATCCGCTTCAGGATCGGGCGCACGACCCGGTCGCCGAACGGGGCGCGCAGCTCCATCTCCTCCACCGTGAGCGAGAGGCCGGTCTCGTACACGCGCAGGCGGCCCTCGACCACGTCCGCGTTGCTGGGGCTCGTCGGGACGAAGCTCCAGATGGTCGTGAACACGCCGATGGCGGCGACCACACCCAGCAGCGTCGCGATGTACAGGATGACCACCGGCTACACCTTGAAGTTCGTGATGCGGCGAACGAAGAGGTTGCCGATGAGGATGGAGATGCCCGCCAGCACGAGTAGGACGCGCCCTCCAGGGTCGGTGAACATGATGCCGAAGTAGCTCGGCGTGATCACGTTGAGGATCCCCGCGACGATGAACGGAAGCAGGGTGATGATCCAGCCCGACGCACGCATCTGCGCCGTCATGGCCGAGACCTGACCCTTCATCTGCACGCGCTGCCGGATCGTGTGCGAGATGCCGTCCAGGATCCGCGCGAGGTTGCCCCCGACGGAGGACTGGATGGCGATCGCGGTCACGATGAGGTCGAGGTCCTCGCTCCCCACCCGGCGCACCATGTTGGAAAGAGCCGTCGACGTGGGCGTGCCGAGCTTGGTCTCGCGGATCACGCGATCCAGCTCCTCGCTGATCGGCGGCGTCGCGTTGTGCGCGACGGACTCGATCGCCTGAGGCAGCGAGAGTCCCGCCTTCATCGCGTTGGAAAGCAGGCTCAGCGTGTCGGGCAGCCGGCCGTTGAAGGCCTTCAGCCGCCGGCGCTGCCGCCAGTAGACGTAGCGCATCGGCAGCAGGTACGCGATGACGCCGCTGATGACGAACTGCGGCGAGAACCCGAAGCGGAGCACGGCCAGGGCCGCGCCCGCGGTCATGAAGCCGACCTGGATCATGACGAACTCCGACGAGCGCAGCTTCAGGTTGGCGCGGGCCAGGTGCTCCGTCAGGGTCAGGCCGCCGTTGAGACGGCGGTTGCGCGCCGACCGGTCGGCCCACGCCTGGAACGGAACGTTGATCTTGTCCCGCAGCGACGTCTGGGCCGCCGGCACGACGGCTTCCCAGCGCGGCCCTCCGTCCTGGCGCGACGCCGGAGCGGGCAGCGCGATGGCCGTGCCGGCCGCGAGGACGCCGAGCGCCGTGAGGGCGGCCATGACGAGGACGAAGCCCGTCACGTCGGACTCCCGGCCATGGCCGGTTGGACGGGCTCGAACACACCGGCCGAGATCTTCTCGCCCGCTTCCGCGAAGTGGTCGAGGTGGATCGACACCTCGCCTGTCGCGGTGTGATAGCCGACCGCGTTGCCCTCCGCGTCGACGCCCGTCTGGTGAAACTCGAAGAGCTCGTGGAACTGCGTCTCGTTGTTGGCGAGGCCTGTGACCTCGGCGATGCTGACGATCTTTCGCGCGCCGCCGCGGACGCGTTCGACCTGGATCACGAGGTCGATAGCCGAGGCGATCTGCTTCTGGATCGCGCGCCCGGGCAGGTCGGCGCCCGCCATCAGGACCATGGTTTCGAGCCGGCCGAACGCGTCGTACGCAGAGTTGGCGTGGACGGTGCTCATCGAGCCTTCGTGGCCGGTGTTCATGGCCTGCAGCATGTCCAGGGCCTCGCCGCCGCGACACTCGCCGACGATGATCCGGTCCGGCCGCATGCGCAGCGCGTTGCGGACGAGGTCGCGGATCACGATGGCGCCCTTGCCCTCGACGTTGGGCGGCTTCGACTCGAGCCTGATCACATGGCCCTGGTTGAGCTGCAGCTCGGCCGAGTCCTCGATGGTGACGATGCGCTCGTCGGAAGGGATGAAGCTGGAGAGGATGTTGAGCAGCGTGGTCTTGCCGGACGACGTGCCTCCGGAGACCAGGATGCTGAGGCGGCTGCGCACCGCAACGCGGAGGAACTCGATCATCTCCGCGGTCGCGCTGCGGATCTTCAGCAGGTCGTCGGGGCGCAGCTTGTCGCGTGAGAACTTGCGGATCGTCATGCAGGGACCGTCGATCGCGAGCGGAGGCAGCACGACGTTGACGCGGGATCCGTCGCGCAGCCGTGCGTCGCACATGGGCGAGCTCTCGTCGACCCTGCGGCCCACGGTGCTCACGATGCGGTCGATCACCTGGCGCAGCTGAGCCTCGCTTTCGAAGACGACCGGGCTGAGGCTCACGCGTCCGGAGCGCTCGACGAAGATCGAGTGCGGGTGGTTGACCATGATCTCGGTCGTGGCCGGGTCCGCCAGGAGTCCCTGCAGCGGGCCGAGGCCCAGCACCTCGTCGAGGAGCGTGTCGACGAGGTGGCCGTAATCGAGCCTGTTCAGCGAAACGCCCGCCGTCCTGGCGTACTCGTCGGCCAGCGAGGCGATGCGCGTGCGCACGCCGGCGCGGTCGGTGATGTCGATCTCGTGCGCGTGGCGCTCGACCAGCAGCGCATGGATCGCCGCCTTGGCCGTGGTCAGCGTCGGGGACAGCCGGCCTGTTTTCTGGCCGGTGTCCGGCGGCGATGCCTGTGGCTCGGGCGACGCCGCGGGTTCGGGGCGAGCCCCGTCGATGACGGTCAGCGTGCCGTCCGAAGGCACGACGGCCGCGGATTCCGGGTGCCGCCGCGACTCGAGCCTGTCCTTAAGCGCCACGGGTCAACCGCCGCACCGCTTGATGGGCTGCCCGGCGGACCTTCGGGTTGGGGTCCGTGTACAGGCGCTCGAGGGCGGGCCGTGAAGAGCCCGCGCCAAGCGCGCCCAGCGCCTTGGCCGCCGACATGCGGATCTTCCAGTCGCGATCGTCCAGCGCCGCCTCGATCACGGGCACGGCGGTCGTGGCACCGATCCAGCCCAGAGCGCGGCAGGTGATCACCCTTTCCTTGCGGCTGCCTCGCTGCAGCAGCACGAGCAGGGGCGAGATGGCGGTGCGCCTGCGCCGCAGGCCCGCCGCGATGGCGAGCGCGGGCCGCAGAGCCCGCTGGGGCGGGTGGGCCAGCGCCGACTCGAGGAAGAGGTCGGGAGCCCCACGGGCCAATTCGGCGATGAGCCGCCTGTTCAGGCCCCGGCGCCGGATCGTGTGCAGCAGCGCCGTCGCGCTGGCCCCGCCGCCGATCCTGCCCAGCGCGCGGGCGGCCGCGTCGGCGACCGACGGGTCCTTGGCCGCCAGGAGCGGTACGACCCAGGGCGTCGCCTCGTACATGCGCAGCGCGCCGACCAGGCGAGCGGCCCCGACCCTCTCGTGGACGCTTTTTCCCTGTAGGCGCTCGATCACGCCGTCGGCCACGTGCGAGTTCTTGAACGCGACCTGGAGGAGCTGCACCTGCAGGCTGTCCTCGCGGAGCCCCGCGGTGATCTCTTCGACCGTGCGGGCGGCGCCGTATCTCGACTCCACGGCGTCGCCCGGCACAACGGTGCTCTTGCCGGCCGCCACGGCCTGGAGCTGGCGGCGGATCGCCACCCGCCGGAGCTCGCTGTGGGCGCGGAGGATGGGTCCAGCCGCGTGGGCGGCGCGGATCACGTCGCCCTCCGGCTGTGCTTTCCGCCCAGCAGCGTGGCGAGCGCCTCGCTGCCGCGCGTCATCTCGCTGCGCGGGTTGGTGAGGCTGAGGATCTGACCGTCGACCGCCGCCTGCTCGGGGCGGTTGCCGTCGAACGCGATCTCGATGTCGATCTCGTGCTTCAGCGCGCGCTCCACGGCGGACTTGGTCACGGCCGGCCGCTCGGTCCGGTTGTTGAGGACCATGGTGAGCCGGTCGGGCGGCGTGCCGAGCTGGACCAGGATGTCGAGCGCGTCGGCCGAGCTCTTGACCGAAGACAGCTCGGGCACCGTGACGAGCACAACGTGCTGGGTCAGGTCGAACAGCGCGAGCGTGGCGTCGGTGATGGTCACGCCCAGGTCCACGACGATGTAGCGAAAGGTCTTTCTCAGGACGGCGATGGCGCGCGTGATGAGCTCGGGCGTGACCTCGTCGGCCTCCTCTGGGCGGAGCGCCCCGGGCAGGATCATGGGGCCTCCCGAGTGATAGAGGATCGCGCTGAGCAGGACCTCTTCGAACGGCTCCTGCGGAACCGACGCCGTGCGGGCCAGGCAGCTCGACGGGACCAGGCCGGCGAGCAGCGCCGAGTGCGAGTAGGGAAAGTCGAGGTCGAGCAGCAGCACCTCGCCCGGATATCGCCGGGCGAGCGAGCCGACCAGGTTGAGGGCGACGCAGGTGCCGCCGGAGCCGCCTTTGGGCGAGTACACGCCGACGACCGTGGCCTCCTCGAGGAGCATGCCCCACGTCGCCTGGACGCTCGTGTCGGCAAAGCTGCGGAAGCGCTGGTCGGCCAGCTTCTGCAGCTCCTCGATCGCGCCCGGCTCGCGGCCGGCGAGGACGGTGTGCGCGCTCTGCCGGTCCAGCGCCAGCAGCGAGCAGTCGGTCTGCGCGTACACGGACGCCTGCTGCGGACGGTTCAGCAGGCAGGCGGCGTCGCCGAAGAAATCACCCTCGGTGAGCACGGCGACGGTGACCGCACCCGGCGGCTTCTCGATCACCACCCTGCAGCGCCCGCGCTCGATGAAGAAGATGGTGTCGCCGGGCTCACCCTGGAATACGACCATCTCCCCCGCCGGCACCGTCACCCGCCGGATTCGCCTCGCCAGCGCGCGCAGCGTCGACTCCTGGAAGCTGAAGAAGACCGGCGCGCGCTCCAGCGCGCTGAGCCGCGAAACCATGTCGTGGAACTTCGGCCAGCTCTCTGTGCCCTTGGGCGCGGCTGCCTGAGGTCGCCGCTCGTCATCCTTGTCTGCGGGCGCGAGCACGGGCCGGCCCGGTCCCGGCGCGTCCCAGCCTCCGGCGCGAAGGCGCGCCCGCATGGTCACTAGCTCCCTTTGGTAAACCCAAACTGCGCGTCGACCTGGCCTGGGCCGATCAGGCCTGGCGAGATGGTGGACGAGCAATTGGACGGCTTGTCCGTCGAATAGTTCTTGAACGCGAGAAGCGTGTACTTCAGCGTCGCGTTCTGCAGCAGCCAGTCCATGTACTGGGCGTCGCACAGCGTCATCACGACGGTGATGCTGCTGCTCAAGCCCTGCGCCTGGCCCTGGCGCGGCACCACCGACTGCGGGCCGACGCGGATCACGTGCAGGTTGGTGTAGACCGTCTTCGTGACCGACCGTGGGTTGTCTTTGGAGAACTGGGCCGTGTTCACGGTGGCGATGACGTCGATGTAGTCGCCCTGCGCGATGTAGCCGGCCACGCCCTGCTGCTCGCCCGTGGGCATCGTCATGGCGACGTAGCCTTCGGGGATGGGCAGGTACGACGATTGCGACCCCCCGATGAGGCCATCCGGGTTCCCGACCAGGTTCGGACTGATCGCCTCGCCCTTGTAGATATCGGTCACAGCCGACAGGCCGGCGACGGCGGCGACGGTCGTGTACGTGCCGGGGAGGACGGCGCTGGTCGGGATCCTGTCCAACTTCACCATGTCGGGAGTGATCGGCTCGCGGGCTCCGATGGCCTGCACCGCGACCAGGACGGTGGACTGGCCGCCCGTCTGGCTGCGGCCGACGTACACGATGCCGAACGCGAACATGACGAGGAACGCCAGCATGGCCAGCGCCACGCCGAAGATGAAGAGCGGGGTCCGGATGCCGGTCGGTGACGTGGGGCGGGTCTGACCGATCGCTGCCATGGTTATGACTTCTCCAGTGGTGGCACCGAGGCAACCCATCGAGCGCCATCCCAGTGGTCGCCCGGCTCGCTAGGGGCCTCGGGTCCGATGACGAAATAGCGAACCCTTCTCAACACCAGCGTCCCGGCGCCCAGGTCGTGCAGACCCTGCTTCCGGGGACTGAACGCGATCATCACGAAGCCGAACCCAACCAGCAGCCAGGAGAAGATCTTCAGGAAGTTGCGCAGCAGCGCCCTGCGAAACGTGATCGGGTCGCCGTGGAGGTCGCCCAGGTACAGGTTGAGCGCCATCTTGCCGAGCGTCCCGCGCGCCGGCGAGCTCTCGAAGATGACGAAGTAAGCCCAAGCGATCGCGGCCGCCACGGGCGCCACGTTGAGAAGCGCGCGCAGGTCGTAGGGCGCGACGAGAAGCACTCCGGCCGCCAGCAGAAACTGGATGCCGCCGAGGAACACAGAGTCGATCCCGTACGCGAGGAGGCGCCGCCAGAAGCCTGCGTACGCGACGTCATCCTTCTGCAGCGGAGCGTGGGGCAGCATCATTTGCCGCCTTGCCTCCCTCGATACGGGCGCGACAGCACTTGCCGGCGTGCGATCACCTCCCATCACCCATCTGGGGTTTCGCAACCACGTTATTGAGGAACGGCGATGACCGCAATGGGACGATTGACCCATTGAGCCGTGAGCGGCAGGACGCTACGGTCGGGGCAGCCGCTCCCGGGGGAAGTGGTCCTTCCGCGCCGCCCTACCCGGCGGCGCGGCGCTAGTTGGGGAAGGCGGGCTGGCCTTGCCGGAGGCGGTCCCCTTTCCCAACCTCCGCCGTCGACAAGACGCCTAGAAGACCGAGATGCCGACTCGCATCGCGGTCATCACGGCCTCGGTCCGGTTGGTCGCCTTCAGCCGGTGGAAGACGCGACTCAGGTGGTTGCGCACCGTCTTCTCGCTGATGCCGAGGCGGGCCGCGATCTGCTTGTTGGACAGGCCGGACGCGACCTGGCGCAGGACGAGGACCTCGCGACTCGACAGCACGGCCTGCCTCGGTTTCAGCCTCGACGCACGGGCGGTGCTGGCCTCGATGATCCTGGTGGCCACCTCGTCGATGGTGACGTCCTTGTTCACGTACGCGGATGCGCCGTTGGCCATCGCCTCTTCGATCATGCGGCCGTCGGCGTAGGCGCTGACGACGACGATGCGCACGTCGGGCGCTTCCCGCTTCAAGCTCTTGACCGCCTCGACGCCGTTGACCTCCGGCATCTGGAGGTCCATCAGGACGACGTCCGGTTTGCGCGCGATCGCCTGGTCGATCGCCTCGACGCCGTCCTTCGCCTCGCCCACGACCTCGAACCTGGGATCGGCCGACAGCATGCGGGTCATGCCGGCGCGAAAGAGGCGGTGGTCGTCGGCGACGAGCACCTTGACGGGAGCGGCGGACGACCTCACCGAAGCCGCCGCAGGGGTACGCGCACCTCGACGCGGGTGCCGCCGCTATGACGCGCGACGACGGAGAACGTGCCGCCGAGGATCACCGCCCTCTCCTGCATGCCGATCATGCCGATGCCCGACGGCGCATCGCCGACGCCGCCGCCGTCGTCGACGATGACGACGACCGCCGCCATGCCGTCAGTGCTGGTGCTGAGGATGATCTCGACGCGGCCAGCCCGACCGTGTCTGAGTGCGTTGGCGACCGCTTCCTGGACGACGCGCAGGAGGTTGAACGCGGCCCAGCCGTTGATGCGGCGCGGCCACGTCGACGAAACCTGCAGGATCGGGACGGGCGCATCTCGCTTGGCCGCGTTCGCGATGAGCTGGTTGGTCAGGATCTCGCGGAAGTTGAGGCGAATCTCGCCCTGGCCGCGCAGATCGACCAGCATCTCGCGCGTGTTGCGCAGCACACCGCGCACCGAATCCTCGAGCCTCGACATCCACTCCGCCTCTTCCGCGTCGAGACCGGCGTGCGCGCGGAGGTCGTTGATCTCCAGCACGAGCGAGATGAGCGGCTGCGCGACCAGGTCGTGCAGCTCGCGCGCAAGATGGCCCGGCGCGGGCTCGCGCGCCTCGACCACGGGCTCTATCGTGCCGGCTTCCACGGCACGTTCCTCTACCTTGGGAAAACCAAGGGCCAAACCGTCTCCCTCCACTCACCCCTTGGACAATGCCGGCAGGGACCTGGGTCTGTCCTAGGGGGAACCCAAGTGTAATCACCTTCACGAATCTGTGCTTAATGGGTTTGGGCTGCAGGGCTTAAGTCTTGGCAAACTCTAAGTTTTGGGGCGGGTGGGGACCCTTTGGTTATGCCTCGGGGAGCTCGGAGAGCCGGTGCATCGCGCCCGCGGTGGCGGGGTAAAGCGAGCGGTAGACGGCGTAGTAGGCGTCGTACACCCGCTGCCGGCGCGGCTCCGGTTCGTCGACGTCCGCTCGGAGGCTCACCGCCGACGCCGCCTCGGCCACGTCTCTGAACTGACCTGACGCGACGCCGGCGAGCAGGGCCGCGCCGTACGCGGGCCCCTCGTCCGTCGTGGTGCGCGCGATGGGCACTCCCAGGACGTCGGCGAGGATCCGCCGCCACAGGTCGCTGCGGGCTCCGCCGCCGGTGATGCGGATCTCTCGCGGTGACGTGCCCAGCTCCCGCATCGCCTCGAGCGAGTCGCGGAGACTGAAGGCGACGCCCTCCATGACCGCGCGGGTCATGTGGCTCACTTCGTGGCGCGAGGTCAGGCCGATGAATGCGCCCCGCGCTCGCGGGTCGAGGTGCGGGCTGCGCTCGCCAGATATATAAGGAAGAAAGAGAAGGCCCTCGGCGCCGGGCGGGGCCGCGGACGCCATGTCGGTCAGGGTCGCGTAGTCAGTGTTGGCGGTCACGTCACGCCACCACCGCAGCGACGCGCCGGCGGCGAGCGTCACTCCCATCACGTGGTAGCGGCCGGGGACGGCGTGGCAGAAGGTGTGCAGGCGGCCCGACGGGTCGGGCGCGAGCCGGTCGGCCTGGGCGAACAGGACTCCGCTCGTGCCGATGGAACAGGTCGCCAGGCCAGCCTGCACGATGCCGTTGCCGACCGCGGCCGCGGCATTGTCCCCGGCGCCGGCGGCGACCGGGACTCCGTCTTCGGTGTGGCCGGTCGTGACCTGGCTCTCGTGCACGCTCGGCAGCCAGTCGCGGTTGATGTCCAGGTCGTCCAGGATCTCGGCCGACCAGTCGCGACGCCGGAGGTCGAGCAGGAGGGTCCCCGACGCGTCGGTGACGTCGGTCGCCTTCTCGCCCGTGAGGCGCAGGCGGATGAAGTCCTTGGGCAGGAGCACGCTGCGCACCCGGTCGTAGCGGTCGGGCTCCTCGTCGCGCAGCCACAGGATCTTGGGCGCCTGGAATCCAGTGAGCGCCGGGTTGCCCGCGATCCGTGCGAGCCGCTCGCCGCCGACGCGCCGCGAGATGGCCTCGGCCTGCGCGGCGGTGCGCTGATCGTTCCACAGCAGGGCCGGCCGGATGACGTGGTCGGCACGGTCGAGGAACACGGCGCCGTGCATCTGGCCGGTCAGGCCAAGGCCGGCGATCTCCGCGACCTCTGCGACCTCCGCGGTCACGCGCTCGAGGACGCTCCGCGCCGCCGTCCACCAGTCCTCGGGGTCCTGCTCGGACCAGCCGGGGCGGGGCGAGTGCAGGGGATACTCCGCGCTCGCGGCAGCCACGACGGCGCCGTCGAGGCCGACCGCGACGCAGCGCTCGCCGGTGGTCCCGATGTCGAGGCCAAGCAGAACGGGCGCCTGTGACGCGCCTCCGTGTGCAGCCACCGTGGGTCGAAGGGAGTATGCGTCCGCCGCCGCTCTCGATGCCGTTGGGTTCTGGAACCAGCAGAAGCGGCGGCCGGATCAGTGTGAGGCGCTTTACCTCGTGGCGCGGGCGCGCGACTCGGCCACCCGCTTGATCGCGCTCAGCCTGGCGTCCCAGCGCGCCGCGACCTTGGCCATCGCACGCACCGCGACGTCGAGGTGCTCGGGCCGCACGGAATAGCGGACCTCACGGCCGGACCGCTTGCTCTCGACCAGCCCTGCGCGGTCGAGGACGGCCAGGTGCTTGGCCACCGCCTGCCGCGTGAAGGGAAGCTCGGCGGCGAGGGCGGTGGGCGTGACCTCGCCGTGGGCGAGGATCAGGTCGAGGACGCGGCGCCGCGACGAGTCGGCGACGGCCTCCAGCATGTCCTCCTCCTTCAGCGCAGCCCTGGTCATCCCACGCTCGGCGCGTAATCGCGCAGGCGGCCAAGGAGAGTGTGCCAGCCCTTCGAGTGACGCTCGGCGTACTTCGCCTTGTCGGCGTCGGACCAGTCGATCGTGTCGAATCCGCTCTCCACGACGCGCAGGCGCGTGCCGCCGGCTTCAGGCTCGAGCATGAACTCGACGAGCATCGAGTTGTCCGCGCGCGCGGGCGACCCTTGCGGTTGCACCCAGCGGAACGCGAAGCGGCGCGGCGGCTCCAGCGCCTCCACTTGCAGCTGGTAGGAATCGCCGCTCCTGAACCGCAGACGCCCACTGCCCCCGACCCGCAGCTCCACCTCGGCCTCGTCAGCGAACCACTGACGGATCTGCTCCGGGTCGGTCACGACTCGCCACACGACCTCGAGCGGAGCCTCGATGACGACTTCCTTCTCGATCGCGGTCGGGATCACTCCGACAAGAGTACCGCAACCGCCGGTTGCGTTTCGTGGTAAGGTATGCAACCGTTGGTTGCGGATCGAATGTTCAGCAGTTGGAGGGTAAAAGACATGCAGCACAGGGTCGTTGCGCACGAGGCATGGGTCGAGGCGCGCAAGGGGCACCTCGTCGAGGAGAAGAAGTTCACGAAGCTCCGCGACCAGCTGAGCCAGGCGCGGCGCGACCTGCCGTGGGAGCTGGTCGACAAGGAGTACGTGTTCGAGGGGCCCGATGGCAAAGGGACGCTCGATCAGCTTTTCGACGGCCGCGGCCAGCTGGTCATCTACCACGCGATGTTCAACCCGGAGACAGCATCCGAGCACACGTCCTGGACCAGGGACTCGGCGTGCCCGGCGTGCTCCTTCTGGATGGACAACTTCGACCGCCAGGTGGTGCACCTCAACCACCGCGACATCACGATGGCGGCGGTTTCGAGGGCATCCGTCGACAAGATCGAGGCCTACCGCAAGCGCATGGGCTGGGAGTTTCCGTGGTACTCGTCGTTGGACTCGGACTTCAACTTCGACTACCACGTCTCGGTCGACCCGGGCGAGAAAGAGGGCGAGTACAACTACCGTGAGGAGGCGATCGGGCGGTCGGGCGACCAGTCAGAGAGGCCGGGCGTGAGCGTCTTCGCGCGTGAGGGCGGGAACATCTACCACACGTACTCGACCTACGCGCGCGGTATCGACATGCTGAACGTCGCCTACCACTACATGGACCTGGTGCCCAAGGGCCGCGACGAGAGCGAGACCGGTGGGATGGGGTGGCTGCGCCGCCGCGACGAGTACCCTGACTGAAGAGGTGGTCATGGCTTTTTCGATGGCCGCCATGATGGCGGCTTCCGCGTTGCCGTTCTTCTTCGCCTACGGGCGGGACAGCCGCCGGCCGGTGGCGACCGCCGCCGTCGTCCTTATATATGTGGCGGTCTGGGCCCTGATCGGCTTCGCCCTCGATCAAGCGATGGGCATGGTGATGATGCGGTCGTCGTTTCTGGTTGCCGCCGCATCGGTTGCGGTGGCCGCCGTTTACGCCCTGACGCCATGGGGCAGGTGGGCGCGGGATCGGTGCTGCCAGATGACGCGGCGGGAGCCGCGGGGACCCCGGTTCCGAGACGCGTTGGCCGAGGGCGCGAGCTACGCCGAGTGCTGCATCGTCTGCAGCGCGGGCTTCACGCTGGCGCTGGTCGTGGTTGGCATGTCGAACCCTGTCGTGGTCGTGGTCGGGGCCGCCGTGCTGCTGCTCTACAAGATCACGCCCTGGCCCATGCCTGCTCTTGCGGAGACTTCGCGCCTGCGTCGGTCTGCATAGATTCGAACCGCCGGGTCCGCACGATCGGGCCGGTAACCGGCGACCGCTCGCGAGATTTACTGATCGCTGCGGTTCATCCCCGTCGAGCGACCTCGACTCGGGCCGAGATCCATAGGGTGTCCGGCTGATCGCGCTCGCCATGCAACTCGAGCATGCCGTGGACCAGGTCCTCCACCGTGCCGCCTTTCTTCGCGAGGGTGGTGAAGTCACGCAGGTACCGCTGGCTGGCCGCGAGGTTTTCTGGCGGGTCCGCCGCCCCCACGCTCTTGTGACCGGCGACGACGATCTTCGCGTTCAGGGCCGCGACCGCGTCGATGCTGGCGATCCAGGCCTCGCGCATGGCCTCATCGGCCTCGTAAAACATCATGTGCACGTTGTTGTAGACGACATCACCGCAGACAACTGCGTCGGCCGACGGCACGTGAAAGATCGTCGAGCCATCAATGTCACCCTGCCCAACGTGGATCAGGTTGACGACCTGACCGTCCACCGGGATCTCATCGGTATTCAACACCTCGGGCACCACGGGCGTCTCGGGGAGCTCGCCCGGGAAGCGCGACGTCCAGTACTTGCTCGTCTTGTTGAACTCCGCCTCCCAGGCGGCGCGAGCCGCAACCTCCGGAGCGGCGTACCCGCGAGCCTCGGGGAAGTGCTGAGAAGGCGCGCGAGGCCCAGCCAGTGATCCGAGTGACCATGGGTGATGTAGACACCCGTGATCTTCTTGCCGAAGGTCTTCGCCCACGCGGCGATCTGGTCCGCGTTCTCGAAAGTCAGCAGAGCGTCGATGAGGATCCCTTCGGTCGGCCCGAAGATCAGCGTGCTGCTGGACGGCGCCCAGGTGGCGACTTCACCCTCGCCGAGCTGACCGGGATACGTGTACGTCCGCATCGGGGCGACGTAGACGTCAATCGAGAGCGGATCTTTCTCCATCGGCCGGGGGCTAGCCGGCGCCTTTCGCCTTTTGCAGCTCGGCGATCTGCGCGCGCGCTGCATCGACAAGCTCGGCGTTGGTGTTAGCCCGCCCAGCAAGCCCCCACCCGCCCTCGATCGCCTCGGTCAGGAGCACCCAGGTCCTCGACGTGAGCGAGGGATCGCCGGCGGCAGCCGCGACCAGGTCGGTGAACTGGCGGACCACGGCCAGCTGCTTCTCCCGGTTGAGCGCGCCTGCATTGGTGAGCACCTGCACCCTGACGTAATTGCCGTCTCCCTCGACGTTGGAGAGCGCCCCGTCTGGAAGGTCGTGAATGAAGGCCGCGGTGTTCTTCCGGAACATCGGGATGTCGGGCACCTGTTCGATCTTCATCAACGTGGACGCCAGGTCGCGAGCGAGGTCGTGTGGATTCGCGAAGGTGCCGCCGGTGGCATAGACGTCGATCATCGGCATGGGTTCTTCTCCTATTACCTGACGGCCGCGGCCACGTTCGCCGCGGCCTCGATCAACCCCACCACCTCGGCCGGATGGGACACCATCGGCAGGTGGCTGGAGCCCACCTCGATCGTGTTCGCCCCCATTCGCCTGGCGAACATGCGCTCAGCGTCGGGCGGGATCGCCTCGTCGTTGGTCGCGACGAGATACCAGGACGGATGCGACTTCCAGGAGGGCACGCCCATCACGTCCTCAAACGTCCTCATCGACAGGCCCTGCTGAACCGCGTACATCACCTTCGCCCGGCTCCTCTCGACATCAGATGCGAAATGCGTCACGAAATCCTCCTCGGGCAGCCACGCGAAAGCCTGCTCGTCGACGATGAGATGGGCCAGCGCGGGCGTCGGAGGGCCTGCGCTGAGCAGTCCGCCAAGCGATTCGCCCTTGTCGAGACCGAAGGCGGCGATGTACACGAGCGCGACCACGTTCGGCGCGTCGGTGCCCAGCGCGGTCACGATCTGGCCGCCGTAGGAGTGTCCGGCGACGACCGTCGGCCCCGTTTGGCGCTTGAGGACCTGGCGCAGGCGGGCGACGTCGGCAGCGAGCGAAGTCTCGGGGAACTGCGGCGCGGTGACGGTAAACCCTGATGCCTGCAGCGGTCGGATCACATCGCTCCAGCTCGAACCGTCCGCCCAGGCGCCGTGGACCAGCACAACGTTCGGTTTTTCACTCATGACTGAGATCGTCGGGGCGAAGTCGCCGGCTTCGCGTGAGTCAACCGACTCGTTTCTTGATCGCCCGCCCGGCAAGCGCGTTGTGCAGCTGGGCGCGCGCCGTGATCTCCAGCTTCGGGAAGATTCGATAGAGGTGGCCCCCGATGGTTCGCGGTGACAGGAAGAGGCGTTCCGCGATCTGACGGTTCGACAGACCTTCGGCGGCGAGCTGAGCGATCTGGAGCTCCTGCGCGGTCAGGCGGTCGCGGAGATCGGGCGCACGCCGCCCCACCCTCTCGCCAGTGGCGCGCAGCTCCTGTCGAGCACGCTTGCTCCAGGCAGTCGCGCCCAGCGCATCGAAGAGAGCGACGCTCTCGCGCAGCGGCGACCGCGACTCGGCGCTGCGCCGTCGCCGCCGCAACCAGCGGCCGAGCGAGAACAGGGTCCTGGCGCGAAGAAACGGATACCCTGCCAGGTCCTCGGCGAGCGCCGCCGTGAACAGGAGCTCCGCGTGATCCTCTGCGGCCAGGAGGGGCCTCGCGCACGCCAGGTTGAGGCGGAGGATCGGCGGCCCCGATTGCGCCGAGATCGCCTCGAGGTCCGCGATCACCTCTGTAAGGCGGCCGGTCTGTGCGCTGCCGGCGGCGGCTTCGACGAGGTCCAACAACGCCGGCCAGCGCATAAACCGGTGGAACGCCGCATCGGCTTCGTCGAAAACGGGCCACAGGTGTTGGAAAGCGTCCTCGTGTCGTGCGTCGCCGATGGCTGCCGCGCCTCGCGCAAGGTGCGCGGTCGCGAGCAGTGGTCCACCTTTCATCGCGAGCAACGCCCGCTCTGGCTTAGCGATGACGGATTCGATGTCTGGATCGGTGGCGCGCAGCGCCGTCGCCAGAGCGCCGAGAAGCTCTCCAGTGAGCCCGTATTGCGGCTGGATGGTGTCCCGCGCGAGGCCGGCTGCCTCGTGGGCTGCCGCGGCGGCCGCCGGCCACTCCCCGGCGTGGATCGCCGCCCACGCGTAGTGCACCAATGCTTGCGTGAGAGGGACCAACCGCACCTGCTCGCGGAGGCCGTCGATCGCCGAAGCCAGAAACCGCGCTCCCGTCGCGAAATCGCCGGACTTCTCGGCGGCGATCCCCACATACATGGCCGCGATCGGATCGGTCATCTCGTGCAGGCGCATCCGCGAGACTCGCCCCAGGATGGTCGGCCCTGTCTGTTCGGGATGGGCAAGACCGACGACCGCCAGCACCCGCGCGTCATCGTCCGGCATCCCCATGGCGAAGGCGGCCTCGACGACATACTCCCGAGTCCTGGTCTTCGTGCGCGTCCACCAGCACCGATGGGCGATCGGCACTAGCGAGCGCAAGGCCATGTCAGCGTCGCCGCCGGCGCGCAGCTGTTCGGCGATCGTGACGAAGGTCCTGGCGGCGCCGGCTTCGAACCAGACGCTCCCACTGAGGATCTGACGGAACCAGGCGAGCCGCGCCACGTCGCGTTCGCTGAGCTCGAACGCTGTCGCCTCATCGACAAGCCGGCGAGCGCTCTCGATGAGACCGAGCTCGTACGCGGTCTCCGCGGCGGCCACAAGACGCGCTCCCTTGCGTCGCGAGTCGACCGTCAAGGCGGCCGCACGCTCGAGGGCCGCGGCCGCAACCGTGACCGCGCCACGAGCGGCGGCCTGGCGGGCGTGCTGTTCGAGCGCGGAGGCGATGTCCTCGTCGGGCTCCCGGGCGGCCATGGCCCGGTGCCAGAGCCGGCGCTCCGGATCGGCGAGGACCTCGGCGAGGGCTCGATACATCGCGAGAAGCTGCTGGGCGGAGGCCGCCTGCCGGACGGCCGAGCGGATCAGAGGATGCCGGAAGCGGACACCGTCATCCGCGATCTCGACGAGGCCCGCCTCAACCGCGCGCTGGAGGGAATCGACGCCGGCTCCGCTGGATCGGACGATCTCGTCCAGCGTCGCTCGGCTGTCGAGAGCGGCCGCGAGGAGGGCCGCCCGGGTGGTCGGGCCGAGGTCGCCCAGCCTGCCGGCGAAGGCGCGCTCGAGCCGGGCGGTCAAGGTAGCCGGCCCGGGCGAAAGCTCCTCGCCCGACCGCCCCATGCTGTGCGCCAGCTCGACGAGCGCCAGGGGGTTGCCGGCCGATTCGGCGAGAACCCTCGCCCGCAGGACCGGATGGAGCTCTGGCGCGGTGCGATCCAGCAAGCGGGCGGCCGCCGATGCGCTCAAGCGTTCGAGGTCGAGGGTCGGCAGGCGAGCATCGTCGAGCGGTGTCGGCAGCCCTCTCCTGATCGCCGCCACGAGTGCCACGTGCTCGGCCTCCAGCCTGCGGCCGATGAACGCAATGACGCTGAGGGTGGAGCGGTCCAGCCACTGCGCGTCGTCGACGATCAGAACCACCGGCGCGGAGTCAGCTACTTCGCAGATGAGCTGGAAGGCCGCCACCGCAACGCGGAACGAGTCAGGCTTCAGGTCGACGCCCAGGCCGAGCGCCGCCTCCAGTGTTTGCCGCTGTGACTCGGGCAGCTGCGGCAACGCTCCGACGACCGGACGCAGGAGCTGGTGCAGGCCCGCAAAGGCCAGCTCGGCTTCTGATTCCACCCCGACGGTGGACAGCGGCCGGGCGCCCTGCGCCGCGGCTCGCCGGCGCACTCGTTGGAGCAGGACCGACTTGCCGATGCCCGCCTCGCCCCGGACCACGACCGCTCCCCCGCCATCGCGGAGAGAATCCACCAGCGCGTCCAGGAGCGCGGACTCCTGCTCGCGCTCGATCAGCTCGGGGCCGGCGTCGACCAGGGGCACCCCGCCCATCGGGCGAGTATGAGTGCTAGGGGCTGCTCAGTTCAGTTGAGGCTGCCATCCGGCGCCTGTCTCAATGCTCCTTGAGCAGCCGTTCGGTCAGCACGATCTGGACGACCTGCTGCACTGTTTCCGCGCGGGCCCAGTCGCGCTGGAGCTCGACCGCGAGCGCCACCCAGCTGGTCGGCTTCGCACCCGCCTGGACCACGCGCTGCAGGCCCGCGCGGTGCGCCTCCACCGAAGTGCCGCCGATCGCGTCGACGACGGGGTAGACCTCATAGCCCTCACGCATCGCGTCGAGCGCGGGAAACGCCATGCAGATCTCGGTCCAGAGGGCGCAGATGATGATCTTGCGCCGCCCCGTGGCGCGAATCGCGCCGAGGAAGCCCGCGTCTTCCCATGCATTGGTCGTGGTGCGGTCGATGGGTGGGTTGTCCGCCAGGACCTCAGCCAGCGGCGGCAGCGTCGGCCTGCCGCGTCCCGTGCTGACATTGATGGTCGAGTGCACGATCGGAAGCCCAAAGACTTTCGCGACCTTTGCGGTCGAGACCACGTTCTTGAGCAGCAGGTCGCGATCCATCGACCGCACCCCATCGAGCTGGCTCGGCTGGTAGTCGATTACGACCAGCGCCGCGTTCTTCGGCGTGAGCAGATGGTCACCGATCTGATCACGAATAGGGACGGAAACCGGAGCAGCGGTTGGTAGCGCGCTGGTTGTGGTCATGCTTCGCAGGTTAAGAAGCCCAACTGTCAGGTCGCTTCTGGCGGCCGACTGCTTTTCGCAGCGAGGGGTGACGGCGACGACTTACTGGCTCGACTGAAATGACTTACCTGCGGGCCGTGTTTTCTGTGTGTGCTCCAAGAGCAGAATTTGGCCGGGATGGGGGCCTCGAGGCTGGTCGGGCGGAAAGACGAGTCGGCTCGGCTCGAGCAGGCGCTGGCTGGGGCTGTGGAGCGCGGCACTGCCGTGCTGGTCAGCGGCGCGCCCGGCATCGGCAAGACATCGCTCCTTGACGCCGCGGCGGCCGGCGCACGCGATCGCGGCTACAAGGTGCTCGGTGTCACGGGTGTCGAAAGCGAGGCTGATCTTCCCTACGCCGGGCTGCACCAGCTCCTGCAGCCAGTCCTGGCCTCAGCCGGGGCGCTCCCGGCTCCGCAAAGAAACGCCTTGCTCGCGGCGTTGGGGATGCGGGCAGGACCGCCGCCCGAAGTGTTCCTCGTCGGGCTGGCGACTCTGAATCTGCTCGATGAGGTCGCGGACGAGGGTCCCCTCGTCCTCATCGCCGACGACGCCCAATGGCTCGACCGCCCAACCTCCTCGGTCCTCGGCTTTGTCGCTCGCCGTCTGGAGGCGACGCACATCCTGCTCATCGTTGGCCTTCGTGAGACCTCAGAGAGCGCGCTTCGATTCCCGCAGGTGCCAGAGATTCGTGTCGAACCTCTCAGTGAGGAAGCCTCGTCGGAGGTGCTGGGTTCTGTCGCACCAGACCTGGATCACCAGACGCGACGCCTGATTCTCGACGAGGCGCTCGGCAACCCGCTCGCGCTGCTCGAGCTGCCGCGCGCCTTCAGGTTGCAGGGCACCGATGGTCGCGAAGGCGCGCTACGGAGCATTCCCTTGACGGACCGTCTGGAGCGCACGTTCTCGGCCGACGCCGCGCGACTTCCTGTACGAGCGCAAACCGCCCTTTTGCTGGCCGCGCTCGACGCGGAGCCGACCGTGACTGACGTGCTCGCCGCCACGGGCGCGCAGCTGGGCGAAAAAGAAGTGACGGTTGATGTTCTGCAGCCGGCTGTGGATGCGGGCTTGATCTCGGTCACCGGCTCAACAATCCGCTATCGCCATCCAGTGATCCGGTCGGCGATCGACCAGGCGGCAACCGCAGGGCAACGGCGTGCGACGCACCTCGCCCTGGCCGCTGTCATCGTGGATCCGGACCGCCGCGCGTGGCATCGTGCCAAGTCCGTGCTCGGCGAAGACGAAGGTGCGGCGGCCGACCTAGAGGCGGTCGCCGGGCGGGCACAGGATCGCGGCGCGACGGCGACGGCGCTGGGCGCCCTGGAGCTTGCCGCGTCGCTGACCCCCGACGGGTCTGTCAGGGCGCGCCGGTTGCTGGCCGCGGCGGAGCTGGCGTTTCAGCTCGGAGACCCGCCCGCGGTCGGCCGGCTCCTCGATGCGGCCGCGCGGTTGGACCTGTCGTCCAACGATGTCGCCCGCATGACCTGGCTCCGCGAGATCTTCCACGACGGTGCTCCGGGCGATCCCGATGCCATCGCCAGGTTGGTCACCGTTGCCCGTGACACCGCAGCTCAGGGCGACCGTAACCTCGCGCTCAACCTTCTGCAAGGAGCCGCCCTTCGCTGCTGGTGGGCCGACCCCGGTCCTGGTGCCAAGGCGCTCGTGATCGACGCGGTCGAGCAGATCGCAGGCGATGCGCTGGATCCTCGCGCCCTGGAAATCCTTTCGCTTGCCGCGCCGCTCGACGCGGGGGCCCGAATCGCTTCCCGCGTGCGCCAGGCGACCGAACTCGACGCAGTGGACAGCTCCGGAACACTGCTGCTCGCGTTCGCCGCGTATGCCGCGGGCGAGCTCGGCCTGTCGATGGAGCTGATGGATCGCGTGGCTCCGACCTTGCGCGCGCAGGGACGCCTCGGTCTTCTGGCCCAGCTGCTCGCGGTGCGCGCATGGGCCGGGATCAACACCGGCCAATTCGCCGACTCCGGCCGGGCAGCTGAGGAAGGGAACCGCCTGGCGATCGAGACGCAGCAACCGATCTGGATCGCGATCAGTCAAATCGGACGCGCCGTCTTGCTTGGCCTGCAGGGTAATGAACAGGCTGCCGAACGACTGATCGCCGAAGCCAGTCAGCAGGTGAGCGCTCAGCGCCTGTCGCTGATTCTTGCCAAAGCGGACCTTGCTCGCGGGATCATCGCCATGACCGCCGGACGCCAATCGGACGCTGTTGACCACTTTTCGCGGATGTTCCTTCCCGATGGGCCCGCGTTCCACGAGCTCGTGGCGCACGCCGCAGCACCGTTTGTCATCGAATGCGCCATTCGCGCCGGACGAATCGACGAGGCGAGCCGGTTCATGTCCAGGCTCGAGCTGATGGCCGGGCGCACACCGGCGGCGCTCGTAAACGTCGGCTTGCGCTTCGGCCGTGCGCTGCTCGCCGACGATTCGGAAGCGGACGGCGTGTACGACGCAGCGCTCAACGCAGACCCGAAGTGGCCATTCGCTTACGCGCGGCTGGAGATGGCGTACGGTGCCTGGCTGCGAAGGCAGCGGCGGATTGCCGAATCGCGGCCACATCTGAGGGCGGCGCGGGATGCGTTCGATTCGCTAGGGCTTCCCCCATGGGCCGACAAAGCGCGCGTGGAGCTGCGCGCATCAGGCGAGGCCTCGCCGGCGGCCGCCACGGCACCTCGGTCACCCCTTTCGCCACAGGAGCTTCAGATCGCCCAGTTGGCGGCGTCGGGCCTGTCCAACCGTGAGATCGCTGCCCGGTTGTTTCTGTCGCACCGAACAGTTGGTGTGCACCTGTACCGCGTATTCCCGAAACTCGGGATCGCTTCCCGGTCAGAGCTGGCTCAGGCTCTCGCGTCGCTCGAGCCGGCCCTGACGCGGTAAGCGGCGAGGTTCTCCGGGCCGCTACGACTTCTGCGCGAGCCAGGGCGGGGTATACGCGCCCACCCCATAGACGAAGGCCAGCAGGTCGTCCGCCGCCCACTCTTCGGCGATCTTTCCGTCCTTCACGCGGTACACGTCGACCGCGTCCCACCGGACGTGCTTGCCCGACGCGGGGATCCCGAGCAGGTCCCCCTTGTGTGTTCCCTCGACGACCGCGCGCACGGACACGATGTCTCGTTCCGCGATGACGTCCTGCTCCACGTTCCGCAGGTCGGGCAGAGCGGCGACGATGGCGCCGATCAAGCCGGCGAAGTTGTCGCGGCCCTCGACTGTGCCCAGGGTTCCCCCGTGCCACTTGATGTCCGGCGTCATGTAGTCCGCCGCCTTGTCGGCGCGGTGCTGGTTGAAAGCCGCTTCGATGAACGCGCGCACGATCCTCTTGTTTTCCTCCAGGTTGGTGTCAGCGGTCATCTCGTCTCCTTGGCTGTGTGTCGTTTGGGTGCTCATGCAGGCAAATTAGGTCGGCCAGTCGACTCTTGGCTTCTGGCGCACGACTACTTTTTTGGCTGCGACTCGCACTGGATGACTTACAAGCCGGGCCGCGATGACTTAGCCGGGGAAGTGCCTCGAATCGCCACCGATGTGCGCTCAGTAGCCGCCCGCCACCGATGGCGCCGCCGTACGAGAGCCGAAATTCTCCGATCTCGAGCTCCGGAGCACGAACTGCGCCACCTGCGTGCCGAGCAGCTGACCCGACGCATCGTCCAGCGGGGTGTGCTGGCCGGCATAGATCCGGCTGAGCCCGGCCTCCATCACGATTGCGTGGTAGCTCGCGAAGCTCCGCACAGTTCCCGGCAGCGCGTCTGATGTCACGTCGATCTGGGCGTCCTCACCGAAGAACGAGGACAGCACGCTCGCGCCGGCAGCGCTGATGGTGCTGTGGGCGCCCGGGTACGACGGATCGGGCGCCGTCACGGCGAGCGGCGTCCAGGCGGGATCGCCGGAGATGGCCGGGTTGCCGATGGTGTCGCCGAGGCGGATCGCCGTCACCGGCCTCCACACCAGGTAGTGGTACTTGGCGTCGTAGAAGGCGATGACCGAGTCGGCGAAGGTCAGGTTGAGGACGGCGAACAGGCGGGCGCTCGTCTCGAGGTTCGTGTGGTGGGCTGTGACCGCACGGTCGGCGATCTCGTTCCACGTGTTCCAGATCGGCGGCGCCCAGAACTTGGCGGCCACCGTCTGATCGGCTGAGCGGGTGGTGCTGCTGTTCTGGCCAAGACTCTTCACTTCGTTCAGAGCGTTGGCATACGTCGGGCTCGTCACCTCCGGCGGCGGTGCGGGCCGGAACTGGGACGCGCTGTCGATCACAAACGGTGCGACGTTCGACCAGCCGGTGAAGACGGGCGCGGGAAAGTTGGGCGGCGTCGGCCGGTAGTCGCCAGGCTGCGTGCCGGCGACAAATGGCGGTGGCACGGCTGCCGAGCCGTCGTCGGCGCGAGCGGCCAGTAGTCGCGAGGCGGCGTCGGCGCCGACCTGAATGCCCTCCTGCTTCGGTTTGCCATCAGGGATGGCCGCGAGCTGGGACGCGAGCAAGGCGTCGAGCTCAGGCTGAAGCTTGGGGTAAAGCGCACTCAATGAGTCGTGCGCTGCCTGGGCCGCAGCCGCGTCGATTCGCGCCTCGCGACGAGCCCGCACCGAAAAGAGATAAGGCGAATCGTCCCTGGTAATCGAGACGACCGCGTCGTAGATCGCCGCGTGCATGATCGCGAAGCTGCGCGTCGGGTGGATGGTGGCGGGTTGGTCGCCAGGCGTCTGGACGATGTGAAGCAGCTCCTGATTCCAGGCGACCACGATTGCGCCAGACCGTCCATCGGCGCGGGGAGGCGCCGGGATGGTGTTGTTGGTGGCGACCGCGCTGATCGCGGTGGTCGCCACCACACCGAGCACGATCCCGAGCACGGCGACGAGTGCAATGGGGGATTTCTTCATTTGCTTTTCTCCTTGTCAGGCGGCCGGAGGAAAGGGCATGACCGGCGCCTCCTCCAGCTGTTGTTTCAGACGGCGCGTGGTTCGGTCGAGGAGGTCGCAGGCGATCGGATCCAGCCACCCGTTGGCGAGCAGCCAGGCGCGATCCGACATCGCCACGTCAAACGTCATGCGGATCTCAGAGCCGCCGGTCCGCTCGGCGATCGACATCGCCATCCGCACGCGCACGGAGGCGAGGTTGGCGTACGGATCTCCGGTCACTTCCAACGAGGCGGTGCGCGCCTTTGGGTCCGAGGCGATGATCCGCCCCATCCCGCCGTACTGGGCCTTGATCGGCCCGAGTCCGATGGCGATTCGGGCCCGGAACGAGCCTGGACCCGTGAGCCTCGTCAGGGTCGCACCCGGAACGCAGCCGAGCAGTGTTTCCGGGTCGTGGAGCTCGCGAAAGACCCAGTCCGGATCGCGGCGGACGAATGTGACAGCGTTGAGGGACAGCGTCGTCATGACTAGCCCTTGTCGACCTTGGTGCCCGCGGCCGACAGGACGTACCACTCGGCGCCAAAGCTGCTGATGGCCTCACCGGTGACATCACCGGCCTGCCTGTCGGAAACGAAGTGGTAGAGCGGGTGGCCGTTGTAGACGACCTCGAGCGAGCCGTCCGCGCGCGTCGTGGTGGTGAGCAGCGATTGGTTGATGCCGGCGCCCGCGACGGGTGTGCCATTGGCGATCAGCGGCGGCCACACCGAAGCGCAATCGGCGTTGCAGGTGGACATGCCCGCCCGGTCAGCCTCGAACAGGTACAGCGTCCTGCCGCTGCCGTCGACCAGGATCGGGCCGAAGGCGGAGTTGCGCAGCGCGATTGCGGTCGTGGCAGGCGGGGCCGGCGTACCAGCGGGGGAACTGGTCACGCCGGGATACCGCCCGTTTGAGGAAGGCGACGTCGAGGTTCCGTAGGCGGGCGTGCCATAGCCGCCGCACGCGGTGACCAGCAGCGCAGCGCCTGCGATCGCTCCATTGAGCGCGAGCTTCCAGTTCATGTTGTTTTGTGATCTCCCTTGTGATTCGGTGTGGACGCAGCTAGATATGCGGCGCCGTTACATCGACGGCTCAGCCGCCGATGGTCGTTCCGTCCACCTCGATCTCATTGCCGCCAGGCCCCGGCTGCCACGTGAGGTGAGAGAGCGGAGCGGTGGCTGGACCGTGGAGCACAGCCCCGTCGAGGGCAAATTCCGACCCGTGGCATGGGCACAAGAAATGCTGTTTTGCGTCATCGAACGCGTAAGAGCACCCAAGGTGCGGGCACTTGATCGCGAGTACGCGCAGCTGCCCGTTCTTGCGAGTCACATAGCCCCCGAAAGTCGGATCGCCCGCAGAGTTGTTCTCACCTCCGTCGGCCATGACGAACGCGGTGCCGGGCGGGGCGTCGAACCGTGATGCGGTTCCCTCGCGCAGTGACGCCAGCTGAGTGTCCAGTGCGACGCGCACCTTCTCCTTCATCTGTCTCGGGTCGCGCGGTGGGAACAGGTACACGGCCAGCGGTGCGACGGCCGTGACGACCGTCGCAGCGATGAGTGTGCCGAGCCACCAGCCGAGAAACGCACGCCTGGTCGGCTCCTTGGACGACTTTGGTGTCGAGGCCATCATGCACCCAAGTACGGGCGTGCATTACATGCGCTCAGACGATGTAGAGCTCGACCTGTCCGTTGTTCACGCGCGATGGGATGCGCGGCAGATTCGCAGGCGCGGCTTGCAATCGGTAGTAGAGGACCTTGCCCGACCAGCTGAACGCGGTCTGGTGGCAGGGGCAATCGAGCTTGCGGTTGGCGTCATCGGGCTGCAGCTTGCAGCCGAGGTGCGTGCACACGCCCGACACCGCCGTGAACGTGCCCCCGTCGTTGATGATCACCGCGTCCAACGTTGCGGTCGAGACCGGCATGGCGTGCCCGGCTGGGATCTGGGTCACCGCGGCCACGGGCCGCCAGCTTCCGTTGTCAGGCAGCAGAGTTGCAGTGTTCCCGGAGCCTCCGGATTCCTGCCTGCTTCTGATGACCTCGTCCAGGCCGACCCCAACGACCACTGCCGCGGCCGCCGCGCCGGCGGTGCGCAGCCACGCGCGCCGGCTGAAGCGGCGATCCACCACCGAGCTCTCATCGAGCGCTTCGGCGATGCGTTGATGAATTCTCTCGAGGGCGGCATTGTCGGGAACGTCCGCCCCGACGCGGCCCGCGCTCAGGCTGGCGGCGGCCTGCATCGCCTCGGCTTCTTCCTGAGTCGCCTCGAACCGATGCGGCCTGCGTCCGCGCAGGAGCTCGTCGACGAACCGCGCGACGCGATCGGCAGACTCTTTCATCGAAGCACCTCCCGTTCCAGCTCGGCGGCTTTGCGCAAGGCACGAAACTGCAGGACTCGAGCGTTGGACTCGGTCACGCCGAGCTCGTTGGCGGCCTCGCGCACCGAGTAGCCGCGCAGAAACCGAAGCTCAAGGATGTTCCTGAAGTGGTCGGGCAGCAGCCCCAGGAGTCGCTGCGCCCGGTCGACGGCGTCCGGGTTGGCAATGATCTCGATCGGAAGCTGTTCGAGCTCGTTGGCCGCGTCGCGAGCCGCGTAGTGGCGACGCCAGTGGTCCGCCATCACGGTGCGCGCTGTCTTGACGAGATAGGCCCGAACCGTAGGCACCGGGGCGGGCAGGCGCAGCGTCTTCAGGGTCTGCATGAGCACCTCCTCCGCGAGGTCTTCGGCGTCGGCCGCATTCCCGACCCTGCGAAAGACGAGCTGGTAGATGCCCACGACGTTGTCCTGATACACCGACTCCCAGTCGGGGTAATTGGCGAGCTTTGGCTCACCCGATGGTTCAGGGTCAGGGTCGCCGAGCACCCGCAGCTCAGTCACCGCCAACCCGGCCCCCTGGTCACGCAGAGCAGATACGTGGGCGCGTTACAACCCCTCGCCCGGAGCGCTCCTCGAGCCGGCCTTCCAGGGACCGAATGAATCCTTTGCCCGGCAGGTCGTTGCCGGCGATCGCTGCCTGGATGTGCCCGGCGCCGATCATCGCCGGCCACGCTTCGGGATCGACTTTGAATCGGACCGGCCTCCTTCGCGCGACGATGTCGTCGACGTAGGCCGACACATTCGCGGCCTGCGGAGACTCGCTCGATGGGGGCGGAAAGGCGATCCGCTGGGCAACGCAAGCGAGCGCCGCCAGGATCCTCCGCCTGGCCGCCTCGGGACGGATGCGGAGCTGGGCCGCAATCGCCTCCGGCGACCGGCGGCGGAGGAACCGAAGCACCAGCAGCAGGCGCATCTCGGCGGTCAGGCCTTCGAACAGCGCGTCGAGCGGTATGGTTGCTTCCGGTGCGGAGACCTCCACACCTCCCACGCGCGCGATTCCATAGCGCTCGAACCAGTGGCGTGTGACGGCCTCGAGAGTCAGGTCGAGGACGTGGTCGTCCACAACCTGGACCAGCTCCGGCAATCGGAGGTGGTCGCCCATCTCGAGAAACACCCAGCTCGTCGCGTCCTCACTGTCGGCGCGATTGCCCGTCCAGCGAAAGCTGGTCCTGTAGGTGGGCATCAGCCAGCGCTTGAAGACCTGGGAACAATTCGTATACATGAGTCCACGAACGACCGCGAGATGAGCCATCGCAACCTCAAGTACGGTGGCTTGTTACGAAACGTGATGACTACGTAACGGCTGCCCGTAGTTGGTCTGCGTTATGAGACAAGAACAGAGAGCAACTGACGTCGCCATCGCCGCCCCCCGGTCGTTCGTCCTGCGCCCAACCTGGGTCGCCACCAGCAGGAGGATGATCGCCATCGCGTTCTTGCGGATTGCGTTCGGGGTCATCTGGGCGGTCGACGCCGCACTCAAGTGGCAGCCCGCATTCCAGGCGAACTTCAGCCAGATCGTCGCCGGCGTGGCGCAGGGACAGCCTGGTTTCCTCAGCTGGTGGTTCTCGATCTGGCAAGCGATCGTGAGCGGCCGGGCCCCGATCTTCGCCGTGCTCACCGCAACCACCGAGACGTACCTCGCGCTCGCCCTGATCGCCGGATTCGCGCGGAAGTTCACCTATACGATCGGGATTGCGTACGGGCTGTTCGTTTGGTCAGTGGCCGAAGGCTTCGGCGGCCCGTATGTGCCGGGCACGACCACCGATGTCGGCGCGGCGATCATCTACAGCCTCGTGTTCTGGGCGCTGCTGTTGGTCGATGCCGGGCGGATGAGTGTGGATCGCCTCATCGCGACCAGGATTCCCGCATGGCGGCGTATCGCCGGCTAACGCCCTACTTGCCGATCAGGACCTCGGTTGCCTTGACGATGACCGTGACCCTGTCACCCGCCTTGAGCTTCAGCCGCTTGACTGAGCTGTCGGTGATCGCCGCCACCACCTTGCTGGCCTTGATCTTGACCTCGACCTCGGCCATCACCGCGCCTGACTTGACACGAACGACCTGCCCCTTGAGCTGATTGCGAGCGCTGATTTCCATGCATGTCCTCCTCGTGATGATTCGTCCGCATCCGTCAAGCCGGATAGACCCCCACGTCCGTGGCCTTGAACGAGAGCCAGACCTCGCCTCCCTCGACCAGATTCAGATCCCTCAGCGCCGCCGGCGTCACTTCCGCCACCAGGGGAACCGCACCGTCGATCCGAACCCGGACACGATTGCCCATCATCTCGATGCTTTGCGCACGCCCTGACCAGACGTTGCGGGGACTGCCTTCCGGGTGGGTTCTATGAATCGCCACCGCTCGTGGATGGACCACGACGAAAACGTCGCCCAGCTCAGCCCCCGCCGCAGCGAGTACGTGGCCGCTCGCCAGCTTGACCGAACCGTGGTCCGCCGCACCCCGGAGCAGGTTGACTCCCACCAGGTCAGCGACATATTGCGACCGTGGGTGCTCGGTGACTTCCGCGGGGGTGCCGCTCTGGACCAGGTGGCCGCTCTCCATCACCACCAGCCGATCGGCCAGGGCGACCGCCTCCAGCGGGTCGTGGGTGACGACCAGCCGAATCCCGCCGAATGACTCGAGGTGGCGCTTGAGGTCGCGGCGCACCTCGGCGCGGGTGGTCGCGTCGAGCGCCGCCAGCGGCTCGTCGAGGAGGAGGAGGCGCGGGTCGGGCGCGAGCGCTCGGGCGAGCGCGACACGTTGTCGCTGGCCGCCCGACAGCACGGCCGGCCTGGACCCCGCATAGCTCTGCAACCCGACTCGATCAAGCCACCGTGCAGCCGTATCCGTCGCCGCTTGGCGGGAGACGCCGCGTGAGCGCAGCCCGAAGGCGACGTTTTCCAAAACGCTGAGGTGGGGGAACAGGAGGTAGTCCTGAAAGACAAAACCGATTGGCCGTCGCTCTGTGGGTACGTATTGACCGATCGCGGTGTCTTCCAGCACCTTCCCGTCCATTCGCACGTGACCGAAGCGAAACGGAACCAGTCCCGCGATGGCGCGTAGAAGGGTCGTCTTGCCAGCCCCGTTCGGGCCGAGCAGGGCGACCACCTCTCCCTCCTCGACGGTGACGGCCATGTCGAGGTCCAGCGGTCCGAGGGTGAGGCGGATGGAGGCGTCGAGGCTCACGCCGAGCCGAGCCAGCGATCCTTGAGCCCGACCAAGACCACCAACGAAACGAGCAGGAGTACCAGGCTGAGGATGAAGGAGGCTTCCTGGTTGGTCTCCAGAAGGAGGTAGACCGCCAGTGGCATGGTCTGGGTCACGCCTGGGAAATTGCCGGCAAACGTGATCGTGGCGCCGAACTCACCCAGCGCTCGTGCCCAACACAGGACCGAACCCGCGAACAGCGATGGACCGATCAGGGGCAGCGTGACCCGGGTGAACACCCGCCAGCGACCGGCGCCTAACGCGCGGGCAGCCTCTTCGTAGCGGCGGTCCATCGAACGCAGTCCCGCTTCCACGGTGAGGATGAGGAAGGGCATGGCAACGAACGTCTCTGCCATCACGACTCCGACAGTGGTGAAGGGGAAGGTGATGCCAAAGGTGCTGTTGAGCCATGCGCCCAGCAGCCCGCGCCGGCCGAAAGCGAGCAGGAGCGCGATGCCGCCGACCACGGGCGGAAGGACCATCGGCAGCGTGGTCAAGGCGCGAAGCAGATCGCGACCCGGAAATGCCACGCGAGCGTAGACCCACGCCAGGGGCACGCCGAGAACCAGCGCCACCCCGGTGGCCGACAGAGACGCGATCACCGACAGCTTGAGCGCTTCCAGCGTTTCCGGCGCGGTAAGGGCAGTGATGGCGTCGCCCCACGGAGACCGGACGACCAGCCCGACCAGGGGCACGATGAAGAAAGCGGCCCCGATCGCCGCCGGCACGACGATGACGATCGGGACGCGCTCCTGCCGCACGGGGATCAGGAGGCCGAGAGGAAGCCGAAAGACTGCAGCTTGGCCTGGCCCGCCGCGGACAGAACGTAGGCGATGAAAGCGTTGGCGGCCGCCGCATTGGTGGTCGCCTTCACGGCCGCGATCGGATATTGGGCAATGACGTTGTCGGCGTCTGGGATGGGGACGCCCGCGACCTTGCCGCCTGCCGCCGTGACGTCGGTGGAGTACACGATGCCGGCGTCCGCCTCGCCCAGCTCGATCTTGCTGACCACAGACTTGACGTCGGTTTCGAGACTCTTTGGCGTCACCGTCACCCCCGCCATCTTCAGGGCCTGGAGCGCGTACTTACCGGCCGGCACGGTCGGTGCTTCGGTGATGTAGATGACTCCGGACTTCGCGAGGTCAGCCAGCGTCGTGATGCCTTTGGGGTTCCCCGGGGCGACCACGATCTCGAGCTTGTTGCGCGCGAACACCTGCGAGGTGCCGGTCGTGAAGCCGTCTCCCTTCAGCTTGTCCATGTTGGTGGTGTCGGCGGAGGCGAACACATCGGCGGGCGCGCCCTGTTCGATCTGGGTCACCAGAGTCGGTGTGCCGGCAAAGTTGAATTTCATCGTGACGCCGGAGTTGGCTCGCTGAAAAGAGGCGCCGACTGCGTTGAATGCGTCCGTCAGTGACGCCGCCGCGAAGACCGAGACCGTCCCACTCAGGGGTGTGGCCGAACGCGGTGTCGACGCATTGCCCCCGCTGCTTCCGCAGGCGGCCAGAAGAACTGCGGCGACCAGCAGGGCGATCCGATCACGCATCGAACCCATCCCTCAGCCGCGCGGCAGCTCGATCACAACGTTGGTTGCTTTCACGGACGCGACCGCAACGACGCCTGGCTTGAGCCCGAGGTCATCGACGGACTCTCGCGTGATGAGTGACACGATTCGATACGGGCCCGCCTGCATCTCCACCTGGGCGGCGACGCCATCCTTGATGACCCGCGTGATGATGCCCACGAATCGGTTGCGGGCCGATTCACTGACGGCCGCCGGAGGATCCTGACGGGGCAGGTCGGCCATGTACCGAGCCAGGGCAGCTCCGTCGATCTGACGCTGACCGCCTGGCGACCGGGCCGTCTTGATGTGGCCTGAGTCGACCAGGCGCCGCACCGTGTCCGGGCTCACGCGCAGGAGCTCGGCCGCCTGTCCGATCCTGAGGTGGGCTTTCATGGGCGCGCGACTCCTAGCGACAGAAACCGGTGCGCGTGGTATTCAGGCACAACAGGCCTTCGAGCGTGACTCCGTCGGAGCCGACCACGACGAGCCGCCAGCTGTCTTCTCGATCCAGCCGCGCCATCGCCTCGCTCAAATTTGTCTCGGGCGCGATGGTCACGTCGGATGAGTGGGCCAGATCTTGGGCTGGTGTTTCGTTGGGCAATCCACCGACGGCGTCGCGATCGACGACCCCAACGAAAGCCGTGCCGTCGACCAAGACCGCATCCAGGACCTTGGGATTGTCGAAGAGCCGGCGCAAGTCACCGACCGTGGCATCGCTGGGAAGGGTTTTGGGGCGCACGCGCATCACGTCGCGGACCGTCAGGCTGCTGTCCTCGGAGTATGGGACCTCGCCGGCGCACTCGGTCGCGCCAGAAGCCTGAGGATCGGTGGGCACCCTCGAACTATAGCAATTGCGGGTCTTTAGGCTGGATTGCCCATGAATATGGAGTAACCACTGGGGTATCGGGCATTTGCCAGATATTCACGGTCAAGGTTGGATCGAGGTTGATCGTCCTGGACCCCGCGAAGTCTTACGGCCGATCACCGTTCGCCGATTGCGGCTTCGATTTGGACAGCGGAAGGTCGAGTGCAAAGCAGGTCCCAACTCCGGGCTCGGTTCTCTCCAGCGTCAGCCTGCCCTCATTGACTTCCGCAAGCTTCCGGCTGGTGTACAGACCCAAACCCGCACCTGGGACGGCGCTGAATGCCGGGTCCTGCGTACGGTGAAATGGTCGGAAGGCCCGGGAACGCTCCAACTGCGACATTCCGACGCCGTTGTCGATGACATGCACGACTGCTCGATCCCCTTCGGCAACTGCATCCAATTTGATGCGCGGAGGACGAGCCGTATAGGTCAGGCTGTTATTGATCAGGTTGTCGAGGATTCGACCGATCTGGGAACCGTCGGCATCGACGGGCACGGGATCGGTTCCCAGAGTCACAGCGACCTTCGCCCCGCTTACCTCGACGCGCGGCCCGGCCCTTTCGATCGCTTTCTGGATGGCATCTCGAAGATCCAGGCAGGCACGATTAGTCCGCTGGGGCTTGGATTCGATCCGTGCCGCCTCGACCAATTCGTGCATGATGCGGTTCACTTGCCAGGCTTTGTCTGCCATCACATTGAGGATCGCTCTCCACTTCGGCGGAGGGGGCCCGAGCTTGCCATCGGAAAGGATCGCCAGATAACTGGTCAACACCGCCACCGGCGGTCCGAGTTCGTGTGCCGCGACATTGATGGCGTCGGTCTTCGCGGTGATCGCCAGGCTCGCGGAATCGTACAGGCGAGCCATCTCGTCTTTCTCTTGTCTGGCGTCCGCAAACGCTGCGAGGAGGAACGATGCAAGGCTGAGGCTGACGTTGAATGCCTGCAGCGTGACCATCTTCTCGAGCAGAGACTCGGATGCAAACGGGCCGACACCGTTGACCGCCGCCCAAACCCCGATGACTGATGCGATAAGGGCGGCCGGCGCGGCACCCGCAAGTCGAAATCGCCACGCGGCGATTGCGATCAAGGGAAGGACGAGATATTCGAGCCGAAACTGGTTTTCGAACAGAAAGTAGGTGACGACTCCGATTCCGGCCAGCAGGGCTGTCAGCTCAGCGCTTCGACGCCAACCCAGATGACGGAGCCCTGGACGGGGAACGAGACTCAAGAGCATGGGGGCGACCAGTAGGACACCCATCGCGTCGCCCGCCCACCAGACGGCCCAGGTTGAGGTGAAGTTGTGCATCGGAACCGCCCCGGACAGCGTCAACACTGAGCTGCCGACAGTGGCGCTGACCGTCATGCCGACCAGAGCGCCCAACACAACAATTGCGAGGGCGTCGCGCATGCGATCCAGCTGTCGGTGGAAGCCGGCCCGCTGAAGAAGCTCCGTCGAAACCATTGGCGCGAGCGTGTTTCCGCAGGCAATGAAGGCAGCTGCGAGCGGCGAAGGGCCGAGAGGGAGGTTGACCGCGAACGCGCCGAACGCGATGGCCGGCCACATGCGGCGGCCGAACAAGAGGAAGGTGACCAGAGCGATTCCCGTCGGCGGCCAGATCGGCGTGACCTGTCCATGGACGAGTGCCAGGTTCAGGCTGAGACGCGCGACCGCCCAGTAGGCCACTGCGACGAATGCAAGGCGAGCCAGGTATCCGCCGACTTGGAGCCCACCACGATGCCGGGCTCCGTTCGCGGATGCCGCTTTCAACTGCACAGTCACCCCTTAATGTGAAAACGAGTCGATCAACCCGAACTTGCAGGGGTCCAGCCTTCCGCCGTCGGGGTACTACGGACGGTCCCGATAACTTTCCTGTTCGTCAGGGCTCGAGGCCACGCATCATGCCGTCGATCGCCTCAACCAAAGCCCTGCAGCGTGCGTCGAGGTCGAGCTGCACGACCTTGGGAGACTGGCTCAGACCGTCGAGTGGTGGCGCGGAGCTTGGGCAGGATCTCGCCGGAGGTAGTCCCGTCCGTAGAGACTGCGATCCAGCCGGCTTCGAGCCGCATTCCTCTCGACCACAGTTGATCGGCGGCGGCGAAACCTCGCCGTAGAAGTCGTCCCAGCTTTTGAAGCGCGCCGGACCGCTCATCGTCCGGATCGTACTGCCGGGGGCGTCTGGTGCAGCGGCGGACGCCAGTCCTCGACAACATCGATCCGCCGCCCTCCCCGTTACACCCATGCGCACCTAAACCGGCGTGCGCGCCGCGGATCAGGAAATCTGCAGGCCCAGCCGGATGGCGGGCATCACCGCATGCGTGCGATTGCCTGCCCTCACCGTGTCGTAGACGCTCACGAGATGGTTTCGCACCGTCTTCTCGCTGATGCCCAGCCGCCGGGCGATCTGCTTGTTCGACAACCCCTCCGCGACCTCCTTCAAGACAAAGAGGTCGCCCTTCGGGACAACTTCAACAAGAGGCTTCTGATGGTGGGCCACTCAGCGATCAGCTTCAGTCGCGTAGTCAGCCTAGGACGAATAAGCGTGCCGCACACCCTGGGCCTAGCGCCGCCCGATCTGCGGGCTGTGAGTCGTTCGGCTCGCCTTCTGATGGGCAAAACGCGACCAACTAGGTGCGAATTTCGCCTGGCGACCTTCAAACTACCCGGATACTCGCTTTGACCACCATCCCTGCCCTGACGAGTTCACCACCACCGCTCTCACCGAGCCGTTCCGCACCAACTCCGTCCGGCCCGCGCGACTACTCCTTCGAGTCGATCGCCCGGGCCGCACGGCGAGAACGGCTGCTGCTCATCTCCATGGTCGGTGCAGTGGCGGCTCGAATCGCCTTTTGGGCCATCACGAACCGGATGTTTGATGACGGCCTGACCACGATCACGCATGCGCGCAACGTGCCGCTAGGTCTCGGGCTTGTGAATCATCCTGGTGAAGGGCCGGTGCACGGTTTCACCTCTGCCCTTGGAGTGTTGATTCCACTGACGGGCGAGCTGATCCATGAGGGTTCGGGAATGCTCGCCATCCGAGTCGCATCTTTAGCCGCGGTTTGCGTGGCGCTCGTCTACGCGCGGCTGATCTGTCGCGACCTGGGCCTCGGCGCGTTCCCTACGGGATTCCTGCTGGCCTACCTCGCATTCGACCAGAACATGATCTTCTTCGGCATGTCGGGGATGGAGACCGAGGTCGCCGTCGCGGTCATCCTGGGCGGCGTCTATCACGTCCGGCGGCTGGACACGATCCCGTCGGGCGTCTGGCTTGGCCTCGCCCCGTTAGCGCGGCCGGAGTTCGTATTGTGGGTCGCTCCCGCCCTGACGTACCTTGCCTTGAACAACCTCGCGCGGGCGCGCCGGTCGGCCGGCATCGCCGCGTTGATTGTTGCGCCGTGGCTCGTGTTCACGACGCTCTATTACGGCTCGCCAGTTCCAAACACGGTTGTCGCTAAATCGACTATCGCTCCCATCCCGGCCTTCTTAAGCGGCGGTTCAGCTCTGCCATGGATGGAATGGCTGGTTCGTCAGGTCGTCGGTCACCTCGCGCTCCTGCTCGACCACGTGGAGCCCTTTCGAGAGGTGTGGAGCACCGCGGACACGCCGATACCAACGCTGGTTCTTATTGCGGTCGCCGTTCTCGTTGCCGATTTCTTTGTGATCGGTATCTTGGCTACGCGCCGAATTGATGGCTTCTGGCCTGTGACCGTTTTCCTCGGCTTATTTCTCGCATACAGGATCTATTTCATTCCCGTGGTCCTCTATTACGACTGGTACCTGCCTCCATTGCTGGCACTGGTGATGCTGGTCGTCGCCATCGGTCTCGATCAAGTGGCAAAGTCTGCCGGGGGCGCCAAACGCTACTGGACACCGACCGCGGCCGCTTTCGTTTCAAGATTGGTCGGTGGGGGCCTCGCAATCGCATTCGCGGTCCACCTGCCCTTCAGCTTTGTCGTCGAATCGAGAGTGCAGTCAATTGAGAATCAGGTGCGCACGCCGATGGCCCTCTATCTCAAGTCACGAGTCACGTCAGGACAATCCGTGGTGTCCGAGTCGGCCGGCTACGTGAGCTTCTACAGCGACGTAAAGCTTTACGACTACCCAGGCCTCACCTCAAAGACGTCCGTCTATGCGCTCCAGGAGCTCCCGCCCGATCGTCGCGACCTCGCGCATCTGGTCGCAGTGCTGCAGCCAGACTGGATCGTATTGCGCCCCTGGGAGCTGGACTCCCTGCAGCGGGAGTTTCCGGCAATCGCCGCGACGTACGGAACGGATCGGGTCTTCGAGCTGCCCGGCGTGCCCGAAAGCGAGCTGAATCGAGAGAGTGGGTTGAAGGTCTCGTTTGGCGGCTTCACCGAGGTCGACCTGGACGGCAAATTCATCGTGCTCAAGCGCACCTAAACCGCCGAGACGCCGACGGTTCAGGCAAACTGCTGCGCGCGACGCCTGAGCCGGCGAGGTGCGAAGAAATTCGATTCGGTGGTGGCTCGACAAATTACCTCTCAGGTGCCTTCTCAAAAAGAGGCTTCTGATGGTGGGCCGGGAGGGATTTGAACCCCCACAGCTTTCGCGGGTGGTTTACAGCCACTTGAGCTCGCCAATGCCCAGCCGACCCAGCTACTGAGGAGGCCTAGTTTAGGCCAACCCCATAATTCCCCCCATGGTTCGGGGCTACGCCCGCTACGTGCTCGCGATCATGGTCGGGATCAACTTCCTCAACTACCTCGACCGCTACGTGGCCGCCTCCGTCGCGCCGAGCATCCAGAAGGAGCTCCACATCTCCGACTCCGCCCTCGGCTTTCTCGGCACGGCCTTCCTGCTCGTCTATGCCGTCGCCGCCGTGCCCTTCGGACTGTGGGGCGACCGCGGAGCCCGCAAGACCGTCATCGGCGTGGGTGTGGCGATCTGGAGCGTCGCCACGCTCTTCACAGGGTTCGCTCGCAACTACGGCCAACTGTTCCTCAGTCGTGCCATCGTCGGCATCGGCGAGGCGAGCTACTACCCCGCAGGCACAAGCCTGATGAGCGACTACTTTCCCAAGGACCAGCGGAGCAGGGTGCTGGCGATCTGGGGCGCCGGCGCCACTGTCGGCATCGCCGTGGGTTATGCCGGCGGCGGCATCATCGCCGACAAGCTCGGCTGGCGTGCGGCGTTCTTCTTCGCCGCCGTGCCCGGCCTCATCTTCGCCGCCCTGGCCTTCGCGCTACGCGAACCGCTGCGCGGCGCGGCCGAGCAAACCGGCAGGGCCGTCACCAGAACCGCGGAGGCGAGCCTCAACAAGTTCCTCGAGCTCCTCCGCATCCCGACCCTGAGGGCGACCATCATCGCCCAGACCCTCCTCTATTTCGTCCTCGCCTCCAGTGCCTTCTGGCTGCCCACCTACCTGCAGAGACGATTCGAGATGACGTCCAGCACCGCCGGTCTGCTCAGCGGAGGCGTCATCGTCACGGGTGGTGTGGTCGGCATCCTCGCCGGCGGCTGGATCGCCGATCGGCGCGCGTTGAAAACCCCGCGCGCTCACCTCGAAGTCGGCATCACCGGCTTTCTCGCCGGCGCGGTGCTGATAACCGTCGCGATCCTCAGCCCGCAGCTGAACATCTTCGTGCCCTTCTTCCTGCTCACGGTCATCTGTCTCTACCTCTACCAGGGACCCTTCACCGCGGTCGCGCAAAATGTCGTGTCGCCCGCGCTGAGGGCCAGTTCGGTGACCCTGCTCCTGTTCATCGCCCACGTCGCCGGCGATTCCCACTCGCCCTACGACGTCGGTGTGATCTCCGACCACCTCGGTGGCAACCTCCAGGTCGCGCTCCTCATCACGTCGCCGACGCTTCTGATCCTCGCCGCGGTGGCCGCAGCAACGGGACTGCGCTCGGTCAAGCGTGACACCGAGGTGATGGAGGAAGAGTGGGCCTCGCGGCCCGAACTACAAGACGAAGGTGCCGTGCCGGTTTCTAGTAGATAAACCCGACCAGCCGGCTGCCCAACTGCCCCGGCTTGATCGTCCTCTGGTCGATGACGTCATACGCCACCCAGTTCATCTCCGTGACGACCCATGACCCGTCGGCGTTGACCGACTCCACGTATGCAACGTGCCCGGCCCACGACTCCCACGTCACCATGATCGACCCGACCTTCGGCGTCGATCCCACCGCGTACCCCTGGGCCGACGCGTTCGCGTACCAGTAACCCGCGTCGCCGTTCCACGTGACGTTGCGCCATGTCGCGACGTAGTACGTGCACCAGCCGACTGGGAACTTGTTGTTCACGTACGGACCGAGGCAGCAGCCCAGCACCTTGACCGGGTAACTCGACTTGGCGCCCGTCATGATCTGGTACAGCGCGGGCGGGGGCGGGAACGCCCCACCGACGCCACCCGGTATGACCAGCACCTCGCCCGCGCTCAGCTGCGAGGAGCGGAGCCGGTTGAAGTCGATGATCGCCTGCGCGTCGACCGAGTACTTGGTCGCCAGACCGTCCACGGTGTCGCTCGCCTTGACCACCACCACGATGCCGTGCACCGGAGGGATCACGAGCTGGTCGCCAGTCGCGACCGCGTCATTGGAGTACAGATTGCTGTTCGACCAGCGGAGCTCGGACACCGTCACGTGGTACTTCGCCGCGATCGCTGACAGGTCCTCGCCCGCCGCCACCGTGTACGTGAACGGCTGGTGGCTTACCGGCGCCGACGTCGGGATCGACACCGGCTTGATGATCGTGCTGTAACGCCCGAGGGTGACGTCGCCGTAGTAACCGCCCTCACCCGTGACCACCGCTTCCGCGTTCACCGGACCGAAACGAGACGTCAGATTGGTCGGAAAGTGGCGATCCACTGCCGCGTAGCTCGACATCCCTACCGCTATTCCGAGTACGACGGCATGGGTCAGGTAACGATTCGCTCGCAATGCCTACCCCTAAATTAGTGAACTCGTCCCGAACTGGACGGGTCCCCCAGAAGACTTAGGCACCCTAACAGACCTTCGTCGGGCCAGTCAACCCTGGACGGCTACTTATCGGAAGGTGAGCCAGCGCAACCTGGCCCTCAGGTCCGAATTCGATCCGAATTCGCGGACTCGGACGCCAGAGGCCGCGGCGTCGAACACCAGTTCGTCCACCAACGCGCCGCCTGACCTGACCTAGTAGCCGGTTCATTTACATCACTGAACGCCAGGCCAGCTGACTACTTGCTACGGCCCGCCCCGCACGTAGAGCGTCTGTCCGGACACGAAGGAAGACTCCTCGCTGCACAGAAACGCGATCACGCTCGCGATGTCCTCCGGCTGGCCGATGCGGCGCAGCGGAGTCTGCGACGCGGCGCCGACCTTGAACGCTTCGAAGTCGACTCCCATTCGCTCCGCGGTCGCGCGCGTCATGCGCGTCTCGACAAAGCCGGGAGCAACCGCGTTGACGTTGACGTTGAACGGGCCCAGCTCGATCGCCAGCGTGCGCGCCATCCCCTGCAGACCAGCCTTCGCGGTCGAGTAGTTCGTCTGCCCGCGGTTGCCGAGGGCGGACGTCGAGGACAGGAACACCATCTTGCCGTACTTCTGCTCGACCATCGGCTTCTGCGCCGCGCGCGCACACAGAAACGTGCCCTTCAGGTGCGTGTCGATGACGACGTCCCAGTCCTCGTCCGTCATCTTGAACAGCAGGTTGTCGCGGATGACGCCGGCGCAGCAAACGAGGATGTCGAGCCGGCCCAGCTCGCCCAGCGTGCGCGCAACCATCGATTCGACCGACGACCGGTCGGTCACGTCGCAGGCAATCGCCAACGCGCCAATCGGGCCGGCCACCTCCTCCGCAGGCCCGACGTCCAGGTCGGACACGACGACGCGCGCGCCCTCCGCGGCCAGCCGCGCGGCGGTGGCGGCGCCGATGCCTCTGCCGCCACCTGTGACGAGAGCGACCCGGTCGGAGAACCTCATCGCGTCTCCGTGTCGAAAGCCGCGCCCCCGTCCTTGCGCGGGTCAGACGCGCCGTCGAGAGACCCGTCCGGCTCGCGGACGATCAGCTGTGGGCGCGCGAAGTAGCTGTCGTAGCTCAACACACGCCGGTTCACGGCATACCCGAGTCTCTCCAACCCCTCACACACCACGCGCGGGATGCGGCCTTCCACCTGCACCACGTCGCCCTGGAAGTCGACCCGCGGCGCGCTCACGGCCTCGAGGGCCGACATCTCGTGGTCCAGCACGTTGACGAGCACCTGCAGCACTCCGGTCGCGATCTTCGTCCCTCCCGGCGCGCCCACGCACGCGCGCATGCGCTGTCCGTCGAACACCATGGTCGGCGTCATCATCGTCACACGCGTCTTGCCCGGGCGGATCGAGTTCGGCCGCCCCGGCCGCGGGTCGAAGCAGTTCATGTAGTCGTTGTAGCCGAAGCCGAGGCCAGGAGTGACCACGCCGCTCGCCGAGCCCAGCGTGTGGGTCAGCGACACTGCGTTGCCCGCGTCGTCGACGACGCACACGTGCGTCGTGTCCCGCCGGTCGTGCACCACCGTCCTCGCCCTCGCCGCGTACTCCTTGTCCGCCAGCGCGCCCAGCGGAACTTCGACGAATCGCGGGTCGGCGATGTGCAGCTCGCGGTCGGCCACGGCCCACGCCATCGCCTCGACCAGCAGCCGCGCCGCCCCGGTCGACGGCCAGCCGAAAGAGCCGAGGTCATAGCCCTCGAGGAAATTCAGCATCTGCAGCAGCGTCAGCCCGCCCGCCGGCGGTCCTGCCGTCGTGACGCCAAGCCCGCGATACGTCCCGCGCAGTGGCTCGGTGACGTTGACCTGGTAGCTCTCCAGGTCCTGTCGCGTGATGAATCCGCCGTTGGCCGCGAACTCGCGCGCGATCTCCTCCGCGATCGCGCCCCGATAGAACGCGTCGGGGCCGTCCGCCGCCAGGCGCTCCAGCGTGCGCGCCAGGTCGGACTGGACCATCGGCTCGCCGATCTCGTACAGCCGGCCGTCGTGGGTGTAGAGCGCCCGGGCCGCCGGCGTCGCCTGGATGCGCCGCGCGTTGGGCACCACGTCCGGGCCGTAATCGGTGACCCAGTAGCCGTGGACGAACCCGCTCACCGCAAACCCATGCCGCGCGATGGGGACCGCCGGCTCGATCGCCTCCGCCCACGAGACGGTGCCGAATCGTGTCAACGCCTCGAAAAGCCCAGCCACCGTGCCCGGCACGCACACGGATTGATAGCCCACGTCGTTCACCCACCCCTCGAGCACGTATCCGTATCGATCCGCGGCTTCGCGGATGAAGATTCGCTCCCACTGGTCCTCGCGGACGAGCGAACCCGCGACTGGATAGAACTCGAGCAGCGTGTCGCCGGCTTTCGGGCTGTGGACGAGCATCACGCCACCACCGCCGAGACCGCACATCTGCGGGTCGATTACGCTCTGCACGAACGCGCACGTGACGGCCGCGTCCACCGCGTTGCCACCGCGCCGCATCACCTCGAGCCCGATCTCCGCCGCTTGCGGTTGCGGGCAGACGATCATCGCCACGCATCAGAACGTTAGTGGATCCAATTTCAGCCGAGCGAGCGACTTCCACTCCAGCGTTTCGAAGCCCCGCAAGAGGCGCGTACGACCCCTCGTTTGACGCGTCGCGTGAGACGAAGAGAGCGGGGTCAGTCGCTCGTCGAAGCGGCGATCACCCTGCCGATCGTGCTGCTGCTGGCGCTCGGGGTGACCGACCTCGGTCGCGCCTTCTACTACCGCGAAGCGGTGTCGAACTCCGTGCGGCAGGCGCTGCGCATGGCCGTCTCTTCCTATCAGCAGGCCACGGCCGACGGCGTGTGCGGATCCACGAGCGGAGGACCGCTCGCGGTGACGGTCACATCCGCGTTGCCGCCCTCGGGCGGCCAGATCGTGACCATCGCCAACCAGGCCGCGCCCGAAAGCTCGAAGGACGGAACGCCGGCCGGCACAGTTCTCGCGGGCGCCACCATCGCAGTCACCTTCCACTGCCTCGACGGCGTCGCCATCACCAACGCCACAGGCAATGGACACGGTCCGGCCGATCCAGGCTCCGATTCCATCACGGCGACGATCACCAAGCAGATGTCCGTCATCACCCCCAAGACGTCGCGCCGCCGAACAACTACGACGTCGCCTCGTTGCCCGCGCTGCCCAACGTCGTCTACACGTCTGCCGCAGCCGCGCAGGACGCGTCAGGCAACTGGATGCCCGGCATCTACAACGGCTTCGCGCCGAGCGGCGGGTTCATGAACGGCGGCGTGTACAAGATCATCAACTCGCCCAACCTGGCCTGGGCAGCATCACCAACACGATCCACACGCCGTCAGGCACGGCCGACCCTGCGGGCGCGGTGGCGATTCTGCTCGACGGATCGGACACCGGCGCGCTCGACCTCAGCAACGCAGTGCTCAACGGCCTCGACGACCTGTATCCAGCCGGCTATGTCGGCACGCGCGATCCGATGGGTACGCACAACTTCGTCGTGTGGAGCGGCAGCGCCAGCCCGTACGCCGCGGGCCTGACGATCGGCCCGCACGTGACCACGGACATGAGCGGCATCATCTACCTGCCCAAGGCGCCGTACACCGCCGATGGCAACGCCAGTCCGTCCTTCACGGGGTCGGTGATCGTCAAGAGCATGACGGTGGACGGCGGTGGCAACGGGCAGCAGGTCTTCAAGTGGGTGTGCGGCCTCGACGCAGTGGCGGGCCAGCCGTACGACGGAGGCCTCATCCGCTGAAGATCCTCCCCATTTATGGGGAGGTGGCGCCGCAGGCGCCGGAGGGCTGCCTCACCTCCCCGCCTGCGGGGAGGTCGGCGGCGTAGCCGCCGGGTGGGGCCGCGTTCATGGGGACGTCGCGCCGGGGGGCTAGCTCGCAGGCAGCTCGATCGTGAAGGTGCTGCCGGCGCCGCGCTCCGTCTGCACTCGAATCGTTCCCCCGTGCCGCTCCACGACGCGGCGCGCGATGGCCAGCCCCAACCCGCTGCCCGAGTCGCTGCGCTGGAAGCGCTCGAACAGACGCGGCAGCCTGTCCTCCTCGATGCCCGGTCCGCTGTCCGCCACCGCGATCGAGGGCCCGCCCGCGCTGCGGTCCACGCGCAGGCGCACCTCGCCGCCTCGTGGGCTGACGCGCACCGCGTTGTCGACCAGGTTGGCGACCGCCTCGCGCAGCAAGTCTTTGTCCGCGCTGATGCGAGAGTCCGCGCCGACCTCGGTCACCAGCCCGACGCCTGACGTCGCGGCCTGCGCCGTGTACGCGCGCACGACGTCCGCGGTCAGCTCGGCCAGGTCGACCAGCTCGCGCCGCAGCGGCACGTCCTCGTCCGCGTGCGCCAGCGAGCGCAACCGGCCCAGCATGCGCTTCATCCGCTCCGCCTCGGCCACGCTGTCCGCCACCGCGTCCACCGCCGCGCCCTTGCGCGCGGCTCGACTCAGGATGGAGAGGTTGGTCATGATCGTGGCCAGCGGCGTCGCCACCTGGTGCGAGACGTCGGTCAGGAAACGCCGCTGCGCCGCGAGGACGCCCGCGATTTGCTCGTTGGCCTTCGCCTGCGCGGCGATGGCGCGGTTCATGCGGTAGATCATCGGCAGCACGATGAGCGGCAGCGGCGCCGCGATCGGCGCTTCCACCGCCAGCAGCGCGATGCTCACCCCGCACGCGCCGAGCGTCAGCGACGCCGGCCACGCGGCCGACGCGGCCTGCCTGAGCAGGGCGAGGTACGGCCGCCCAGTGTGCAGAGCAGCGGGCACGACCGCCACCAGGATGTTGACGACCAGATATAGAAGGACGGCGCCGGTCGCGCGCAGGTCCTGCCACATGTCGCCGGTGTCGTTCCCGACCGGGCCGGCCAGCGCGACGATCGAGGCGCAGAGCAGCGTGTTCCCCCCGTTGAAAAATGCCTCGGGCACGGTGCGCCGCACGACGAGGTTGCCGGCGAACACGCTCACGCCGGCAGTTGCCGGTCCGACTCCCGGCGGCAGCAGCAGCGCCGCGACCAGACACGGGAGCGCGGCCAGGTTGATCTTCTGCTCGGGTCCGATCTTGACGGGGTATCTCTCGGCCAGCAGCACACCTACTACGGACCCCGGGATCACGAGCCAGCGCCATGGCTGGACGGCGACGAAGCCGCCGGCGACCGCGGCCACGACCGCCAGCCCCACCCCGGCCGCGACGACGCCGCAAATGACCGCCCGCAGCGGCCCGGAGTAAGGCCTCAGGTGATCGGCACGTCCAGGTCCACGATCACCACCGTGCTGCTTGCTCCCCTGTTATTCCGGACTGAACCTGTAGCCGAGACCGCGGACCGTGTGAATCAACCTCGATTCCCCCTCGACCTCGAGCTTCTGCCGGATGCGCGAGATGTGCACCTCGAGCGAGTTGGACTCGGGCCCAGTGGTCACCGCCCACACCGCTTCCCCCAGCTGCGCGTATGTCACGAGCTGGCCGGTGCTCCGCATCAGCGCCGCGAGGATGCGGAACTCGATGCCGGTCAGGCCCAGCGGCCGCCCGCCCCGGGTGGCGAGGCCTTCGCTGAGGTCGACCACCACGTCTCCGGCGGCGAGCCGCGCGCCGCCCTTGCCGCGGTGGCGGCGGATCACGGCCTCGACGCGCGCCATCAGCTCGTCGAGCGCGAAAGGCTTCGTCACGTAGTCGTCGGCGCCGAGCTTCAGCCCCGCGATCCGGTCGCTGACCGAGGACTTCGCGCTGATCCCGACCAGCGCGGCGTCGGTCTCGGCCCGAAAAGCCTCGAACAGCTCGGGACCGTCGCTGTCCGGCAGCATCAGGTCGAGCAGGACCACGTCCGGGTTCCAGTGCCGGACGAGCTCGAGGCCGCGCCCGGCCGACTCCACCGCCCTGACCGTGTAGCCTTCCTCTCCCAGCCCGCTGGCGACCGCGCGCGCCAGGCGCCGGTCGTCCTCCACCAGGGCGACTTTCCACTTGATGGTCATGCGCACGGAATTCTCCCATGGAAATTGCGGCCTTCGGCG
>Ga0070698_100000449_pt1 | contig 43773 bp, 30 predicted proteins | sample KBSK1502metaG_FD_65477 | JGI IMG/M metagenome (GOLD analysis project Ga0070698, IMG submission 65477) | Corn, switchgrass and miscanthus rhizosphere microbial communities from Kellogg Biological Station, Michigan, USA - KBS K1-50-2 metaG | ecosystem: Host-associated > Plants > Roots >...
TCCGGGCCCGGACGCGGTGCGCGAGGCTGCTGACCGTCACCACGCGGGAGCCCGGCACCGGCAGCATCTGCTCGAGCAGCAGCCCGGTGAGGGCGAAGTGCCCCAGGTGGTTGGTGCCGAACTGCAGCTCGAACCCGTCACGGGTGGTCTGCTTCGGCGTGAGCATCACCCCGGCGTTGTTGATCAGCAAGTCGATCCGCGGGTGCCTGGCCCGCAGCTCGCCCGCGGCGGCGCGGATGGAATCCAGCGAGGTCAGGTCGAGGGGCTGGACCATGACGTTCGCGCCAGGGGCGGTGCCGGCGATGCGGGCGGCGGCGCGCTTGCCCTTCTCGATGTCCCGCACTGCCAGCACCACCGACGCACCGCGCGCGGCGAGGACCCGGGCGGTCTCGAACCCGAGGCCGGTGTTCGCGCCGGTGACCACGGCTAGCCGTCCCTGCTGGCCGGGCACGTCATCGCTCGTCCATTTCGCCTTCATGATCCCTCCAGATCCGTTGCTGACTATGACGTACGACTTAGCTCGATAGGTGGTGACGATCCGGCTCGGCTGATCATGCGGACCGGCTATGGAAGTAGTGGCCCTTATCGAGGTCCTCGACGAGCCCGGGATGGGCCGGCTGCCAGCCCAGCAGCTCGCGGGTCAGCGTGCTGGAGGCCGGGTTGTCGGCCGCGAGGAAGCCGGCCAGGAAGCCGAAGTGCCCGCTCGCCTCGCCGGCCGGGACGGAGACTACCGGGACGTCGAGGTGCCGCCCGATCACCTCGGCGATGGCGCGGATCGGCACACCCTCGTCCGCGACCGCGTGCAGCCGCGATCCCGCCGGTGCCTTCTCCAGAGCCAGGCGGAACAGGTGTGCCGCATCGAGCCGGTGCACGGCGGTCCAACGGCTGGAGCCGTCGCCGGTGAAGCCCGAGACTCCCTTGTCACGGGCAATACCGACCAGGGCCGCGAGGAATCCGTGATCCCCGTCGCCGTGACACGTCGTGGCAAGCCGCACGACCGACGAACGGACGCCGAGCGAAGCGAACGACAGCGCGACCTCCTCCCCGGCTCGGTGGAGACCCTGGACAAGCTCGGCCTGCTCGGCCCGGACATCAACCACGCCGTTTCGATGCCGCTCACGAGCTAGGGCACCTGGTTCCGTGGCCAATCGGGCCCGCGGCCCGCCGGCCGCGGCCAGGTCAAGACCAGGCGCGTCCTGTTCGGTTCCCACCCGCCCCGGTGCTAGCACGACCGTCGCGGAGGCGATGACCAGCGGCCGGTCAGAACCGGTGAGGGCCTCGCCCATCGCCTCGACGGCGCGCCGGTCCGCGTCGACCGCGCCCTGGAAGTCCCCCGAGCGCATGAGGTCGACGTTGAACGCGAGGTGGATCACGCCATCCGACGCCCCGGCCGCACCGCGCAGGCCGCCGGGATCGTCAAGATCGCCGCGATGTACCCGGGCCCCGGCCTCGGTGAGGGCAGCGGCCGAGGCGTCCGAGCGGGCGAGGCCGGTGACCTCGTGGCCCGCGCCGATGAGCTCGGGAACAAGGGCGGAACCGAGCCAGCCGGACGCGCCAGTGACAAAAACGCGCATGCCTAACCTCCATGTATGTCGATCACCCTCGCCTCAGCGGATGCCGAGGCTTTGCCGAGTTCTTGGATCACAGTACAGACTGTAATCTACTCTGGGATCGCAGTCCAGACTGTAATCTCGACTCTGATCGAGATCAAGGGCTATAATTTGCCGCATGAGGAGGCCACCGCCCAAGCTGGTCCAGCGACTGGTCAGTGCGAGCGAGGAGGTGCTGCGCCCCGACCAGGCGCTACGACTGGAGGACATCGCCGCACTGATCGGCTCGGCTCGCGCAACGCTCTACTACCACTTCTCCGGCCGCGATGACCTGGTCGCGTTCCTGCTGGAAGAGCACCTGCGCGCCGCCGCCGACACAATCGAGCTTGCCGTCACAACCGCCCGGCCGCCCGTCGTCCGGCTGCGCTCAGCGATAACCGCGCTCGCAGGGTTCCTCGGGGGGCAGCCCGGAGTATGCGCCGGCCTGCTCTCCTTCGCCGGAGCCACCGGACGACTAGGAACCCTCATGGCCGCGAAGGACGCGGCGCTCGCCGCGCCACTTCGAAAGCTCCTCGACGAGGGCGCCGCCGCCGGCCAGTTCACGATCAGCGACTCCCGCGACGCTGCCAACGCCATCCTCGGGGCTGCACTGATCGCCACGCTCACCCGCTGGGAAGATGGCCGCGACACACGAAATCCCGAGTTTCAGCAGGCACTGACAGACCAACTCGTCAGGAGCGTCGCGCGCGCCTGAACAAGCGCGCCCCAACGGGGCCAAAGACCCGGCGTCGGCCGCCGAGATCCCCCAAAGTTTCGCCTGGCCCCGTTGGGTCACCTGTGACCCCGTCGCCCGGGCGCCTGCCAGGCCGCGTCAATGGGCATCGTCCATGGCGGACCTGCGCCCGGTCAGTCGCCTGAGCGGATGTCGTTATCGTCGTCGTCCACCACGTGGACGGCCGCTTCCTCCGCGGTCGCCGCACCGCCGTCGATCCCGGCGTCATGCGCGACAAGATCGGCCTCGTCGGCGGGATGGGCTCCCTCGTCCCCGGCCACCAGCCGGCCCGCGCGCGGATCCGGGCCGTCATCGAGCAGCAGCCCGTCAACGTCCTCGTCTCCCGCGTCCTCGTCCCCGGCGATGTCCTCGGGCCGCTCATCGTCGACGTCGGGAACAATGTCCGGTTCCTCCTCGGCGAGCAGTTGATCGAGAGACTCGCCTGCCTCTTGCTCGGCGGCTGTCGTGCCGAATCTGATCGCGGCCGACCATCGTTGCGGGGCGATGACCCCCCGGTCGAGGGGGTCGTCCCCGGGGTCTCCGTCCAGCGTGTCGGACGTGTCCTGCACCTCGTAGTCCTCGAGGTCAGCGGACTCGTGCCGGGTCTCGTCAGGCATATCACAGCTCCTCTCCATCGCGTCCATCGCGCCCACCGCGCTGACGGGCATCTCTGCCGAGCCGGTCAGGCGCAGCTTGCGCCGGGCCGCCGATAGATAGAACGGGGCACATGAGCCCAAGCTACCCTGCTCATCAATCGGCCGAGGACATGCATCTGACAAGATAAAAGCCCAGGTCAAAGCCAGCGGCACAGTTATGGAACCCAACAGGCTCTATTGCGTTGGGGCGTGCCGTTGCCGCCTTTTAGCACGATCCGTTTTTTAACCAGCGCCGGTCGAGCACAGCGCCGCGAGGTCAAGTCCGTAACCGAAGGTCGTGAATACTCGGCATCCCACCCGCGGACCGACTACCTGGCTGGTCTGTGGGGTACCGTACGCTGCCACCGGGACCTCGTCCGCGGCCAAGCTGTCGGCGAGCGCTGAAGCCCCGGTCTGTCGAGCGCTCCCGCTCAGCCCCGCTACGTGTTGAATCTTCGCCCGGACCCTGGCAGGGAGCCACGCTGCGGGCTGCGCCTGGAGCATCTGATGGAGGAAGCTCGCCGAGTCCGGATAAGGAATCCCCGTGTCTGTATCGAGGAGATCGAACATTGCTCCGGGCTTAAAAGCTTCGCGAAGAGTGCCGACTTCCCGGATCTCGACATCGATTCCGATGGCGGCGAGGTCGGTGTGTACGAGCTTCGCGGCTACCAGGCACCGGTCGCAGCCCGACGCGATGGGCATCGTCGCATGGACAGCGCGCCGGGGCATGAGCGCTTTGGCGTTCGCGGTCGAGGGCCGCAGCGGGTACAGATCCCGGTTCTGGTAGCCGGGCAGCGCGGGGGAGAGGATCTGGTCGGTGGGGGCCGCCCCCCAGGCCGCTGCGAGGGCAGTGCGGTCGATGGCCATGGCGGCGGCCCGGCGGATCCGAGGATCGGAGAAGATCCCCCGGCTCGTATTGAAAGCGATGAACCGGGTCCGGGCCTCTGGTGTCAGGAAGTAGCGGGGACCGCCACGTCTCGCCGCTGCGCTCCCCGCTCCCCACCGGCGGTCGACCGCACCGCCCGGATCGATCACCGGGTCCGACATGCTCGTGATGCCGTCCGCCCTGTGTCTCTCCACCGCGTCCAGCGCGGCGCCGGCATCGGCATCCTCCCTGATGGCGATGGCGTCGAGGGCGTGGGGGCGTTTTCCGTGGTAGTTCGGATTGCGCTTGAGGATGACGTATCCCTCGAAGGAATCGGCCACGTAGTAGGGACCCGCCGAGACGATGGAACCGTGATCGGTCGTGGTGACATGACGCGGCGCCCCGGCCACGAACGGCGTCCCTCTCGGGACCGGGCAGTAGAACGGAAGGGCCAGCCGCTCCGGGAAATCGGGCGACGGCTTGGTCAGCGTGATCGAGAGCGTGTCGCCGTTCGCCCGGAGTCCGGAGATGCTCCGCGCCGTGCCGTCCCGGAACGCCTGCTCCCCCTCGATGTCGTCGATGAACCGGGGCCCAAGCGGGGTTTGGCCAGTGGGGTTCTGGGCCAGGTTGGGGGACAGTGCCCGCTCGATCGAGTACCGGAACGTCTCAGCCGTGACCGGCTCGTTCGACGGAGGGGAGAACCGGTACCCGGGGCGAATCGTGAACGTGTACCTGCGCCCGTCCGCTGACACCGCCGGCATGCCGGCGGCGACCTCGGGCCGGAGTTGCCATCCCCCGGGTGGTGGCTCGTCGGGGTAATTCAGGAGCTTGGCGCATGTGGCGAACTCGATCTGGTACGCGCCAGGGTCGGCGTTCAGGGCGGGCTCGTCACCGCCGAGCTCGTTCGCGTGGGCGAAGAACGTGGCCACCGTTCCAGCGAGGGAGCTGATGTGGTCCTCAAGGATCGGCCCCTGGTCGAGCGAGACGAGGAGGACCCCGTTGCCCGCAGCAATCGGGCCGACAGGATGCCCGAACCGGTAGGTCGCCGTCTTCCTCCCCGTGACGGCGTCGAAGCCGGTGACCGTCCCTTCGTCTCGATTGGCCACCCAGAGCACGCCGTCCGCATAAGACATGAAGCCGGCGCTGATCCCCGGCCGGATCGGCTCGACGAGCCTTCCGGCCTGATCCACCTTGTAGACGAGACCCTTGAAGGCATCGCTGGTCCAGCCGAACCCGCCGCCCGCTGCCACGCAGCCCCCGCCCCCGCCGCCGCAGTTTCCCCGGATGCTGCCCACGCGGGTGACCGCGCTGGTCTCCGAGTCGATGCGGCTGATGCCCCGCTCGTCACCGGCCCACAGGGAGCCATCGCGATATGCCAGGTTCAGATACGGGGTGATGTTGTCGAACGAGTGCTCCACCTTGCCGGTCGCGGAACCGAGACGGAGAATCTGTCCCCGGCCCACATCCCTGCTTACCCACACCGATCGCTCGCCGACCGCCACGCCTTCGGCGAGGCCCGGCCCCTTCCCAAGGTCATCGAGCTTGAAGCGGCCAACCTCCCTGCCCAGAGTCATGTCCATCTTCACCAGGTCATCCGCCGAGGTGACCCACAGCGTGTTCCCCTGCGCGGCGAAGGGTGTGATGGTGTCGGAGTCCCTGTGCACCTTCGGGTCGCGCGCCGGCGGCGTGATCTGCTGCATGATCGCGCCGGTTCTTGGATCGATCTCGACGTAGGACTGGGGGGACCAGTTGTTCACCCAGAAGTGCCCGCCCGCGAAGACGGGATAGGCGGACACGGGGAGCTGGTCTCGCGGGATGAACCCGATCTGCTTCCCGGCTGCGAGGTCGAGCAGGACAGTGCCGGGACGGTATGTGGTACTGACCTCGCCTCGTCTGACGACGCGTGGAGCGAGTGCGGCGACAAGCGCTCCCACCAGGACAACCGCTAGCCCCACGGCGACGGCCCGGCGTCTCTGAAGGAACCGCCTGCGCCGAGGTGGTCCGCCTCCCGGAGCGGCGGAATCGGTTCCGTAAGCGCCGCTTGCCAAGCCGATGCGGGCGCGGAATTTGGCCCGTCTGTGTGTCCCCGCACTTGGAGGAAGCCCTCGGGCCGGCGTCGCTGGCGCGGCCGATGCGGGGAGTGCGGTGACCGGTTCGAGTGACGGGTCCTGCTGGAGGATTCTCTGCCGCAGGCGCTGCAGGGCCGGGCCGGGATTTACTCCGAGTTCTTCCGCCAGCGTCCGCCGGGCCCGGTCGAACGTGATCAGCGCCTCTCCCTGCCGCCCCGACCGGTACAGGGCCAGCATCAGCTGGCGCCACAGGACCTCCCGGAACGGATGACGGGCCACCAGGGACTCCAGTTCGCCGACCACCTCGGCGTGACGTCTCGTGGCCAGGTCCGCGTCGAGTCGTTGCTCTAATGCGCTGAGCCGCGCCTCCCCCAGGCGGCCGATCTCGGCCTGGGCGAAGGGCGCGTGGGTCAGATCCTCGAGCGGTGTTCCCCGGAACAAGCAAAGCGCCTCGCGGAGGGCTTCGCGCCCGGTCCGGGCCTCGCCGGAGGCGAGTGCCGATCGGGCGTGGCCGAGGAGGGTCTCGAACCGTTCCAGGTCGAGCTCACCCGGTTCCACTCGCAGCCGGTACCCAGGTGGCTGCGTCGTGAGCCGGGCACCCCGTCCGTCTGCGGGCAAGACGCTTCGCAGCCGGGAAACGTAGGCATTGAGGGTGGGACCTGCGGTAGGCGGAGGCGACGCCCCCCATATCCCGTCGATCAGCTGGTCGCGGGGGACTACCTCGTTTCGGCGCAGCAGGAGGATGGCAAGCGTCGCCCGTTGCTTCCCCCCTCCGAGAGGGACGAAGCGGCCATCGTCCAGAACCTGGAGCGGCCCGAGTATTCGAAATTCCACCGGGCCCCCTGCTGCCGGCCAGGCATCGAACGTAGCAGCTTGCCTGCGCTGTTGGAAGGCTCACCTGCGCTTCTATGGCTCTGCAACCGCCGTGCAACGATCCTGCAACAGCGAGAGAGGAGCGTCTTGCTGATCCGCCGCAAGAAGGAAGGGCATGATGCGAGTCAGAGACGTGCGCAGATGGTTGCTCGCGACGGTCGCGGGGATGGTCGTACTTGGACCGGTCGCAATCGCAGACGCGCAAGCGAGTAGCCCCCCTGGCACGAATGGAAAGATCGCCTTCATCCGGTTCGATCCGACGGTCGACGGGGGCAGCCGGACGTTCGCGATCGACCCCGACGGGACCCACGAGACCCAGATCCCCGGCGGAGCCCCTTTCGAATTTGGATGCCACGGCTGGTCGCCGCAGGGCAGCAAGCTCGTCCTGTGCACCCTCAACGCGTCCGGGTTCGTGCGCCCGGCCACGGCCAACCCGGACGGGTCGGACTTCAGACTGCTGGACGCTTACCCGAACCTGCCGTTGAACCTCGCATGTGAGTGGTGGTCCCCCGATGCGAGCCGCGTCATCTGCCACAGCGACGACGAATCAAGCCCTGCCACGAACGGCATCTATACGGTGCGGTCCTCCGACGGGGGCGATCTCGTCCGGGTCACGTCCGAACCGGAGGGGCTGATGGACATGCCGGTCGGCTATTCGCCGGACGGCTCACGGATCCTGTTCCTCCGAAACGACCCCAACGGGAACTGGGGCGATCTGTTCGAGGTGAGGCCCGACGGCACCGGCCTGCTGCGACTGAATCCCCCAGCGCTGCTGGCTGCCAGCTCGAACTTCGACGGCGACCTCGGTCTCGACGAATGCTGCGGAGTTAGCGCGGACTGGTCCCCAGACGGGTCTCAGGTCGCCTTCAGCGCCCGCTGGAAAGCGTCGGCGCACCTCGGGACCCAGTTCGCGCTCTATATCGTGAACGCCGACCGCAGCGACCTCCTGCGGATCAGTCCACGCGGCATTGGCGCGGGGCGAGACGGAGTCAGGTGGTCACCTGATGGGCGGCTGATCGCGTTCAGCACGCGCCGCCAGACGGTGCACTACCCGCAGATCTACGTCGTGCATCCCGATGGAACCGGGATGAGGGAGCTAACTAAGCCCACGAATCTCGATATCTCCGTCGGCCCGGTGTGGTCGCCGGACAGCACCAAGATCCTCTTCCAGAGCTTCCACCCAGAGATCAACGGCGGCCAGGAAGACCTGTGGATCATCAATGCGGACGGGACCGGACTTAAGCAGCTAACGCACCCCGTGGAAGGCCTCGGGCCCGGCGAGGAAGCGCCGACATGGGGATCTGCGCCGGTGGGCTAGGTTATGCACGAAGGCATGACCGGCGGCGAGGACCCGCGCTGAGCGGTGCCGCTTCGTGCCCCGCATCGGCCGGAGCCGGGCGGTGTCAGGTGAGTGCGTGCTGGTAGGCGTAGGTGACTGCCTGGGCTCGGTCGCGGACTCCGGTCTTGGCGAAGAGGTGGTTGATTTGGCTTTTTACCGTGGTTTCGCTGACCGTTAGCCGCTGGGCGATCTCGGTGTTCGACAGCCCCTGGGCGATCAGTGAGAGCACTTCGGCTTCCCGTGCTGTCAGTCCGTCGGGGAGCTGCGGCGCGGGTTCGGCGCGTGAGCTGGGTCGGCTGGCGGTGATGGCGTCGAGAAGGTGCTGCTGGACCGCGGGGTCAATGGCGGCCTGCCCGCGGGTGACCCGCTGCAGTGCTTCGCGGATTTCCGCGGCGCTGGCGTCTTTGGTGAGGTAGCCGCGGGCGCCCGCTCGCAGTGCGTCGATGACGGAGCGGTCATCGGTGTAGGTGGTGAGCACGAGCACTTTGATGCTGGCGTCGTGTTCGCGAAGGCGGCGGGTGGCCTCGACCCCGTCGCAGTGAGGCATCCGGAGGTCCATCAGCACGACGTCTGGCCGAAGCTGGATCGCCAGGGCCAGTGCCTCGTCGCCGTCGGCTGCGGTGCCTACGACTTCGATGCCTGCGAGAAGCCCGAGGAGGGTGGCGAGTCCCTCGCGGACCACGCGCTGGTCATCGGCCAGAAGGACGCGGATGGCCCGGTTCACGCCGGCACCCACAGCTGGACCTGGAACCCACCCTCGGTGGGCTCGGCTGTGAGTGTGCCGCCGAGCAGTTCGGCTCGTTCTCTCATGCCGGTGAGCCCATAGCCGGTCCCATCAGAGGGCGCCTGGGGATCGCCGCACCCGCCGAAGTCTTCAATTGTCAGCCTGGTGCCAGATGGCTCATATGCCAGGCGGATCTCGACCCGGCCGGCGCGGGCGTGCTTGCGGATATTGGTCAGGGCCTCCTGCGCGACCCGGTAGAGGGTCAGCCGGCCGTCGGTGCCCAGATCCCGCTCGCTTTCGCCGGTCACTGCGACTTTGCAAGCCACTCCGCTGTCGCCCTCGAACTCGGTGGCCAGGTCGGCCAGCCGCTCGGGGCCGGGCAGCGCGTCATCGCGGAGCATGCCGATAGCGCGTCGCGCTTCTTCCAGCCCGGTCCTGGCCAGCCGGTGGGCCCGGTCGATCGCGTCGCCGACCTGCGGGTCCGCGCCGCCCTGGGCTGCGAGCAGCCTGGCTCCCTCCAGGTTCAGCACCAGGCCGGACAGCGAGTGGGCCAGCACGTCGTGCATCTCGCGGGCGAGGCGCTGGCGTTCGGACAGCGTGGCAGCCTGAGCTTGCGCGGCCCGGGTCTGCTCCAGCTCGGCGAGCAGAAGTTCTGCCCGCTGGTTGCTCTCCCTGAGCCGCCTGGCGAACAGCGACAGGAGGAAGAAAGCCAGTATCCCGAAATCATTCAAGACGATGCCCGCGATGGGTGCGCCTCCGTTTGACAGCCATGCCGCGGAGACCGCGCCAACAGCCACGCCGGCTACGACAGCGCTGAGACGCACCGGCAGTATCAGGGCGGCCAGGGGACGGCGAGCACGCGAATCGAAAGGTAGGTCGCCCGCTGCGCCCGCTCGCCGAGCCAGGGCGGGACGGATCGACCGTCCTGCACAGCGAGAGCCCGCTCGTCCACCTCCAGATGCTCGGCAACTGGGCGCTCGGCCGCGGCTTCGACCTGGCTGACCTCGACGTGCACCGCCCGACGCTGGAAGAGGTCTACCTGTCCCTGACCGGCTCTACGAGCACAAAGGCCCGCCAATTATCAGAATGGCACTGCACCAGTCCAGCTACGACCTGCGCGCCTTTCTCCGCAACCGCCAGTCGCAGTTCTTCACTCTTGCCCTGCCGGTGCTGTTCCTGGTGATCTTCGCTTCGCTGTTCGGCGGCGGTCACCACACGGAGCCGGTCGCTGGCGGGCGGATGAGCACCTCGGTGCACTACGTGCCCGGCATCATCGCGCTCGGCGTCATCGCGGCGGCCTTCGGTAACCTGGTGGCCTCGGTGACCGCACAGCGCGAGCGCGGCGTGCTGAAGCGGCGGCGTGCGACGCCGGTCCCGGCCGCTGCCATCATCGCCGGCCGCGTGCTCACAGCAGTCATCATCGCGGTAGTGATGGCCGCTGTGCTGCTTGGCATCGGCTGGGCCGCCTACGGCGCCCACGTCCCAGGGCGCACCGCCTTCGCGCTCGTGGTCACCGTGGTGATCGGCGCCGCCTCCTTCTGCTGCCTTGGTTACGCGCTCACCTCACTGATCCACAGCGAGGACACCGCGTTGCCCACCACCCAGGCGATCCTGCTGCCGCTCTACTTCATCTCCGGCGTCTTCGTCGCCGTCACGATCCTGCCGCACTGGCTAGCAGACGTGGGAGGGATCTTCCCGGTCCGCCACCTGGCGGATGCGCTGCTTGCCGCCTACAACCCGCACACCACTGGGCTGGGTTTCGCTGGCCAGGATCTACTGATCGTGGCCGCATGGGGAATCGCAGGCTTTCTTATCGCTCTCCGCAGGTTCAGCTGGCTGCCGCTCGGGCGCTAAACCCGGCCAGCCGTTCAACGCGATCACAGGAGGAAGATCATGGCCATAGAACTCCAGACCCAGACCGGGCGATGTGCCACCCACGGAACGGTCCAGGCGACACGAGAAATCCCGAAGATGGGATTCCCCTTCATCGTCTTCGGCCCCTGGCGGGCCATTGCCAAGCGTCGCCCATTCCTCTGCCCGGAGTGCGGCGCCGCGGTCGAGGCCGGCTGAGCCGTGCAGAGCCCGGGCGGGAGCGCCGATGCGCGTCCCGCCCGGCAGGCAGCCGACCAGAGCTACGGCGACGCCGTCGTGGACGGGGCCGAACTGGGGGTCGGCGTCGGCGTTGATGAGGGCGTCGCTGTGGGCGTGGGCGTAGAGGTCGGCGTTGGCGTCGGCGTGGGCGTGGAGGTCGGCGTCGGCGTGGCCGACGGCGACGCGGCGCTCGGCGAGACGGACGGGGTGGCCGACGCGGAGCGCGATGGGGCCGGGGATGCCGTATGCCCGCGCTGAGCCGGCGCGATCAGCTGCGGCGGCTGCACCGGGCGGGGGCTTGACGACAGCAACAGGGCCACGGCAGCGACGACCACGCCCAGCACGGTGACCAGCCCGCCGACCGCCGCGCCGCGCATGAATACCCGGCGGTCCCGCGTCCGCTTCCACTCGGTCGTGCGCCGCTCCAGCAGATCCGGCGGCAGCGCCGCCCGCTGCGCGGCCCAGCTGTTGAACGGCGCCGCCGCCATGCCGAGCGTCGGGAAGACCAGCAGCCCGGCCAGCAGCGGCCCGGCGAGCTCGGTGGCCCGGGTCAGCGCCCCGGCGATGCCTGCCGCGCCGAGCAGCGCCAGCGACGACTCGGCCCAGTTCGCCCGCAGTGCCTCCCACCATTTCGCCCGCTCGCTGGTCTTGGGCGTGCGCAGGAACGCGGCCTTACGGGAGAACAGGCCGAGCACCGACGCGCGCGCCACCACCAGGGAGGTCGACTGCCAGATGAAGAACGCGCCGATCGCGTCCCGCCGCGACGCGCCGGTCCCGCGGCGCAGCAGGGCTACCGCGCGGACCAGCCCGAGCGCCACCAGCACCGGGACCGTGGCCACCAGGAACACGCTGAGCTTGGTGAACAGCGCGCCGCCCCCGGTGGCCAGGTTGGCGGCGCCGGCCAGCAGGAAGACCAGGAACACCAGGCCGAGCAGGTCGCCATACCACTGGAGGGCGCCGGACAGGTAGGACCACCGCTGGCCGACGGTCAGCCGGTTCTGCTTGGAGACCCGGCCGGGCAGCAGGGAGCGCCAGTGCATCCGCAGGATCTGGATGCCGCCGAAGCACCACCGGTAACGCTGGCCCTTGAGCGCCTCGAAGGTCAGCGGCATGATGCCCTTGCCCCAGGACTCGTCGACGTGCAGCCCGGACCAGCCGGCCCGCAGCAGCCGCAGGGACAGCTCGGCGTCCTCGGTGATGCACCATTCATCCCAGCCGCCGAGCTGGTCAAGGACAACCCGCCGGATCAGCCCCATCGTGCCGGCGAAGATCGCCCCGTCCCGCTCGTTGCGGGACGGCTGGGAGACGGCGAAGAAGTACTGATAGGAGTAGTACAACCGCCGGTAGTAGGGCGCGCGCGACCAGCCGCGGTAATCCTGCGGTGCCTGGGTGAAGCCGACCCAGCTCTCGGCGAACATCGGCGCGCAGCGGCGCAGGAACCCCGGCTCGAGCTGGTAGTCGGAGTCGACGACCCCGATGACCTCGGCCCGCTCGTCGGTGAGCTCGCGCAGCGCGTAGTTCAGCGCCCCCGACTTGTAACCCGGCCAGTCTTGCAGGTGCGCGAACTTGACCCTGTGCCGCGCGCACCACCGCTCGACCGGCCGCCACAGCCGCTCGTCGTCGGTGTTGTCGTCGATGAGGATGATCTCATAGCGGGGGTAGTCGAGCCGCAGCAGTGAGCGCAGCGTGTCGATGACCATGTCGGGCGGCTCGTTGTGGGCCGGCACGTGCAGGCTGACGAATGGGAGCTCGCTGCTGGCGGCCAGGGCGGACGTAGCGGGAGTGACCCGCCTGCGCCACCGCTCCGAGCCGAGGGCGTCGCAGATCTCCCACAGGTATGCACAGGCGAGGACCGCGGCGAATACCTCGAAGAGCCACAGCAGCAGCCCGCCGGCGGTGCTCGCCGCCCCGAGGTGGCTGGTGAAGGTCCAGTCCAGCACGTAGGCGAGGTAGACCACGAACAGGAAGATGCTCGACGACCAGCACAGGCGGCCGCGGGCGTTCCAGCGGCGGGTAACCGGGAGCCAGATCAGGCTCGCGACCACCAGGCCGGCCACGCCGACGATCGTATTGTGCACGGTTATCCCGAGCAGCCGCAGCGCCGCCGCCACAATCGCGGCCAGCACCGCGGTGCCCGCCACTGCGAACGCGAACCGCCGGATGGAGGGCCACGCGCCGGCCGTCCGGGCGCGGGGCCTGGAGCGGACGAGCAGCGCGGCCGTGCCCAGTGGCGCAGCCAGAATCCCGGCCAGCACGAGCACAGCGAGCACGACTCACCTTCCCGGCATTTCGCAACGACTACCCCGCAATCTAGCTTGCGCGGACAGCCGAACATGGCGCCGTCGCGGCAGCCTTCGAGGGCACCTCGGAGATCCAGCGGATGCTGATCGGCCGCGCGGTGACCGGGCTGGAGGTCCGCTGACGCAGCGCAGGCCGGGCGATGACGGGCCGGACGTCCGCTAGCGCAGTGCCGGGCGGTGACGGGCCGGACGTCCGCCAGCGCAGTGCCGGCCGGCCAGGCAGGCGGCCGGCCGGGCTGGCAGGCTGCCGTGCGGGCACGGCCGCCTCAGCCGGGCGTGGCGACCGGGCGGTAGCCGACGTAGTTCTCGGCGAGCGAGGTGGCGGCCGCCCGCGAACTGGTCACATACCGCAGCTGCGATAGCTGCAGCTGCGCCTCCAGCGACCCGGCGCCCGGGGTGGCATGCAGCATCGTCGTCATCCACCAGGAAAAATGCGTGGCCCGCCAGACCCGCGCCAGGCAGGAATCCGAGTAGTCGTCGGCAAGCTCGCCGCGGCCATCCCTGAGCAGGCTGATCAGGGCGCCAGCCAGCAGGGTGACATCGGCAAGCGCCAGGTTCAGGCCCTTCGCGCCGGTGGGCGGCACGATGTGCGCGGCATCGCCGGCCAGGAACAGCCTGCCGTGGCGCATCGGCGAGCAGACGAAGCTGCGCATCGGCGTGATCCCCTTCTCCAGGACCGGGCCCTCCTTCAGCTCCCAGCCGGGCAGCGCGAAGCGCCGCTGCAGCTCGTCCCAGATCCGGTCGTCGGGCCAGGCGGCGATGTCCTCCTCCGGCGGCACCTGCAGGTAAAGCCTGCTCAGCTCCGGACTCCGCAGGCTGTGCAGGGCGAAGCCCGCCGGGTGATGGCAGTAGATGAGCTCGTCGGTGGACGGCGGTACTTCGGCCAGGATGCCGAGCCAGGCATAGGGGTAGCCGGTTTCCCACACGGTCTGCGCGCTCGCCGGGATCGCGCCCCGGCAGATGCCGTGGAACCCGTCGCAGCCGGCGATCGCGTCGCACTCCACTTCGTGCCGCGTGCCGTCGGCGCTGGTATATTGCAGCACCGGCCGGTCCGAGCTGACGGCGTCAAGTTCGGTGTCGCTGATCTCGAACTCGATGGTGCCGCCTGCCGCGACGCGGGCCGCGATGAGGTCCTTGACCACCTCGGTCTGCGCGTACACGGTCACGGTACGGCCGGTCAGGTCACGGAAGTCGATGTGCTTGCGCTGCCCGCCGAACTGCAGGTAGATCCCGCCGTGCTCAAGTCCCAGCCGGTCCAGCCGGGCGGCGAGGCCAGCCTCCCGCAGCACCTGCACGCTGCCGGACTCAAGCACCCCGGCGCGCTGCCTGGCCTCGCAGTAGGCCCGGCTGCGGGTTTCCACCACGACCGACTCAATGCCGCGCAGCGCCAGCAGGTGCGAGAGCAGCAGGCCGGCCGGGCCGGCCCCGACTATCCCTACCTGAGTGCGCACGGTCCCGGCTGGAACGGACAGGGCGCGATATCGATCACGGCCGCGTCCCGGCCGGCTCCCCGTGTCCAGCCACCCTGGTAGATCTTGTCGCGCTGGGCCGGCTCATCAAGAAGTGTCACGTCGTTCCTCCACGCCGGACGAGGCTGGCCAGGCTACTGGCCGGGCTCCGCAGGACGAGCCTTGCTGTGCGTAGTACGAACAGTGGTTCTAGATCCGAACCTAGGAAACAGTAGCACCGCTGTCAACGGATCCGGCCGGCCGCGCCGACCAGGGCGGCTAGCGGGCTCAGCCGGCCCGCCGGACCACGCCGTCCGGCGCCAGCGGCATCGACCTGAGCCGCACGCCGCAGGCGTGCGCGATCGCGTTCGCGATGGCCGGCGCGACGGCGACTATCGGCGCCTCGCCGCCGCCTGCCGACGGCTGCTCCGGCTGGTCGATGAGCACCACCTCCAGCTCCGGCAGGTCAGGCAGCCGGGGGACCCGGTAGCCGGACATGGACGCATTCAGGATCCGGCCGCCAGCGAAGTCGATCGCCTCGAACATGGCCCCGCCGAGGCCCATCATCACCGCACCCTCCACCTGGTTGGCCAGGTTGTCCGGGCTGACCACCGCGCCGCAGTCGAAGGCGGTGACCAGCCGCACGATCTGCAGCGCGCCGCCGGCTGCCACCCTGACCTGCGCCGCGGTGGCAACCCGGCCGCCTTTCTCCATGCCGAGCGCGATGCCGGTGCCGGTGCCGTCGGCGCCCGGGTCCGGCCGGCCGCCGGTCTCGTCCCAGCCGAGCCTGGCCGCCGCCGTGCGCAGCACCGCGGCCAGCCGCTCGTCGTCGAGGTGCCGCCGCCGGAACCCGAGCGGGTCGGCCCCGAGCCGCCCGGCGAGCTCGTCCATCGCCGATTCCCTGGCGAAATGGTTGGCCGTCGAGGCCAGCGCCCGGTACGGGCCCTGCGGCAGCGGCGAGTCGGCGGGCTGGTAGGCGACTCGCTGATGCGGGATGCGGTACGGAGTCAGCAGCCCGGCTTGCCCCGAGTTGATGTTCGTGGCCGACCAGCCGGTGATGGCACCGGCCGCGTCCGCGCCGGCGGCGACGTCGATCAGCGCGGCCGGCCGCAGATACCCCCAGTGGAACTCCTCCTCGCGGCTCCACTGCACCTTGACCGGGCGCCCGGCGGCGCGGGCCAGCCTGGCCGCCTCGATCGCCACCGCGCCGCCGTGCTTCCCGCCGAACCCGCCGCCATAGTCCGGCACGATGATCTCGACGTCGGACTCGGGGATGCCGAGCGCGGCAGCCACCTCGCCGCGCGCGCGGAACGGCGTCGAGGTGCCGGCCCACACGGTTACCCGGCCGTCAGCCCAGCGGGCCAACGCGGCCCGCGGCTCGAGCGGCACGTGCGCGATGTAGGCCGCCGAGTAGCTGGCGTCGAGCCGGACCTGAGCCGCGCTCAATGCTGCGCCGACATCACCCTGCTCGTGCCGGAACGGGCTGAGCCAGCCTTTGCCCTCGACCGGGTGCGCCCGCAGGTAGGCGTCCAGGTCCGCGGTGGCAGGCTGCGGTGCGGTTTCCCAGGCGGCATCGATCAGGCTCACCGCCCGCAGCGCCGTCGCCCGGTCGGGCGCGACCGCCCCGATGAAGTCCCCATCGCGGATCACCTGCACGCCGGCCAGCGCGGCCGCCGGGCCGGTGCCTGGGCTGGCGCCGGAACTGCGCAGCCGCGCCCCGAAGGCGGGCGGCCGCAGCACGCACCCGTGCAGCATGCCGTCCACGCGCAGGTCCGAGGGGAAGCGCTTGGCCCCGGTGACCACCTCGGCGGCGCCGAGCGCGGGGGTCGGCTGGCCAGCCGACCGCCAGGCGGTAGCCGGCCGGACCGGCTCGTCCGCGGCTATCCGCTCGACCCGCCGCTGGCCGGCCAGCAGGTCACCGTAGCTGATGCTGGGCGCGCCGTCCGGCCCGGCCAGCATGCCGCCGGCCGCGGTCAGGTCCGCTGGGCGCACGCCGAACCGCTGCGCGGCAGCCTCGCGGAGCAGCCGGGCCGAGGCAGCAGCGGCCGCCCGGAGCGGCGGTGCCGCGTTCGGCATGGAGCGGCTGGCGAAGGTCCCGATATCGAACGGTGACACGCTGGTGTCGCCCATCACGACGCGGACGGATCCGGCCGGGACGGCGAGTTCCTCGGCGACGACGAGCGCGAGCGCCGTCCGGGTGCCCTGGCCAGCCTCGACCTTGCCGGTGAAGGCGGTCACCGTGCCATCGGCGCCGACATGCACCCAGGCGTCGTCACCCGTGCGCGGGACGGCCTGGCGAGGTCCGCCAGGCATGCCCGGCCGGCCGTCCTCATCGGCCGCGACCACGGTCACCAGTCCGTCGGAGAGGAGCTGGAAGAACGAGTCCGCGTCCTTGGCGGCCAGGTCCCAGGGCGCCGCTGGCGCCGGGCCCGGCTGAGCCGGCCCGGTGGGCGGGACCGGCCCGGCGGGCGGGACCGGCCCGGACGGCGGGACCGGCCCGGACGGCGGGGCCGGCGGCGGGACAGGCAGCAGCAGCTCCGGCTGCTCCATCAGCTCGGCCGCGCGGCGGATGGCGCGCCGGATCCGCGGGTACGTGCAGCACCGGCAGACATTGCCAGCCAGGGCCGTGGCTGTCCTGGCATCATCGGGATGCGCGACCTGGTTAAGCAGCGCCGCCGCCGACATCAGCCAGCCTGGCGTGCAATAGCCGCACTGCATCGCGCCCGCCTCTAGCCAGGCCTGCTGTACGGGATGCAGGATGCCGTCCTCGGCCAGCCCCTCGATCGTCGTCACCCGCTGGCCTGCCGCCTCGGCGGCCGGCATCGTACAGGCGGTGACGGCGCGGCGGCCGATCAGCACCGTGCAGGCGCCGCAGGCGCCCTCGCCGCAGCCGAACTTGGGGCCGGTCACCCCGAGGTCATCCCTGAGCACCTCCAGCAGGCTCCGGTCTGCGGCCGCCCGGACCTGGCGCCCGGTGCCGTTGACGATGATCGTGAACTCCATCGCTTCGCCCGCTTCCTTGCTCGAGGCGGCATGTCCGCCATCCGCCGTCTAGCCCGGTCCCGCCGTCTCACGCTAGGTTGTGCCAGATTCTGCCGGTAGCCCCGCGTGCCGCAGTCGGCTGACCGGCCGTCCTTACCGGAGGTTGCCATGACCGACAGCACGACAGCAGCCGAGCAGCCTGCCGCAGCGCCGGCCAGCCCGCGGCCCGCCACCTTCGCCGCAGCGGTCAAGGCCAACGCCGAGGCGGTGGCGCAGGTGCGGCAGCGGGCCGCGCAGATCAGGCGGGCGCCCGAGCTGCACAAGCCCAGGCTCGTCACCTCCGACCATGTGCGCGGCACCAGCCTGCTGGACCGGATCGCCGACGCGGTCAACCTGTTCTGCGGCTCGATGTACGTGTTCATCGGCATCACCGTCGGCATCGTCAGCTGGCTGATACTCGGCCAGGTACTGCGGTTCGACCCGCTGCCGTGGCCGCTGCTGCTCACCCTGCTGAACCTGCCGCAGCTGTCCATCATGATCTCGCTGCAGGTCAGCGCGAACCGGGCGCAGGCCGCGAGCGACCGGCGGGCGATCGCGGACCACGAGACGCTGATCGCGCTGCACGAGATGTCGAAGCAGCAGATCGACATCCTGCACGGCCAGGACCAGGTGCTCGCCCTGCTCGACCAGTTCGCAAGCAAGGACATCCCCGGCATGGAGCACCGCATCGCCGAAACCACGGACAAGATCCTGGCCATCGTCGGCAGCGGCGACGCGGCGAGCTGAAGCCTCTGACGCAGCTTTACGGCGGCTGAATACCACTAATGCAGCTTTACAGCGTAAGAATGAGCCATGAGCAAGCGGCCAGTTCCCCCGCCACCCGGCGACAAGCCCGTCCCCGCCGCCCCGCCGCCACCGCCGGCCTGGCGGCACTGGCTGTGGCCGGCGGCAATATTCGTGACCTTCCTGCTCTACGTGATCCTCCCGGGGCTGCACGCCAGCAAGCAGGTCACCCTCAGCTACTCGCAGTTCATCAGCGACGCGAGCGCGCACAAGATCAAGGACGTCACTTTCGGGAGTGCGGCGGCCGGCTCCAACACGCCGGCCACCGGGACGCTCACCAGCGGCCAGGCTTACACCACGGTCATCCCCGGCAATCCCACGCCAGCGCTCAGCGCCCAGCTGACCGCGGACGGCGTGCAGAAGGTCGCCGCCGTCCAGCAGGGCCAGTCGTTCCTCTCGGGACTGTTCTACCTGCTCATCCTGGTGCTCCCGTTCATCTTCGTCTTCTACCTGTTCCGGCGGATGTCGCGCGGCGCGGGCAGCACCATGCAGGGGGTGCTCGGGATCGGCAGGTCGCGGGCCAAGGTCTTCGACGCCGAGCGGCCGCAGACCAAGTTCAGCGATGTCGCCGGCTACGAAGGCGCCAAGGCGGAGATCGCCGAGGTGGTCGACTTCCTGCGGAACCCGGAGCGCTACCGGCGGGCGGGCGCGATGGCCCCGCGCGGGGTGCTGATGGTCGGCCCGCCCGGGACCGGCAAGACGCTGATGGCACGCGCGGTGGCGGGCGAGGCGGCGGTGCCGTTCTTCTCGGTGACCGGCTCGAGCTTCGTCGAGATGTTCGTCGGGGTCGGGGCGGCCAGGGTCCGCGACCTGTTCGCCGAGGCGCGCAAGCGCTCCCCGGTGATCATCTTCGTCGACGAGATCGACGCGATCGGCCAGCGCCGGGCGGGATCGGGGGTAGTGGTCGCCAACGACGAGCGCGAGCAGACGCTGAACCAGCTGCTGTCGGAGATGGACGGGTTCGACATGTCCGAGGGCATCGTCGTGCTCGGCGCGACGAACCGGCCCGAGGTTCTCGACCCCGCGCTGCTGCGTCCCGGGCGGTTCGACCGGCAGGTCATCATCCCGCTGCCCACGCTGGCCGAGCGGGCCGCGATCCTGGCCGTGCATGTCCGCGGCAAGCGGCTTGCCGACGACGTCGACCTGAACGTGGTCGCGCGGGGAACCCCCGGCTTCTCCGGCGCCGACCTGGCCAACCTGGCCAACGAGGCGGCGATCTTCGCGGTCCGCGAGAACCGCGAGGTGATCACCGCCGCGGACTTCGGCGCGGCCAGGGACCGGATCCTGCTCGGCCGCCGGGAGGGCTCCAACGTGCTGCTGCCCGAGGAGAAGAACGCGGTCGCCATCCACGAGGCTGGGCACGCCCTCGTGGCCGTGCTGTCCGAGCACGCGGACCCGGTCGCGAAGGTGACGATCCTGCCGGCCGGGCAGGCGCTCGGGGTTACCGAGCAGCTTCCGCTTGTCGAGCGGCACCTGTACGGCGAGGACTACCTGACCCAGTCCCTGGCCGTGCGGCTCGGCGGCCGCGCGGCGGAACTCGTCGAGCTTGAGCAGGGCTCGACCGGGGCCGCGAACGATCTTGCCTCGGCGACCGAGCTGGCCACCAAGATGGTCCGCGAGTTCGGGCTCTCGCCCGCGCTCGGCCCGGTGGGCTACCCGGAGGGCGGCTCGGTGTTCCTCGGCGGCGGCGGCGGCCAGGGCCTGTCCAGCAGGCCATTCGCCGAGACCACCCAGGCCATCATCGACAGCGAGGTAGCCCGGCTGGTGCGCGAGGCCGAGCAGACCGCGGTCAGCCTGATCAGCACCCACCGGCCGGAGCTTGACCGGCTGGTCAGCCTGCTGCTGGAAAAGGAGACCGTGGACGGCGAGGAGGTCTACCGCATTGTCGGCCGGGCGATGCCCGAGCAACGGCCCGTCGAAACGCTTGAGTTCGCGCCGCACCGGGCGTCGCTGCCGGCCCCGGAGCCCGTGCCCGGCCATGCATCCCAGCACCAGCCGGCTCCCACGTCACACAACACTCCGGCGCCACACCAGCCTCCCGCGTGACCGCGGGCACTGCCGTCGCCGCGGGCACTGCCGTCGCCGCGGCGGGCCCGCGCGCCTGACCGGAACGCCGCGTTTGACCGGAACCGCATGTCGCGGCGCTGCGTCGAAGCGGGCGGCGGGAAAAGTTCCCGCGGATCAGGAGCCCAGTCATGGCCAGCACCGTTACGCCTAAGGTCCGGGTGGCTGCCGCAGGCGCCGTCGCGGCGATCCTGCTGATCGGCGCCTTCGCGGTCGGCGCTGACCAGGGCGGCGCCGCCGTGCGCACTCCGTCGGCGTCAGGCAGGGCAGGCGGGCAGCCCGGCGTGCGCGGCGCCGCGCAGCTCACCGCGTCGCCCGCGGCGGCCCGGATCACGGTCACCGGGAACGGCGCCGTCAGCGGCACCCCCAACCAGCTCGCGCTCGGCATGGGCGTGCATGTCAGCGCCGCCTCGGTAGCCTCCGCGCTGCAGCAGGCCAACGCCGCCGTGCGCCGGGTCACCGCCGCGCTGCGCGCCCGCGGCGTCGCGGCCAGCCACATCCAGACCTCCGGCCTGTACATCCAGCCCAATTACCCGGCCGGCTCATCGGCGCCGAGCGGCTACGGCGTCAGCGAGTTGCTCACCGCCACGCTGACTCAGCTCGCGGTGGCCGGCGGCCAGATTGAGGCCGCGGTCCGGGCCGGGGGCAACGCCGCGACCGTCGACAATGTCTCGCTCAGCCTGACCGATACCAGCGGGCTGCTCGCCACCGCGCGGGCCCGCGCGATCGCCGATGCCAGGGTCAAGGCCGCGCAGTACGCAAAGGCGGTGGGCCAGCCGCTCGGGCCGGTGATCAGCGTCTCCGACCAGGCCAACGCCGTGCCGCTGCCCATATACGCCAACGCGGCGGGCTCAGCGGCGAGGTCGTCCGTGCCGATCTCGCCGGGCTCACAGCAGCTCAGCATCTCGGTCACGGTGGTATACGCGCTGGGCTGACCGCACCCATTTCCATGATCCCGGAGACTTTCTGGGGTTCGAGCACCCGAAAGTCTCCGTGATCATGACGGGTCCGGCGCGCTTTGCGGGCCGCCGGGCAGCTGGCGCGACGCGGTCCGTGCCGCTAGGCTCACCGCATGCATCCGAACCGCACCGCAAGCTGGTGGCGCCGCCGTTAGGCGGTGCCAGGTTCACGCTCTGCAGAATCCTGATGGCGACCGCCCGGCAGCCCGGCGGTCGCCTTTCTCGTGCCCGCCAGGCGCCGGGCCAGACAATGCGAGGCGCCGCATGCAAGAGGCACGCAATGATCCGGCGTACGCCGGCGCGGCGCCGGTCCCCGGGCCGGCCGCGGCGGCCGAGACCGGCTTCGTCACCGCGGGCGGAATCGGGATCAGGCGGGTCGCCGCCCCGTTCGATCCGGCCCTGCTGGCCGGCCTGACCCGGCAAATCGACGAGCGCCGCGGCGGCGTGCTCAGCTCAGGGATGGAGTACCCGGGGCGGTACAGCCGCTGGCACGTCGCGTACGTGGACCCGTGCGTCGAGATCGCCGCCCGCGGCAGGCGGATCTGCGCGCGGGCGCTGAACGAGCGCGGCAACGTCCTGCTCCCTGTCATCGGCGCCGCGTTGCGCCGGGCAGCTAGCCCGCAGGCCAGCCGCACCACGGCAGACGGCACGACGACGGGCAGCCGCCCTGTCGCTGGCAACGCGGCGCCGCCCGCAACCGCGCCGGGCGCCATCGAGGTGATCATCCCCGAGCCGGCCCTGGCCGGTACCGAAGAGGAACGCAGCCGCCGCCCGACCGTCTTCTCGGCGCTCAGGGAGATCATCGCCGCGTTCGCAGGCCCCGACGAGCACCTCGGGCTGTACGGTGCCTTCGGCTACGACCTGGCGTTCCAGTTCGAGCCTGTCCGGCTCTCCCGCGAGCGCGACGGCCGGCAGCGGGACCTGGTCCTGCACCTGCCCGATGAGCTCTACGTGCTGGACCGCAAGCGCGAGACCGCGCTGCGCTACTCGTACGAGTTCGAGGTGGGCGGCGCCTCGACGGCGGGCCTGCCGCGCGGCACCGCGGGCACCGCGCGGCGGCAGGCGGCCGGCCACCGCAGGCCCGTAATAAACCCTGATCTTCCGGCGGATCCGGAGCCGGGCTCCTATGCGCGGGTCGTTGCCGCGGCCAGGCAGCGGTTCGCCTGCGGTGACCTGTTCGAGGTCGTGCCCAGTCACGTCTTCCACGCAGCCTGCGGCTCGCCCGCCGCGTTCTACGAGCGGCTGCGGCACCGCAATCCCGCGCCGTACGAGTTCTTCCTGAACCTGGGGGAGCAGGAATACCTGGTCGGCGCCTCGCCGGAGATGTACGTGCGGGTGACCGGCGACCGGGTCGAGACCTGCCCGATCGCCGGCACGATCGCGCGCGGCGCGGGGCCGCTTGAGGACGCGGCGAACATCCGCACCCTGCTCGACTCGCCGAAGGAGGAGTCCGAGCTGACCATGTGCACCGACGTGGACCGCAACGACAAGTCCAGGATCTGCGAGCCTGGCAGCGTCAAGGTGATCGGCCGGCGGCAGATCGAGATCTACAGCCGGGTGATCCACACCGTGGACCACGTGGAGGGCCGGCTGCGGCCAGGCTTCGACGCGCTGGATGCGTTCCTCACCCACATGTGGGCGGTCACCGTCACCGGCGCGCCGAAGACCTGGGCGATGCAGTTCATCGAGGACCACGAGGACGGCCAGCGCCGCTGGTACGGCGGAGCGGTCGGGATGATCGGCTTCGACGGCGCGATGAACACCGGCCTCACCCTGCGGACCGCGCACATTCGCGACGGCGTCGCGTCGGTGCGGGCAGGCGCGACGCTGCTGTTCGACTCGGATCCCGCGGCCGAGGAGCGGGAGACCGAGCTGAAGGCCCGCGCGCTGCTTGAAACACTCAAAGATCCTGGACGGGACTTCGCGGCCGGCTCGCCACCCCAGGCCGGCGAACTGCCCGGCAGCGGCATGCGCGTGCTCCTGGTCGATCACCAGGACTCATTCGTGCACACCCTGGGCGGCTATTTCCGCGAGCAGGGCGCGGCGGTCGTCACGCTGCGGGCCGGGTTCGGCGCCGCCGCCCTCGACGACTACCGGCCCGATCTCGTGGTGCTCTCGCCAGGCCCCGGCCGTCCGTCCGACTTCGGCTGTGACGAGCTGCTCAGCGAACTCGACGCACGCGGGCTGCCGGTTTTCGGCGTGTGCCTCGGGCTGCAGGCCATGGTCGAGCATGCGGGCGGCGAGCTTGCCCTGCTGGCGGAGCCGGCCCACGGCAAGCCAGGCTGCGTGCGGGTCCTCGGCGGTGCGCTGCTCGCCGGGCTGCCCGGCGAGTTCACGGCCGGCCGCTATCACTCGCTGCACGCGACCGCCGGACAGGTGAAGGGCGGGTTCTCGGTGACGGCGGTGACGCCGGACGGGGTCGTGATGGCGATCGAGGACGCTGCCGCCTGCCGGTGGGGGGTGCAGTTCCACCCGGAGTCGATCCTGACCGCGGCCGGCCGGGCGGGCCATCAGGTCGTCGCCAACGTGCTGCGGCTCTGCCGGGACGCCGGCCGGGCCGCCGCGGCGGGCGCGGCCGGCTCCCCGGCCGCGCCCGCTCCGTGACCGGCTAGCGCACGGCGCGCAGGCTGCGGGCGAAGTTGACCAGCACGTGCCGCCGCTCGTCGTGCGAGGTCGCCACGTAGAAGATGTGATGCCGACGCCAGGTGAGGAACAGGAAGATGTCGCGCTTGTGGCAGGAGGGCTCGCCCTTCATGCCGCACACGCCGAACAGGGTGCCGCGGGCGCCGTGGATCAGGTAGGTCCGCAGCTTCTTGGCCTCGCCGAAGTCGCCGCACGGGGCGCCCGAGTTGTTCTGCGAGATGTTCAGGAAGCGGTGCTGCACCTTGCCGTAGGAGGCGAACACATCGCGCTTCCCGAGCTGGCCTGTGACCTCGCAGCGCGTCACGACGATAAGGCCGGACCTGGTCAGGCCGTGCAGCCGGGTCGGGTGCTTCAGGCCGAAGCCCGCCGCCCGCTCCGCCGCCCGCCAGCCGTGGAACGATCCGATCGCCGCTGGCCTGCCCGCCGAGGCGAACGCGGCCGGGGCCAGCGCGGCCGGCGCGGCAGTCACGCCCACGGCAAGGGCAAGTCCGGCGGCGACTGTGCGTATCCGGAGCATCCAGATCTCCTTGACTCGTTGTAGTGGATCACTTACTGACCGTCACGAGACGGTGCTGCAAGATCGTAGATCACGCCGCGGGTGCCTGGCTACCGGACCCGCCGGGCGCCAGCCCGGCCCGGCGTCGGCGGCTGCCGGTAGTGTGCCGTGCCATGAAGAGCGTTCAGCCCGAGGTCTTCCTGGTCGCCCGTCCCGAGATCGACTACGCGGCGATGGCCGGCTACCTGCGCGAGGTGAGCGGGGAGAGCTGGCTGGAGCGGCTGGACCGCGGCGACCTGGCCGACGCGGAGAACCTGGCGGAGTTCGCCGGGAAGATCTGCTACCGGGCCTGGGAGCCGGGGCTGAACCCGAATGTGCGCCGGGTCCGCACGGATCACCAGAAGTACCTGGAGAACATCCTGTCCAGCGCGCACGGCTCGGTGCTTGAGCACGCGAGCTTCAGCTTCGTGCTGCATAACGTGAGCAGAGTAGCGACCCATGAGCTGGTTAGACACCGGCCGGGGACGGCCATCTCGCAGGAGTCGCTGCGGTTCGTCCGGCTGGCCGACATCCCGTTCTGGTTCCCGGACTGGGCGCAGAAAGACCCGGAACTTATGCAGCGGGCCACAGCGCTGCTTGAGCAGATGGAGGAGTTCCAGCGCTGGATGGCCGGGCATTTCCGGCTGGACGACGACGGGGTCCCGTTTCACGAGAAGAAGCACAAGACCTCGTTCATGCGCAGGTTCGCGCCGGACGGGGTGGCCACCGGACTGCTCTGGACGGCGAATATCCGCACCCTGCGGCACACCATCGAAGCCCGCACCGACACCGGCGCCGAGGAGGAGATCCGGCTGATCTTCGGCAAGATCGCGGAGCTGATGCGGGCCGAGGCGCCGGCGCTGTTCGGCGACTACACCGTCGAGGACGGCGCGTGGATTCCGCGCTGGCGCAAGGTGTGAGACCGCACGGCGACCGGCCGCTGGCCGATCGGGTCGTGGTGAATGTGCTCGCTGGATATCCGCCGGGCGAGCATCCGGACGGTTTCTGAGACCATCTCGTCCGGCCCGCTGATGTATACCTCCCGGCCCTCGCATGAGGCGTGCCGGCGGACGACATCCGGCAGCAGGCCAGCCAGGCCGGTCCAGTCCGGGTCGTGCGAGACCGCCGGGATGACTGTCAGGCCCGGGTAGGCGGCGGCAAGCAGCGACAGGTCCCGCATGTCGTACAGGTCGCTTGCGGTGCGGGCGCCGACGTAAAGGCTGATCCTCCGCTGCGCCGCAGGCCGGGGCTGCCCGGCCGGGCTGGCCTGCCCGGCCTGCCCGGCGGCTGTGATCACGCCCTCGATCAGCGCCTTGATCGGGGCCAGCCCGGTTCCGCCGGCGATGCAGAGCAGGTCACGCTGGCTGTCGCCGCGCGCGGCCAGGTCGCCGCGCGCGGGCCCGAGCAGCAGGCTGTCGCCCGCCTGCATGTGATGCACGAGGGCGGTGCTGACCATGCCGCCGGGAACCGCACGCACGTGCAGGTCGAGCAGGCCGCTGGCGCGCGGCGCGTTGGCGATCGAGAAATTGCGCCATAACCGCGGCCAGCGCGACACCTGGACTGCCACGTACTGTCCCGGCCGGAAGGCCAGCGGCTGATCCGGCCGGACGGTCAGCACGGCAAGATCGGGCCTGCGCAGGTCATGCCGCAGGATCTCGCCGATCCACCACGGCGGTGCCTGCCGGGCATCAGCGGCCGCGGCCGCCTGCATGATGCTGCCGATGCTGCCTAAGGCCGCCTCCCACGCTGCCTGCGTGCCGGCGGTCCAGGTGCCTGCCCCGAAATGCCGGACGGTGTCGAGCAGCACGCCGAAGAAAGCCTCGTAATGCTTGTCCTTTACGCCGAACTTACGGTGATCGCGGCCTAATTGCCCGGCATATGCGGTGAGCGCCTGCGGGCTGTCCATGCTCCAGACGATCCTGGCGAGCGCGCCGAAGATCCGCTCCCGGTGCGTGCTCATCGCGAGCGGGAACATCGCCCGTACCTCGGGATGCCGCACGAAAAGCCATGCGTAGAAGTGCTCCATCGCCTCCCGCGCGTGGCTCTCGATGGCTGCGAAGGATTCCTTTACCAGCCGGGCATCCCGCGCGGAAATACGGCCCGCCGCATTTTCGCTCCGGGCGTCATTCACCGTCCCAGTTTCGATCTGGCCGCACAGTTCTAGCTCGGCGGCTGGCGCGCTCTGCGCCGGGATGCGGGGCGTTTCCGCAGCGATCGCAGAGCCCGAATCTTGCCCTTCGGGACGTCGACTGAAAGCAGTCCAAAGCGGCTGACCTGCGAACATACCCGGCTGATTGCCGTCGGGGAAGCCACTGTCCAGCGCGATCGCCACGCTTAGAGTCTGGCACCGCGACTTCGCGCGTACAAGCCGCTTTAGCCAATCCCAGATGAATACACAGCGTAGCGGAACGTGGGTTCGGCGACCCGCCGAACGGATCCAGATGGCTTTGGCTGCTAACGATTGCAAAGCCTTTCCCCGGTTACTGACTGGTCATTTTAGGCCGGCCATCCAGGGACGGAGAATGGCCTGCGGCGGCGGGCCGCCGCAGGCCGGAAGGCCACGGCGCCTGCAGCCAGGAGCGTGCGGGTCTGCGGCGCCGGCCGGGCCAGGGACGGGCCGCCACGACGGCCTAGGATGAGCCGGTGACTTCTGCCGGATACCTCCGCTTCCCGCATTTGCATGACGATCTCATCGCCTTCACCGCCGAGGATGACGTGTGGCTCGCCCCGGTCGCGGGCGGCCGTGCCTGGCGAGTTTCCGCTGACCAGGCACAGGCCAGTCACCCCCGCATTTCCAGGGACGGCACGATGGTCGCCTGGACCTGCAGGCGCGATGGCCCGCCCGAGGTGTACCTGGCCGGGGTCGAGGGGGGAAATGAGCGCAGGCTCACCTACTGGGGCGACCCGCAGACCCGGGTCTGCGGCTGGGACCCGGCCGGGGCGCTGCTCGCGATTACCGCGTCCGGCCAGCCGTTCAGCCAATTCACCTTGGCGTACGCGCTCTCCGCCGACGGCGGCGAGGACGGCGCCGGCCCGCGGCGGCTGCCGTTCGGGCCGGTCAGCGATCTGTCCGTCGAGCAGACCGGGGTCGCCCTGCTGACCGGCTGCATGGGACGCGAGCCCGCGCACTGGAAGCGCTACCGGGGCGGGACGTCCGGCCGGCTCTGGCTGGCCCCGGCGACGGCCGGCCAGCCGGGCGGGGCCCAGCCGGACGACCCCCAGGCCACGGCCGGCCCGTTCACCCGGGTTCTCGGTGACCTGGCCGGCCACTTCTCCAGCCCGATGCTGGCCGGGGGCAGGCTCGCCGTCCTGTCCGACCACGAGGGCACCGGCAACGTGTACTCGTGCGCGCTGGACGGCAGCGGCCTGCGGCGGCACACCGACCACGACGGTTTCTACGCCCGCAACGCGAGCACCGACGGGACCAGGATCGTTTATCACTGTGCCGGCGATATCTGGCTGCTTGACTCCCTCGACCCGGCGGCCGAGCCGCGGGTGCTGGATATTAACCTCAGCTCGCCGGCCGCCGGGCGGGCCAGGCGGCTGGTCTCAGCTGACGACCACCTCGGCGCGCTGAGCTGCGACCAGACCGGCCGGGCCAGCGCCATCGAGGTACGCGGCACGGTGCACTGGCTGACCCACAGGGACGGCCCGGCCCGTGCGCTTTCCGTCCTGCCGGGCGTCCGGGCGAGGCAGCCGCACGTGCTCGGGACCACCGGCCTGGTCGTCTGGGTCACCGACGCCGAGGGCGCGGACGCGCTGGAGATCGCGCCTGCCAACGGGCTATCCGATACGACCGGGCCCCCCGATAGCGCCGGGTCGCCCGGGGCGGCCGGACCCTCCGAAACGGCCGGGTCGCCCGGGGCCGGGTCGCCCGATACCGCCGGGTCACCCGGGGCGGCCGGGGCCCCCGATACGGCCTCCGATACGGCCGGGTCGCCCGAGGCGGCCGGACCCTCCGGGACGGCAGGGACGGCCGGGACGGCCGGATCCCGGCGGCTGGCGGCCGGGGCCATCGGCCGCGTGCACGGCCTTGCCGCGGCCCCGGACGGCAGCGCCGTCGCCGTCGCGGCACGTGACGGGCGGCTGAACGTCGTGCACGTCGCGTCCGGGGCGGTCACCGAGATCGCCGCCTCCGACAACGGCCCCGTGACCGGGCTGGCCTGGTCGACGGACTCCGCCTGGCTGGCCTGGTCCCAGCCGGGCACCGAGCCGCTCCGCCGGCTGCGGATGGCGCGGCCATCCGGCCAGGCCCTCGCGGATGTCACCGACGGCAGGTTCGTCGATACCGATCCCGTCTTCACCAAGGACGGCCGTTACCTGGCCTTTCTTTCCCGGCGCAGTTTCGACCCGGTCTACGATGCGCACTTCTTCGACCTGTCCTTCCCGTACGGCTGCCGTCCGTACCTGGTGCCGCTGGCAGCGGCGACGCCATCACCCTTCGCGCCGCTGTCAGACGGCCGGCCAGTTGGCGACCATCAGGCCAAAGACGACGACGACCAGGCCAGGGACGACAATTCGCCCGCGCACGGCCCGGGCGAGAACGACCACCCGGGCGCGGGATCGCCGGGCGATGCCTCGCCAGCCGGCCGCCCGGCCCGTCAGCCGGGGGCTGGCCAGACCCGGGTGACGCCCGTCAGGGTCGACACCGACCTGATGGCCAGCCGGGTTGTCCAGGTTCCGGTACCCGAGTCGCGATACAGCTCTCTGCGGGCGGTCAAGGGCGGGCTCGCCTGGCTCAACGAGCCGGTGACTGGGAGCCTCGGCGAAGGCGGCGCCAGCCTCGGTGATTCCGGGCCGCGCCCGACGCTGGAGCGCTTCGACTTCGAGCAGCAGCGCAGCACCGAGCTAGCCGACGAGATCGACTGGTTCGAGGCAAGCGGGGACGGCACCCGCCTCGTGGTGAGCGATGAGGGGAAGCTCAGCGTCGTCCCGGCGGATCGCAAGCCAGACTCCGACAACCCGGCCGACCGGGTGCAGGTGGACCTGTCCCGGGCAAGGTACCTGGCTGACCCGGCCGCGCTCTGGCGCTGCGCCTACGAGGAGGCCGGCCGGATCATCCAGCATGATTTCTGGGTTCCCGACCTGGCCGACGTAGACTGGCCGGCCGTGCTCGCCGCGTACCGGCCGCTGCTTGACCGGATTTCCTCCCCTGGCGATTTCGCCGACCTGCTCTGGGAGGTCCTCGGCGAGCTCGGCACGTCACACGCCTACGTGCAGCCCGCCGATGGCCGCGGCAGTGACGACTCGCGAAAGAACGTCGGCCTGCTCGGCGCCGACCTGGCAGTTGCCGAGGATGGCGGCTGGCGGGTTACCCGTATCCTGCCGGGGGAGTCTTCTGATCCCAGGGCGTGCTCCCCGCTTGCCGCGCCCGGCGCAGGCATCGGCCCGGGGGACGCACTCCTCGCCGTAGACGGGCAGCCGGTCGGCGCGGCCGGGCCTGGCTCGCTGCTGGTCGGTGAGGCGGGCAAGCCGGTCGAGCTGACCATCGCCCCGGCAGGCGGCGGCCAGCCGCGCCCGGCCGTGGTCATCACGCTGAAGGACGAGCGGCGGCTGCGTTACCAGGACTGGGTGGCGTCGCGGCGGCAGCGGGTCCGCGAGCTGAGCAACGGGCGGATCGGCTACCTGCACGTGCCGGACATGGTGAGCGAGGGCTGGGCCGATTTCCACCGCGACCTGCGCGGCGAGATGGTCCGCGACGCGCTGATCGTCGACGTCCGCGGCAATCGCGGCGGGCACGTTTCTCAGCTGGTGATCGAGAAGCTCGCCCGGCGCGTCATCGGCTGGGACGTGTCACGCGGCCTGCAGCCGAGCACCTATCCGCTGGACGCGCCCCGCGGCCCGGTCATCGCGGTCGCGGACGAATTCGCCGGGTCGGATGGCGACATCGTCACGGCGGCCATCAAGATCCTGCGCCTGGGCCTGGTGGTGGGCGCGCGCACCTGGGGCGGCGTGATCGGGATCGACGTGCCGTTCCATCAGCTGGCGGACGGCTCCGAGATCAGCGTGCCCAGGTACGCGGGCTGGTTTGACGGCTACGGCTGGGGAATAGAGAACCATGGCGTCGATCCGGACGTCGAGATCATCCCGCTACCCGGCGACCTCGCGGCCGGGATCGACCGGCAGCTCGAGACCGCGGTCCGGCTGGCCACCGACGCGCTTGCGGCCAGTCCGGCGGCTGCCGCGCCGGACACTTCGGACCGGCCATCCAAGCGGCGGCCTGCGCTGCCGCCAAGGCCAGGCGCAGCTTCCGGCGACGTCGCCTAGTCAGCTGCGGCAGGGCCTGCGCCGATGATCGGAAGGTGGACCGGCCATCCAAGCGGCGGCCTGCGCTGCCGCCAAGGCCAGGCGCAGCTTCCGGCGACGTCGCCTAGTCAGCTGCGGCAGGGCCTGCGCCGATGATCAGAAGGTGGAGCCGATGATCGGAAGGTGCAGCCGATGATCAGAAGGTGGACCGGCCACCGAACATGTCGGCGAGCCGGTTCGCCAGGCCGAGGTCGCCGTCCATCGTCAGCCGGCCATCAAGGACGAGCGGGAGGAAGCTCCCGGCATCGGCGATGACCCGGACGAAATCCGCTAGCGGTGCGTGGATCGTCAGGGCAGCGTCCGCGGCGCCGCCCTGCCGCGCGGTCGCCCGCCGCCCCTTGACTTCGATGGTCCACGACCGCCTGCTGCCGTCGCTGGTGCCGAGGTCGTAGACGATGCGGCCGGTGAAGCCCGCCGCCTTCTCGGCGTCGAAGCCGCTGGCCATTACCGCGAACAGGGCCCGCTGCGCCGCCGCGCTGCCGAGCACCCGCTCGATCCTGGCGTCGGTCGCCCGCCCGGCCAGCGCGCGGGCGCCGGCCTGCAGCCGCTGCCGGGCGGACTCGCCGGCCGACCGCCTGGCCTGCCCGGCCAGGTCACGGAGCGGCACGTGCCTGGACCGCCGGGCGGCGGCAAGCTCGGCTTCCTCGTCGATCGGATAGGGCGCCGGCAGCCCGCGCGGCCCGGTCCGCCGGGACAGGGCCTTGTCCACGGCGGCGGCCAGCCGGCCGGCCTTGGCGGCCTCGGCGGCGTCCCTGCCCTCGGCGAACCGCGGCAGTACCTCGCGCGCGAACAGCTCGATGCTCTCGCAGATGTGCTCGTGCCGGTTCTTCCCGGCCTGCATGACGAACATCACCTGGTCCACCCCGGCCGCCTGGTACCGGGCGATCAGGTCGGTCACCTGCGCCGGGGTCCCGATCGCGCCGCGCAGCGAGCCCAGGCCGGCCTGCAGCAGGCGGATCGCGAGCGGCGCCGCGTTCGCTGACACGATCTCCCGCGCGAAGCCCTGCCCGGCCCGGTTCTCGCCGAAGCTCTGCCACAGGTCGGTGCCGCCCACCAGGTGCGTGCCGCCGTAGTAGTGACCGAGCGAGTAGCCGAAGAAATGCGCGCCGTCGATGCCGCGGTCGATGGCCGTCGCCTCATCCGGGTGCACCATCATCGGCAGCACCACGGCGACGTTCGGGTTGACGGCGAAGCCGCGCGGCACGCACTCCTCGGAGGCGATCAGGTCGTAGTACTCGGTCACCCAGTGCGCGGCTTCCTCCGGCTCGACGAAGGAGAAGGACAGCGCGCCGATGCCGCTGCGCGCCGCGAGGTGGATGGTCTCCCGGCGGCTGCAGGCCACCCAGAGCGGAGGGTGCGGCTTCTGCAGCGGCTTGGGCACCACGTTGCGGGGCGGCATCCGGAGGAAGTCACCGTCGTAGCCCGCGAACGGGTCCTCGGTGAACATCCTGGTCACCGCGTCGAGTGTCTCCTCCCACATGGCCCGCTTGGCCTCGCGCGGCACCCCGAACCCGCCGAGTTCGGCCGCCGAACTCGATTCCCCAGTGCCGAATTCCACCCGCCCGTCGGAAACCAGGTCAAGGGTGGCGATCCGCTCGGCGATCCTGGCCGGGTGATTCACCCCGGCGGGCGCCTGCACAATGCCGTGGCCGAGCCTGATCTGCCTGGTCCGCTGGCTGGCCGCGGCCAGGAACACCTCCGGCGCCGAGGAATGCGAGTACTCCTCAAGGAAGTGGTGCTCGACTTCCCAGACGTAGTCGATGCCGGCCCGGTCGGCCAGCTCGACCTGCTCAAGCGAGTCGGACAGCAGCCGGTGCTCGGCGTCAGGCCCCCAGGGCCTGGGCAGCTGGTGCTCGTAGAAGATCCCGAACCGCATCCCGCCTCCACCTGCCGCGCCGCTTATCTCATCTATTGTGTGGCTTTCTGCGCGGCTCTATTGTGTGGCTTTCTGCGCGGCCGGGGAAAGGGCGGGACGCCGGCCGTGGTTACCGCCAGCCGCGACTATTGACCGGCGCGTGCGCATCCCGCAACGATGGCCGTCATGCGAACTACGCCACCCTTCCGCGCCGACCACGTCGGCAGCCTGCTCCGCCCGCAGCACCTGCTCGCCGCCCGCGAGGATTTCGCGGCCGGCCGCATCGACGCGGCGGCGCTGAGAGCGATCGAGGACGCGGCGATCGCCGATGTCGTCGGCATGCAGGAGGAGGCCGGCCTGCAGGCTGCCACCGACGGCGAGTTCCGCCGCGCGTCCTGGCACATGGACTTCATCTACCAGCTGGGCGGCATCGCCGTGGCGCCGGGCAACCTCACGGTAAAGTTCCGCAATCCGTCCGGCACGATCGAGTTCACCCCGGCCGCCCTGCATATCGGCAGCAGGATCCGGCTGGACCACACGATCTTCGAGGCCGATTTCCGCTACCTGCAGTCCGTGGTGACCTCGGGAACGCCCAAGCTCACCATTCCCTCGCCGAACATGGTGCACTACCGAGGCGGCCCGGCCGCGCTGGATCCGGATGTCTACCCGGACATGACGGAATTCTGGAGCGACCTGTCCGCCGCGTACGCACAGCAGGTCCGCAGGCTCGGTGAGCTTGGCTGCAGCTACCTGCAGCTGGACGACACCAGCCTCGCCTACCTGAATGACCCGGCGCAGCGCCAGGAGATCGCCGAGCGCGGCGAGGACGCCGAGCACCTGCACCTGCGCTATATCCGCCAGGTGAACGACGCGCTGGCGGGCCGCCCGGCCGGGATGGCCGTGACCACGCACATGTGCCGGGGAAATTTCCGTTCATCCTGGGCTGCGGAAGGCGGCTACGACTTCGTGGCCGAGGCATTGTTCAGTGAGCTCGCCGTGGATGGCTTCTTCCTTGAGTACGACGACGAGCGGTCCGGCGGATTCGAGCCGTTGCGGTTCGTCCCGAAGGGCAAGCAGGTCGTGCTCGGCCTGGTCACCACGAAGCGGGGCGAACTCGAGGACGCCGGCCGGCTGAAGCGGCGGATCGACCAGGCGGCCAGGTTCGTGCCGCTCGACCAGCTCTGCCTGTCACCCCAGTGCGGATTTTCCTCCACCGTGGAGGGCAACGCGCTGACCAGCGACGAGCAGTTCGCCAAGCTCCGGCTCGTCGCCGAGGTGGCTCGCGACGTATGGGGATGACTGTCCGTAGCCACTCAGCTCAGGCCGCACACCGCCTCCTCGACGGCGCCGTGGAACGTCGGATAGGCGTAAATCATCTCGCGCAGCCGCTGGGCGGGCACGGCGGCGTGCACGGCGAGCGTGAGCATGCTCAGCACCTCGCCGCCGCACGGCCCGGCCGACGTCGCGCCGACCAGGACGCCACGCTCGGCGTCCTCGACCAGCTTGATGAAGCCGTCGTTGCCCGCCTTGTGAATCCAGCCGCGGGCTGAGCTCGGGATCTTGCTGTGCCCGGCCCGGACGGTAAGGCCCTGCTCCCTGGCCTGGGCCTCGGTGAGCCCTACCGAACCGACCTCCGGATCGGTGAAGGTCACCCGCGGCACGGCGTGGTACTCGGCCGGGTGATGATCCTCGCCGAGGATGTCGGCGAGCACGATGCCCGCGTGATACATGGACATGTGCGTGAACGCGCCCTTGCCGACCACGTCGCCGAGCGCCCAGACGCCGGGTGCAGCGCGCAGGTGGCCGTCCACCGGAATCGCCCTGGCCTGCTCGTCGATGCCTACGGCGGCCGCGCCGAGGGAGCCAAGGTCGGCGCGGCGCCCGGTGGCCACGAGCAGCCGCTCGCCGGTAACGTCCTGGCCGCCCCGCAGGCTGACCATGAAGGCGTCGCCGTCATGGCTGACCCGCTCGGCCGGCGACCCGGTATGCACGCTGATGCCCTCGCGGCCGAACACGTCCGCGATCAGCTCGCCTGACTCCGGTTCCTCAGGCGGCAGCAGCCGGCCGAGCGCCTCGACGATGCTTACCCGGGCTCCGAAGCGGGCGAAGACCTGCGCGAGCTCGGCCCCGACCGCCCCGCCGCCGAGCACCACGATCGACTCCGGCAGCTGCTCGGCCTCGATCGCCTCGTGGTTCGTCCAGAACGGCGTGCCGGCCAGGCCGGGGATGGGCGGGATCGCGGGCGCCGTGCCAGTCCCGATGACGATCCCGCGGCGGGCATGCAGCACCTCGCCGCCCACGGTGACCTCGCCAGGCGCCGTGATCCGGCCGTACCCGCGGTACAGCCGGCCACCCTGCCCGGTGAACCGGTCCGCCGCCACGGTGTCATCCCAGTTGTCGGTCGCATCGGACCGGATCCGGTGCGCTACCGGCGCCCAGTCCGGCGTCACCCTGGAGCTGCCGGCCATACCGGGAATGCGGCGGCCCTCGGCGAGCAGGTTGGCCGCCCGGATCATCATCTTGGACGGGATGCACCCCCAGTACGGGCACTCCCCGCCGACCAGCCTGGCCTCGACGCCCGCGACCGCCAGGCCCGCCTCGGCAAGCCGGCCTGCCACGTGCTCGCCTCCCGGGCCAAGGCCGATGACCACGATGTCGACCTCATGCTCGTTCACCTGGGACCTCCTTACCGGATTCGGACCGCGTCCATGGGTATGAAAGCGTGGAATGCCAGCGCCCGCGAGCCGGTTGGCATGATGGGGCCGGCTCACTGACCGACACGGACGGGGAAAGCACATGATGGATGTCCGTGGCGGGGCGGAGCGCGCGCCGGGCCCACTGCTCACGGAGGACGCCGCCGAGGAGCAGGTGCACGGCATCTGCTTCAAGACCGGCCCGCCGGGCGTGGTAGGCGTCGAACTGGAGTGGCTGGTCTGCGACGGCGATGACGATGCCTCGCCCGTCGACCACCAGCGAGTTGCGACCGCGCTGGCCGGGCTTGATGCCGCCGGCGCGCTGCCTGGCCAGGGCCGGCTCACGATTGAGCCAGGCGGCCAGATCGAAATCAGTTCCGCCCCGGCTGCCGCCATCGACGGCTGCGTGCGCAGTGCCGGCCGCGACCTCGCCGCCGTGCGGCAGGCGGTCCGGGCGGCCGGCATCAGCCTCGTCGGCCGGGGCGTGGACCCGCACCGCCCGCCCGCCCGCATCCTCGATCTGCCCCGCTATGCGGCGATGGAGCAATTCTTCGACCGCGGCGGGCCCTGGGGCCGGGTCATGATGTGCAGCACCGCCTCCGTGCAGGTCTGCCTCGATGCCGGGCTGGAAGGCGACGGGCCGTCGGGTTACCGCCACCGGTGGCGGCTGCTGCACGCGCTCGGCCCGGTCCTCGTCGCGGCCTTCGCCAACTCGCCGCGGCGGGCGGGCAGGCCCACCGGCTGGAAGTGCACCCGGCAGGCCGTATGGGCCCGGCTGGATCCCGGCCGCACCCGCGCTCCGGCCGGCGCCGAGCCGCGTGCGCCGGACGGCGGCGGCGCGGCGGCCAATGGCGACCCGCGCTCGGCGTGGGCCGCGTACGCGCTGGATGCCGAGCTGATGTGCATCCGGCAGGAGGAGTCGCCGTGCTGGACCGCGCCGGCCGGGCTGACCTTCCGCGACTGGCTGCGCGGGGCCGGCGACCGGAAGCCTACCCGCGATGACCTGACCTACCATCTGTCGACGCTCTTCCCCCCGGTGCGGCCGCAGGGCCATCTGGAACTGCGAGTCATCGATGCCCAGCCCGGCGAGGGCTGGATCGTCCCGGCCGCCGTCGTGTCCGCCCTGCTCGATGATCCTATTGCCGCCGAGGCCGCGATGGCCGCGGCCGAGCCGGTCTGGCAGCAGCGGACGGCGTTGCCTGGGACCGGGGCCAATGTCCTGGCTGGCCCGGCCGGCCCGTGGCTGCGTGCGGCCCGGTACGGCCCCGAGGACCCCGGGCTGGCCCGGGCCAGCCTGGCCTGCTTCGAGGCCGCCGAAGCCGCGCTCTGCCGGGCCGGCGCGCCGGCCGCCATCCGCCGCCAGGTAACCGACTTCGCCGAAGCCTACGTGCTGCGGCGCCGCTGCCCCGCCGACGACATGCTGGAGGAGAGCCGATGACAACGGGGTCCGAGCTGCTTCGGGACAGGATCGCCGCGCTGCTGGCAGCGGCCCGGGAGCGCACCCACGGCCTGACCGGGTGCCTGGATGATGCGGACCTGACCCGCCAGCATTCGCCGCTGATGTCACCGCTGGTATGGGATCTGGCGCACGTCGCCAACCAGGAGGAACTCTGGCTGCTCCGCGAGGTCGGCGGGCGCGAGCCGATGCGCCCTGAGATCGATCCGCTCTACGACGCGTTCGAGCATCCGCGTGCCGAGCGCCCCGCCCTGCCGCTGCTGCCGCCGGCCGAGGCGCGGGCGTATGCCCGGGAGGTCCGGGGGCGCGTGCTTGACCTGGTGGAGCGGACCAGGTTCACCGGCGAGCGGCTGGTCACCGACGGCTTCGCGTTCGGCATGATCGCGCAGCACGAGCAGCAGCACGACGAGACCATGCTGGTCACGCACCAGCTCCGGCGCGGCGCGGCGGTGCTGTCTGCCGCGCCGCCGCTCCCGCCGCCAGCCGACGTGATGCGGCTGCCCGCGGAGGTGCTCGTGCCGGGCGGCCCGTACACCATGGGCACTTCGGCCGAGCCGTGGGCGCTGGACAACGAGCGGCCTGCCCATCCGGTTGACGTTCCGGCGTTCTGCATCGACACCGCCCCGGTGACCAATGCCGCCTACGCGGAGTTCATCGCCGACGGCGGCTACGACCAGCCGGCCTGGTGGACCCCGGCGGGCTGGGATCACCGGCAGCGCGCGGGCCTGTTCGCGCCGCAGTTCTGGCGGCGCGAGGGCGGCCAGTGGATCCGGACCAGGTTCGGGGTCAGCGAGCCCGTCCCGCCCGCCGAGCCGGTCATGCACGTGTGCTGGTACGAGGCCGACGCGTACGCCCGCTGGGCGGGCCGGAGGCTGCCCAGGGAGGCGGAATGGGAGAAGGCGGCCAGGTTCGACCCGGCGACCGGGCGCTCCAGGCGCTTCCCCTGGGGGGACGAGGATCCGTCCCCGGACCGCGCCAACCTGGGCCAGCGGCACCTGCAGCCGACCCCGGCAGGCTCGTATCCAGCGGGGGCCGCCCCGTGCGGCGCGCGCCAGCTGATCGGCGACGTGTGGGAGTGGACGGCGAGTGACTTCCTGCCGTACCCCGGATTCGAGGCCTGGCCGTACAAGGAGTACTCCGAGGTGTTCTTCGGCGGGGACTACAAGGTGCTGCGCGGCGGCGCGTTCTCGGTGGGCCCGGTAGCGTGCCGCAGCACGTTCCGCAACTGGGACTACCCGCTGCGACGGCAGATCTTCGCCGGGCTGCGCACCGCCCGCGATGCGATGCCGGGGGAGGTCGCCTGATGTGCCGGCATCTGGCCTACCTGGGTGAGCCGGCGACGCTGCGCACGGTTCTGACGGACCCGCCGCACAGCCTGCAGGCGCAGGCCTGGGCACCGCGCCGGCAGCGGCACGGCGCGGTGAACGCCGACGGGTTCGGCGTCGGCTGGTACGCCGACGGCGACCCGGTGCCCGCTCGTTACCGGCGGGCGAGGCCGATCTGGTCCGACCCCTCATTCGCCGATCTGGCCAGGGTGACCAGGAGCCGGGCGGTGCTCGCGGCGGTCCGCTCGGCTACCTCCGGCACCGAGCCGGGGGAGGCCGCCGCCGCGGCCAGGGCCGAACCGGTAGCCGGGGCCGGAGCCGGAGCAAGCGGCCGGGCGGCCGGGGCCAGCCGGAACGGAAGGACGGCCAGCCGGTGACCGCACCGAGGACGGAACCCACGATTGAGCGCTGCCTGCCCGACGGATTCTTCGCGGACTCGCTGCGCGCGGATGCGCGCGCCGGGCTGACCGCGTCGCCGAAATCGCTGCCGCCGAAGTGGTTCTACGACGAGCGGGGGAGCGAGCTGTTCGAAAAGATCACTCTCCTCGACGAGTACTACCCGACCAGGGCAGAACGGGAAATCCTGCGCGCTGCGGCCGGCCAGATAGCGGCTGCCACCCGGGCCAGGACCCTGATCGAGCTAGGCTCAGGCTCGGCCGACAAGACGCGGCTGCTGCTGGACGCGCTGCGCGGCGCGGGCACGCTGCGCAGGTACGTGCCGGTTGACGTGAGCGAGGCGGCGCTGATCGTGGCCAGCCGGCGGGTGCTCGACGGCTACCCGGGCCTGGCCGTGCATGCGGTGGTCTCCGACTTCGAGGAGCACCTCGGCCTGCCCGAAGGCGGCGGCCCGAGGCTGGTTGCCTTCCTCGGCGGCACGATCGGCAACCTGCTTCCGGCCCAGCGAGCCACGTTCCTGCGGTCGATCCGGGCCAGCCTCGCCGACGGGGACGCGCTGCTGCTCGGCACCGACCTGGTGAAGGACCCGGCGGTGCTGGTCGCCGCCTACGATGATGCGGCCGGGGTCACGGCCGCATTCAACAAGAACATCCTGTCCGTGCTGAACGCCGAGCTCGGCGCCGGCTTCGACCTGGATGCCTTCGACCACGTCGCGCTGTGGGACCCGGTGGCCGAGTGGATCGAGATGCGGCTGCGGTCCGCCGAGGACCAGCAGGTCCGGGTGCCCGGCATCGGGCTGACCGTGCACTTCGGCGAGGGTGAGGAGATGCGCACCGAGGTGTCCGCCAAGTTCCGCCGCGAGGGCGTGCAGGCCGAACTTGCCGCGGCCGGCCTGGAAATGACCTCCTGGTGGACCGACGAAGCCGCCCGCTTCGGCCTCTCCCTATCAGTGCCGTCCTAGCACGTTTCCGCGAAGGCTCTGGACCATGATCACGGAAGATTCGCGCGTCCGAGCACCCCGGATCATCCGTGATCAAGAAACGCCGGGCCGGGCGGGGCCGGACGGCGGGGCGAGTGAGACGGGCGGGATGAACGAGACGGGTGTGGCGCTGAACTGGCAACCGGGCCTCTGGCAATTTCATGATCGTGGAGGGTTCCGGGGCGAGTATGGGCATTAAGGCTTAGGGAGGTAGGGCGATGACATCCGCTGCGGCGGGCGCGCTTGACGAGGCTTACGAACGGCTGCACGCGACCGGCCCTGAGTTCGATGGCTGGCTGTCTAACCGCCGCCGAGCTCGTCGAGCCTTGACGGAAATCGTCACTGCCCTGGCATGGCCTTCGGCTGCGTCCTGATCCCGCGCTTGACCGGCTGGACCGTGACGTTCGCCAGTTCTAGCGAGCGCACGAGGCCGGCCATCACCGCCTCGCCGTCGATGGCGCCGCAGCTGAACAGGTCGATGGCGATCAGGTCTTCCTCCGGCCAGGTGTGAATGCTGAGGTGCGACTCGGCCAGGATCAGCACCAGGGTGACGGCATTGTTGGGGAAGGCGACGTGACTGACCTCAAGGACGTGCCCGTTTCCGGCTCGCACGGCGGCGGTGGCCACCTCGGTGAGCTTCGCGACATCGGCCACCGGCGAGGACGGCGTGACGGTCGCATCCGCGGCGTAGAGCATTTTCGGCGTCCGCGCTTCGTGCCGCCGCAGGTCCGCGTACATTCTCGCCGCTCCGTCGCCCGGCATGATGTGGGAGGATACCTTACGGTCTGCCGTCCGGGCAGAGACGACCGCCGCGGCCAGCTGCGCACCGGGAGGCAGAGGAACGTCAGCATGGATGTCGACTCTGTCATTGCCGAAGTCGCGTCGGCGGTCGGGCTGGCCGAGGGAGCCTCGGGGGTCAGGGACGTGATCCGGGCGATCGCGCGGGCCGAGCCAGTCGCCGCCCGGGATATCAGCCGGGCGGCCGGGCTGCCCGTCCCCATCGTCACCGCCGTCTGCAACGAGCTGCGCAAGCGCGGCGTGGTCGACCGCGGCAGGCCGGTGCGGCTGACCCAGGCGAGCAGGGACATCTTCGCCAGCGGCCAGCGCGGCCTGGACGCGCGGTGCCCGGCCTGCCTCGGCCGCGGGATCGCCAATGCCGAGGTCACTAAGGCCCTGCAGGGCGAGCTTGAACGCGCCGCAGCGGCCGCGCCAGAGGCCAAGCCGGAACTCGACCAGACGCACTGCACCGTCGACACGAAGATCAGCCGTGTGCTGGCGATGCACGAGGCCGGGGCCCTGGCCGGCACCCGGATCGTCATCCTCGGCGACGACGACCTCGTCTCCGTCGCGGTCGCCAGGTTCGCCGCCCTGACCGGCACGCCGGGGGACATCAGGAGGCTGACCGTCGTGGACGCCGACGCCGATGTGCTCGCATGCGTCGCGGCGAACACCGCGGGCACCGGAGTGGAAGCGGAACTCGTGCGGCATGACCTCCGCGGACCACTGCCAGCCGCGCTGCGCGGTGCGTTCGACGTAGCGTGCACCGACCCGCCGTACACCGTGGCCGGAGCCAGGCTATTCCTGTCCCGGGCCGTGACAGCCCTCGGCTCGGATGCCGGGCAGCACGTCTTCTTCTCCTTCGGGGCACGCAGGCCGGAGGAAACCCTCCGCACCCAGGAACTGATCTCGCGGATGGGCCTGACGGTGCGCGCGATGACGGCGAACTTCAACGAGTATGCCGGCGCCGGAATCCTGGCCGGCACCAGCCACCTGTACCACCTGCGCACAACCGGGGCGCCCGCGCCGCTGATCGCCGGCGACTACCAGGGGCCGCTCTACACCGCCGACCTGCGAGCGGCGGTCACCAGGCCGTACCGGTGCGCCGGGTGCGGTGCCGTGCATGCGGTCGGGCCTGGCGCGCGATGGTCCAGGATCGCCAGCCTGCAGGCCGCGGGCTGCCCGGAGTGCGGCGGCACAGTGTTCCGGCCGATGGCGCTGCAGCAGCGATGACCGCGCCAGGGCAGCCGGCCAGCCCGGCGCAGTACGTGATCCGCGGCGCCACGGAGGATGACCTTGATGCGATCGCGCAGTTCGAGATCGAGATCGCGCGGGTGTCCTTCAGCGACGATGCGATCACCGATCCGGCCCTGCATCGCAGGCGCGTCTCGGGCGGCCTCGGTAAGCCAGGGGAGATCATGCTGGTCGCGGTCGCTGCGCCGGAGCCAGGGACGCAGCGCGGACCTGGGCAGCGGGCCGGGCCTGGCCCGCGACCGGGGCCCGGGCAGGGCGCCGGGTCCGGTGCGGGGCCTGCAGCGGCTCCGCCGTCCGGGCCGGCCCCGGCCGTCAGGGCACTGGCCGGCTGGGCCTGGATGTCGCCGCGGACCAACTCGCTGACGGGGGCCAGGTACGGCAACTTCCGGTCGCTGGCCGTCGCCGATATCCCGGGCCGTAGTCAGGTCGGCGAGTTGCTGCTCGCCGCGGTGCTGCAGGCGGCGGCGGATGCGGGCCTGACCCAGCTGACCGGCAAGGTCCATGCCGGGAACCTGGGCATGCGCGCGCTGTACCGGAAGTTCGGCTTCGAGGCGGCGCACCTCACGATGGAGAAGAGGCTGCGGCCGGGCGCCGGCCAGGCCCCGTCATGACGTCGGCCAGCGGGCAGCCGAGCACGACAACGATCAAATGCGTGGCATGGGACATCGACAACACCCTGCTCACCGGAACCTTCATCGAGTCCGGTACCCGGCAGCCGCCCGCCGACGCCGAGATGACCACGGTGCTGGCCGAGCTTGGCAGGCGCGGCATCGTGCACGCGATCGCGAGCAGGAATCCGCCGGCCGCCGCCGCGTACGCCGCCCAGGTGACCGGCAGCACCTTCGTCGCGGTCGAGTGCGGCTGGGACCGGAAGTCCGCTGCGATCGGCCGCATCCTGACCGAACTCGGCATCGGCGCCGATGCGCTTGCCTTCGTCGACGATGACCCGTACGAGCGGGCCGAGGTGTGTTTCGCGCTGCCGGACGTACTGGTCCTGTCGCCGGAAGACATGACTGATGCCCTCGGCTGGCCGGAATTCAGCCCGGCCGTCGTCACCGAAGAAGCCCGCCGCCGCAGCGAGCTGTACCTGGACGGGAAGCGCCGGCAGGCAGCCGGGCGCGAGTTCGGCGGGTCCAGGGACGAGTTTCTGCGTCACTGCCGGACGAAGATCACCATCGCGCTGGCGAGCGGAGCCGATGTGCCCAGGCTGCACGAGCTTTCTGTCCGCACTCACCAGTTCAACTCGGCGGGCGAAGGGGCGACAGAAGCCGCCTTCCTGGCCATGATCGGCTCGGCCGGCCGCGAGGTCATGACCGTCCGGCTGCGCGACAGATTCGGTGACGACGGCATCGTCGGCGGCTGCGTCGTCGAGCATGGAAAGGACGGCCGCTGGACGGTCAGGTTGCTGATGATGTCGTGCCGGGCGATGGGCCGCGGCGTCATCGATGCGCTGCTGGCCTGGCTCATCCGGTCGGCCGCCGAGCGCGGCGCACCAGCGCTGGAGGTGCCGGCCATGCTGAATGCCAGGAACGTGCCGCTGCGGCTGGCGCTCGCCGCTGCCGGGTTCCGGGCAGCAGAGACCGCTTCGGTGGAAGGCGCCGACCCGGCAGCAGGCCGACAGCAGGTCCTGTTCCGCAGGTCACTCGACGAGCCACCGCCGGAGCTGCCCGGCTGGCTAACCGGGCCAGGCCTCGATCAGCCAGCGCAGCTCCGCCCCGGCGGCGAACTGGATGGTGCGTCGTGATCCTCGATCAGCCAGCCCAGCTTGGCTGCGGCCGGCCGTGGGGTGCAGCGTGATTCTCGATGAACTGCGCCAGCTCCTCGCCGACGTCACGGGCCGCCCTGAGCTGCGTGCGGTGCCCGCCGATGCGCCACTGTTCGGCTCGGGCGTAGGCCTTGACTCCCTGGCGGGCACGCTGCTGCTGCGCGAGATCACGCGCCGGTATGGGGTCGACGTCGCCGCCGAGGACATCAACCTCGACGCCCTTGCCTCGCTGGCAACGCTGGCCGACTTCATCGAAGGCCGGTCGCGCCAACGGG